>Ga0153915_10000430_pt1 | contig 38440 bp, 41 predicted proteins | sample Opewatmetagenome_2_FD_107003 | JGI IMG/M metagenome (GOLD analysis project Ga0153915, IMG submission 107003) | Freshwater wetland microbial communities from Ohio, USA - Open water 3 Core 3 Depth 3 metaG | ecosystem: Environmental > Aquatic > Freshwater > Wetlands | place: USA: Ohio, Lake Erie...
CGCTGACGCGGCGCGGGCGCGGCCGTCCCTCGCGGCGCGAGGCGCCCGGCGCGGGAACGCCAGCGTTGACCGTGTCCGGACCGGGGCGGTACGATCGACTTCGCGCTCGTGGGACCCGGCGCCTCGTCTCCTATGAAGATCGCCGCCCGCGGGCTCACCGACGTCGGCCGCAAGCGCGACCACAACGAGGATTCCTTCCTCGTGGACGAGGAGTTGCGGCTCTTCGTCGTCGCCGACGGAATGGGAGGACACGCTGGCGGCGGCACCGCCTCGAGCCTCGCCGTCGAGACCATCCGGGACGCGGTCCGCACGGCGAGCGACGCGAAGCCGGAGCTCTTCCGGGAGCCTGGCCCGCTCGTCGAGGGGCGGCTGCTCGAGGTGCTGCGCGACGCCGTCGAGGGCGCCTGTGCCGCGATCTACCGAGCCGCCCAGGGCGACCCGGCCCTCGCCGGAATGGGAACGACGGTCACCGCGGCGCTCCTCGACGGGATCTCGGTCTACATCGCCCACGTGGGCGACAGCCGCTGTTACCTCGCGCGCAAGGGGCGCATCTACCAGATCTCGGAGGACCACTCGCTCGTCAACGAGCAGCTCAAGGCCGGCGCCATCACGCCGGACGAGGCAAGGCACAGCCGGTTCAAGAACATCATCACCCGCTCGGTCGGGTTCGAGGAGGAGGTCCTCGTCGACATGATGGGCCTCGAGACCGAGCCCGGGGACGTGTTCGTGCTCGCGACCGACGGGCTCTCGAACCTGGTCGACGACCACGAGATCCTGAGGATCGCCAACGAGCCCCCGCTCTCCGACGCGCCGGAACGCCTGGTCGCGCTCGCCAACGAGCGCGGCGGGGACGACAACGTGACCGTGGTCGTCATCCGGATCGAATGAAGGCCGCTCTCCCACCCATTTGCCCACCGTCAAATCGGGCCCAACCCACGGAAAAGGCGCGGCTTCGAAGTTGACACCCGCCAGCGGCCCCTGGTAGCAGTTGCGGGTAGCGCGGGTTGCGGCTGCCCCTTTCGGGCGGTCCGCGTTATCATATTTCCGCGCGCCTGAGCCGCGGGGTCTCGAGAGAGAACAGGATGGCAGGGCCTCCGAAGCCGCATCAATTCACGGTCATCGTCGTCAGCGACCACTCGCAGGCGGTCCGCAAGTTCCGCCTTCCCCGCGCGTGGATGCGCAACGGCGCCGTGGCCGGTGGCGCGCTGGCGGTGGCGGGCCTCGTCGCGGTCATCCACTACTTCACCCTGCTCGGCTCGGCCTCCGAGAACCGCGTCCTCAAGGAGGAGAACGCGCAGCTGCGATCGCAGATCCTCCTCGTCCAGGAGAAGGTCTCGCACATCGCCGCGACGCTCGACCGGGTGGAGCGCTTCGATGCGAAGCTCCGCACCGCGGTGACCCAGTTGCAGGACCCGGAGCGGAACCTGGCCATCGGGCCGGTCGGCACGCCCGACGCCGAGTCCATCGCGGTACCCGGGCCGGCCCCCGCCGCGCAGGAGAACCTCTCGGCGCTTCCCGGCCGACTGCTCTCCCTCGAGACCGAGGCGGCGCGGCAGGAGTCATCGCTCCGCGAGCTCCAGGAGTACTTCGACGATCAGAAGTCGCTGCTCGCCTCGACGCCGTCGATCTGGCCGACGCGCGGCTGGGTGACGAGCGACTTCGGCATCCGGCTCGACCCCTACAGTGCCGACCGCGAGATGCACCGCGGCCTCGACATCGCCACCCCCCATGGCCAGACGGTCTACACCCCGTCGGACGGGACCGTGGTGTTCAACGGCACCGAGGGGGGCTACGGCAAGGTGCTGGTCATCGACCACGGCTACGGCGTGAAGACGCGCTACGGCCACCTCTCCGAGATCTTCGTGCGGCTGGGCGAGAAGGTCAGCCGCGGCCAGAAGGTGGGCGCGGTGGGTAACACCGGCCGCTCCACCGGCCCGCACCTGCACTACGAGGTGCGCGTGAACGGAATCCCGGAGAACCCCCGGAAGTTCATCCTCGAGTAGGCGGGCGCCCCCTGCCGGCCCGTCATCGCCCGGGCGTGGCCCCATTTGCTTTCGGGTGGTGGCGCGTTACCTAAGAAGGTAGCGAGATGTTGAATTACGTCCTCAAGAAGATCGTCGGAACGAAGAACGAGCGGGTGCTCCGGAAGCTGCGCCCGCTCGTCGCGCGCGTGAACGAGCTCGAGCCGCGCATGAAGGCGCTCGAGACCCGGGACATGCCCCGCCTCACCGCCGAGTGGAAGGAGCAGGTCCAGCAGAAGGGCCGCCCGCTCGACGAGCTCATCCCCGAGGCCTTCGCCCTCGTCCGCGAGGCTGGCGTGCGCGCGCTGGGCCAGCGGCACTTCGACGTCCAGCTCCTCGGCGGGATGGTGCTGCACCAGGGGGCGATCGCCGAGATGAAGACGGGCGAGGGCAAGACGCTCGTCGCCACCCTCCCGTGCTACCTGAACGCCCTCGCCGGCCGCGGCGTCCACGTCGTCACCGTGAACGACTACCTGGCCCGCCGCGACGCCGAGTGGATGGGCCGGCTCCACAAGATGGTGGGCCTGCGGGTGGGCACCGTCGTCCACGGGCTGACCGACGCGGAGCGGCAGGAGGCCTACGGGGCCGACATCACCTACGGCCAGAACAACGAGTTCGGCTTCGACTACCTGCGCGACAACATGAAGTTCCGCCTTCAAGACTACGTGCAGCGGGAGCTCAACTACGCCATCGTCGACGAGGTGGACTCGATCCTCATCGACGAGGCCCGCACGCCGCTCATCATCTCGGGCCCTTCGGACGAGTCGAGCGAGCTGTACTACCGCGTCAACCAGGTCATCCCCTCGATGATCCGGGACGTGGACTTCACGGTGGACGAGAAGACCCGCACCGTGGTGATGACCGACGCCGGCGTCGAGAAGATGGAGAAGAAGCTCGGGATCGGCAACCTCTACGACCCCGACCAGATCGAGATGCTCCACCACGTGGAGCAGGCCCTGCGCGCCCACCACCTCTACCGCAACGAGGTGGACTACGTGGTGAAGGAGGGGGAGGTCATCATCGTCGACGAGTTCACCGGCCGGCTCATGCCCGGACGGCGCTGGTCCGACGGGCTGCACCAGGCGGTGGAGGCCAAGGAAGGGGTCAAGATCGAGAACGAGAACCAGACGCTCGCCACCATCTCGTTCCAGAACTACTTCCGCATGTACTCCAAGCTCGCCGGCATGACCGGCACGGCCGACACCGAGGCCGAGGAGTTCGCCAAGATCTACAACCTCGACGTGGTGGTGGTCCCGACCCACCGCAAGATGGTGCGCCGGGACGCCGAGGACGTCGTCTACAAGACCGAGCGGGAGAAGTTCAACGCGCTGTGCACCGAGATCGAGGAGCGGCATGGAAAGGGCCAGCCCATCCTCGTCGGCACCGTCTCGGTGGCGAAGAGCGAAGTGGTCAGCTCCCTCCTCAAGAAGCGCGGCGTGCCCCACAACGTCCTCAACGCCAAGCACCACCAGCGCGAGGCCGAGATCGTCGCCCAGGCCGGGCGCAAGGGCGCGGTCACCATCTCCACCAACATGGCCGGCCGCGGCACCGACATCGTCCTCGGCGGCAACCCGGAGATGATGGCCAAGCACGAGGTCGGGCCCGAGCCCGACGCCGCCATGGAGGGCGAGGACGAGGTCGCCTTCGAGGCCCGCAAGGCCGACCGCGAGAAGCGGCTGGCGGAGCTCCTCGAGAGACTCAAGATTCAGACCGGGAAGGAGCACGAGGAGGTGGTGGCCCTGGGAGGCCTCCACATCGTCGGCACCGAGCGGCACGAGTCGCGCCGCATCGACAACCAGCTGCGCGGTCGCGCCGGCCGCCAGGGCGACCCCGGCTCGTCGAACTTCTACCTGTCCCTCGAAGACGACCTGATGCGCATCTTCGGCTCCGAGCGGATCTCCACGCTCATGGAGCGCATGGGGATGAAGGAAGGGGAGCAGATCGAGCACCGCTGGCTCTCCAAGGCCATCGAGAACGCCCAGAAGAAGGTCGAGGCGCACAACTTCGACATCCGCAAGAGCCTGCTCGAGTACGACGACGTGATGAACCAGCAGCGCAAGTCGATCTACCGGCTGCGCCGCATGGTGCTGGGGTTCGGGGCGGGGGTCCCGGTCGTCGAGTTCGACGAGGACCCGAAGACGCGCAAGAAGACCAGGCGGGAGAAGGTCTACGGCTGGGGCGACGCCAAGGAGCACCTGCTCGACACCACCGAGGACCTCGTCCTCGAGATGGTGGCCGACTGCTGCCCGGACCGGATGAGCCAGTGGAACCTCGACTCCCTCTCGGCCCGCGTGAGGGACCAGTTCGGGGTCGAGATCAGGTTCGGCGAGCCGCCTTCCTCCCGCGTGGCCGAGGCCCGCGCCGCCGTCGAGGAGCAGGTCTTCAACGTGGCGGACAAGGCCTACCGGCAGAAGGAGGAGCTCTTCGGGGTGGACGCCGACGGGATCCCCATCCTGCGCCGTTACGAGCAGTACCTGTACCTCCAGGCCATCGACACGCTGTGGAAGGACCACCTGCTGTCGATGGACCACCTGCGCCAGGGCATCGGCCTGCGCGGCTACGGCCAGCGCGACCCGAAGCAGGAGTACAAGAAGGAGGGGTACGAGATGTTCGTGCGGATGACGTGGGAGATCCGCGCCAACGTCATCGGCAACCTGCTCCGGCTGCAGCCCGTCCGCCAGGAGACCGCGCAGGAGATCGAGCAGAAGCGGCTCGCCCTGGCCCGGCGCCAGCGCGTCATCGAGAGCCACGGCGGCGGCGACGGCGACGAGGGGACCGCGAAGCCCAAGCAGGAGACCGTGGTCCGGACGCAGCCCAAGGTCGGGCGAAACGACCCGTGCCCTTGCGGATCGGGCAAGAAGTACAAGAAGTGCCACGGGGCCACCGAAGCGGCCGCCTGACGGCCTGCCGCCCCGTACCCGGCAAGGCCCGCTGCGGTCCCCGGCTACGGTCCCTCCTGCTCCTTCGGCACCGCGTACTTGGGCTCGGGCGGGAGGTTCAGGATCTCCTCCGGGACGAGCTCCACCACGTAGTCCACGACGTCGCGGATGGAGAGCATGCCGGTGGGCTTGCCCCTCCCGTCCACGATGGGGATGTGGCGGAAGCGCCCCACGCTCATCTTGTTGAGCGCGTAGGCGAGGCTGTCCTTGGCCTCGAGGACCTGCGGGCTCGCGGTCATCACCTTGGCGATGGGGATGCGCCCGAAGCCGGGCTTGCCGATGCACTTCGTGAGCAGATCCCGCTCCGAGAAGATGCCGGCGAGCCGCGTCGCCCCCTTCCTCTTCTCCACCACCATGACGGCCCCGACCTTCTTCTTCTTCATGAGGTCGATGGCCCTCGCGACCGTGCTCTTCACCGGCAGGGTGACGGCCTCCAGCAGCTTCACGTCGGAGATCCGGCTCTCGAGGAGCTGACGGCCGACGTTGCGCTGCCGAACGATCTCGACCTCTCCCTCGTCGCCTTCCAGGACCTCGACCTCGTCGCTGCGGGTCATCTCGGTTACCATGCGCAGCCCTCCCTGGTACGGAGCCTCGACAGGAATGCCCTCCCAGGATACCGCACCGGAGCCGCGATGCCCGCAACGCCCTGGACGGGGTGTCGATGCAAGCGCCCGTACCCTTTGACCTGGATCTGACGGTCCGAAGCCACGGTTGGTACGACCTCGCGCCCTGGCGGTACGATCCCGGCCGGCGGGTGCTCGGCCGGCCGCTCCTGCTCGGGCCGGGCCGGGCCGTCTACGCCGAGGTGGTGGAAGGCGGGGCGCCGGGCGGCCTCGTCGTCCGCCTCTCGGCCGAGGGCAGGCTCTCGGCGGCCGAGGCGCGAGCGGCGCGCGCCCAGCTCGCGGCCTGCCTCGGGCTCGAGGAGGATCTGGCTCCCTTCTACCGGCGGATCGACGAACTGGGGCGCAGCGGGGGCAACGACCTGCCGCGGCTCGGCTGGGCCGGGCGCCGCGGGGCGGGCCGGCTCCTGCGATCGCCGACCGTGTTCGAGGACGCGGTGAAGACGCTCTGCACCACCAACTGCACCTGGTCGCTCACCCGGGCCATCGTCGCGAACCTGACCGAGCGGCTGGGCGAGCCCGCTCCGCAGGGGACGCGCGCCTTCCCCACTCCCGAGGCCATGGCGCGGCGGCCGGAGCGCTTCTACCGGGAGGCGATCCGCGCCGGCTACCGTGCGCCCTTTCTGAGATCGCTGGCGCGGGGCGCCGCCTCGGGGCGGCTCGATCTCGAGGCCTGGCGCGGCTCGACGCTCCCCACCGCCGAGCTGGGCGAGCGGATCCGCGCGCTCCAGGGGTTCGGACCGTACGCCACCGAGCACCTCCTCCGGCTCCTCGGCCGGCACGAGCACCTGGCGCTCGACTCCTGGAACCGGAAGAAGCTCGCCGCCCTCCGCGGCATGCGCCGCCCGCCCTCCGACCGGACGCTCCGCCGCTGGTACGCGCCCTACGGGGAGTGGGCGGGCCTCGCCATGTGGCTCGAGGCCACCGCCGACTGGCACGGCGACCGGTCCACCTGGCCGTGACCGGGGGCCGCCCGCGGGCGGATTACCCGAACAGCCGCAGTGTCAGCGCGCCTCGTCGTCCCTGCTGGCCCTTTTTCGGTTCGCCTTCGCGCCTTCGGCCTTCGCTGCCTTGCGGCCTCGGGCTTCGCGGGCCTCGTGCCGAACAATCAACGGGGCCTTCGGGGGTTCGGGACGCTCGCGTTCGACCTTTCCTGCCGCGACGTTCGGACGTTCGGGACGTTCGTGCCGGAGAACCAACGCGATGCGTCATCGAGCGGCTGTGACGCGCGCGCACATTGCCTCGGCACCGCCAGACAGCTCCGGAACCCCGGTGCCGGACACCTTGACGCGCGGCGTCAGAATGGGCATCCTTCATCGATTCGGAAGTCAACGCGAGGAGCCGCCATGGCGAGCCCGTCCCCGCAGCACTCCACCTCTTCCCTGCCGCCGGGGGGCGGGTTCCTGCTCGCTCCGGTTGGATCGGAGCGCATCCAGACCCCGGAGGACTTCACCGCGGAGCAACTCGAGTTCTACCGGGCCGCGCGCAAGTTCGGGGTGGAGCGCGTCCTCGCGAGCGCCGACGCCATCGAGCGCAAGGACTTCCCGGTCATCCGGAAGCTCCTGCGAGAGGCGGGCGAGCTCGGCTTGCTCTCACTCGACACTCCGGAGGCGCACGGCGGCCTCGCCCAGGACGAGACCACCAACGTGCTCGTGGCCGAGGCGATGACGGTCCTCGGCGCCTGGTCGGTCATCTTCGGCGCACAGGTCGGCATCGGCAGCCTGCCCATCGTCTACTTCGGCACCGAGGCCCAGAAGGCCCGCTACCTCCCGAAGCTCGCGGGCGGGGAGTGGGCCGCGGCCTACGCCCTCTCGGAGCCGTCGTCGGCCTCCGACGCGCTCGCCGCCCGCACCCGGGCGGTGCTCTCGCCCGACAAGAAGCACTGGGTGCTGAACGGCACCAAGCAGTGGATCTCCAACGCCGGCTTCGCCGACGTCTTCGTCGTCTTCGCCAAGGTGGACGGCGAGCACTTCAGCGCCTTCATCGTGGAGCGCGGCACGCCCGGGTTCAGCGTCGGCCCGGAGGAGCACAAGATGGGCATCCGCGGCAGCTCGACCTGCCCGCTCATCCTCGAGGACGCCATGGTCCCCGTGGGGAACCTGCTCGGCGAGCTGGGCAAGGGCCACCGCATCGCCTTCAACATCCTCAACATCGGCCGGCTCAAGCTCGGCGTCACCTGCATCGCCGGCGCGCGCAACGTCATCGGTCTCGCCGTCCCCTACGCCCAGGAGCGCAAGGCCTTCGGCAAGTCCATCGCCGAGTTCGGGCTCATCCGCGAGAAGATCGCGCGCATGGTGGCTCAGGTGTACGTGGGCGAGGCCATGAGCTACCGCACGAGCGGCCTCATCGATCGGCGCGTGGAGGCCGCCGGCTCCGCGCGTGGCACGCCGGAGTACGATCGCGACGTCATCGCGGCGGTGGAGGAGTACAACGTCGAGGCGTCGATCCTGAAGGTCTGGGGCTCCGAGGCGCTCTCCCAGGTGGCCGACGAGGCGGTGCAGATCCACGGCGGCTACGGCTTCGTGGAGGAGTACCCCATCGAGCGCGTCTACCGGGACAACCGGGTGAACCGCATCTTCGAGGGAACGAACGAGATCAACCGGCTCCTCGTGCCGGGCACGCTGCTCAAGCGCGCCGCCAAGGGCCAGTTCCCCCTCCTGCAATTCGCGAAGGGCGTGGCAGAGGCCCTGGAGCGCGGCGAGGTGCCGGCGGTGGGGAAGGGGCCGCTCGGCCGCGAGAAGCGCATCGCCGAGCTCGGCAAGATGCTGCTCGCCTACGCGACCCGCGTGGCGCTCGACGCCTTCGGGATCGAGGTGCAGGACCGCCAGGAGGTGCTCGGCGCCCTCGCCGACGTCGCCATCGAGACCTTCGCCGTGGACAGCGCGGTGGCTCGGGCGCTGCAGGCGAAGGAGAAGAGCCCGGTGGCGGAGGCGTGCGTCCGGCTCTACGCCGAGGAGGCCCACGCGCGCGCCTGTGCCCGCGCGCGCGCCGCCATCCTCGCCTCCGCGAAGGACCCGGCGGCCGCCCGGATGCACCTCGGACGCCTCCGGCAACTCACCGACGAGGAGCCCTGGGACCCGGTCGCCGCCCGCGAGACCATCGTCGCCGCGACCCTCGAGGCCGGAAAGTACCCGCTCGCCTGGGCCTGAGGACTCGGCGCTCCGGCCGCGCCCCGCCCGTGGTAGAAGGTCGGGCATGAAATCCGCCTTCGTCCTGGTGAAGTGCGAGCTCGGCCGGATCGAGGAGGTCGCGAACCTCATCATGGAGATCGACGGGGTCTCCGAGGTGCACTCGGTCACCGGCCCCTTCGACCTGCTCGTGAAGCTCTACGCCCCCACCTACGAGGACTTCGGCGACCTCATCCCGGACCTGCTGCAGAAGGTGAGGGGCATCCGCGAGACCGAAACGCTGCTCGCCTTCCGGGCGTTCAAGCCGGCGGGGTAACCGCGGCTCAGGAGAAGGCGTCGGAGACGCCGTTCGCGCCCAGGCTCTCGCGGGCCACGTCGCGCGCCATCCGCACGTTGGCGCGCTTGCCCATGGACACGTGGTCCTCCGAGAGGCGGGCGGCCACGTCGAAGAGGTGGGCAGGCGCCACGTCGAGCGGAGCGCCCATCACGCGCGTCCGAAGTCGCGCCGGTACATGCGGGCGACCGAGATGAGGAACGCGACGATGAGCGGCCCGGCGAGGAGGCCCACCGGGCCGAAGGCGGCGACGCCGCCGAGCAGCGCCAGGAAGACCACCGCCACGTGCATGGACATCCCGCTGCGCATGAGCACGGGCTTCAGCACGTTGTCCACCATCCCGACGGCGGCGATGCCCCAGACGGCGAGGAAGATCCCGGCCGCGTGGTGCCCGGTGGCGAAGCGGAGGATCGCGAGCGGGATGACCACCGTGCCGGCCCCGAGGATCGGCACGAGCGCCATGACGAAGGTCGCGACCGTGAAGGCGAGGGCGTAGGGAACGCCGGCGACCAGGTAGCCGCCGAAGGCCAGGATCGCCTGGACGCCGGCCGTCGCCAGCATGGAGACGAGCAGCGAGACGGTGACCCGTCGGAAGTCCTCGAGCAGCACGGCCAGCTGCCCGCGCCGCAGCGGCACCGACTCCTTGAGCCACTCCACCAGCCCGGGGCCGTCGGCGAGGAGGAAGAAGAGGACGATGAGGAAGACCAGGATCTGGAACAGGGCCTCCCCCGTGGCCGACAGCAGGCCTCCCACGGCCGAGGCCCACTTCCCGGCCCGGGCGGTGACCAGGGACTGGATCTCTTCGGCGCCCTGGGGCAACGCCGCGATGAGGCGTTCGGCGATGCCGCGCAGCGACTCGGGGAGGCGGGCCACGAGCCCGGCCAGGCCCTGGCTCTGGAGCGCCTCCTTGAGCCAGCTCACGCCGCCCACGATCTGCGCCACGAGCACCGCGACGAGCGTTCCGAGTGGCGCGAGCACCAGCACGACGATGCCGAGCGTCAGGACGCCGGAGGCGGCACGGCGCCGCCCCCCGAACAGCCGGGCGAGGCGCTCCACCCAGGGGGCGAGTGCCGCCGCCAGCGCCGCCGCGACGAACAGGGCGGTCGCGAACGGGCGGACGAGGAGCGCCATGAGCAGGATGGCCGCGATCGCCAGCGTCACGAACACGGCGCGAGATGCATACGACGACGGCATGCCCCCTCCCTCAGAAGTTCACGTGGACGCGCTCCGGGGGGACGCCCGCGCCGGCGAGCGTCCTGCGGACGTCGTCCACCATGGCGTGCATTCCGCAGACGAAGGCCACCGCGTCGCCCGGGGGCGCGCCGCCGAAGGCGAGCGACCTCGCCACCACCTGCACCCGCCCGCGCACGCCCTCCCAGGCGTCCTCCTCGCGGGAGGGGCACAGCACCACCCGCACGCCGCCGCGCTCCCAGGCGAGGTGCTCGGACCGGTAGGCGAAGTCGCCGCCGCGCCGCTGGCCGTAGAAGAGCGTCACCCGGCCGAAGCGGTCGCGGTGGCCGAGGATGTGCTGGACGAGGGCGCGAATGGGGGCGATGCCGGAGCCGGCGGCGAAGAGGAGCACGTCCTTCCCCTCCGCCTCCGCCACCGGGAACCCCTTCCCGAAGGGAGCGCTCACCTCGATCGCGCCGCCCGGGACCGCCGCGGCGATGGCGGCGTCGGCGATCTTCCCGCCGCGCTTCACCAGGAGGTCGGCGCGCCTGGAGGACGCGGGCGCGCTGGCGAGGGCGAAGTAGCCCTCGCCGGCCGGCGTCCGGATCTTCACGACCTGGCCGGGCAGGACGTGGCTCGCCGCCGGCGCGCTGGCGAGCTCGATGCGGACGGCGCGGAGGGTCGGCGTCTCGTCCCAGGAGTCGAGCACCCGGACTCGCTCGCAGGCGGTGACCGTCGCCATGGCGGGAGAAGCTACCATCATTCCCAGCCCACCGCGCCGTCCACCGGCCAGTCGGCGGCGCGGACGCACCCGGCCCGCAGCGCGTCGAGCGGGTAGCGCGTGCCGCGCCAGACGATGCCGCGCCGCCAGGTGGTGAGGGCCGCGCTGGCGAGGTGGACGCCGCAGAGCGCCAGGCCGGCGATCGGCTGCAGCAGCCCCTCGGCGCCGGACCCGCCCCCGAAGCGCCGGGCCACCGTGCCGTGGATGGCGGCGGAGACGGCGTAGCCGTACAGGCCCACGAGGCGGATGGACACGAGCGGCGCCCACGCCGCCGCCGCGAACGGGGCCAGGGAGAGGAAGGCGAGGGCGGAGGTGGCGCCGAGCGCCACGGACCATCGGTACTCGGCGCCGGCGAAGCCGTTCTTCACGAGTCCCCCGAGGGAGCGGACGAGCCCGGCCTGCCACCGGACCTGGACGAGCCCTCCCGAATCCACGGCCCCTTGGCGCACCCCGCTGCGGCGCAGGACGAGCCCGAGCTTGGCGTCGTCCACCACCTCCAGGGCCAGCAGCCGGTGGCCGCCGACGCGGAGGTAGTCGTCGCGGCGGAGCAGGTTGAAGGCCCCGACGCCGATGAAGCCGCAGGTACGGGGCCGGCGCAGCTCCCAGACGCGGAAGACGTAGTTCGCGATGGCGGCGAAACCGGTGACGAAGGCCCGCTCGCCGAAGCCGTGGGCGACGAGCCGCGGCAGCGCCACGAGGTGGCCGAGCCGGTGGCGCTCGGCGTAGGCGACCGCGCGGCGGAGCGCCCCCTGCGCGAAGACCACGTCGCCGTCGGCGAAGAGGAGGTAGCGCCCGCTCGCTCGCCCCGCGCCCACGTGGCAGGCGTGGTTTTTCCCGAGCCAGCCCGGAGGAAGACCGGCGAGGTGCACCACGGCGAGGCGGGGCTCGCCGGCGGCCAGCCGATCCAGGATGCCGCCGGTCCCGTCCGTCGACCGGTCGTCCACCGCCACCACCTCGAGGTCCGGGTAGTCCTGGGCAAGGAGGGAGCGAACCGCGGCCTCGACGTCGGCGGCCTCGTCGCGGCACGGGACGACCACGGCGAGCCGCGGCCAGCCGCCGGGGGGCGGCTCGACCGGGCCCGTGCCGAGCCGATCGACGCGGGCCTGGGTGAGGAGACCGAGCAGCGCGAGGCGCGTCCAAGCGACCGCGGCGAGGCCTGCCGCGGCGAGCCAGAGGGCGGCGCCGAACGTCACGCACCGTCTCTTAACGGGACCCGGCCCGGGATTCCGTCCGGCCGAGCACCTCGAGCATGGCCTTCGCGAAGGCGGGGAGGTCCTTGGGGACGCGGGCCGAGACGAGGGTTCCGTCCACGACCGCCGGAGCGTCCACCCACTCGGCGCCGGCGTTCACGAGGTCGTCCCGGATCCCCACGGTGGAGGTCATGCGCCGCCCGCGAACGATGCCCGCGGAGACGAGCACCCACGGGCCGTGGCAGATGGTGGCGACCATCTTCCCGGCTGCGTGGACCTCCCGGACGCGCCGCAGTACCTCCGGGTCGCGACGCAGCTTGTCGGGGGCCCAGCCGCCCGGGACGACGAGGCCCGCGAGGCCGGCGGCGGGGAAGTCGGCGACCCGCCCGTCCACGGTGCAGGGGTAGCCGTGCTTGCCGCGGTACTCGCGCTCGCCTGTCCCGGCGAGCTTCACGTCGAAGCCGGCCTCCTCGAGGCGAAGCCTGGGGTACCAGACCTCGAGGTCCTCGTACTCGGGCCCGACCAGGATGAGGATCTTCTCTGGGTTCGCCATGCCCGAAGCATGGCCTCCCGTGCCGGGCCGCGCCACTGCCCCGTCGGGCCGCGCTCCCCGCTAGTAGCGGACCAGGGCGTGGACCATGTCCGGGCCGAGGCGGCGGGCCCCGTTGAGGAAGGAGAGCTCGACGACGAACGAATAGCCGACCAGCTCCGCCCCCTGGCGCGTCAGGAGCCGGCCGACCGCCTCGGCGGTGCCGCCGGTGGCGAGCAGGTCGTCCATCACCATCACCCGCTCCCCCGGGCCGACCGCGTCGACGTGCAGCTCGAGCGCGTCCTCGCCGTACTCGAGCGCGTAGATCTCGCGGATGGTCCGGTAGGGAAGCTTGCCGGGCTTGCGCACGACGGCGAGGCCGGCGCCGATGGCGTAGGCGAGCGGCGCCGCGAAGAGGAATCCGCGCGACTCGATGCCGACGACCTTCTGGATGCGCTCCTTGCCCCAGCGGGCCGCGAGGGCGTCGACGACCTGCCGGAACAGCCGGGCGTCCGAGAGGACCGGGGTGATGTCCTTGAAGACGATCCCCTTCTTCGGGAAGTCGGGGATGTCGCGAATCGCGCTGCGCAGCGCCTCGACCATCCGGTTCCTATACCAGAAAGGGGGGCCGTCGGGCCCATTCACGGAAGGTAGAAAAGGGGGTTTCGCGGTCGGGTGCCGTCGCGCACCTCGAAGTGCAGGTGGGGCCCCGTGGTCCGGCCGGACTGGCCCACCCGCGCAATGGGCGTGCCGGCCTCGACCCGTTCCCCCTCCTTCACCAGCACCGCGCTGTTGTGAGCGTACAGGGTCACGAGGCCGCCGTCGTGCTTCACGATCACGATGGCGCCGTAGCCGGACTGGCGGCCCGTGTAGACCACCACCCCGCCGCCTGCGGCCAGCACCGGCGTCCCCTCCGGCGCGGAGATGTCGATGCCGTCGTGCCGCTGCCCCTGCCGGACGCCGAAGCGGCTGTAGAGCACGCCCTTGAGCGGCCAGTGCAGCGTCCCGTCCCGCGAGGCGGGCGCGGGCGAGGGAATGGGCTCGGGCTCCGGCTCCGGGACGACGCCGGGCGGCAACGGCGGGACGTCGAGGGGCCGGAGGGCGCCGGGGACGAAGATCTCCATCCCGGGCCTGAGGAGCCGCGGGTCGGTGAGGTCGTTCACCTCCATGAGGTCGCGTGGCTCGACGCCGTAGGTCCTGGCGATGCGGTAGATCGTCTCCCCCTTCTTCACGACGTGGGTCGCCCCCACCAGGTCGGGCTCGACGTGGAGTTCGGCGCTCGCGGCGAGCGGGATGGGGGGCGGCTTCGGGGCGGAGGCGCAGCCGGCGAGGGCGAGGACCACGACCGTCGCCGCCGGCCTCACAGCGCCGGCTCCTTGCGGTACCCGTCGAGGGTCCAGTTCCGGAGGTCGGCGAGCATGCCGTCGTGGGTGAGGTCGAGGTGCAGCGGCGTCACCGCGGCGATCCCCTCGTCGAAGACGGTGTTGCAGTCGGAGTGGGGGATGTCCTGGAAGGTGGCCTCGCTGCCGATCCAGAAGTACTTGCGCCCGCGGGGGTCGAGCTTCTCCACCACGTCGGTGCCGTAGGTGCGGCGTCCGAGGCGGGTGAAGCGGTATGCCTTGACCGGGCCCGAGGGCACGTTCACGTTGAGGAGCGCCGGCGCCGGAGGAGGATGTGCGACGAGGCGCCGGGCCAGCGCCGCGGCGAAGGCGGCGGCGTGCTCGAACGCGTGCGGCGGGGGGGCGGCGAGCGAGACGGCGAGGGCATGCACGCCGAGGAGCGCGCCCTCCATGGCCGCCGCCACCGTTCCCGAGTAGAGCACGTCGTTCCCCAGGTTCGGCCCGTGGTTCACGCCCGAGACCACCACGTCGGGCCGGTTCCCCTTCATGAGGAGGTTCAGCGCCATGTACACCGCGTCGGTGGGCGTCCCGTCCACCGCGAAGCGGCGGGGACCGACCTCGGCGATGCGCAGCGGCCGATGCAGCGAGATGGAGTGGCTCGCGGCCGACTGCTCCCGGTCCGGCGCCACGACCCAGACCTCGTCGTCCGCGAAGGCGGCCGCCAGGGCGGCGAGCCCGGCGGCGTGGACCCCGTCGTCGTTGGAGAGCAGGACGCGCACGACGGGGGGAATCTACCAACGAGGGGCGCGGGCCGCCAGGAGCCGCGGCGCCCTCACCGCAGGCCCGCGGCCAGCAGGACCACCGTGAGGAGGCTCGCGCACATGATGGTCCAGCCCACCACCTTGAGCCGCCTCGGCGAGATCGGGAGGACGCACAGCGCGAAGGAGAGAAGGGCGAGCGGAGCGAGGGCGAAGAGCGCGGCGCCGGGCAGGAGCCCCCCGGCCGCGAGCGCGGCGGCGGCGAGCCCGATCCCCACGATCCCGGCCGCCGCGAGGAGGTCGCGTCCCCGCGCATCGCCCCGCGCGCGGGCGAGGAGGACCTGCACCGCCAGCGTGGCGGACGTGAAGCCCAGGATCCAGGTGGCCCAGGCGGAGAGCGCCGCGCCGAGGCTCGCGCCCGCGGCCAGCGCCACCGGCAGCCCCGCCGAGGAGAGGGCGACGGCGATTGCGATCTCGCCGACGAGGGTGAACTCCAGCTTGCGCGACACGAGCAGCGCCGCGACCGCGGCGAGCATCGGCGTGGGCAGGGCCGCCCATCGCGCGGCGGGAGGCGCGAGCCCGAGACCGAGCCCACCGGCGGCGAGCGCCGAGAGCGCGAGCCAGCCGAGACGGCGGCCGGCGCGCGGGCCATCCTCCCGGAGGACGCGCGGCCCGCGCTGGCCGAGCACCACCAGCGCGGGCTCGTGAGCGAGGAAGCCGAGCACGGCCGATGCCGCCAGGGCGAACGCCGCGGGCCCGGGCCGCCCCAGCGCCAGGGCCGCGACGAGCGGGGCGAAGAGCTGCCCCCAGGCGCCGTGCTCCTGCGGCACGAGGGAGCGGCGCGGCGGGGGCGTCTCCACGGGTCACATCCTAGCCGCCCGCCTGCCGGCCCGCACGGTCCGCCGCGCACCCGCTCCGTCGCGGCCCGCGACGCGGCGCGGCCCGGTGGCAGCGACCCGGCCGGGCGGGAGCGCACCCACATCCGCGCCTGGAGTGGGCCGCGCCCCGCGTGGCAGAGTCGCCTCGCCGCGCGCGAGGGGAGCGCGCCGCCCATCCAAGTGCCGTCCCGTCTCCGCCGCTCGCTCTCCGCCTCCACGCTCGAGGGGGTCTTCGCCGAGGTCTTCGTCGCCTGCTCGAGCGGCGCCATCCTCACCGGCTGGGCGCTGCACCTCGGCTGCTCCACGCTGGAGGTGGGCCTGCTCGGCGCGCTCCCGTTCCTCTCCCAGGCCGTCCAGATCCCGTCGGCGTGGCTCACGGCGACGCTCGGGCGCAAGCGCGTCGCCATCGCGACGGTCACGGCCTCGCGCCTCGCCTTCCTCCCGCTCGCGGCATTGCCGTTTCTCCCGCTCGCCCCACCGTCGCGGAAGCTCCTGCTCCTCGCGGTCGCGGCCGTCTCGGCGGCGCTCGGCGTCGCCGGGAGCAACGCCTGGACCGCGTGGATGGGCGAGCTCGTCCCGGAGCGGCTGCGCGGGCGGTACTTCGGGACGCGGACCGCGGTGTGCACGCTGGGCGCGAGCCTCGCCGGACTGGGCGCCGGGCTCCTGCTCGACGGCGCGCGCGGCGACCGGGCCGGCCTCGCGCTCGCCGGGCTCGCAGCGGCCGCCGCGGCGGCGGGGGTGGTGACGGGCGCGCTCCTCGCGCGCCAGCACGAGCCGGCCGCGACGCCGGCGCCGCCACCGGGCTTCGCCGCGCTCCTGCGCCCGCTCGCCGACCCGGCGGCGCGCTCGGTTCTCGCCTACCAGGTGGCCTGGAACGCGTCGGTGGGCCTCGGGGCCGGCTTCTTCGCCCTGCACTTGCTCGGAAACCTCGGCCTCGCCTTCTCCGTCCTCGCCCTGCACGCCGCGGGGACGGCGGCGGTCCGGGTCCTCGCCGCGCCTCTCTGCGGACAGGCCATCGACCGACTCGGTGCGCGGCCGGTCCTGGCGGCCTGCTCCTTCGCCGTGGGGGTGACGCCGCTCCTGTGGATCGCCGCTGAACCGGGACGGCTCTGGCCCATCGGCGTGGACGCCCTCGTGGGCGGGGCGGCGTGGGGCGGGCACCAGCTCGCCTCCTTCGCGCTGCCGCTCGCCGTCGCGCCGCGACGGGAGCGCCCCTACTACGTCGCCGCCTTCTCCGCCGCGGGCGGCGTGGCCTTCGCCGCGGCGGCCGCCGCCGCGGGCGCCCTGGCCGGGGCGCTGCCGCCGCGCTTCGGAGTGCTCGGGCGGACCGCGCACGGGCTCGAGGTGCTCTTCGTCCTGTCGGCGGCCGGGCGCCTTCTCGCCGCCCCGCTCGCGCTCCGCATCCGGGAGCGCGGCGCGGGCAGCGTCACCGACCTGCACGGGCTGGCGCGGGCGGCGGTGGCCTCGGTCCCCCGGCGCGTGGCCGCCCTGCTCCGCGTGGCGTATCCTCCGTCGCCGCTGCACGGCTCGGCGCCGCTACCGCCCGAGCACGCGCGCCAGCACGTCCGGCCGGTCGCTCATGATGCCGTCCACGCCCAGCGCGAGGAGGGCCCGCATGTCCGCCTCCTCGTCCACGGTCCAGACGTGCACCGGCATGCCGCGGGCGTGGAACCAGCGCACCGTGGCCTCGTCCACGACCGTGAGCCCCTCATCGGTGCGGAAGGGGAGATCGGCGACGTCCCATCCCTCGGGGCAACCGGTGGCCGCGCCGCCGGCGTGGGCGGCGAGGACGTGGCAGATGGCCGCCTGCTCGGGGAGGAAGTGGCAGGCCTCCGGGAGGAGCGCGCGGATGCGCTCGCCCTGCGCATCGTCGGACGCGCCGAGGCAGACCGAATCCACGCGCCCGCGACCGCGCACCACCCGGACGAGCGCCTCCGCGAGGGCCGGGGATGGGTCCTTGGCCTCGACGTTCACGAGCAGGCCGGGATGGCGGTCGAGGACCTCGGCGAGCGTCGGAACGGCGAGGTCGCGCCCGCGCCAGGGGAAGGTCCGACCGCCGTCGCGGGAGAAGGTCCACCCCGCATCCAGCGCGCGCAGCTCCGCGAGCCGGCAGGAGGCGACGGTCCCCGCCACGCCGGTGACGCGGTCGGTTGTGGCGTCGTGGAACACGACGACCGCGCCGTCGGCGGTGAGCCGCACGTCGAGCTCGACGGCGTCGGCGCCGAGGCGAGCGGCCAGGTCGAAGGCGGCGAGGGTGTTCTCCGGCGCGAGCCCGGCGCCGCCGCGGTGGGCGACGAGGTAGGGGCCTGGCCTCGACAGGAAGGGCTTCATCCCGGCCGGAGGCTACTCCCCCCGCCGCGTCGAGGCGAGACCGCCGGCCGAGGCGCTTCCCTAGTGGGCCAGCACGCCGAGGTCGGGGACCGGGCGCACCTGTTCCGCCCTCATCCAGGCGCGGGTCTCGACCGAGATCGAGTCCTCGTGCGTGCCGCCGCGCATGACGAGGAACGGCTCGCGCGAGAGCTCCAGATCCACGTAGATGGGCAGGCCGAAGACGCCCAGCGGCGGCTCGGCGCCCGCCTCGCACGGCGCGAAGCGGCCGGCGAAGTCCGGTTCGGCCACGAGCGTGGCCTCGCGCGCGCCGGTGGCCCTCACGAGGGCGCCGAGATCGACACGCTGGATTGCCGAGACGACCACGATGGCGAGCGAGCCATCGAGGCTCACCACCACGGGCTTCGCGACCCGCGAGCCGGAGACGTGCTCCGCGGCCGCGAGCTCCTGGGCGGGAACGGCGCGGGCATGGACGTGGTGCTCGTAGGACAAACGGTGCTCGCGCAGGTAATTCTCGATTGGCATCGGGATCATGGCGGACCTCCTCCGGAGAACCCCCGTGAACATCGGCATCCGCGTGCCGATTGGGCAGCCCCCGGGCGAGACGCGGATGCCCGCTCCCATCGGGGCCAAGGGGCCGCGAACGCCGGGGGCCGCCGCGGGGGGGGTCCATGTCCACCTCGCGAGGGACTCGCAAACCGGGCCATGTTGTGAAAATATGGAGCATCGAAGGTTGAGCGGTCGGCACGGTGCCCCCAGACGACGGCTGGGTGTCGCGACGAGCGGCCGAGATGCCCGGGGGGGGCGAGATGAAGGAGCGTGAAGTGGAAGGGGGAAGCCTGATCGTCCGGCTCGACGGCACGTTCGACGTGCCGGCGGCGCAGGACGTCCTGAAGGCCCTGCAGGATGCGCCCGAGGGCACGGAGATCTACGTGGACCTGGCGAGGGTGCGCGAGTTCCACGACGCCGCGGTGGCGAAGCTCGCGGAAGCGCTCGTACGCACGGGCCACCACGTCTCCGTCCGTGGCCTCCGCCAGCACCAGTACCGCATGCTGCGCTACATGGGAGTGAAGACGAGCGCCCTGGATCCCGGCCTCGCGCCCCGCCCCGGCCCGGCCTTCGCGCCGGAGTCGAGGTAAGCCTCCGTTGACCTCCGCCGCGCGGCGCCCCCGCCTGGCGCGCCCGCGGGATCTGGCCCTCGCGGCCGGGACGTGACAAGCTTCGTATAGCTGTCTCGCTTCGCCTGAGGGCCATTCCCGGCCCGGGGAGGGACGTTGAGCCGGCTCGGAGAGGCCCTCGGTCCCGCAGCGAACCTGGTCGAGGTGCGACTGCACGGCCGCGGCGGCCAGGGAACGGTGATCGCGTCACTCATGCTGGCGCGCGCGGCCATGCTCGAGGGGCGAAGCGTCCAGGCCTTCCCGGAGTTCGGCGTGGAGCGTCGCGGTGCGCCGGTCACCGCCTTCCTCCGCATTGCCGGCGGCCCCATCCATCTTCGGTGCAAGGTCTACGAGCCCGACCATGTGCTGGTCCTGGACCCGCAGCTGCTCGCCCGCGTGGACCTGCCGGCCCACCGCGCCGGGTGGCTGGTGGTGAACACGCCGGCCTCGCCGCCCGCCGTCGAGGTCGCCGCCCCCTGGCGCGCGGCCACGGTCGACGCCGTCCGCATCGCCCGCGCCCGCGGCCTCGGTGGCGGGGCCTTCCCGTTCGTGAACAGCCCCATGGCTGGGGCCTTCGCCCGCGTCACCGGGCTCGTCGGGCTCGAGTCCCTCTGCGCCGCCATTCGCGAGAGCGCTCCCTCGTCCGCGGACGCCAATGTCGCCGCCGCGCGCGACGCCTGGGAGCGGGTGGACATGGCGCAGGAGCCTCGCCGCCGGCTCGGAGCGAACCTGCCATGAAGCGGCTTCCCGACGGGCGGGTGATCTTCGAGACACCGGCCGAGGTGCCGCCGGTGGCGATGAGCTACGCCAGCACCGCCTGGAACCGCACCGGCGACTGGCGCTCGCGCGAGCCGGCCTTCCGCGACCTCACTTCGCCGTGCGCCGCCGCCTGTCCCGCGGGGCAGGACGTGGTGGACCAGATCCGGCTCTTCGCGCAGGGGAGGGTGCGGGAGGCGGGCGAGGTCATCCTCTCGGCGAACCCCTTCCCGGCGACCACCGGCCGCGTCTGTCCCCACCCCTGCGACGCCGCCTGCAACCGCGGCCGCATGGACGGCGCCCTGGACATCCCCGGCGTGGAGCGAGCCCTCGGCGACGCCCTGCTCTCCGGGCGCGTCGAGCTGGCGGTGCGCCGCGGCGGGAAGGCGCGCGTGGCGGTCGTCGGGGCCGGGCCGGCGGGGCTCACCGCCGCCCACTTCCTGGCCCTGGCCGGGCACCGGGTGACGCTGTACGCCCGCGAGGACCGGCCAGGTGGGCTCCTGCGAACGGGCATACCGCCCTATCGCCTGCCCCGCGGAGTCCTCGACGCCGAGGTGGAGCGGGCGCTGCGGCCCGGCGTCCGATTCGAGGGCGGACGCGCGCTCGGCGACGGCCTCGACCTCGCCCGGCTGGGCGGCGAGTCCGACGCCGTGCTGCTCGCCATCGGGCGCCACGCGCCGCGGCGCCTGGGCGTCCCGGGCGAGGAAGCGCCGGGCGTCGTGGACGGCCTCGCGCTCCTCGAGGCGCTCCACGGCGGCGAGCCCGCGCCGGCCGGCGATCGGGTGGTGGTCGTCGGCGGCGGCAACACCGCCCTCGACTGCGCCCGCAGCCTCCTGCGCCGCGGGCGGAAGGTGACCGTGGCCTACCGCCGCGGCCGGGAGGAGATGCCGGCCTTCGGCGACGAGGTGGAGGAGGCGATCGAGGAGGGCGTCGCGGTCGAGGTCTGGGCGCTCCCGGTGGAGGTCCGCTCGCGAGGCGGCCGCATCCGCGGGCTGCGGCTCGTGCGCGCGCGACCCGGCGAGAAGGACGCGAGCGGCCGGGCGCGGCCCGAGCCGGTCGCGGGCTCGGACTTCGAGCTGCCCGCGGATCTCGTGGTGGTGGCGGCGGGAGAGTCGCTCGACGCGGCGGCCCTGCCCGGGGCGCTGGTGCGGGACGGCGCGGTGGCGGTGCCGGCGGACCGCCAGGGCGCCGGAGGCGTGTTCGCGTGCGGCGACTGCGCTGGAGGCGGCGGGACGGTGGCCCATGCCATCGGCGCCGGGCGGCGCGCCGCCGCCGAGCTCTGCGCCATCCTCGGCGGCGAGCCGCCCGCCGTGGACCTCCTCGCGGCGCGCGGTGCGAGCCCGGCGGTCGCCGGCTTCGAGCGGATCCGGCCGGCGTGGTTCGACCCCGCGGTGCCCCACCCTCGGGGGCGCGCCGAGGCGGCCGCCCGGCGCCTTGGCGACGCGGAGGTGCGGCTCGGCTACGAGGCGGCCTCGGCCATGGCCGAGGCGGGCCGGTGCCTCGCCTGCGGCACCTGCACGGGTTGCGACAACTGCTACCAGCTCTGCCCGGACCGTGCGGTGGTGCGCGCCGGGCCCGGCGGCTACCGGGCCGACACGAGCCGGTGCAAGGGGTGCGGCGTGTGCTCGGAGGAGTGCCCGCGCGGCGCGATCGAGCTGTGCGAGGTGGGGGCCTGACGATGGCGAGCGATCGGCTCCTCACCGGGAACGAGGCGGTGGCCTGGGCGGTGGCCCGCTCCGGCGCCCAGGTGGTGGCCGCCTATCCCATCACGCCGCAGACCAGCATCATCGAGAGCCTGGCGTCGCTCGGCCAGAAGGGTGTCTCCCGCGCCGAGTTCGTCCCGGTGGAGTCGGAGCACTCGGCCCTCGCTGCGTGCATCGGCGCGGCGCACGCCGGCGCGCGCACCTTCACCGCCACGAGCGGCCAGGGGCTTGCGCTCATGCACGAGCTCATCCACTGGGCCGCCGGCGGGCGGCTCCCCATCGTGCTCGTCGACGTGAACCGCGCCATGGCGCCGGGCTGGAACATCTGGACCGACCAGAACGACTCCCTCTCGCAGCGCGACACCGGATGGATCCAGCTCTACTGCGAGGACGGCCAGGAAGTCATGGACTCGGTCGTCCAGGCGTTCGTGCTCGCGGCGCGCCTCTCGCTCCCCGTGATGGTGGTGCTCGACGCCTTCTTCCTCTCGCATACCGCCGAGGCCATCTCGGTTCCGGACGAGGCCGAGATCGCGGACCTCATCCCGGCGTGGCAGGCCCCGTGGCGCATCGACATGGAGCGCCCCAAGGCGCTCGGCTCGCTCGTCCCCTCCGCCGAGTACGAGCAGATGCGCCGGCAGCTCGACGCCGCCCACCGCGAGGCGCTCGGAGCCATCGAGGACCTCGCCGCGACGTGGCGCGGCCGGTTCGGGCGCGGGGTGGGGCTCGTCGATCGCTACCGCTGCGAGGGCGCCGACGAGATCCTGGTGGCGAGCGGCACGGCCGCCTCGACGGCGCGCGCGGTGGTGGACGCGCTGCGGGCGCGGGGCCGGAGCGCGGGGCTCGTCAAGGTGCGCGCCTTTCGCCCCTTCCCCACGGCCGCGCTGCGCGAGGCGCTCCTGCCGGCCCGGCGCGTGGCGGTCCTCGACCGCAACTGTTCCTACGGCGCGTCCGGCATCTTCTTCCAGGAGGTGCGCGCGGCGCTGTGCGGCCTCGCCGGTGCGCCGCCCGTCCACGGCTTCATCGCCGGCATGGGCGGCCGCGACATCACGCCTTCCACCATCGAGGCCGCGTTGCGCCACGCGCGCGGCGAGCCCAGGCCGGAGAGCACATGGCTGACCGAGTGATCCCGCTCGCCCGTCCGCGCCCGGCGCCGGAGCCGCGCCTCCACCTCCCCGACGAGGAGCTGCTGCAGCCCGGCCACCTCGCCTGTCCGGGGTGCGCCGCCCCCATCCTGCTGCGCACCTTCCTGCGGCTCGCCGGGCCCCGCACCGTGCTCGTCATCCCGGCTTGCTGCTGCTCGGTCATCGACGGGCCGTTCCCGTACTCGGCCTCGGGCGTCAACGTGGTCCACTGCGCCTTCGAGACGGCGGCGGTGACGGCGGCCGGCGTGAAGGCGGGCCTGCGCACCCGCGGCGTCTCCGACGCGCTGGTCGTGGCCTGGGCCGGCGACGGCGGCACCTTCGACATCGGCCTGCAGTCCATGTCGGCGGCCGCCGAGCGCAACGAGGACATCCTCTACGTCTGCTACGACAACGAGGCCTACATGAACACCGGCGGGCAGCGCTCGAGCGCGACGCCGGGCGGGGCATGGACCAACACCACCCCGGCGGGGAAGAAGCAGAAGAAGAAGGACCTCGACGGCATCATGGCCGCTCACCACATCCCCTACTTCGCCACCGTGAGCCCCGGTTTCCTCGACGACATGGTGGCGAAGATGCGCCGGGCCATCGCCACCTCCGGCTTCCGGATGCTGCACGCCTTCTCGCCATGCCCGCCCGGCTGGAAGATGGACGAGCGCAACACCGTCGCCGCGGCTCGCCTGGCGGTGGAGACGCGGGTCTTCCCGCTCTACGAGGTGGTGGACGGCGTGGAGTGGCGCATCACCCACGCGCCCCGGCCGCGGCCGGTGTCGGAGTACCTCTCGCTGCAGGGGCGCTTCGCCCGGCTCGACGCGGCGGCGGTGGAGCACGTCCAGCGCGAGGTGGACGACGACTACGCGCTGCTGGCGCGCCACTGTGCCGAGGGCGCCACCGACTGGCCGCTCTCCCCGCCGTAGGGCCTGCGCCCTTCACCGCTTGAGCGGCGGGAGCTCCTCGAACTCGGGGACGCGCGCGGTCGCGCGGAGCAGCTCCACGAGGGGTCCGGGCGGGACGACCAGGCGGCGCGCCGCGAGGTCGAGCCAGCCGCCGATGGCCGTGACCCGCCCTGCGAGCGAGCCGTCCTCCTTGACGAGGTCGTGGCGGAGCTTCCAGCGGGCGCCGTCGGGCGAGAGGCCGACGGCCAGGATGTCGATCCGCACGCGCTCGCCGAGGCCGATCTCGTGGCGGTACTCCAGCTCCTCCCTGAGCAGTACCGGCCCCACCCCGAGCTCCGCGAGCCGCTTCCAGGGGAAGCCGCCCTCCTTGAGCCAGGCGATGCGCACCTCGGCAGCGAGCTCGCTGTAGACGCTGTGGCGCACGTGGCCGTTGGCGTCGGCGTCCGACCAGCGCAGCTCGTAGGTCTTCGCGTATCCCATCACCGTTCGCGCCTCTCCGCCTCGGGCGGGACGGTCGCACGGCCCGGGCGGGCTCGCTGTTGCCGCTGCCGCCCCGCGGGATATGAAACGGGAGCTTGGCCGGGCTCGACCTCCAGATCCTCGATTCCGTCTCCGGCGTTCCGGCCGGCGACTGGGACGCGCTCCTCGCCCACGAGCCGGCGCGGGCGACGCCCTTCCTCCGTCACGCCTGGCTCGACGCGCTGGAGCAGTCGGGTTGCGCCGCGCCTCGCACCGGCTGGACGGCGCGCCACCTCGTCTTCCGGCGGGAGGGGCGCCTGGTGGCGGCGGCGCCCGCCTGGGTCCGCACCGATTCCGACGGCGACTTCGGCCGCGACTGGTCCTGGGCCGAGGCGGCCGGGCGGGCGCGGGTTCCCTACTACCCGAAGCTCGTGCTCGGCGTCCCCTTCACGCCCGTCACGGGGCGGAGGGTCCTCGTCGCGCCGGGCGAGGACCGCATGGCCGCGGTCCGCGCGGCTGCGGACGCGGCGCGCGAGATGTGCCGCGAGGACCGGATCCGGTCGATCCACGTCCTCTTCCCCGGCGCCGCCGAGGCGGAGGAGTGGGAGGCGGCTGGGTTCGCACGCAGGTTGGACTTCCAGTACCATTGGCGGAACGAGGGCTACCGGGACTTCGACGCCTTCCTGGGTCGCTTCCCGTCGAAGCGGCGGAACGCCATCCGACGTGAGCGGGCGGCGCCGGCGCGGCAGGGGATCGCCATCCGCACCGTGCGGGGCGACGAGCTCGCGGCCAGGCCGGCCGGATGGGCGCGCGACGTCTTCGCGCTCCACAGCGCCAGCGTGGACCGGATGGCCTGGGGCCGCCGCTTCCTGGACCGCGCCTTCTACGAGCGCGCGCTCGCCGCCATGCCCGACGCGCTGGAGGTCGTGGAGGCGCGGCGGGAGGGGCGGCTCGTCGGCATGGCGTTCAACGTGGCATCGGCGGAGCGGCTCTACGGGCGCTACTGGGGCTGCGTCGAGGACCACCCCTTTCTGCACTTCAACGTCTGCCTCTACCACTCGGTCGAGGAGTGCATCCGGCGGGGCCTCGCGGCCTTCGAGGGCGGGGCCGGCGGCGAGCACAAGCTCGCGCGCGGCTTCGAGCCGGCGGAGACGTGGAGCGCGCATGTCTTCCTCGACGCGCGGCTCGACCGGCCCATCCGGCGGCACCTCCAGGCGGAGCTCGCCGAGCGGCGCCTCGCGGTGCAGCGGTGGCGGGAGGCCTCGCCGGTCCTCAAGGCCCGCCGAGCGGTCGGCGGGCCTTGAGCCTTCAGGAAGGGCGGGTCGGCCTGAGCGCTCGTCGAGTTCCTCGACGGCGCTCAGCTCCGGCGCGCCCGCGCCCAGTGGAGGGTGATCTCGCGGGCCCACTCGGCCCCGCCGTGCGCGGCGGCAAGCGCCCGCGCTCGGCCGAGCAGGTCCGCGAGCCGCGCCGGCGCGAGCGCCGGGCCCACGGTCGAGAGGGAGCGCAGCACGGCGTCGAGCCTCGCCCCCTCGAGCCGCTCCACGTGCGCGAAGCGTTCCGAGACGGGGGGCCGGCCGGCGGCGAGCGCGAGGAAGTGCCGGAGGCGGCCGGGCGGGGAGGGGCGCGTCCTGGGGTTCGCCTCCGCGAGCAGCGCCGAGAGCGCATCGAGGAAGCGGGAGCGCGCGAGCCGGGCCTCGACGACGGCGACGGCGCCGCCCGGAGCCAGGATGCGAGCGGCCTCGCGGCCGGCGCGCACCGGGTCGAGCCACTGAAGGGCGTCCGCGACCAGGACCAGCGCGCAGCTCCCGCCGGGGATGCCGGTGTCCTCGGCCGCGGCATGGACCGGGACGACAGGGGCCCTGCCGGCGCGGGCCTGGAGGGCCCGCAGCATCTCGCGGGCCGGCTCCACCGCCAGCACCTCGGCGCCGGCGAGCGCGAGCGGCAGCGCGAGGTGGCCCACGCCCGCGCCCAGGTCGGCGACGCGCGTGGCGGCGCCTCCCGCGAGGGCGAGAAGGCGCGCCACCAGCGCGGGTGGGTACTCGGGCCGCTGCAGGTAGTCCGCGGCCAGGCGGTTGAACACCCACCGCTCCTGTTCCGCGATCGCGACGGCCCGGCGCCCCATCGACATGACGGTATCACGGTCCCGCCCGCGCCTCCGGCCCGAGATCGGTTACATTGCCCGCGTGGCCGATCCCGTCGTCTCCCTGAGCGGCGTGTCGAAGCGCTTCGGCGGCGTCGAGGCGCTGCGGACGGTGGACCTCGACATCCGGGCGGGCGAGATCTTCGCCCTGCTCGGGCCGAACGGCGCCGGGAAGACCACCCTCATCGGCATCGTGGCCGGACTCCTGCGGGCGACGGAGGGCACGGCCCGCGTGCTAGGGCGCGACGTGGTCTCCGACTACCGGTTCACCCGGCGGGCGGTCGGCCTCGTGCCGCAGGAGATCAACTTCGACCCGTTCTTCACGGTCGAGGAGACGCTGCACATCCAGGCGGGGTACTTCGGCGTGCGGCTTCGCGAGGAGCGGCTGGACGAGATCTTGGACGCGCTGGATCTCAGGTCGAAGCGGCGCGCGAACACCCGCGCCCTCTCGGGCGGGATGAAGCGGCGGCTGCTCATCGGAAAGGCGCTGGTGCACGAGCCGCCGGTCCTCTTCCTGGACGAGCCCACCGCCGGGGTGGACGTGCAGCTCCGGCAGTCGCTCTGGAGCTATGTGCGCGCGCTCCGGGCGCGCGGCACGACCATCGTCCTCACCACCCACTACCTCGACGAGGCGGAGGAGCTTGCCGACCGGGTCGGGGTGATCAACCGCGGGCAGCTCCTCCTCGTGGAGGACAAGGAGGCGCTCCTGCGGCGCTACGCCGGGAAGACGCTGCGCGTGGCGCTGGCCGAGCCCGCGGCGAGCCTGCCCGGGCCGCTCGCGGCGCTGGGGGGGCGGCTCGAGGACGGCGGCCTCACCGTGGCCGTCACCACCGGGCCCGGCGGCTCCTTCGGCCCGGCGCTCGCGGCGGTGGCCGCGGCCGGTCTTCCCGTCAAGGACGTGGAGACCGCCCGCATGCGGCTCGAGGACATCTTCGTCTCGCTCCTGCGGGGCGAGCGGCCAGGGGAGGGAGCGGCGAGATGATCGGGCTCGGGGCGAGGACGCTGTTCGTGAAGGAGCTGAGGCGCTTCCTGCGCGTGCCGGGCCAGACCCTGCTCTCGCCCCTCATCACCACGACCCTCTACTTCGTCGTCTTCGGGTGGTCGCTGGGGGGACGGCTGCGCGAGGTCGAGGGCGTCCCATACGCCCGCTACATCGTCCCGGGCCTCGTCACGCTGGGCGTCGTCTCGAACGCCTTCCTCAACACCGCCTCCTCCCTGTTCGTGATGAAGCTGCAGGGGACGGTGGTGGACATCCTCGTGTCGCCCCTCTCCTACGCCGAGGTCCTGGGCGCCTTCGTCCTCGCCGCGGTGGCGCGGGGAATGCTGGTGGGTGGCGTCATGTGGCTCGTGGCCGCCGCCTTCAGCGGATTCGGGATCGCCCACCCGCTCCACGCCCTGGCGTTGCTCGTGCTCGTCGCCGTGGCCTTCGCGGCGCTCGGCTTCATGACGGCCGTCTGGGCCACGTCCTTCGAGCAGGTGAACTTCTTTCCCACCTTCATCATCACGCCCCTCACCTTCCTCGGGGGGGTCTTCTATTCGGCCCGGATGCTCCCGCCCGCGCTCAGGACCTTCACCTTCCTGAACCCGGTGTTCTACATGGTGGACGGGGTCCGGTACGGGATGCTCGGGATCTCCGACGCGAGCCCGCTCGCCGGTCTCGCGATCCTCCTGGTCCTGTGCGCCGCGTCGCTGGGCGGAGCGTACGCGATGCTCCGGACCGGCTACCGGTTGCGGGGATGAGGGCCGAATTCGGGATGGATCTCCATCCTCGCCGGGTTATGCTACGCACCCTTTTCCAGGGAAATTCCGCGAGTACCGGAGGAAGCCATGCGTCCGTCGCTGTCCCTGCTTCTCGTCCTGGCCGTGGTCGCCTGCAAGAAGACCGAGCCACCCGTGTCGCAGCCGGGCGCGCCCGCCGCCGTCCGGGGCAAGGTCCTCGAGCGCATCGACGCCGCCCCGTACAGCTACCTGCGCCTCTCCACGGCCGAGGGCGAGACCTGGGCCGCCGTGCCGCAGACCAACATCGACAAGGGCACCGAGGTCGCGATCGAGAACCCGATGCCGATGGACGGCTTCGAGTCGAAGACGCTGAAGCGCAAGTTCGACAAGCTCCTCTTCGGCACGCTCTCCCAGGGCGGCGCCACCGCCGCGGGCGCTCCTGCCACCCCGGCCCCTCCCGCGGTGCCGGCCGGCGCCCCCCAGGGAATGCCTCCGGGAATGGCCGCCCAGCACGCCGCCGCGGCCAGCGGCCCCGCCGACGTGGGCCCGGTGAAGGTCGCCAAGGCCCAGGGCGCGGACGCCCGCACGGTCGCCCAGGTGTGGACGCAGAGGGCGGCCCTGAAGGAGAAGACGGTCACGGTGCGCGGCAAGGTGGTGAAGTTCAACGGCGGGATCATGGGCCGCAACTGGATCCACCTCCGCGACGGCTCCGGCACCGCCGCCCAGGGCGACAACGACATCACCGTGACGACGAACGACAGCGTCGCCGTCGGCGACGTGGTGGTGGCGAAGGGCGTCGTCCGGCTCGCCAAGGATTTCGGCGCCGGCTACGCCTACCCGGTGATCATCGAGGACGCGAAGGTCGCGAAGTAGTCCCGCCGGACGAGCGGAACTCCGCTCTCACGCTTCAAGGGGCGGCGCCCCTCGCACGGCAGGCGGTCATGGCACTTCCCCCGACGCTCCACGACTTCGACGTGAGCCTGTCCCACGTGGACGCGGGGGTCGAGGCGCGACTCTCCGTCAAGGCGGCCCGCCATCCCTCCGAGTCGCTCGACAGGCTCTGGCTGCGCCTCCTCGCCTACTGCTGGAAGTGGCAGGAGCGCATCGAGTTCGGCCCGGGCATCTGCGAGCCCGACGCCCCCGACGTCCTCGCCCGCGACCTCACCGGCGAGGAGGTGCTCTGGGTGAGGGTGGGCAGGCCGGACCCGGCCCGAGTCCAGCAGGAGTCGGACCGGCACCCGCGCGCCCGCATCGCCGTGCTCTTCGACTCGCCCCGGCGCATGGAGGCGTTCGTCGAGGCGGCGGCCAGGGATGGGCTTCCCCGGCTGGGTCGCGTCGAGCTCGCCGCGGCCGACCCCGCGCTCCTCGCCGCGCTCGCCGCCGTGGACGGCCGGCGGACGCGGCTCACCCTCACCATCGTCGGCGATCACCTGTACGCGGACGTCGCCGGCCGGACCCTGGACGGCCCGCTCACGCGGGCCTCCCTTCCCTGACGGACGAGCCCTTCCGAGCAGCCCAACCTCCCGCCAGTACGCTCGAAACGGCGTTGTCCGGCACCATGGCAGCGTTGTCCGGCACCATGGCGAAAGCGCTTGCATCGGACGGGGGAGCGGTTACATTCTGGACTAATTGGACCGTTCTGGTCCAGATAGGCTTTCAGGGGAAGACCGCATGCTTCGGATGAGCAAGCTCACGGACTACGGCATCGTCCTGCTCACGCATATCGCGATGGGCGCGGAGGGGGCGCTGCACACCGCGAACGAGCTGGCCGACGCCTCGCGGGTCCCGCTCCCCACCGCGAGCAAGATCCTGAAGGAGCTCTCGCGGGCGGGCCTCGTGCTCTCACACCGCGGTCGCCACGGCGGCTACAGCCTGTCGAGGCCGGCCCGCGACATCGCCGTCTCCGACATCATCGCCGCGCTCGAGGGCCCGGTCGCGCTCACCGAGTGCGGCGAGGGCGGCGGCCGCTGCGGGATCGAGGAGAGCTGCCCGGCCCGGGGGCACTGGAACGCGATCAACGACGCCATCCAGCGTGCCCTCGGGGGCCTCACGCTCTCGGCGCTGCAGCCGCCGCTCGTCCGCCTCGGGCACGCGCCCACGATCCCCGGACCGACGCCATGACCGACGCCCTCCGCGAGCTCACCGAGCAGAAGTACAAGTACGGCTTCGTCACCGACATCGACGAGGACCGGATCCCGAAGGGCCTGTCCGAGGACATCGTCCGCCTCATCTCCCGGAAGAAGGGGGAGCCGCAGTTCATGCTCGAGTGGCGGCTCAAGGCCTACCGCCACTGGCTCACGCTCCAGGAGCCCACCTGGCCGAACGTCCACTACCCGGCGATCGACTACCAGGACATCGTCTACTACTCGGCGCCGAAGCCGAGGAAGCAGCTGTCGTCGCTGGACGAGGTGGATCCGGAGTTGCGCAAGGCCTTCGACAAGCTCGGCATCCCGCTCGTGGAGCAGCAGCGCCTCGCCGGCGTGGCGGTGGACGCGGTCTTCGACTCGGTCTCGGTGGGGACGACGTTCAAGAAGAAGCTGGCCGACCTGGGCATCGTCTTTGGCTCCTTCTCGGAGGCGGTGAAGGAGTACCCGGCGCTGGTGGAGCGGTACCTCGGCTCGGTCGTCCCCTACACCGACAACTTCTTCGCCACCCTGAACTCGGCGGTCTTCTCCGACGGCTCGTTCGCCTACATCCCCAAGGGCGTCCGCTGCCCGATGGAGCTCTCCACCTACTTCCGCATCAACGCCCAGGACACCGGCCAGTTCGAGCGCACGCTCATCGTCGCCGACGAGGGCTCCTACGTCTCCTACCTCGAGGGCTGCACCGCCCCGATCCGCGACAAGAACCAGCTGCACGCCGCGGTGGTGGAGCTGGTGGCGCTCGACGGAGCGGAGATCAAGTACTCCACCGTCCAGAACTGGTACCCGGGCGACAAGGAAGGGCGCGGCGGCATCTACAACTTCGTCACCAAGCGCGGCAAGGCCATGCGCCGGTCGAAGATCTCCTGGACGCAGGTCGAGACCGGCTCCGCCATCACCTGGAAGTACCCGTCCTGCATCCTGCAGGGCGACGGCTCGGTGGGCGAATTCTATTCGGTCGCGCTCACGAACAACCGCCAGCAGGCCGACACCGGCACCAAGATGATCCACATCGGGAAGAACACCCGCTCCACGATCATCTCCAAGGGCATCAGCGCCGGGCACGGCCAGAACACCTACCGGGGCCTCGTGAAGGTCCTGAAGGGCGCCGCGAACGCCCGCAACTACAGCCAGTGCGACTCGCTGCTCATCGGCGACAAGTGCGGCGCCCACACCTTCCCGTACATCGAGGTGAGGAACCCGACGGCGAAGGTGGAGCACGAGGCCACCACCTCGAAGATCAGCGACGACCAGCTCTTCTATTGCCGCCAGCGCGGCATCAAGGAGGAGGACGCGGTCACGATGATCGTGAACGGGTTCGCGAAGCAGGTGCTGAAGGAGCTGCCGATGGAGTTCGCGGTCGAAGCGCAGAAGCTCCTCGGAATGAGCCTGGAGGGGAGCGTCGGATGACGAAGCGCGGCGACGAGGCGATGCTGCAGATCGAGGGGCTGCGGGCCTGCATCGGCGAGAAGGAGATCCTGAAGGGGCTCGACCTCACGCTGCGGGCCGGCGAGGTGCACGCCATCATGGGGCCGAACGGCTCGGGCAAGAGCACGCTCGCCCAGGTGCTGGCCGGGCGCGACACCTTCACCGTCACCGGCGGGAAGGTCGCCTACGAGGGGCAGGACCTCCTCGCTCTCCCGCCCGAGAAGCGAGCGGCCGCCGGCATCTTCCTCGCCTTCCAGTACCCGGTGGAGATCCCGGGCGTCGGCAACATGTACTTCCTGCGGACCGCGCTCAACTCCATCCGCAAGGCGCGGGGCGAGGAGGAGCTCGACGCCATGGACTTCCTCTCCGTCGCCAAGGAGAAGGGGAAGCTGGTGGAGATGGCCCCGGCCTTCATGAACCGGTCGGTGAACGAGGGGTTCTCGGGCGGGGAGAAGAAGCGAAACGAGATCCTCCAGATGGCGGTGCTGGAGCCGAGGCTCGCCATCCTGGACGAGACCGACTCCGGGCTCGACATCGACGCGCTCCGGATCGTGGCTGGCGGCGTGAACGCCATGCGCAGCCCGGACCGCGCGATGCTCGTCATCACCCACTACCAGCGGCTGCTCGACTACATCGTGCCGGACTTCGTCCACGTGATGGCCGGCGGCCGCATCGTCCTCTCGGGCGGGCGCGACCTCGCCCTCGAGCTGGAGAAGAAGGGCTACGCCTGGGTGGACGACCTGGCGGCGAAGGGCGCCCTCGGGGCGCCGGCGGCGGTGGCGCCGTGACGCGCGCCGAGGAGACCCTGGCCGCCGCCGCCGAGCGCGCCGCCGCTCCACCCTTCGGCGGAGAGGCGCGCTGCGCGGCCCTCGGCCGCTTCGTGGCGCTGGGGCTCCCGACGGCGAGGATGGAGGAGTGGCGCCACACCAGCCTCTCCGCCCTCGCGCCCGTCTCCTTCGCTCCGGCCGACCCCACCGCGCCCCTCACCCCCGCCGCCGTGGAGCGGCTCGCCGGGCGCGCCGAGGGGCCGCGCCTCGTCTTCGTGAACGGCCGCTACCGGGAGGCCCTCTCCTCGCCCGGCCGGCTGCCCGCCGGCGCGTGGGCCGGGAGCCTCGCCGCGGCGCCGGCGGAGCGCGCCGACCTCGTCGGGGCGCACCTCGGTCGCCTCGCCGCCTTCGAGTCCCACGCCCTCGCCGCGCTCAACACCGCCTCGGCCGAGGACGGCGCGTTCGTTCACCTCCCGGAGGGGACGGCCGCCGCCGAGCCCATCGAGCTCCTCTTCGTCACCGTCGCCGGTGAGGGCCCGGCGGCGAGCCACCCGCGCGTGCTGGTCGTCGCCGGTCCCGGCAGCGAGGCCAGCCTCGTCGAGAGCTACGTCGGGGCCGCCGGCGGCCCGACCTTCACCAACGCCGTCACCGAGGCGGTGCTGGGCGAGGGCGCTCGCCTGGAGCACTACCGGCTTCAAGACGAGGCGGCGGGCGCGTGGCACTTCGGCCTCCTCGCCTCCGAGCAGGGGAAGGACAGCCGCTTCTCGACCCACGCCTCCTCCTTCGGCGCGGCCCTCTCCCGCAGCGAGGTGAAGGCGGTCCTCGCCGGCGAGGGCGGCGAGGCCCGCGTGAACGGCCTCTACATGGCCGCGGGCTCGCAGGTGGTGGACAACCACTCGGTCATCGAGCACGCTCGTCCCCGCTGCCAGAGCCGCGAGACGTTCAAGGGCATCCTCGACGGAGCGGCGCGCGGCGTGTTCGGCGGACGCATCCGCGTCATGCCGGACGCACAGAAGAGCGACGCCTACCAGCTCAACTCCAACCTGCTCCTCTCCGACGACGCGCAGGTGGATACGAAGCCCCAGCTCGAGATCTTCGCCGACGACGTGAAGTGCGGGCACGGCGGCACGGTGGGCCAGCTCGACGAGGACGCGCTCTTCTACCTGCGCTCGCGGGGGATCGACCTCGAGTCGGCGCGGAGCCTCCTCATCTACGCCTTCGCGAGCGAGATGGTGGGCCTCGTGCGCCCGCCGGGACTGCGCGACCGGATCGCCCGGCTGGTCGCCGCGCGGCTTCCCAACGGGGAGAAGCTGAGGGAGGTCGCGTGAGCACCGTGGCCGGGACCCTCTCCATCGGGGCGCGCGGCGAGCCGTTCGACGTGGGGCGGATCCGGGAGGACTTCCCCATCCTCGCGCAGCGCGTTCGCGGCAAGCCGCTCGTCTACCTCGACAGCGCCGCCACCGCGCAGAAGCCGCGGGCGGTGATCGACGCCGTCTCACGCTACTACCTCGAGGACAACGCCAACGTGCACCGGGCCGTGCACGCCCTCTCGGAGCGGGCCACCGCCGCCTTCGACGCCGCGCGCGAGAAGGTGGCGGGATTCATCGGCGCCGGCGCGGCCCGCGAGATCGTCTTCGTTCGTGGGACCACCGAGGGCGTGAACCTCGTCGCCCAGACCTTCGGCCGGGCGCGGGTGGGGGCCGGCGACGAGGTTCTCATCACCGCGATGGAGCACCACTCCAACATCGTGCCCTGGCAGATGCTGTGCGAGGAGAAGGGGGCGCGGCTGGTGGTGGCGCCCGTGGACGATCGCGGCGATCTCGTGCTCGAGGAGCTGGAGAAGCGGCTCGGCGCGCGGACCCGGATCCTGGCGGTGACCCACGTCTCGAACGCCCTCGGAACCGTGAACCCGGTGAAGCGCATCGTGCGGATGGCCCACGCGAAGGGCGTGCCGGTGCTGGTGGACGGCGCCCAGGGGGTGCCGCACTTCGCGGTGGACGTGCGCGATCTCGATTGCGACTTCTACGCCTTCTCCGGCCACAAGCTCTTCGGCCCGACCGGCATCGGCGTGCTCTATGGCAAGGCGGAGCACCTCGAGGCGATGCCGCCGTGGCAGGGCGGCGGCGACATGATCCTCTCGGTCACCTTCGAGCGGACCATCTACAACCGGATCCCGCACAAGTTCGAGGCAGGCACGCCCGACATGGCCGGCGCCATCGGCCTCGGCGCGACGATCGACTGGCTCGGGAGCATCGACCTCGCCGGGGCGGAGGCGCACGAGCGCGACCTCCTCGCCTACGGGACCGCGCGCCTGCTCGAGGTTCCCGGGCTCCGGATCATCGGCACGGCGAGGGAGAAGGCCGGCGTCCTCTCCTTCGTCCTCGCGGACGTCCACCCGCACGACGTCGGGACCATCCTCGACCGGGACGGCATCGCCATCCGCACTGGCCACCACTGCGCCCAGCCCCTCATGCAGCGTTTCGGGGTGCCCGCCACCGCGCGCGCCTCTCTCGCCTTCTACAACACGCGCGCCGAGATCGACGCCCTGGTGCAGGGGCTCGGCCACGTCCGGGAGATCTTCCGATGACCTCGGACCTCGACGACCTCTACCAGGACGTGATCCTGGACCACGGCCGCAGGCCGCGGAACTTCCGGAAGCTCGCGGAGGCGACCAGCGAGGTGGAGGGCCTCAATCCCCTCTGCGGCGACCACTACAAGCTCTACGTGAAGCTCGACGGCGACCGGATCTCCGACCTCGCCTTCGAGGGGTCGGGCTGCGCCATCTCCAAGGCGTCGGCCTCGCTCATGACCTCGGCGCTCAAGGGCAAGACCATCGCCGAGGCGGAGGAGACCTTCCAGCGCTTCCACGCCATGGTGGTGGAGGGGGACAAGACCAAGGCTCAGGGGCTCGGCAAGCTGGCGGTGCTGCAGGGGGTCTGCGACTTCCCCACCCGCGTCAAGTGCGCCTCGCTCGTGTGGCACGCCCTCGACTCCGCCATCCACGGCGAGCAGAAGCCGGTCTCGACGGAGTAGGACCATGGAACGCAGAGAGCCCGTGGCGCTGCGGCACGCCTGCGAAGCCACCCAGATCCCGAGTGGCTTCCAGATCGTCCTCCCCGAGGGGGCGTGGGTGACCGTCCAGCAGGTGCTGGGCGGCCACTTCACGGTGATGACCGACCGCGGCGGCCTCGCCCGCATCGCCGCGGCCGACGCCGACGCGCTGGGAGAGGAATGGGTCGCGCAGGCGCGGAAGGCCGCCGAGGCCGCGAAGGGCCGGGCGGCGGAACCGGCCGGCGGCGCCGTCACCGAGGACCAGGTGCTCGACGCCCTGCGGACGGTCTACGACCCGGAGATCCCCGCGAGCATCGTGGATCTGGGGCTCGTCTACCTCGCCGCCGTCGAGCCGCTCCCCGAGGGCGGGCACAAGGTGACGGTCCGCATGACGCTCACCGCGCCGGGCTGCGGCGTCGGCCCCATGATCCTGGAGGACGCCCGGAGCAAGGTCATGTCCATCCCCGGCGTCGGCGAGGCGGACGTGGAGCTCGTTTTCGAGCCGCCCTGGGACCCGAGCAGGATGTCCGAGGCCGCGAAGCTCACCCTCGGCTTCATGTAGCCGGCGCGGCGGCCTGGCGCTCGGCGCGGGCCCGCCGCACCAGCTCGGCGGCGTACAGGCCAGCGAGTCCGGCGAGGAGCGTGCCCATCGTGCGGAACGCCTCGCTCGGGACCGAGATGGAGAGGCCGACGGCCAGGTCGGGCAGCGGCTCGATGGCGTCGTAGAGGAGCCACGACACGGTGGCGAGGGCGTAGGTCCACCACGGCCAGCCGAGCCTGGAGGCCCCGAGGCGCAGCGAGAAGCGGAGCACCGGCACGAGCAGCACGAAGGTGACGGCATCGCACAGGTAGGAGAGGGCGCTCGCCCACGCGTCCGGGCCGCCGCCGGCGAGGGCGCGGAGGACCTCGCGCTGCAGGCCGAAGCCCACGACGCCCGTCGCGAACACGGCGGCGAGCGCCCAGGAGAGCTTGCCACTCCAGCTTCGCTCGAACCCGAGGCCCGCCTGGCTGTAGGAGCGGGCCAGGACGGCGGTCGCATAGACCGAGAGCAGGTTCCCGCTCGCGAGGAAGAGGACCCCGAGCATCACCGCGGCGGGCGCGCTCCCACGGCCGAGGGCCGAGGTGACCGGGTCCTCGGCGAGCGTGAGCAGGAGGTAGGAGGCGCCGAGCGGGACCCAGAAGCGGCGCATGTAGTCGCCGCGCCGGAGCGACGCCGCGGCCCACAGGCAGCCCGCCGTCGCGAGGAGCTTCATGGCGACGTGGGTCCAGAGGCGGTAGGCGGGCAGCGCGTCCGGCCCGAGGTGGCCGAAGATGGCGACGTGCGCCGCGGCAACGAGGAGGACGAGGAGGGCGGGGGTCACCGGCGCGCCTCCTCGTCGATGCGCGCGAGCACCGTGGCGGCCACCTCGGCGCCGAGCAGGGTCTTCAGCATGGGGGCGAGCCCCTCCCGGAGCCTGGGCAGGTGCTCGAGCGTGAGCGCGTCGGGATCCACCTTGAGCCAGGTGGCCGCCGAGATGCGGACGGCGCTCTCGGCCGTCTTTCGCCCGAGGTACGGGGCGATGGCGTCCTGCACCCTTTCCTTGATGGCGCTCGGGCCGGGCACGGATCTTCTCAGCGGGCCTCTTCCTCGATGCCGTAGCGGAGCACGGTCGAGCCCACGCGGATGACGTCGCCGTTGCGAAGCGTCTGCTCGGCGATGGTCTTTCCGTTGAGCAGGGTGCCGTTCGTCGACTCGAGGTCCACGAGCACGTGGGACCCGCCGGACGAGAAGATGCGGGCGTGGCGCCGCGAGGCGCTCTCGGAGGGCACCACGATGGTGTTGTCCTTCTCGCGGCCGATGGTGAGGTCGTCCTCGGCCACCGGGAAGCGCTGGCCGCGCTGGGCCGCGTCCTGGGAGTGCACGACGAGGAGCCAGGCCTTCGGGGCCCGGCCCCGCGGCGCCGACTGCGGGTTCACGATCCGGGTCTGGTCGTTGTCCATGTGCGTCGAGTCCTCGGGAGGCGCGACGAGCATACCACCGCCGCGGCCGCGCCCGAATTCCCGTGGCGGACCCCCGGGCGCCCCGGTACCATCCCGCGCATGGAACACCGAAAGCTGGGGCGCTCCGGTCTCGCGGTCTCGCGCCTCACCCTCGGCGCGATGACCTTCGGCGCCTCGCAGGGGTTCATGAAGGGCGTCACCTCCGACGAGAAGGATTCAAGGCCTGCGACGAGTCGCTCTCCCGGCTCAAGACCGACTGGATCGACCTCTACCAGGTCCTGGGTGAGGACCGGACAGTGCGAATCTCGCTGCTGGGCGCTGCTTCCGCGAGGCCGGGTGACCGGCGGGTGGACCAACATCTGGTCGCCCCGGACTCGCGTTGCGCCCGCGTCCCGTGTCCGAGCGGGAGGGCAGGCGCAGCCCATGATGAGAGCCTGGCGCCGCTCCGAGTGCGGCTGCTCGCGCGATGCGGCCGAGCGCAAGCGGAAGCGCCTCCGCCTGCCGGTGCTCGTGACTGGGCGAAGACCTGCTTGCGCCCGTTCGCCCGCGCCCTGGAGCGGCGGCGCTAGCGAGCGAGGTATGGGCGCGCCTACTGGCAGCGAATCCAGGCGCGGCGGCGCGGGCAGGCGAGGGGCGCTTCACCCTTTGGGAGGCTTCCGCGTCGGCGGAATCGGCGGGCTCGCAGCATCCTGGCCGGGTAGCGAGGCCTTGTCCTTCTTGATACTCATGAACGCGTTGAACTTGGCGACAACCTCGCGGTCCTCTCCGGTGGTCGGGTTTCGGAGGCGAGCCACGTAGCTCTTGAAGTGGCGCTCGACGTTCGCGCAGAGCCAGAAGGGGTCGATAGCTAGGATCTTCTCGTTCGGATCGATACCGAAACTGGGAAAGGGTCCGGACCTGTGCAGAATGACCGTGCGAAACATGAGTTCGTGCGCGATTCCGTTCCGGACCTCCCGGACGTACCTCTCGATCGCCTCGGGTGGAGCCTGTGAGCCAAGAACTGTCTTGAGACCGCGCTTCAGGAACTCGGTCGCTTGCTTCTTTGGCGTCCTCTGTCCCTCTAGGTAGCAAGTGATCATCTCGAAGTA
>Ga0153915_10000431_pt1 | contig 38420 bp, 33 predicted proteins | sample Opewatmetagenome_2_FD_107003 | JGI IMG/M metagenome (GOLD analysis project Ga0153915, IMG submission 107003) | Freshwater wetland microbial communities from Ohio, USA - Open water 3 Core 3 Depth 3 metaG | ecosystem: Environmental > Aquatic > Freshwater > Wetlands | place: USA: Ohio, Lake Erie...
ACGTGGTCATTCCGTCCACCCACGAGGGGCTTCCGGTCACGGAAGTCAAATCGGGGGGATTCAGGGACCTCACCGGGATCACGAGCGTGCAGCTTCCCTCGTCGATCGTCACGATAGGGTCCTTGGCATTCCTTGGGTGCGCGTTCACGCAGATCACCATCCCGGGCTCGGTGACGACGATAGAGCAATACGCATTCCAATCCAGCGGCCTCACGAGCATCGATCTCGCCTCGGTCACGACCCTCGGGGCCGCCGTCTTCGAGGAGTGTTCGAGTCTGAAGACGGCGGACGCGGGTTCGGTCACCTCGATGGGCGGAGCGTGCTTCTCGTTTTGTACTGCACTGGACTCGGTCACCTTGAGCGACAATCTCACTACGATTCAAAATTACGCCTTCGCCGGCTGCGAATCCCTTCAATCGATCGAGCTGCCGGGCAACCTCACGACAATCAACATGTGTGCGTTCGAGTCCAGTGGACTCACCAGCGTCACCATCCCGGCGGGAGTGACGAAGATAGGCAGCGATGCCTTCACGTACTGCAACTCGCTGACATCCGTGACGGTCCTTGCCACGACGCCTCCGACAATCGACGACTCGACATTCACCGAAGTGTACGCGACGGTCTACGTTCCGTCGTCAGCTGTCAGCGCCTACGAGTCGGCCAGCTACTGGAGCGACTTGACGATCGAAGCCATTTCCTCCTGATGCCGAAGGGCGGTTGTTCGGGCCCGCCAGCCGGTGGGCCCGAACTTCGGGCGTTCAGCCCCCGTCAAGCAGGAGCCGCACGAGCTGCATTTTCGAGCCGATGCCGAGCTTGCGGTAGATGTTCGCGGTGTGCTTCTTGACCGTTTCGTCGGAGATGCAGAGCTCGCGGGCGATCTGAAGACGCGGCCATCCCGCCAGGATGCACTCCACGATCTGGCGCTCGCGCCGCGAAAGGGGAAGACTCGCAAGACGCGCCCTCAGACGCCCCGATTCCGTCGCATCGGCGGAGGGGGAAACGGGCACGGGGAGGCTGGTGGATTCCTTCACCAGGATGGCGCTGAACCTGCGGCCGTCCACCTCCACCTCCCTTCGGACCGCCTCCACGGGCACCTCGCCCTCTGCCGCGCGGAGGATAGCGCGGGCCGTTTCACCGGCGCGGAATGCCTCCGCGCAACCAGACTCGAACCGGAAGAGCTCGCTCACCGTGCGGGGCACCGCGTCATTGGGCCCTACGTCGAACCCGAGGATCTCCGTGCAAGCCCTGTTCACCTCGACCACGCGCCCACCCTCGCAGAGGAGGATCGCCTCGTAGGACGTCGCCGCAATGGCCTGCTTGAAGCGCAGCTCGTCCTCGAGCCGACCGCGGTAGGCCGCCTCCACCGAGCGCAGGCGCCGCACCAGCAGCGCGTTCTGGATGCCCGCCACGTTCAGGCAGATGAAGGTCAGGGCGATCACGAGGCGGGCCGTCTCCGGCAAGGCGATCACGACGAGGCACCTGTAGAGCTCCCATGCGGAGAGCGCGAGGGACAGGCTCACCTTGGTCACGACCACCGCGGGAATCATGAAGTAGAGGAACACGATGAGGAGGATCGAAGGGACGAAAGCGTACGTGGCGCTCGGTGGCCGTGTCGCCGCGATCACGATCGTGGCCACCACGTACCAGCCCTCCGCGAGGGCTACGATGGACTCATAGACGGGTCCGTAGGGCCTGCGGCGGATCAGAAGGATGAACGTGCCAAAGAAGAGGAAGGCGACAATACGAAGGATGATCACCCAGACAAGGGTGCGGCTGTCGGCGATGAATCGGATATCGTTCGGGATCATGGCGAGTCCGAATACCATCGACAGCACGATCGTGTAGCAGCCATAGCGGATCTCATCCGGCTCATAGCGTGGGGTGACGATGTGAAGGGCCAGCGGCAGACCTCCGGATCCGGCGCATAATACCTGTTCGGTGACGGGAGGTCAATCCCGACGCCCGCTTCGATGCCATGGAGGCCGTGCGGACGGTGTGCCGCGCCCCGATGGCGCCCCTTTGGTGCTCCCCGGCATCAGTGGTCCGCCTGAGCGCGCGGGTGCGCTTGTCCCTTCGGCCGCGGCGGGTTAGCATGGGCCGTGCGCGACGTCGAATGCCTGATTCCCGCCGCCGGCCGCTCCGAGCGGATGGGCGATTGGAAACCCCTGCTTCCCTTCCGCGGTTCGACGATCCTGGAAACCGCGGTGGGCACGGCACTTCACGCCTGTTCCCGCGTCGTCCTCGTCGCCGGGTATCGGGGCGGGGAGCTTGTTGCCCGTTTCGCGGCGGTGCCCCGGGTCCGGGTCGTGACCAATCCGGACTGGGAATCCGGCATGTTTTCTTCCATTAAGGTCGGCGTCGCGGAGATCGGGGCGGACCGGTTCTTCATAGCGCTCGGGGACATGCCGTACCTGGGGCCGGAGGTCTACGAGGCGCTCCTGGAGCATCCGCCGGCGGATGCCGTTTTTCCGGTGTTTGGCGGCCGGCGGGGCCATCCGGTGCTTTTCCGGTCCTCCGTGGGGAACCTGGTCCTGGCCGCCGGCCCGGAAACGGGGGGCATGAGGGAGATCGCCGCCCGCGGCTCGATCGGCGAGATGGCATGGAAGGACGACTCGGTCCTCAGGGACATCGACACGCCGGAGGACTACGCGGGGGCGGAGCGGTCCTGAGGCGTGACGGGGAGGCCTTCCCCTTCCGCGAGCGCCGCCTGACGCCTGTCCGCCGTGATGAACCGCTGCGCCCCCATCAGGCGGGCGGCGGCCACGTGCAGGATGTCGGGGGACCGGCATGCGAGGGCCGGCGTGCGCAGGGAGAGCTGCAGGGCCGATTCGTGGAGCGTGACGGGATCGAGATACGGAACGTGGTACAGGCCGCCGCTCATCTCCGCGAGAAAAACCTTGAACCGCAGGGCATTATGGAACTCCAGCTCCATCAGCTTCCAGACGGTGAGCGGATCGTGCTGTCCGGTGACAAGCCGCTGCACTTCGGCCGAGCCTTCCTCGAGCAGGTACAGTTTGATGAAGGCGCTGGTGTCGAGGTAGATCAATATCGCCCGTCCCTCTGTTCCCGGATCAGGTCGGAACCCTTTGTGCCTTCATTCCGGTGCGCCGTGGCGAGATGGTCAGGCCACTGCAGGACCTGCCGCGGACGGGCAGGCACGATATGGACGGCGACCTTGCCCCGATTGGGCACTTCGAAAGTTTCTCCCGCTTTTACCTGCGATTCAATTTGCGCCCAGTTGGCTTTCATCTCCTTCACTGTGATCGTCTTCATATACTTTAAGGATAAATGCCGTATTTCCGCGGTGCCGTGGAAAGCGAGGCGCCCGCCGAAGGCCGCCTTCAGGCCGAAGTGCTCCTTCAGACGCGCGCCTCGGTCGTCCATCGGTCTCCTCCGCGAGGGTGGCCGTAGCACGGATTCACGTAGATGGGTATGGTTGCCGCGATGAAGAAACGCACGGAACCGGGAAGCCTCCGCGGCGAGGCGCTCTGCAAGGAGGTCTGCCGCCGCATCCGTCTGGCCCGCGGCTACTGGGACGATCATAGGAACTCCGCCTGCCGCGCGGAACGGTCGCGCGCGCTCGAGCTCTACGACACCCTCACGAAGGCGGAGAAGGAAAAGATCCCCCAGGTACTCCGCGTGTGGCTCCGTTATCGGAGCGAGAAGTACTTCGGCGAACACCGCACGCCGCCGGGCGGCGGGAAGCGGAAAAGGGGCTCCTGAACGGGACCGGCCGTCGCGCCCAAGCGGCACTGAGGAGGTGTTTATGCAGGTCCGGGTATTCTGCCATTCCACCACGGGGAACACGGCCAAGGTGGCGCAGGCCATCGCCGGGGCCGCGGGCGGCCCTGTTCGGTACCGGGTTCCCCTCCAGCGACGCGATCGCCCGGATGCGCGGCATCCTGTCGGATGCCGCCTGCCTGCGTCGCCGGTGCCCTTTCAGTCTATCGGGATCCCGTTGGCTGCGCAGAGTGCTTTCACCGCCTGAACGGCCTTGGCGAACAGTTCCGGCCCCGAGAAGCCGGCGAACTGGCCCGCCTTGCCCAGGTGCGGTTCGATCGTCATGAAGCCCTTGTAGCCCGAATCCCGGGCGTCCTTCAGGATACGGCCCACCTCGCCGACCCCCTCTCCGCAGGGGACCATGCCCTTGTCGGCCTTCATGTCCTTGAGATGGAAGAAACCGACGTACTTCTTCAGCGGTTTCCAGGCGGTCTCGAAGGGATCCGTGACCCCTCCGTTGGTGAAGTTGGCCGGATCGTAGCAGGCGATGAACTGCGGTCCGTAGAGCTTCTCCATGATCTCGACGCAGGCGGGGGGAAGCTCCCCGTAGATCGCCGCCTCGTTCTCGTGGGTGAGCACGATGCCGGGCCGGTTTTTTTCCACGTATTCCACCCATCCGGCCATGCGGGAGAGGACCTCGTCGCGGTGGTCGGCGATCCTTCCGCCCTGCGCGGGATAGAAGGAGAAGACGCGGATGAAGCCGGAGCCCAGGAGCTTGGCGATGTCGCACGCCTTGGCGATCCGGTCCAGCTCGAAGGATGCCGGCTTGTCGATGGGGCTCTTGCCGATGGGGGATCCGATGGCCGCGACGCGCACGCCCTCCCCGTCGATGGACCGCTTCACTTCCTTCAACTGGGCCTGGGTCAGGTCCATCACGTTGGTGTTCCACACTCCGCGGATGTCGAAGTGGCGGATCCCGTTCTTCTTCAGCTCTCGCAGCTGTTCCTTCAGCTCGGGTGAAATCTCGTCTGCAAAGGCGCTCAATGTGGGCATCGATCCCTCCTGTGAAGTCCGCATCATAGCGCGGGAGGCCGGGCCGATGCAATGGGATCCTGATGGGCCGGGCTCCCGGCCTCCCGCGCGGGCATGCGGCGGTCGGGGCGCCGCGCGATGCCCTTCCACTCCTCGATCCTCTCCCTGGCGTACCGGTATCCGGCTTCCACGATCGCGTCGATGGCGTCGAACTCCAGCATCCCGAACCCCTGCACCGGCGGGTTCAGGTGGAAGTCCGATCCCTCCCCCGCCTTGCGCACGTGGTAGATGCTGTTCAGCATCGTGGTCCGCCCCATGATCTGCACGATCCCGGGCAGGCGGTGCTTCCTGTCGAACGGGTTGATCCGGCTCCACAGGACCGTCCAGGCTCCCGGGTAACGCGCGTATCCCTCCCCGATCTCCACCTCCCGCTTCGGCGTGGTGTCCACCGTGATCACAGTGCCCCGGCAGAACTCCCGCATCAGGTCGCCGGGCAGGTTGTTGACCACGCCGCCGTCCACGAGCAGCGTACCGCCCTCCACGACGGGGGGCAGGACCCCGGGGATGGATACGCTCGCCCGCACCGCCTTGCCCAGGGGGCCCCGGGCATGGAGGAAGGGCTCCGCGGCGGTGAGGTTGGTGGAGACGCAGAAGAAGGGCAGGCGCAGGTCCTCGATGCGGGCATCCCCGAAGAAGGCCCGGATGACGGCATCCAGCCTTCGGCCCTTCACGAGGGAGAGGAAGGGGATCGTGTACTCGCGGAAGGGCCTGTAGCGGCGGAACAGCTCCTTGTTCCGCCGCACGAGCTCGGAGGGGCCCAGCCCCATCGCGTAGGCCGCAGACACGACGGATCCCATGCTGGTGCCGGCGATCATGTCGATCGGGATCCCGGCCTCCTCGAGGGCCCGGATGACCCCGATGTGCGCGTACCCCTTGGCCCCGCCCCCGCTCAGCACCAGGCCGACGGCGCGGCCCGTGAGGAACCGCGCCAGGCGCGGGACGTCCCCTTCCCCCCGGAGCTCCACGTGGAAGCAGCGGTCCGCTTCCGTGGCCGCCAGCCACCGTTCGGTGCCGGAAAACCGCGCGCCGCCCGCGGGGAATGCCGCGCCGGAGAGAAGCACGAGGAACCGTTCCAGGTCCGGCCGCGCCCCCCGTCCCGCCCCGGCGGGCGGCCGGGCCTCCTCCGGCGCGCGCGCCGCTTCCGCCAGCAGGAGGAGCTTGTCCGCCTGGCGCGCGCAGCGCCTCGACCATTCGGTGTCCCCTGGGTCCGCGACGTAGAGCACGACGTCGTGGCGCGCCTCCTGCTCGTCCAGCCACGCCTCCAGGCGGATGTTGTTCGGATCCTCCTCGGCGGCCTGGGAGATGCCGGGGGTCCCGAGGAGGGCGTCGATGGCGGCGCTGCCGATCGGGAGGACCGAGCCGTGGCCTGACAGTGCGGAGGCGAGGAGGTCCGAGAACTCCCCCAGCGGCACGCCGCCGTGCGCGGGAAGCACGGCGACATTGGCCAGGCCGCAGGCGGGCCGGTTTCCGTCCAGGTGCCGCTGGAGCCTCTCGATGACGATCCGGGCGATCTCCATGACGACCCGCGGCGTGCGCGACACGATGTCCTCGCAGGACCGTTTGGTCAGTCCGATCAGCTCCGCGTCGCGCGCGGCCGTGACCGTGGCGGACCGGCGCTCTCCCGTGAACAGGGCCATCTCCCCGACGGTCTCCCCGGGATGCACCTCGCCCGCCACGCGGACGGCCCCGTCGCGTTCCACCGTGGCCGTGAGGCGGCCGCTCACCAGCACATAGAGCGTGTCGTCGCTCTCGCCCTGGCGGAGCAGCTTCTCCCCGCGGCGCAGATGGGTCCAGCGGACCATGCCCTCGATGGCGCGGAACAGCTCCCCGTCCATGGGTCCGAAGAGGCGGGGCAGGACGGTCTGGAGGCGGTAATGCTGGAGGCGCCGCCGGATCAGGTCGGCCATTCGGGACATGACGGCGGGGGCGTCCCGCGCGGCCGTTTCGATGGCGGTCCGGGGAAGCCTTGCCAGCCGGCAATCCGCCGCGGCCGTGACCGTGGCGGTGTGGCTTCCGCCCGTGAGGATCTGCAGCTCCCCGACTGGATCCCCGGCGGCCAGCTCCCCCATCGCGACGCGTCCGACGCCGGGGCGGTCGGCGAAGACGTCCATCCTGCCCTGCAGGATGACGTAGAGGGCTTCGCTCGGATCGCCTTGCCGCAGGAGGACCTCGCCCCGGGTCAGGACGACTTCCGTGACCGCCGCCCGCAGGCGATCCTTGGCGTCCACTGGGATTTCCGTGAACAGGCCTACGTCATGGAAGGGAAGGAGGGGGGAGGGGTCCGGCGTGGCGGGAGGCACGTTCATGGCTGGAGTCATCATACACGGGATGCGGCCGGCCATCCACTATCTCGTCGCCATCCGCGTCCTTCCTTGCGGCCGGTCGCCGTTTCCTTCAGTTAAAACGATCGTCTCCGCCCTGTGGCGCGGAAGCAGCGCGGCGATTTCCCCGACCAGCTCCGGCCGCACGACCACCAGGAGGTCCCCGGCGCCGGCGAGGAGGGGCAGGACCGGGGCGAAGCCGAGTCCCTGCCGCAGCTCCAGCGGGCCGATCTCGTCGATCACGGCGATGCGGCCGCCGTCCTCCAGGGCCAGGCGCAGGACGGAGACCGCCCGATCGAGGCCCCCGCGGGAAAACGAGAACCGCGCGGTCCGCGGTCCGTCCAGGTCCCTGTCGCTGCGGCCCAGTTCCCACTCCTCCCCGGTGCGGAGGTCCCGGGCGAGGAACCCGACCTTGCGGCCCTCAGCGCCGAACAGCGCGGGACAGGCCAAGCCCGCGAACCGGCCGGGGAACGCCGCGGCCAGCCGAAGGCACAGGGTGGTCTTTCCCGCGCCGCGCCCTCCCGTGAGGAGCAAGGCCCGGGGAGGGGCCTGCGGGGCGGGCTCAGCCACGGGCGAGCCGGAGCAGGTCCGCGTCCAGGTTCCCCGTCCCGATCCCGCGCCTTCCCGCCTCGATCTCGTGCACCCGGGCCGTCAACGCCTCGTTGAGCGGCACCGGCACGCCGCGCTCCCTGGCCCTGCGGGCGATGTACCCATTGTAGTTGTCCACCTCGGTGGGCCGGCCCCGCTCCAGGGACTGGAGGCTGGAGGACTTCAGCCTCCTGTACTTCAAGCCGACGGCCAGGAGGACCGCGTGGCGCCGGAGGCCGTCGAACGGCCCCTTGCCCTTGCGGAACGCGTAGTAGTCCAGCGCACCGCCGTAGGGGGGAACCCCGACGTCCAGGGCGTCCGCGACGGCCATGGCCTCCCGGATGACGCCGATGAACACGGTCCTGTAGCCCCGGCGCGCGAGCATCCAGCCAAGGGTCCGGCCCGAGAGGGCGCCGAGGGTGGTGATGCAGGAGTTGATGATCAGCTTGGAGTACAGGTACGCGAAGATGTCCGGCGTGACGGCCGTGGGAAACGCGTCGGCGAGGATCCGACGGACCTTTTCCGCGGCGCCGGCGTCGGAGAGCGCGCCGATGACGAACTCCCCCTCCGACGTGAGTTCCACGCGCCCCGGTCCGTGCATCGTGGCGCCCCATCCCACGACGCATCCCACCGCCCGTTCCCTTCCGGCAAGCCTTTCCAGGACGTCGAGGCAGATGCCGTTCTGCAGGGACACCACGGGGCAATCGGGCGGCACGCGTGGGAGGACGGAGGAAAGGGCGGATTCCAGGTCGTAGCCCTTCACGGCCGCCAGGACCGCGGCGAAGCCGCCGGAGAGCTCCTCGGGCCGCTCCACGGCCTCCGCCTTCGCCCTGAAGGCGCCCCGCACGCCGGTCACCTCCAGGCCGTCGCGGATCCTCTCCGCCGTCCCCCCGCCGTGCGTGAGGAAGACCACCTCGTGCCCCGAACGCGCCAGGAGGGCTCCCAGGACGCCGCCGATGGCGCCCGCCCCGATGACCAGGATCCTGCCCTTAGGTTCCATGATTCCTCCTTTCGAGAAACGCGCCCCCGCCCACGCCGCCGGTGAAACGGCCGTCTTCAGCGATGAGCCTGCCGCGCAGCATCGTGAGCGCGGGGACGCCGGCCGCCTCCATGCCCTCGAACGGCGTGTAGTCGCAGCGCTGGTGCAGGGAGGAGGCCTCGATGCGGACCGTGCGGCGCGGATCGAGGAACAGGAGATCCGCGTCGCTGCCGGGCGCGATGACGCCCTTGTTCGGGTACAGGCCCATGATCCGGGCGGGCTCCGTGGCGGTGACCTCCACGTAGCGGCGCAGCGTGAGCCGTCCCGCGACCACGCCCTCCGCGTAGAGGATCGCCATGCGGGTCTCGATGCCCGGCGCGCCATTGGGGCAGCGGAGGAAACTGCCCGCCGCGCGTTTCTTCTTGTCCGAAAGGAAAAAGGGGCAGTGGTCGGTGGCGACCACGGAGATCTCCCCGCCCGCCAGGGCCTTCCAGAGGGCCTCCCGGTCCGCACGGCGGCGCAGCGGCGGGCTCATCACGTACTTCAGGCCGTCCCCGTCCGGCTCGTCGTAGAGCTCCTCGTCCAGGAGAAGGTACTGGGGGCAGGTCTCAGCGATCACCGGGAGACCGCGGTCGCGGGCCCTGCGCACTTCGGCCAGTCCCGCCTCGGAGGAAAGGTGGACGACGTAGAGGGTGGGGGACCCTGCCGCCCCGGCCAGGCTGGCGAGGCGGCGGATGGCCGCGGCCTCGGCCTCCGGGGGCCGCGACAGGGCGTGGAAACGGGGCGAGAGGTTGCCCTCCCGTGCGAAGCGCTCCCGCAGCCCCGTGATCGTCGCATGGTCCTCGCAGTGCGCGGCCACGAGAAGGCCTTCCTCCGCGGCGCGGGAAAGCAGGCGGGCGATGGCCGCGTCCTCCAGGCGGAAGTCGTAGGTCATGTAGAGCTTCAGTGAGGAAATCCCCGCATGGAGAAGGTCCGGCAGGGCCTCCAGCACCGCATCGTCGACGTGCTGTACGACGGCATGAAGCCCGTAATCCACCGCGGAGACGCCGTCCGCGAGGCGGCGGGACTCCGCGATCTGGCGCGACAATGGGCAGCCCGCGGGGCCGAAGCCGGGGTGGTCCACCACCGTGGTGGTCCCCCCGCAGGCGGCGGCCACGGTGCCCGTGCGCCAGTCGTCGCTTCCCACGCCGAGGTGCGTGTGGACGTCCACGCCGCCGGGAACCACGACCAGGCCGCGCGCGTCGATCCTCCGCGCCCCCGGGGCGCTCAGGGAGCGTCCGACCATCTCGATCCTGGACCCGCGGATCAGGATGTCCGCCGCGCCGGTCCCCTCCCGAGAGACGACCGTCCCGCCCTGTACAAGGACTGCGCCCTCGGGCGCGTCCGGGATCCCGCCGGTCGCAGCCGTTGCCACGGTGTCAGCGCGTCCTGCGGCGGGTCTTCGGCGGCGCCTTTTTCCTTCGGGCCACGGCCTTCTTCGCTGCCGGTCCGGCGGTCTTTGCCTCCGTGCGCGGGGATGCCGCCTCGCCGGGAGGCACCCAGCATCCGCGCGGCGTGGAGCGGTCCAGCATGCCCGAGAGCGCTTCGGCGGGGTCGCGGACCCGGGAGGCGAGGATCATGGCCGCGATGACGTACGGCTTCCAGCCTGCCTGGGCGTAGAGGGGGACGCGGAACCTGTCGAAGACGTCGGCGGACACCTCGCCGCGGCCGCAGCTCACGCCGGTGATGTCCGCGGGCAGGCAATGCAGATAGAGCGCCTCCGCGCTGCGCTTCATCATCGCTTCGGTGCATTGCCATTCCTTGTACTTCGCGTTGTTCTCCAGGCAGCGGCGTTCCAGATCCGCCAGGGCCTTCAGGTCCCCGGTCTCCACGAGCTTCGTGCGCTCCTGCATGACGGCGAAGGGCGCCCAGCTCTTGGGGTAGACGACGTCCGCGCCCTCGAAGGCCTCCGTCATGGAACCGGCGATGCGGAAGGATCCTCCGGAGACCGCGGCCAGGTCCCGCGCCATGCCGACGATGTCGGGCATGAGGGAGTAGCCTTCCGGGTACGCCAGGGTCACGTTCATGCCGAATCGCGTGAAGAGGGCGATCGCGCCCTGGGGCACGGAAAGCGGCTTGCCGTAGGACGGGGAATAGGCCCAGCTCATGGCGATCCTGCGGCCCGCCAGGTTGCGGGTTCCGCCGAAGCGGGCCGCCACATGGAGCAGGTCCGCCATGCTCTGCGTCGGATGGTCCTGGTCGCTCTGCAGGTTGATGACGGTCGGCCGGCTTTCCAGGACCTTCTCCCGGCAGGCCTCCGACACCGCTTCGGAGACGGACTCCATGTACTCGTGCCCCTTGCCGATGTACATGTCGTCCCGGATCCCGATCACGTCGGCCATGAAGGAGATCATGGTGGCCGTCTCGCGCACCGTCTCCCCATGGGCGATCTGGGACTTGCCCTCGTCCAGGTCCTGGACGGCGAGTCCCAGGAGGTTGCAGGCGGAGGCGAAGCTGAAGCGGGTGCGCGTGGAGTTGTCGCGGAACTGGGAGACGGCGAGGCCCGAGTCCCATACGCGCGCGGACACGCCCAGACGCCGAATTTCGCGCAGAAGGCGCGCGGTTTCCAGGATCCCTTCCAGCTCCTCGACGCTCCTGTCCCAGGTGCGCAGGAAGTCCCTGCCCCTGAGGTTCCCGAGGGACAACCTGCCCAGCGCCGCGATGCGGCGGCGGAGTTCCTTGCTTTCCATGGCCACGGTCAGAACCTCCCCAATGCGCGCAGTATTTTTTCCGGCGTGACCGGCCAGTCCCGGATCCAGACGCCGATGGCGTCATGCACCGCGATGACGATGGCCGGCGCGGCCCCATTGCAGCTCACCTCGGAGACGCTCTTCCCGCCGTAGGGCCCGTAGGGATCCCCCGTGGGAAGCAGCACGGCGCGGAAATCGGCCGGCATCTCGTACACGCCGGGCGCGCCGTAGTCGGACAGGGTGGTGGTGAGGCAGCGGCCCTCCCTGTCGAAGAGCACCCGTTCCCAGAGCGCATGGCCCAGGGACTTCAGGACGCCCCCGTAGATCTGGCCCAGGGCCAGTTCCGGGTTGATGACCGTGCCGCTGTCGTGCAGTGCGTGGTAGCGGCGCACCTCGATCCTCCCTGTACGGGTGTTCACGGCGACCTCGCAGAAGTGCGCCGCGTAGGGGAAGGAGCAGTCCTCCGTCGTGAAGGAGGCCCGGCCCGAAAGCTTCCCGAGGCCTTCCCCGGTCTGGCGGCGGTGCGCGATGACGGCGTAGTCGACGGCTCCGCGCTTTCCCCGCGCCACCCCGGGGGGTTCCAGCGCGACGTCCTCCGCCGGTTCCCCGAGGATTTCCGCGGCGGCCTCCCGGAGCCTCGCGGCGAGGTCCCGGGAGGCGCCCAGGACGGCATTGCCGGAGAAGAAGGTGCCGCTGGAGGCGTAGGCGCCCTTGTCGAACGGCGTCGTGTCCGTGTCCCCCGAGACCACCGCCACGCGCTCCAGGGGGCAGCAGAGGGCCTCCGCGGCCAGCTTGGCGAGCACCGTGTCCAGGCCCGTGCCCAGGTCCGCCCCGCCGGAGCGCACCAGGAATGAGCCGTCGGACAGCAGTTTGACGTCCGCGCAGGCCTGGTCCAGGCCGGGAAGCCCGGAACCCTGCTGGAGGACCACGACCGCCCTGCCGATGCGCAGCGCCGGGTCGCGGGGCGCATCCCTGGGGGCGTCCCAGCCGAAGCCCCGCAGGCCCTCCTCGATGGCCCGCTCCAGGCCGCAGCTTCCCACCCGTACCGCGGCCCCCGCGCGGCCCTCGCCGAGGCATTTGAGGATCTCCAGCACGTCCCCCTCGCGCACGTGGTTCTTCCGCAGCAGCGCCAGGGGCTCCAGCCCCAGCTCCAGGGCCAGCTCCGCGGCCGCCGTCTGTACGGCGAAGGAGCCCTGCGGCGCGCCGTAGCCCTGGTAGGCCCCGGAGGACACGTGGTTGGTGTACCAGCTCCGGACCCGGAACGCCACGTTGGGACAGCGCAGGAGGGGCAGGGACTTGGAACAGGCGTTCATCGGGACCGTGAGGCAGTGGTTGCCGTAGGCTCCTGTGTCCGCCTCGACGTCCATGCGGATGGCGGTGAGCGTTCCGTCGCGCCGGGCCCCCATCTTCACCGTGATGCGCATGGGATGGCGGAGGGTGGCCGCGGTGAACTCCTCCTCCCGGCCGTACTTGAAAAAGACGCTCCGTCCGGTGTGCAGCGTGGCGTAGGCGCACACCTCCTCCAGGAGGATGTCCTGCTTGCTGCCGTAGCCGCCGCCGACGCGCTCCTTGATCACGTGGATCCGCTGTTCCCCGATGCCAAGGACCCGGGCCGTGATGCGGCGCAGGTGCCAGGGGACCTGGGTGGATGCGTGGATCACCAGGCGGTCCCCATCCATCCTCGTGTAGACCACGTGCGGTTCCAGGGGCGTGCACTGGACCGGGGAAGTCCCGTAGGTCCTCTCGACCACCGCGTCGGCCTCGGCGAAGCCGCGCACGACGTCCCCGATGCCGCCGGATGCGGAGGCGGCCAGGTTCCGTCCCGGGTCCGCGCCGATGGGAAACTGGTAGATCAGGGGCGTTTCCGCGTGCGCCAGGACCGGGGAGGCTCCAGGCAGCGGCTCTCCGGTGGCCAGGAGCGCGGGCCCTCCGTGCACGGGTGCCCGCGTTTCCGCCATCGCCTCCTCCAGGCTCAGGATGGGCGGGAGGACCCGGTAGTCCACCCGGATGAGCCGCAGGGCTTCGACGGCCGTCGCCTCGTCCTCCGCCACCACCGCCGCCACGCGGTCTCCCACGTGCCGGACCTTCCTGTCGAACATCCGCCTGTCGTAGGGGGACGGTTCGGGGAATCCCTGGCCCGCGGTCCCGTAGGGGGTGTCCGGGGTGTTCTTCCACGTGTAGACGGCGAGCACCCCCGGCAGCGCGAGCGCCGCCGACTCGTCGATGGACCGCAGGAACGCATGGGCATGGGGGCTGCGCAGCATCTTCAGGACGCAGCTTCCCGCCTCCACGCGGTCCTCCACGAAGGCCTTCATGCCGGCCACGAGCTTCACCCCGTCCACGCGGCGCGCGGCCTTGCCGACCACGCGCAGGGAGGATGCGTTTTGTGAAACGGTGGCGGCGGCCGCGTCCGGGGCCGCGTCCGGGGCCGCGCCGGAAACGCCCGCGCGACGCTGGCGCGCAAGCTGCACGGCCTGGAAGAACTGCCTGTATCCGGTGGACCTGCTGAAGAGGCCGGACAGCGCGTCCCGCACGTCCTCCACCGTCGGGTCCTCCCTGCGGCGCAGCAGGTCCGCGAGGAGCAGCGCGGCCGCGGGGCCGTTGTAGGCGGACTGCACGACCCCCGCGTCCAGCATGGCGGATTGGATGTCTGACAGCTCCCCGTCCTTCATGAGGCTCTCCACGGTGTCGACCGCGTGGCCGTCCACCTGACCGGCCACCATGAGCCCGGCCAGCACCGGCCTTCCGTCCAGGAGGATCGTGTCGCTTCCCGAGAAGCCTTCCCCGTCGTCGCTGTTGCGCACCGAAGGGATCCCCATGCACTGGAGCAGCACCTGGAGATTCCGTCCGGCCGCGACCTCGACGGCGCGTTGTCTGCCGTTCAGAGTGAATGTGATCCTCATGGCGTCCCCCCGGCCAGGGCGTGCACCAGGTCCGCGGCCAGGACGCCGGCCATGTGGCGCTTGTAGGCCCCGGAGGCGTGCATGTCGGGATTCGGCCAGAACGCGTCCCTCACGAGGTTCCCGATCTCCTCATCGGGCATCGGGGGCCTGCCTTCCATGGCCTCCTCGGCGGAGCGCAGGCGCAGCATGAGCCCGCAGCCGTCACCGGCGGCGATGCGCACGCCGCGAAGGGCTCCGTCCGGTCCGACGCGCAGGCCCACGGCGACCACCAGGGTCCTGCGGCTGCGCGACGTGATGGAGAGGGCCTCCACGGCGCAGGGCAGCGGATGGTCGATGCGCACGCCCAGGACCAGGCCTCCCTCCCTACCGCGGCAATGCTCCTCCAGGCCCAATGCGGAAAGCCTTCCGGCCAGGAGCACCTGCGCGTCCAGGGCCAGGAGGACCGGGATCAGGACCGATCCCGGGGGCCGCAGGCCCAGCTCCCCGCCCAGGGTGGCCATGTTGCGCACGGTGCGCGCCGCCGTGAGGGCCGCGGCGCGGCGGACCGCAGGCGGCGCGTCCCGGGAGTCGACGATCTGCTGCAGCGTGGCCGAAGCGCCCAGGCGGCATACGGTCCCGGCGCGCTCCACCTTCCCCAGGCCGAGGCGCTCCAGGGACACGAGGACCTCGGCCCGTCCCGCCCCGGGCGCGTTCAGCCAGGTGCCGCCTCCCAGCCAGGCCGCGCCGGGCCGCCTGCCCATGCGCAGCGCCTCCCGCACCGTGGCGGGCCGCAGGATCTCCCTCACCATGTCCTGGCCCCCGTGAGGCGGGAGGAGATCCGGCGGCCGTCGCGGGCCAGGTCCTCCTCGTCGATGCCCGTGAGGCGTCCCCCGTCCACGACGAGGCGGCCGTCGCAGACGACGTAGTCCGCCTCATGGGACGTCCCGCAGAACAGCAATGCGGCCAGGGGATCCGAGAGGGAGCCGCTGAACTCCGGGCCGCTTACGTCGAACACCGCGATGTCGGCATGCCGTCCCTCGGCCAACACCCCCTCCCCGGGGAAGCCGAGGACCGCCGCCCCGGTCTCCGTGGCCATCTTCAGCGTTTCCCTGGCCCCCAGGGCGCCGCTGCCGCGCGCCACCCGCTGCAGGAGCATGGCCTGGCGCATCTCGGCCAGGAAGTCCGACGTGTCGTTGGAGGCCGAGCCGTCCACAGCGAGGGACACGGGGATGCCCCGGTCCAGCATGTCCCGCACCCGGCAGATCCCGGAGCCCAGGCGCATGTTGGAGCTGGGGCAATGCGCGATCTGGGCGCCGCTGCGCGCGAGGACGGCCAGTTCCCCGTCGTCGAAGTGGATCCCGTGGGCGAAGGAGACGTGGGGCCCGAGGAAACCGCAGCGTTCCATCAGCGCCAGGGGCCGCACGCCGTACTTCTCCACGCAGAAGGCGTCCTCGTCCGCGGTCTCCGCCAGGTGCGTGTGGAGGCGCACGCCGTTGCGGCGCGCGAGCTCCACGGTCTGCCGCAACAGCTCCTCGGAGACCGAGAAGGGGCTGCAGGGCGCCAGGGCGACCTTCCGCATGGCGTGGGGGGAGGGGTCGTGGAACCCGCGGATGGCCCTTTCGCAGTCCACCAGGATGTCCTCCTCGTCCTGCACCACGGAGTCCGGCGGGAGGCCCCCGTCGCTCCTTCCGCGGGACATGGAACCCCTGGCGGGACAGAAGCGCACGCCGAGGCGCGCGGCGGCCTGGAACTGAAGATCCATGAAATCCGCGCCGAAGCCATGCGGGTACAGGTACAGGTGGTCCGTCGTGGTGGTGCAGCCGGTCTTCAGCAGTTCCCCCATGGCGAGCAGGGAGGAGACGTGGACCGCCTCGTCGTCGATGCGCTCCCAGATCCCGTAGAGGTGGGTGAGCCAGTCGAAGAGCTTCGCGTCCTGGACCGCGGGTAGATTGCGCGTGAGGGTCTGGAAGAAATGGTGGTGCGTGTTCACGAACCCCGCAACCACCACGTGGGTGGAACAGTCGACGGTCCGCGCCGCCTCGCCCGCCTCGAGGTCGGTGCCGATCCGGGAGATCAGGCCGCCTTCCACGAGGATGTCCCCGCCGCGCAGGGCTTCCCCGTCCGCGGAGGGCTGGATGTGAAAGCAGTTTTTCAGGAGCAGGCGGTCCATGGCGCCCCTTCCCGGCGGGAGCCGCGGTGAATCGTCATTGAGGAATCCGCATCCGGGACCCGCCCACGGACAGAGTGTATCCCAAAGCGGGAAGTCATTCCATACGGCGCGGCGGCATCCCGCGCTTGCGCTGTCCTGCGTCAAGGACTACAATCGTTCCAGTGACAATGTGGAAATCCGAGGTTCGCAGGACCCAATTCCTCTCCCTTCTGTCATTCTGCCTCCTGGCCGCGTGCCTGTTCACCGTCGGGGCATTCAACAACCGCGGGTTCGCGAGGCAATTCCGGGCCCAGATCGCAAAGCAGCTCTCGATAGCCGCGGAGCTGAAGGCGGAACAGCTCTCGCAATTCGGCAGGAACAGGCTGAACGACGCGGCCTTCTTCCAGGATAACGGGAGCTTTTCCTCCCTCGTGGAAAGGTTCCTGACTGTCCCCGGGGACCGGGAGGGCGCGGAGAACCTCGGGGAGCTGTTGGCCGGATTCAGGCGGATGGCCCGGTACGACAGGATTCTGCTCGTCGGCGTCGACGGGGTCGTCCGTCTGTCCGTCCCGGAAGCCGCGGAGCCCATGGCGGAAATCCTGCGGGAATCCATGGCGAAGGTGATTGCGTCCCCGCAGACCCTGCTCGTGGATTTTCACAGGGAGGGGGCCGGGGAAACGGTTTTCCTGTCCACGCTCGTTCCAGTATTCGCCGGAGGCGGGCGGGGCCGCCTGATGGGCATCCTCGTCCTCCGCAATGACCCGCAGGGCTTCCCGGATCCCTACCTGGAGCGGTGGCCGTCCATCGGGGAATCCATGGAGACCTGCCTGGTCCGCCGCGAAGGCGACGAGGTCGTCTTCCTGAACGGTCTGCGCTTCGATCCCCAGGCGGCGCTCCGCCGGCGGATCCCGATCGTGGGCCATGGAGACATGCCTGCCGTCATGGCCGTATGCGGGCGGACGGGATTCGTCGAGGGAAGGGACGAGCGCGGCGTCCCGACGGTGGCTGACATCCGGGCGGTGCCGGATTCGCCCTGGTTCCTCGTGGCCCGCTTGGACCGTTCCGAGGCCTTCCGGCCGGTCTATTCCAGGGTGGCCGTCACGGCCGCGCTGTTCGCGGTCCTCCTGTCCGCCTTCGGCGCCGGCATCCTCATTTTCCTGCGCCGCGAGGAGGCCAGAAGCCGGGGGGAGCGCGCCAGATCCACGGAAGCCCTGGCGGAAAGCGAGCGGCGGTACCGCACCCTGTTCGAGGCGTTGATGGAGGGCGTGGCCCTGCACCAGATCGTGCGGGACGACGACGGCAAGGCCGTGGACTACCGGTTCGTCTCCGTCAATCCGGCATTCTTCGACCACCTCGGGAAGCAGGCCTCCGCGGTGGAGGGTTTGAGCGCCACCGCGTATTACGGCACGGACGCGGCCCCCTACCTGGACGTCTACGAAAGTGTCGTGCGCACCGGCAAGCCGCAGGTGTTCGAGACCTACTTCGCGCCGCTTGCCAGGCATTTCCAGATCTCGGTCGTGTCGCCCAAGCCGGGCCAGTTCGCCACGATTTTCACGGACATCACGGAGAGGCTCCTCCGGGAGAAGGAGCTTCGGGAGCGAAACGAGGAACTGGCCCGCTTCACCTACATGGTGTCGCACGACCTGCGCAGCCCCCTGGTGACGGTGCGCACCTTCCTCGGTTTCCTGGAGCAGGACCTGGCCCGGGGCGACGCGGAGCGCAGGGGGCAGGACATCGCCTACATCCGCACGGCGGCCGAGAAGATGAACCAGCTCCTCGACGAGCTGCTGGAGTTCTCCCGCATCGGGCGCAGGACGGAGCCGCCGACGGACGCGCCGCTCGCCGCGGTCGTCGCGGACGCCCTGTCCCTGACGGCCGGACGGATCGCCGCGCGGGGCGTCCATGTCGCCCTCACGGAAGAGCCGGTCGTCCTCCACGGGGAACGGGGCCGTCTGGTGGAGGTCTTCGAGAACCTGATCGACAATGCCGTGAAGTTCATGGGGGACCAGTCCGCGCCGCTTGTGCGCATCGGCATCGAGCCGGGGGACCCTCCCGTGCTGTTCGTGGCCGACAATGGGGCCGGGATCGACCCGCGCCACAAGGACAAGCTCTTCGGCCTGTTCGAGAAGCTGGATCCGGGCACGGAAGGCTCCGGCGTGGGCCTGGCGCTCGTGAAGAGGATCGTGGAGACGCACGGAGGAAACGTCTGGGCCCTGTCCGAGGGCCTCGGGCGGGGGGCGGAGTTCCGCTTCACGCTTCCCGGGACGCGCCTTGAAAAAGCGGGGGAGGGACGGCCATGAAAGAGGTCCATTCCATAGACATCCTTCTTGTCGAAGACGATCTGGCGCATGCGGAGATCGTGCGCCGCAACCTGGAATCCTTCCGGGTGGAACAGAGGCTGCACCACGTGGCCGACGGCCAGGCGGCGCTCGATTTCCTTTGCCATGAGGGGGCCTACTCGGATCCGCTGGCCAGCCCCCGGCCCGCCCTGATCCTGCTGGACCTTCGCCTGCCCAAGGTGGACGGCCTGGATGTGCTGCGCCGGATCAAGGCGTCAGAGGCCCTGCGGAACATCCCCACGGTCATCCTCACCACCTCGGCGGCCGAGTCCGACATGGTGAGCGCCTATACGAACGGGGCGGGAAGCTATCTGGTGAAGCCGCTGGAGTTCCACAGGTTCCAGAGCCTCCTGCAGACGTTCGGGTTCTACTGGCTGTCCTGGAACCGCTTCCCGGCCGCCGGCACCGGGGCGCCCCCTTGAGCGCGGCCGGGCTTTCCATCCTGATCGCCGAGGACGAGGCGGCCCACGCGGAGGCCATCCTGCGTTCCCTGCGCCGCGACCTGCCCGGCGCCGACGTGCGCACGACCTCCACGCTGGCCGCGTTCCGGGCCGAGGCGGCCGCCCGCCCTCCGGAGGCGGCCGTCGTGGACCTGAACCTGCCCGACGGCTGCGCCGCGGACATCCTGGTCATGCCCCCGGAGGAGGGGCCGTTCCCCGTGGTGGTCATGACGGCCTACGGCGACGAACGGGTCGCCGTGGAGGCTCTGAAGGCGGGGGCCCTCGAGTACGTGGTGAAGTCCCCCGAGGCGTTCTCCGCCATGGCGCGGACCGTGCAGCGCGTGCGCGGCGAATGGGGCCTGCTGCGGGAACGGAGGCGGGTGGAGGCGGAACGCAGGCGCCTCCTGGCGGAGGCCGAGGCGAGGGAACGGCGCATGGCGGCCCTGGTCCAGGCCACGCGGGCCGTCCTGGACGTCGACGACCTGTTCGAAGTCGCGCGGCGGATTTTCCAGACGGCCCGCGCGGCCGTCGGGGCGGACCTGGGCTGCGTGGTCCTGGGGGGCGTGGACGGGACTCCGGGGGGATTCGCCCTCGCGGGCATGGAGGGAGGCGTGTTCCCGGTGGACCCGGCCGGGCTCGGGGCCCCGCGTCCCGACGGGACCCTGCTCGAGAACGGCCTTCCCGAGGGGGTCGGGGCCTGGAACCTCCCTTCAGGGCCCGTGTCCCTGCGCAACGCGCTCCACGCGTCCATGAAGGTCGGCGAGAAGCCCGTGGGCCGGATGGTCCTGGCCAACAAGAGGGGCGGATTCACGGCGGACGACGCCGCCCTCGCCGCCGCCCTGGCCGAGACGATGGCGGTGGCCCTGGCGCGCGCTTCCGACAGGAAGGCCCTGGAGGCCTCGGAGGCCAAGTACAGGGCGCTGTTCGACAGCGTGAACGACGCGATCATCATCCGCACGATCGATGGGAGCCTGCTCGAGGTCAACCGGGCGGCCGTGGACCTGTACGGATACTCCCGCGGGGAGTTCCTGCGCCTCAAGATCACGGACCTGTCCGCGCCGGATTCCCTGGAAACGGCCGCCGCCGTGATCCGGGCGATCGGGCGGAAGGGGCAGGCGATCTTCCAGAGCAACCACCTGAGCCGGGACGGCCGCAGGATCGCCGTGGAGATCAATTCCCGCGGAATCCGCTACGGCGGCGGTCCCGCGGTGCTCAGCGTGGTGCGCGACATCACGGAACGCAGGAGGGCCGAGGAGGCGCTGCGGGCGAGCGAGGAGCAGCTGCGCCAGGAGCGGAAGATCGATTCCATCGGCAGGCTGGCCGGCGGCATCGCCCATGACCTGAACAACCTCCTGGTGCCCATCCTGGGCTACTCGGAAATCCTGCGCAGCCGGATCTCCGAGGCGGATCCCCGGTGGTCCGCCCTGGACCAGATCTACAGGGCCGCGGAGCGCGCCCGGGACCTCACCTGGCGTCTGCTCGCCTTCGGGCGCAGGCAGATCTTCACGCTGCGTCCCCTCGACCTCCGGCAGGTCGTGGAGGGATTCATGAAGCTCCTGCGGCGCACGATCCGTGAGGACATCGAAATCCGGCTCCTCGTGCCGGAACGCCTTTCGGTGGTACGGGCGGACTCCGGCCAGATCGAGCAGGTCCTGATGAACCTGGCCGTCAATGCCCAGGACGCCATGTCCCAGGGTGGGACGCTCACGCTGGAGCTCGCGGACGCGGCCGTGGATCCCGAGTTTTCCGCCGCCCATCCCGACGTGGCGCCGGGTGACTACGTCACGCTCACAGTGGGCGACACGGGCACGGGCATGGACCAGACGGTCCTGGAGCAGGTTTTTGAACCGTTTTTCACGACCAAGGAGAAGGGCAAGGGGACGGGCCTGGGGCTGCCCACGGTCTACGGCATCGTGAAGCAGCACGGGGGAAGCATCCTCCTGCGCTCGCAGCCCGGCCAGGGAACCGTGGTGACCGTCTATCTGCCGGTGGTCGCCGAAGAGGCGGCCATGGAAACGTCCGCGCCGACCGGGGGGGCCGCGGCGCCGCGGGGCACAGAGGCCATCCTCGTCGTGGAGGACTCGGAGCCGGTGCGCGTCCTCGCCTGCCGGATGCTGGAGGAGCAGGGCTACAGGGTGATCGCGGCCGACTCCGCCGAATCGGCGCCGAAAGCCCTGGAGAATGCCGGCGTGCAACCGCGCCTCCTTCTCACCGACGTGGTGATGCCGGGCTGCAATGGGCGCGAGCTGTACCGGCGCATGGCGGCATCCATGCCCGGCCTCAAGGTCCTGTTCATGTCGGGATACACGGAGAACGCCATCGTACACCACGGAGTCCTCGAGGACGGCATCGCGTTCCTGTACAAGCCGTTCACCCAGGCCACGCTGGCCGCCAAGGTCCGCGAGGTCCTGGACGGTCCGTGACCGCGGCGGTAAGATGCCCCCATGGCACACGGGGGCGAAGAGGAGTATCTGACGGGGGACGGGGCGGACGGCGGAGCCGGCCTCGGAGGCGCCGCATGCGGCGAGGCCCGCAGGATCTCGCTGCGGGAACGCCTCGGGGCGGACGGCGGCGGTCTGGACGGCGCCCTCGCGGCGGAATTGGCACGCATCGAGATGGAGGAGCGCGAGGAGAAAGGGCAGGCCCTCTTCACCGCCTATCTGCAGAACGAGGTGAGCGAGGAGTACTGCCACGAGGCGGCCGCCCTTCTGGGCTACGGACTGTGGTGGGACGAGGCATCCTCGTGGAGCATCGCATCCGTGGAGGCGTGGAAGGCGGATCCTCCCGCCGGTCTTCCCTGCAGGCTCGCGCTCGACTGCACGGCCGGGGGCGGAGGAGCGACCCCGAGGCCCGCCCGGATCGAGATGGACGTCGCCGGGGACCTCCAGGTCCACGGCTTCCGTTTCCAATGGAAATGAAGGACGCCGGCAGGGTCCGGCTCACGCGGTGCAGTGCGTGCCCGTCTCGCCCCGCAGCGCGGGGCCGATGCAGGCGGGACTCGTGATGAGGGCCCGTTTTCCCCCGGATTCCAGGTAGCGGATCACGGCCTCGACCTTCGGCGCCATGGAGCCAGGAGCAAAATGCGTCCCCTCGGCCAGGAGCCTCCGGGCCTCCTCCAGCGTCAGGACGTCCAGGCGGCGTTCCGCCGGACCGCCGAAACCCGCCGCCACCTTCTCCACGGAGGTGGAGATGAGGAACAGGTCCGCCCCGAGGCCGGAGGCGAGGAGGCTGGAGGCCAGGTCCTTGTCGACCACGGCGGCCACGCCGCGGTATTCCCCCGCGCCCACGTCGGCCACGGGAATGCCCCCGCCGCCCACGGCGATCACGACGGTCCCGGCCTCGAGCAGGAGCCGGATCGTGTCCAGTTCCACGATCTCCTTCGGGGGCGGGGAGGGGACCACGCGCCGCCATCCGCGGCCCGCGTCCTCGGTCACGGACCAACCGTCCTCCCGCGTCCGGCGATCCGCCTCCTCGAGGCTCAGGTATCCCCCGATCGGCTTGGAGGGCCGCAGGAAGGCCGGGTCGCCGGCGTCCACGAGGGTCTGCGTGATCAGGGTGGCCACGTTCCTGCGGATGCCGCGGTGGTACAGCTCGTTCTGCAGGGCCTGCTGCAGCTCGTAGCCGATGGCGCCCTGCGTGTCGGCGCCGCACACGTCCAGCGGCACCTCGTGCATGCCCTCCGTCTTGTGGGCGATCTCGGACCTGCGTACGATGAATCCCACCTGCGGGCCATTGCCGTGCGTGATGGCCAGGTCCCAGCCCTGCCCGATCATGTCGGCCAGGTGCCTCGACGTCTCCCGCAGGGCATCCTCCTGGTCCTGCACGCTCTGGTGGGCCCTGTCGCGGATCAGGGAGTTCCCGCCGATCGCGACGACAGCCAACTTTTTTCCCTTCATCGAAACCTCCCGGACGCCCCCATTTTACCACGGAACGTCAATGGGGGCGCCCGTCCTCCCATGTTGCAACCGGGGGGAAGGCGGTGTTACTTTCCTCCGGGGTGATTTCATGAAAACGACACAGATCGGCACGCCGGGACAGGGCATGCGTCCCCTTCGGGAGCTGTTCCGCATCGGACCGGGTCCGTCCAGCAGCCATACCATGGGCCCTCGCGCGGCCGTGGACAGGTTCCGTGCCCTCCATCCGAAGGCGGCCGGCTACCGTGCCGTGCTTTACGGAAGCCTCGCGGCCACGGGCCAGGGGCACCTGACCGACCGCGTCATGGCCGCCGCGGCCGCCCCGGCGCCGATGGACATTGCCTGGAAACCGGATGCCGAGCTTCCGGACCATCCCAATGGCATGACGCTCGAGGCCCTGGACGGCGACGGGCGGATCCTAGGCTCCTGGACCGGCTACAGCGTCGGCGGAGGCGCCCTGGCCGACGCGGCAGGCACGCCCCCCTCCCTGGCCCTCGGCGACGCGGCGACGGAAGAAGGCCCCTACCGCCTCGCCTCCATGGCGGAGGTGCTGGCCTGGGCCGAGGACGGCGGCAGGACCCTCTGGGAGTACGTCCATGAAGCGGAACCGGAGATCGATGCGCATCTGCGGATGGTTCTCGATGCGATGGATGCGTCCGTGGACCGCGGGTTGGCGACCGAGGGGGTCCTGCCCGGCTCCCTGAAGCTGCCCCGCAAGGCGGCCACCTACATGGCGCGCTGCTCGGGAGCCGCGGGTCCGGCCAAGGATACGGGGCTTCTGTTCGCCTACGCCCTGGCCGTCGCCGAGGAGAACGCCTCCGGCGGGATCGTGGCCACGGCGCCCACGTGCGGGTCCGCCGGTGTCCTACCGGCCGTGCTGCGGCGCCTGCGGGAACGCCACAGACTCTCCGCGGACCGGGTGCTGAAGGCCCTGGCCACGGCGGGCCTGGTGGGCAACCTGATCAAGCGCAACGCGTCCATCTCCGGCGCGGAGGTGGGCTGTCAGGGGGAGATCGGGGCCGCCTGCGCCATGGCCGCCGCGGCCGCGGCCCAGCTGTACGGAGGCACGCCGCGCCAGATCGAGTATGCCGCGGAGATGGGCCTGGAACACCACCTGGGCCTCACCTGCGACCCGGTGGGCGGCTACGTGCAGATCCCCTGCATCGAGCGCAACGCGATGGCCGCGGCCCGTGCCCTGGACTGCGCCGTCTACGCCATCCTTTCGGACGGACGCCACAAGATCACGTTCGACAGGGTCGTGCGGACCATGGCGGAGACGGGCCGGGACCTCTCCGGCGCCTACAGGGAGACTTCGGGCGGGGGACTGGCGAGGAACCCATGAAGGAATACGGCACGGTTTCCGCGGAGACGCTCTCCGCCTGGAGGGCCTGGCTGCGCAGGCATCACGGAACGGAGAAGGAAGTATGGCTCGTCCTGTCGAAGAAGGGAAGCGGCCGCCCGTCCGTCTCGGACGCCGACGCAGCAGAGGAGGCCCTCTGCTGGGGCTGGATCGACAGCATACTGAAAAAGGTCGACGACGGGACCTACATGAAGAAGTTCACGCCGCGCACCGACACCGCCAAATGGTCCAGGGTCAACGTGGAGCGGGTGAAGGCCCTGATCGCCGCGGGCCGCATGCAGCCCGCGGGCCGCGCCAAGATCCCCGATGAAGTGCTGCGGGCGGACTACGTTTCCTACACGGAAAAGAGGCCGGCCGCCGTGGAACCGCCGGAGGAGTTCCTGCGCGCTCTGGAGGGCGATCCAACCGCCAAATCGAAGTTCGACGCTCTGCCGCCTTCGTCCCGGAGGCTCTTCATCGGCTGGATCCTCGAGGCGAAAAGGGAGGAGACGCGCCTCTGCCGCATCCGGAAGGCCGTGGCCGTGATCGCCCAGGGGAAGAAGAACCTGATGTCGTAGGGCCGTACGCTCCCTAACGGAACGTTCATCCCCGTTAACGAATCTTATTGTAACTATCATACTGCCTCTATGGTTAGTAGGAAGGAATGGGTGTAGACTCTTCACGTAGGATGTCGCGGGAGGGGATCGCCGCGGCCATGGACAGGGAGGCTCACATGGGCGAATCGGCAACCGCGATGAGCGAAAGGAGGCCCGGCAGAACCGACGAATCGGTGTTGACCCTCTACCTCAAGGAGATCAACAGGATTCCCCTGCTCTCCCGCCAGGAGGAAGAAGCGCTCGCGCGCCGCGCCGTCAAAGGCGACAAGACCGCTAAGGAAGAACTGGCGCGTGCCAACCTCCGTTTCGTCGTGAACATCGCCAAGAAGTACCAGAACCAGGGGCTGCCCCTGCCGGACCTGATCAGCGAGGGCAACATCGGCCTCCTCAACGCGATCGACCGCTTCGACGTGGAGAAGGGCTATCACTTCATCTCCTACGCCGTGTGGTGGATCAGGCAGGCCATCCTCAAGGCCATCTGCGAGAAATCCAGGATGATCCGCCTTCCCCTGAACCGCGCCAATGAGCTCATCCGCATCGAGCGCATGCGCCGGGAAATGGAGGGGGAGGGGCATGGTCCCTGCGGCGCGGAAAAGATAGCCGCGAGGCTCGACCTGGATCCCAACCGCGTGGCGGAACTGCTCCACGTCTCACGGGAACAGCTGTCGCTCGACATGCCCATGTCCCGGGAAAGGGACTCCGCGCTCCTCGGGGACCTGATCGGGGACAAGGACGCCAAGAGCCCCGACGACACCGTGGTCGCCGCCTCCCTGCGCGACGACATCGATACGGTGCTGGGTTCCATCGGGCGCAAGGAGTCGGACATCCTGCGCTCCCGCTACGGGTTCCAGGACGGCCGCCCGCAGACGCTGCGGGAGATCGGCGCCCGCTATCGGCTGACCAAGGAGAGGATCCGGCAGATCGAGAAGAGGGCGATCAAGCAGCTGCGCCATCCGTCGCGCAGCGGCCTGCTGCGTTCCTACGTGGACGGCCCGCGCATGTCGGGCGCGCACTGACGGCCTGACGGCCGCCGCGCACGCGTCAACCGGGGCGAAGCATCCCCGAGGCGGCCCGCAGGACCAGGTTCCCGGCCACGCGTCGGCGGTATGCCGCCGTGGACCTCTGGTCGTCGATGGGCCTCACGGCCGCGGCGACCAGGCCGCGGATCACGTCCTCCTCGGCCGCCTCCAGGGGCGCGTCCCGTCCTTCCAGGAAACGCTCCACGTCCCGAAGCCGCACCGCGGTGGGGGCCACGGCGCCCAGGGCGATGCGGACTCCGGCCGGCCGGCCCGCCGCGTCCCTTTCCGCAAGCGCCAGGATCGACACCTTGGTCAGCGCATTGGCGCGGCGTGTGCCCACCTTGCGCCAGAGCGAGGCGGCGGGAAGGCGGGCGGGCAGTGAGACGCCGAGCAGCAGTTCGTCGGGATGCAGGCGGGTGGAGCCGGGGCCCGCGATGAAATCCTCCACGGGCAGTTCCCGCCTTCCCGCCCTGGAACCGAGCAGGGCGCGCGCCTCCACGGCGAAGAGGAACGGCAGCGTATCCCCGGCCGGGGACGCATTGCAGACGTTGCCGCCCAGGGTGGCGATGCCTCGGATGGCGGGGCCGGCCATGGAAAGCGCGACGGCGCGCAGGACGGGCGGGACGAGGGGCGAGTCCGCCAGCGCCTCCAGGGTGACCAGGGAGCCGATCTCGAGCCTTCCCTCCCGCACGGAGATGGTCCCGAGCTCCTTGAGGCGGTCGAGGAGAAGCACGGGTTTGGAGAAGGCCGGAAGCTCTCCGGCCCCCCGCCGCAGCCTCACCATGAGGTCCGTGCCCCCGGCCAGGGGCGTCGCCTCGAGGCGTGCGCGGACGGCCAGGGCCTCCTCCAGCGTGGCGGGCCGGTGGACGCTCACCATAGGCCCTCCCGGGAGGCTGCCAGGACCGCCCTGACGATCAGCTCGTAGCCGGTGCACCGGCAGAGGCTGCCCGAGAGGCCGACCCGCACGGCCTGTTCGTCGGGATGCGGGCGGCGGCGCAGCAGCGCTTCCGCGGCCATCACCATGCCGGGGGTGCAGAACCCGCACTGCACGGCCCCCTCCCGGGCGAAGGCCGCGACCAGCGCCTTGCCCCGTTCCGTCCCCCGGAGGCCCGCCATGGTCACGACGTCCGCGCCTTCGGCCCTGGCGACGGGCACCAGGCAGGAGTTGACGAGGCGGCCGTCCAGCAGGACCGCGCAGGCTCCGCATTCCCCCTCGCCGCATCCCTCCTTCACGGACGTGTCCCCCAGCTCCTCCCGCAGCACGTCGAGCAGGCGCGCGAGCGGCTGCGCGGCTGTTTGGACGTCCCGGCCGTTGAGGCGGAAGGCGGTCACGGGGTCCCCCGGAGTTCCAGGATGCGCTCCGGCGTCAGGGGGATGTCGTGCGCCTCGATGCCGACCGCGTTCTGGACCGCGGCGGCGAAGGCCGGCGCGCCGCCGCTCAGGACGATCTCCCCGGCGCCCTTGGCGCCGAACGGGCCGTAGGGATACGGGTTCTCGACGTAGTCCGGCCGCGCGGAGGGGAAGTCCATCGAGGTGGGGACGGCGTAGTCGGCCAGGGAGGCCTGCCGGAAGACGCCGTCGCGCAGCTCCAGCTTCTCCAGATAGGCGTAGCCGAGGGCCTGGGCCATTCCGCCGTGCACGGAGCCGTCCAGCATGAGCCTGTCCAGGGGAACGCCGACGTCATAGGCGGTCCAGACGTCCTTCACTTCGACCTCGCCCGTGGCGGGGTCCACCTCCACCTCCACCGCGTTCACGCCCCAGCCGTAGGTGGGATAGGCATCCCCCCGCAGGGCCTGGGGGTCCCATAGGAGGCCCTCCGGATGGCGGTACTCGCGGCGCACTTCCCGTTCCTCCCCGACGCGCCAGGAGGCGCGGAGGTCCCGGGCCGCCTCCTGCAGCAGGTAGCCCACCACCATCGTGGACCGGGACGCGACCGTGGGGCCGGAGTCGGACGCCGCGTCCGTGTCCGGCGGGCCGTAGGACACGCGGTCCAGCGGGAGGGACAGGACCGAGGCCACGATCTTGCGGAACGCGGTGGAAAGACCCTGCCCCATGTCCACGCCTGCGGCCAGGATCCGCACGGTGCCGTCGGCCGCCCTGCGCAGCGCGACCTTCGCCTTGATGAGATCGCGCTCCCCGTTTCCCGTGAACCCGCATCCGTGGAGGAAGAAGGAGACGCCGATGCCGCGGCCCTGTCCGCCCGAAGCGGCCTTCTGCCTGTAGCCGGAGGCGGCGAGCACGCGCTCCAGCATCCGCTCCAGCATCACCTCGTCGCGGATCGAGCCCCCCGTGGACGTGCCGCTGCCCTTGGCGAGGAAGTGGTGGCGCTTGAAGTCCACCGGATCCTCGCCCTGGGAGCGGGCCAGGTGGTCCATGTGCATCTCCACGGCGAAGACCGCCTGCGGCGCCCCGAAGCCGCGGAAGGCGTCCGACGGCACGGTGTCCGTGGCCATGGCGCGGCCCCGGATCCGCGCGTTGGGCACGTCGTAGACGCCGGTGGCCGTGAAGAGGGTGCGCTGCAGGACCACGCCGCTGCACGTCTCGTAGGCGCCCGCATTGAGGAGCACGTCCACGTCCATGCCTGTCACCCGGCCGCGTCCGTCCAGCGCCGTGCGGAACCGGATCCGGGACGGGTGGCGCTTGCAGGTGAAACGCATGTCCTCGCCCCGGTCCAGCACGATGCGCACGGGGCGGCCGGCCTTGCGCGCCGCCACGGCCGCGGCGCAGGCCAGCACGTCCGGGTAGTGCTCCTTGCCCCCGAAACCGCCGCCGACGGCGGGCACCGTCACGCGCACGTCCGCCGGGGAGAGGCCCAGCGCGTGGACCAGGGCCTTCTTCACGTAGAACGGGCATTGGGTGGACGAGCGGACCGTGAGCTTTCCGCCCTCCCAGAAGGCCAGGCAGCCCTGGGGCTCCAGGTACGCGTGCTCCTGCCAGGAGGTGCGGAACTCCTCCTCCACCGTGCGTGCCGCCTCCCGCAGGGCGCGCTGCGGATCCCCCCGGACGATGGTGTGGTCCGCGAAGGCGTTGTCGGCCCCGTGCAGCGGCCCCCCGGCCAGGGCCAGGGAATCCTCCAGGCTGAAGGCGGGCGTCATGTCGCCGTACCCGACCACGGTCCCCTCTACGAGGGACGCGAGGACCCCGCGGTCCGGGCCCGCGATCAGCGCCACGGTCTGCCCCACGAAACGGACCTCCTCCTCCGCGAACACCGGCCAGTCGTCATGGATCATGAGGATGCGGTTGCGGCCTCCCGGCGGCAGGTCGCGGCGGTCCACGGTGAAGTAGCCTGCGGGAAGCCCGGGATAGCGCACGGAAAGGAGGCGGGCCCTCGGCCGCGAGGCGCGCACGAGGCGCGCGTGCAGCATCCCCTCCATGGGCAGGTCGGCAAGGTAGAGGGCCGCCCCGGAGGCCTTGTCGGCGGCATCACCGCGCGTCACGGTCGGGAGGGGTCCGTCCATCGGCTCACTCCCCGCCTTCCAGCGCGACCGGGAGCATGGCGTAGAAGGCGGCGCAGCGCCAGAGGTCCTCGACGCGGGTGTGTTCGTTGGGGGCGTGCGCCTGCTCCTCGTCCCCGGGGCCGAATCCGATGCAGGGGACCCCATGGACGCCGCAGAGGGCAACGCAGTTGGTGCTGAAGGTCCACTTGTCCACAGTGGGCGCGGCGCCGAAGAGGAGGCGGTGCCCTTCCACGCCCGCGCGCGCCAGCGGATGGTCCGCCGCCGTGGTCCAGGCGGGGAAGAACAGGTCCTGGATGTAGGATGCGCCGTTCCATCCCCTGCCTTCGTAGCGCGGCATGCGGACGTCGGCCAGGTCCGCGCCGCCGGCGCGGCGGACCTCTTCCAGCGCTGACTCCGCGGTCTCCCCCGGAATGACCCGGCGGTCCATGTAGATGCTGCCCTGGTCGGGCACGGCGCAGAGGCTGGGGCCGCGCACGTCGATCCGGGAGACCGTGACGGTGCCCTTGCCGAGGAATGCGTCGGCGGGAAGCCCGCCGTTCAGCTTCTCCACGGCCAGCGCCACGCGGGCGGCCATGTAGGCGGCGCTCCTGCCGCGTTCCGGCGCGCTGCCGTGCGCCGAGAGGCCGCGCACCGTGGCCTCCATCTCCATGCGTCCCCTCTGGCCGCGGTAGAGGCGGCAGGACGTGGGCTCCGTGGAGACGGCCAGGTCGGGCTTCAGGCCCTCCTTCTCGACGAGGTAGCGCCAGCAGAGGCCGTCGCAGTCCTCCTCCAGCACGGTGAAGGTGAAGTACAGGGACCAGGGGCCTTCCCAGCCGATCCCCTTGAGGATGCGGCCGGCCGTTATCATCGCGGCCGCGCCGCCCTTCTGGTCCGAGGTCCCGCGGCCGTGCACCATGCCTTCGGCCACGGTCCCGGAAAACGGGTCGGTCTTCCACTGGGACGGATCGCCCACTCCCACCGTGTCCACGTGGGCGTCGAAGGCGAGTTTCCGCGGCCCATTGCCGATGCGCGCCACCACGCTGCCGAGGCCGTCGATGCGCACCTCGTCGAAGCCCGCCTCCCGGCAGAGGGACCCGATCCTGCGGCACACCTTCTCCTCGGAGCCGCAGGGGGAGGGGATGCGCACCAGCGTGGAAAGGACTTGGGCCGCCTCGTCGCGCAGGGCGAGCGCCCGGGAAAGGATTTCTTCATGGACCGTTTTCATGGCAGCACCATTATCGCGCCGTCATGGCGGCGGATCAAGGCATCCGGCTCAGGGCCGGCGTCCAGGTCCACGCCTCCGCGTCGATCTGCACCTTCCCGCGGAACTTCACGTCCAGGGCGCGGAGGTACCGGTTGGCACCCCCTTGCCCGGCGTCGGATTCCTGCCGATCATTGAGGGGAGGAAACGCATTGAGCTTCTCCTTGGACATGAGGACCCTGTTTCTCGTCTCCAGCCTTACGAGCCTGTCCCTCTGCTTCCCGCTTTTTGCCATGGCCTCGGGCAAGAGGACCTATCCGGGGGTCATCCAGTGGGCGATCGGCGCCGCGCTGGATTTCCTGGGACTGGTCCTGATCGGCCTGCGGGGCGCGATCCCGGACCTGCTGAGCGTCGTCGCGGGCAACCTGCTTGTCGGGAGCACCATCGTCTTCATCACGCGCGGCATCCAGGCTTTCCTCGGGGAGCGCCCGAGGAACCTGCTGGACGTCGGATCCATGGTCCTCCTGGCCGCGATGATGCTGGCGAGCCTGTATGCCTGGCCGAGCGTCAACACCCGCATCATCCTCTGGTCCGCCATGTTCGCCTTCCAGGCGGGGCGCTGCTTCCTTGTGGTCTGGCTCGACATGCCCCGGGTGATGCCGGGCCGTGATTGGCTCCTGCTCGGCTCCATTGGCTTGACCGGAGCCTGGTATCTGGTACGCGCCGTCCTGGCCCTCGCGCTCCATCCGCAGCTCGTGGACTTCCTGGCTTCGGACCTTTTCCAGGCCGTGACTGTGGCCATGACCATGGGAACCACGGTGATCCTCTTCATCTCCCTCATCGTGACCAAGGTGAAGCGCCTGGAGCGCGACCTGGGCGCGGTCCGCCACGAGGTGGAAAACCTCTCGGAGCTGCTGCCGATCTGCAGCAGCTGCAAGAGGATCCGTGGGGAGGACGGGACCTGGACCCAGGTGGAGACCTATATCGGCAAGCACTCCGACCTCGCCTTCACCCACAGCCTCTGCCCCGCCTGCACCGCGACCCTGTATCCGGAGGCTGCCGCCGCCATGGAAAAGAAGCGCGGGAAGTGACGGGGCCTTCGAGCTGACGCCACGGGCTCCGGGGCGGACTTCCGCGGCCACGGCGGTCAGGAAGGGCGTCCGAAGGCGCCTCCAAGCCCGTCCATTGCGTCCCACAGGTGTTTGGCGGCTTCCCTCGCCCGGCGGAAGGCGGCCTCCGTGTCCCAGGCGAACCGGCGGTCCTCCATGACGATGCGTCCGTCGACGATCACGGTCCGCACGTCCCGGCCGCCCATGCCGAACGCCGCGTGGCCTCCCAGGTTGGCCGCCGTGAGGGGCGTGGGCGCCATGTAGTCCAGGACGGCCAGGTCCGCCCTGGCCCCCGGCTCGATCCTGCCGAAGCGGCCCCCGAAGCATCGGGAAACCAGGGCGTTGCCGTTCTGGAGCATGCGCAGGAAATCCGCGGGCCCGAGGGGGCCGCCCGCATCGCGATGCTTGAAGTAGGCCAGCTTCAGCTCCTCCAGCATGTCGCTTCCGATGCCGTCGGTGCCCAGAACCGCGTTGCCGTGGCGCGGGAGGGCCTCCGCGTAGCCGACGTGGTTGTTCATGTTGGAACGCGCGTTGTGCGCGAGGAAGCATCCCCTCCGCTCCAGGAGGTCCCGTTCCGCCTCCGTCAGGTGCACGCCATGGGCGATGACCGTCTTGCCGGATAGGAGCCCGAAGGCTTCCAGGCGGGCCAGCGGGTCCTTCCCCTGCGTCCGATGGGAGAAGGAGGGGTCGAATCCGTCCTCCGAAACGTGGACGTGGAATCCCCGCCCGGTCTCCGCGACCGCCCGCCCCAGGGCCTCCAGCGCGGCGTCGGGAAGTGTGAAGGGCGCGTGTCCGCCGATCATCGCCTCCACCAGGGGCTCTTCGCCCGCCTTCCTGCGCCTCTCCACCGCGCCGGCGAAGCGTCGGTTCTCCCCGATGCCCTCCTCCAAGCCGCGCGGGCCATTGCGGTCCGTGGTCTCGTAGCACAGCACGCCCCGGAGCCCCGTGCGTTCGAAGCAACGGCACAGCGCATCCAGGGAACCCGCGATGAACGACGGGGAGGCGTGGTGGTCCACGACCGTGGTGCATCCCGCCCGGATGGCCTCCACGCAGCAGATCATGGCGCCGGCTTCCAGGATCTCCCCGTCGAGGGCGCGGTCCAGCTTCCACCAGAGGTTGGTCAGAGTCGAGACGAAGTCCGTGGACGGCTCCAGGCGCGCCAGGATTCCGCGGGAGAGTCCCGAGTAGAAATGGTTGTGGCCGCAGACGAAGCCGGGCATGAGGAGCAGGCCGGACAGGTCGATGGACCGATCCGCCGGAGCCGTCTTCCCTCCGTTTCCCGCGGGCTCCACGGAAAGGATCCTCTTTCCGTCGATCGTCACGTCCACGCCTTCGCGCACCTCCGGGGGATCGAAGTGGACGACGGTGGCGTTGTTCAGGCGGATCATTTTTTTCCTCCCGGCAGGTACGGATGGGACCTGACCACGGTGCGGATCACCGCCTGGACCGCCTCCAACCGTGCGTCCAGGAAGGCGGGCGTCAAGATGCCGCCGTCCGGATCCAGCGGAAGGATCCGTCCGTCCAGCCGGAGGGCGCTCCGGCCGCCCAGGTGGAAGCCGGGATTCTCCCCCTTCAGGAAATCCGCTTCCGTGGCATAGAGGGTCAGCTTGTCGCGGTAGGGCTTGCCGTCCCAGGGACAGAAGGTGGCGCAGTTGCCGCATCCGTTGCACATCGCATCCAGGTGCAGCACCTGCCTGTCGTCGCGCAGCCCCCCTTCCACGCGGATCCAGGTGTTGGCGCGGTTGGGGCACGTCTCGACGCACTTGAGGCACATTGTCCGGCAGTCCAGGCAGCGCGCGGCTTCCGTCCGCGCCGCGGACGCGTCGCCGTCGGCTTCCGTGGAAGCGGGCACGATGCCGTCGCGGCGTCCCCGTTCGGCGGGAAGCGCGAAGCTCAGGGGCTCCAGGCGGCTTCCTCCTTCCCGCTCGAGGATGGCGTCCACGGCGCGCCGCGCCGAGGCGATGGCCTTCACGATGGTCGCCGCGCCCGAGGCGGCGTCCCCGATGAGGAACACGCCGGGAATCCCGGTTTCCTGGGTCCGGGCATCGGCCTGCGCGTCCGGCAGTCCGAGGGCCCGAAGCGCGCCCTCGTCCACCTCCGCGCCGACGGCGGCGAGGACGGCGTCGGCGGGAATCGTCTCCGTGCCTTCCGTTGGCACCGGACTCCGCCTTCCCGTGGCGTCCGGCGCCCCCATCTCCATGACGCGGCAGACCAGGCGGCCTGCGCTCCAGGCCTGCGGTGCGCGCAGGAAATGGAAGCGTACGCCCTCCGCCGCGGCCGCCGCGGCCTCCTCCGCGGAGGCGGGCATCTCGGCTTCCGTGCGCCGGTAGACGACGCGGACCTCCTCCACGCCGGGCGAGCGGAGCGCGGCCCGGGCCGCGTCCATGGCCGTGTCGCCGGCCCCGATGACGGCCACCGTCCGGCCCGGGCGGACCGCCGCGGGGTCCGCCCGATAGGCGCGGAGGAAGGAGAGGGCGCTCCGCGCCCCTGGGATCCCGCAGGACTTCTCCCGGGAGGCCCCGACGGCGACCAGCACGCAGCGGAACCCGTCGGCGAGGAGCTCCCGGACGCCGGGAACCGTCGCGCGTCCCAGGGAAAGGTTCACGCCCAGGTCGGCGAGGAGCGCGGCGTCCTTCTCGATGACCCCCTCGGGCACGCGGAAACCCGGAAGGGCGTGGCGCACCACGCCGCCCGGATCGTTTTCGCGCTCCAGCAGCTCCACCTGAAAGCCCTCCCGCGCCAGGAAGGAGGCCGCGGCCATCCCGGCCGGTCCCGCCCCGATCACCGCCGCCTTCAGGCCGCGCGGCGCGGCCCTGCGGGCCGAGGCGCCGGAGGACCGGAAATCGGAAAAGCCCTGTTCGGCGGCCATCCTCTTCACGGGGCGGATCCGCACTGTACCCTCCCAATCGCGCCGCGTGCAGGGGGCCATGCACCGGTGGTCGCACAGGCGGCCGGTCATGAAGGGAAGGGGATTCTTCTCCCATACCGCCGCCATGGCCTCGCTCCAGCGGCCCGCGCCGCAGAGGGCGACGTACTCGGGCACGTCCTGGCGGATGGGGCAGGCCTCCACGCACGGGGCGGTGAAGCAGTCCAGGAGGGGCAGCGGCCCCTCCACCCGGGCGCGCGCCGTGCCGCGGAACCCCTTTTGATAGAAGGGATCCGTCATGGCGTCCGCGGCGGCGCGTCGTGCCGCGACGGCGTCGACGCGGCGCGGAAGGTCGGGCCGCGCCGCGGTCCTTTCCGCGATCTCGGAGAGCTGCCGCAGCCTCCCGTAGCCTCCGGGCTTGAGGAGCTCCGTGGCCAGGGTCACCGGCCTGATGCCGCAGGCGAGGATCCGTTCCAGGTTCCAGGCCGAGGCGCCCCCGGAGAAGGAGATCGGCAGAAGGCCGTCGAACTCCGCCGCAAGCTCCGCGGCCAGGCCCATGGTGAGGGGATACAGGGCGCGGCCCGACATGTAGCGCTCCGCGCCGGGAAGGGCGGGGCCGGGGTTCCTGCAGGCCAGCGTGTTGGAAAGCTTCACGCCGAAGACGCGGCCCTCGACGCGGCCAAGTTCCAGGAGGCGGCGCAGCATGGGTACGGCGTCCCCGTAGGCCAGGTCCTTCCCGAAGCCGTGCGGATCGAGCTCCATGGAGCCGTAGCCCAGCGCCGTCAGGATCTCCCTCACTTTCGTGAAACCGAGCAGCGTGGGATTGAGCTTGACCAGGGTGTCCAGCTTCTTCACCGAAAGAAGGTGGACGGCGATGGCCTCGATCTCGCGCGGCGGGCAGCCGTGCATGGTGGACAGGGTGACCGACCGGCAGATCCCCGCCCCGATCTGCCGGGAGGCCGCCGCGCGTGCCGTCTCCTCCCATGGCGTGCCCTTCCAGAGCGCCGCATCGGAAGACAGTTCCGCGGCCAGGGCGCGGTACTCGCGGAAGCGCTCTTCCCGCGAGGAATCGATGAGCCTGTCGATGAAACGGTCCACCTTGCCTGTCCGGATGCCTTCCAGGTCGTAGCCGACGCTCATGTTGAAGACGAAGGAGGAGGGCGCGCCGAAGAGGTGCAGGAGGAACCACGCCTTCAGGTACTCGTCGTAGGCCTCCTCGATGGAAAGCTCCGTGGACCATTCCACGTTGTAGCCCTCGTCGGCCGCGTCGATGCAAGGTTTGTCGACATGGAGGCGGTCCAACTTCTGCACGGTCTTCAGCTCGAAATAGCGCGCGCCCGCCAGGTAGGCGGCCAGGATGTTCTGCGCCGCCTGCGTGTGGGGGCCCGCCGCGGGGCCCACGGCGCACGGGAAGGGCCCCGATCCCGCGGGACCGGAGGCCGGGCGGAAGACTCCGGCGGGGATGTCGAACACCGCATCCTTGGCCCGGAACCCGGCCAGGGCGCCGCGCACGAGCTCGGCGAACGGGATGGGCCTCATCACTTCACTCATGGAGGGACATTCTATCCCTCGCCGGTGCTGGGGCCAAGGGGCGACGATCATTGTTTAGCGTCAACTATCCTGACACAGTGGGGAAGTCCGCTTCGTCATGGGCCCGGATTGGTTCCGGCGGATCGAAGAGCGGCTTTTCTGGCCGGTCCGAGCCGTTCTGTGGGGAGAGGGTAGCCCGAGGGCACCTATTACCCGATTGGATACCTTTATATGACAATTTAAATTTGACAAATTAATAACTTTAAGTTATATTAGTTTTAAGGAGGTAGTATAGATGGAAAGTATTTAATCTGTTGAAGTGTCATCAAATCGTTCAGTGAATGAGAAAGACGTAGAGGCTTAATAATGAATAAAATAATGGGCATTTTTCTATTGGTATTCTTGCCGTGTACTGCATATGCCCATGACCACGCATTGGCGCTGCGGCAGGGGGAATGCATTTGGGGTTTAAATTTATACATATCGGCAGGAAATGAAGTGGCCCAATACTTCACGGTAACGGATGGATATGTATCTATGGATGCTGTCACGGTTTTTTCCACGGAATGTCGAACTGCCTGGGCGGGCGACTGCCTGTCCTTCGAGTATGCCTTGTTCGACGGTTTTTCATTGGGATTAAAAACGAACGCCGTGCAGGCACTTACTTATGCATTCCGTGATGGCGTTGGGGACGTGCAGGGGGCCGTCTATATGGATCTGAACTTCAATTCCATGTTCCACATCCCATCGGACTTCCCGTTCACCTTCGCATGGAACGAAGAGCTCCAGATCGCCCCCCTCTATACGACGAATCCCTCCGCCGGCGACGGGTTGATGAACCTCTTCACGACGTTGAGCGGCAATTTCAAGGCAGTTTCCATGGAGAATTTTACCCTAAACCTCTATCTCGACGGGAAGGTGATCACAAATTTCACTCACCCATACTACACGTTCCGCTGGATGACTGCCGCGTTCTATCAGGATTTGCTGGGTTCGTTGGGGCTTTCGACCACTGATGATTTTTCGGTTGCACTATATCCGGGAACGAAGCTGGTTGCCGCACTCGGGATAGACGTTGTTCTTTTCAAGAACATCCTCTTTTTCGTCGGCCTCAATGTACCCATCGTCGCTTTTATGACCGATGAAAACTGCTCCCCCCAATCCGACTGGTTGCTCCCTGCGACCTTGGAAAGACTCTTCGGACTGGACCGCCTGGAGTTCGAGTTGAAATTCAAGTTGTAGCGGGCATTCTACAGCCTATCGCAACTCTTCCCAGTCCGGAATGCTGCTTTCCCCACGTGCGTGACGAGGAGATTCCCTCCCCGCGGAAGAAGGCCACGGGAAACATACCTCCATTGCCGATGGTACCCTTACGGTAATTGCTACCCCGCTACCAGCAACGCATCGACCGCCACCACATAGTCCGGGGCCGTCCCGTCCCAATGCGGCATGTTCTTGTCCGGACTGGGTTCCACCCCATGCGCAGCGGCCCATTCCTCGATCCACGTCGAGATATCTCCAACCGGTTCCCAGGGCGGCTCGGGATCCATACGTTGGTCTGTCGGGGAGCTGAACACCAGCTCACCGTCCTCACCGCGGGTTATCTTCCAGCCGCCCTCGTGCACCATGCGGTGATGCAGGAAACGGGTGTGTATGCAGCCGGGGAAAACGCAGCCGCGGTCTCGCAGCATCAGAGCGCGGCGGAGGGCTGTCGGGATCGTGCGGGCACGGCGCCCGATGGAAAGCCTGCCGCCGTCGGTCCCGGACGCGGTGGGAACCGCGGTCCCCGCGGCCACGAGCCCGCAATCGCATGCAACCCGCCGTAGTGTTTCCGCGGAAATATGCGTGCCGTCCTGCAGCGTGGCGGCCAGGGTGGCGTCCGGTCCGAGAACATCCTGATCCAGATGGACGATGACCTGGAAGCGATCTCCGCCCGTTCCACCCGCCGGTTGCCCGGCCAGGACGTTTCCGCGGAAGCGTCCTCGGGGGGCGTCAACGGTTCTGCGTGCGCCTCAGGGGCGGCTACTGACGCAGCCTCAGGGGCGGCTACTGACGCAGCCTCAGGGGCGGCTACTGACGCAGCCTCAGGGGCGGCTACTGACGCAGCCTCAGGGGCGGCCACTGACGCAGCCTCAGGGGCGGCCACTGA
>Ga0153915_10000432_pt1 | contig 38372 bp, 34 predicted proteins | sample Opewatmetagenome_2_FD_107003 | JGI IMG/M metagenome (GOLD analysis project Ga0153915, IMG submission 107003) | Freshwater wetland microbial communities from Ohio, USA - Open water 3 Core 3 Depth 3 metaG | ecosystem: Environmental > Aquatic > Freshwater > Wetlands | place: USA: Ohio, Lake Erie...
CGCCGCATGCCGATTATCATCTGCTTGGGTGCCTGGTACAGGCATGCTCGTTTCATACTATAATATCTATTTTTAAATTAAGGTAGTATGCACGCCGCATGCCCAAATTATACCACGCTTGGGTGCTTTTACAAGCATGCTCGTTTCATAACAATCTGTGTTGCTGAATAAATCGGGTCATGTTGTTAGTAGCAAACCTGATCATAGATAGCCCGTACCTTTTTTCCGGCGGCTTCCCAGGTTATACCGTCAACTTCATGTTTGCCTTCTGTTTTCAGTATGTCGTACATGGCCGGATAGCTGATAATGGAATAGATGGCATCGGCCATGGCATCAATATCCCAGTAGTCGGTCTTAATAGCATAATCAAGAATTTCCGCACAACCGGATTGTTTGGAAATGATACTTGGTACACCAACCTGCATTGCCTCCAGCGGAGAAATACCAAACGGTTCCGATACGGAAGGCATGATATACACATCACTGGATTTCAATAGTTCATATACTTGTTTCCCTTTCAGGAAGCCTGTGAAATGAAACCGGTCTGAAATGCCGCGACGGGCAACCAAACGGATCATGGCTTCCATCATGTCACCGCTTCCAGCCATGACAAAACGCACGTGATGATTTTTCTGCAACACTTTGGAAGCAGCTTCCACGAAATATTCGGGCCCTTTCTGCATAGTGATTCTTCCCAGGAAGGTGACCACTTTCTCCTGTGTGTGCCTGATGGGTTGAATGGCTGCCACTTCATCACTGATTGGTTCGACGGCATTGTGAACAGTAATGACCTTGGCGGGATCCTGATTGTATTTGCTGATGACTGTCTCTCTGGTCAGATTGCTGACACATAGTATTTTATCAGCATGGTCCATACCATTTTTCTCGATGCTGTATACCTGAGGATTGACATGTCCACGGCTTCGGTCGAAGTCGGTGGCATGGACGTGAATCACCAATGGTTTTCCGCTGATATTCTTGGCATGGATGCCGGCCGGATAGGTCAGCCAGTCGTGGGAGTGAATGACATCATACTGTTCTCTGCGGGCAATGACACCGGCACAGATGGAATAGTTATTGATTTCTTCCAACAGGTTGTTCGGATACTTGCCGGAAAATTCGATGCATCCAATATCATTTGTGTAGAGGTATCTGAAATCAGCATAAATAGAGTCCCGCAGGGTGTAATATTCAGCCGGTTCCATGGCTTTTCCGAGACGCTCACGAAGAATAGATTCTGGTATGTCCTTGTATACGACAGGGGTATGACAGGCTCCGGTGATTTTCAGAAAGCTTTGGTCTTCATCGCCAAGCGGTTTGGGGATAACAAACACGATGTCCATATCCTGCTGAAGGGACATACCTTTGGTCAGGCCATAACTAGCTGTGCCTAACCCTCCAAGTATGTGTGGAGGAAACTCCCATCCAAACATCAGTGCCCTCATGTTTCCTGCATTAGATTGATTTTATTCTTCAAAAGGCGATGAATCCGTAAAATTTCTGCCACATTCATAGCAAAAGATACACCACCACGTCCTCTGTAGGGTGGATCACCATCGAACAATTCCGAGATGGTACCAATACCTCTCTCGCTGAGCTCTTCTTCAAAACCATAGATGATTCGTTGGGCGAACATCAGTCCGCTGTTCTGATAGACCTTCAGGTATGCGTCAAGATAAGGGCCGATCAGCCATGGCCAGGCTGCACCCTGATGGGAAGCCCTGAGGCGTTGTTCTTCGTTTCCTTCATAGATGGGATTATATCCGGTGCTTTTCGGACTAAGCGAACGTAATCCTTTGGGTGTCAGCAGTTCTTTGGTAACAAAATCCAGGATTGTTTTCTTTTGTATCCTCTCCAGTGGCGAATATTCCAGCGATACAGCAAATACCTGATTGGGACGGACGCTCCAATCCGGATTATCGCCATTGACGTAATCAAACAAATAGCCATATTTATTCAGAAAAACCTGAATGAATGATCTGGCTGTAATGACTGCCTGTTTTTCGTATTGTTTCTGTTGATGCTGTTGATTCCTGGCCAAAGCCAGTTCGGCACCAAAACAAAGGGCATTGTACCATAATGCATTAAATTCCACCAGGTAGCCAGTTCTTGGTACCAGCGGTTTCCCGTATAGAGTGGAGTTCATCCAGCTGACAGGTTTGTCCAATCCATTTGTATAGAGCAACCCGTTTTCATGGAGGAAAAGGTTGTCGTGTCGCTGGTTGCGGATAAAATCAATAATATCAGAAACAAGGTTGCCAAAACGGTCTGAATAAGCTTCAATCCCGACATGTCTGGCATATTCCTGCAATGACCAGATGGCCCATAATAGGACATCGGGCGCATCCATATCGGTTACAGCACAATCGAGCGGTCGTTTGGCCATGAAGTTCCGTATGGCCTTTTCACCGGTATGCATGATCGCTTCAAACAAACCAGGATCTTTGGCAGCGATGGTCAGACCCGGCATAGCGATGAACATATCCCTGGCACGATACGTAAACCATGGGTAACCGGCTATGATGTACCGCTGGCCGTCATCTTGTTTGTTATAGAATTGATAGGCGGCATTTTTAAGGCAGTTGGTGAAACTGGTCCTTGGTGTACGAAGACTTGTTTCTGCTTCAAACAGTTCGGCCATCTTCTTTGCGGTTATCGGCGAGGTCCCAGCCGAAAAATAGATGGTCTGACCAGTTTTTATATGAATGTCAAAATAACCTGGAATCAACAGATCTTCCTGATAATCATAACCTTGCTCCTGATCTTTCATGTATTCGATGTTCCTGTACCAGTCTGGAGCATAGGTAAAATTATTTTTTCCGGATAGTTGTAAGTGCAAAGACGGGTATCCAGCGTACAGACATGTTTTTACACCATTTTCAATGGGCTCACACCGGGTGTCAGCCGTTCTGTTCTCGCGGCAGAGGGACATCGTGTTTCTGAACGCCAAAAAAGGCCTGAACCGAAGCGTCGTAGGAGAGTGGGCGTCAAGCAACGTATATCTGATCAGTAACCTGGGTTCGTGAGATATAAATATGAGGTCTCTGGATAATATGACCCCACCCACCCGGTATATGGTGAAAGGATTATAGTCGCAGGAATATTCTCGAATATACTTGTGGCCTTTAGGACTATAATTATCACCGGGGTACTTGTGTAAACCCAGGTTGAACTCGACGCCACGCTGGATAACCGTGGCATCCAGGGAAGACATCAGTACATGGTTGCCACCATCCAGCTCCGGTAATGGAAGAACCAGCAGGCCATGATATTTTCTGGTGTTGCAATCAACGATGGTTGAAAAACTGTAAGCTCCTGATTTGTTGGTTCGAAGCATTTCCTTTGTCAGGGATTGCTCCAGATTTATCATAAGATTCTTGTCGAATTTCAGGTAACTCATGGCCGGTTCGATTTGAACACGAAGTTAAACAAAAAATGTCAATATTGGCAAGCAAACAATCCATTTTATGGCCGGTTTGTCAGGTTTTCGAGCAATTGCCGAATGGCTTCCGTGTTCTGGGAGATAGATAAATCATTAAGCAAGGGATCCAGGTTTGAGGTAAACAATTTGACAGAAATCGCCAGGAGAATGATGCCAAAAAATTTTCTCAGTACATAAATACCTCCCTTGCCCAACAGTCGTTCAATCAGGCTGGTGGAACGAAGAACGAAATATACAAAGACGATATTCAGTGCCAGGGCTATAACGATGTTGATAATGCTGAACTCGGCTCTAAGGGATAACAGAGTGGTGAAAGAACCGGCTCCGGCAATGAGCGGAAAAACCAAGGGTATGATATAGGATGATTCCGCCGGGCATTTATCCTTGAAAATCTGGATATCAAGAATCATCTCAAATGCGATAATGAAAATGATCAGGGCACCGGCAACGGCAAAGGAAGACACATCGACGCCAAACAAATTCAGGATGGCTTCGCCGACAAACAGGAAAAAAACCAGAATCAGGAATGATATCAGACTTACCCGAGCTGCTTTCAGCTCCCCTTTACGTTCCTTTAAGTCAAGAATGACAGGAATGGAACCGGTAATGTCAATGATTGCGAAAAGTACCACGAAAGCACTGGCAATTTCTTTGAAATCAAGATTCATTATCTGCTTCGATGTGGTTTATTGTTGTTTATTTTTAGTACAAATTTAACGGATTATATGGATTAATGCGTAAATTTGCAGGAATTTTTCGGGTGCCTTCCGACACCTGAATATAACCGGTCATAAATCATGTCGGCATTTGCCTTTTTTTTAAAGTTGCCCCTTTTCAAGGGTGTTGAACCTGAAGCCTTGTTCAGCCTGATACCGAAAATCACGCTGGATTTTGAGTCGTATCAGGAAGGAGAGGTACTTGTGAATAGCAAATCTGCGCCTAAAGGTGTTGTGTTTCTGTTGGAAGGCCGTGCCAAGGGTATTCGTGAGGCTGGTGCCCGTGTTTTTGCCAGTGGCAGCCTGATTTCATGCTCTGGACTGTTTGGATCAGGGAAAAAGGTTTCGATGAATGTAATAGCACTTGAGGATTCCCGGATATTGGTTATTGATGTCAAATCACTGATATATCTGATGCAAAACAACACGACCATACTGACCAATTACCTGGATATGTTATCTGATGACCTTGGGCGATAAAAAGTATAGAAGATGAAAACCTTTCAATCAATTATTATGACGTTATTGCTTACTGGTTCCAACCTGACTGTTGAAGCATCCAATCCTTTTTTTGTCAGGGAATACCGGACGCCCCACGAAACATTGCCATTTGACAAGGTATGTATCGAACATTTCATGCCTGCCTTCGAAAAAGGATTTGCCCAGCAGGAAAAAGAGATAAAGGCCATCACTTCCAATACTGATTTGCCAACCTTCAAAAATACCATTGAAGCACTTGACTATTCCGGTGCCTTGTTACACGATGTATCTGCGGTTTTTTATACACTGACCGGTAACGAGAATACCGATGAGCTGATGGCTTTGTCAACTAAAGTGGCTGCCTTGCAGACTGCTCATTCCAATAAAATCATGTTGAACCAGGCCTTGTTCGACAGGATAAAGGCCATCTATGACCAAAAAACCAGTTTGTCATTGACAACAGAAGAAGCTAAATTATTAGAAGATACGTATGAATCATTCGTATTGAATGGTGCATCTCTCGAAGGTGCGGACAGAGATAAATTCCGCAAACTGACCCTCCGGTTGAGCGAACTCAGCGAAACTTTTTTCCAGAATGCCCTGAAGGCTACCAATCAGTATGAAAAGATCATAACCGATTCGACACTGCTGGAAGGACTTCCTGATGATTTTCTCTCAGCAGCCTGCTCGAAGGCGGCTGCCAAAAACCAGAAAGGATGGTTGTTTGACCTGACGGCTCCTGTGTATACTTCGTTAATGAAATACCTGAAGAACAGATCGTTGCGTGAAGAATTCTACCGGGCATACATGGCACGGGGAACTTCCGGTGAATTTGATAACAAGCCTGTTATTCAGGAAATGGTCAATTTGCGTTGTGAACTGGCACAATTGCTTGGTTCACAGACTTATGCCCATTACGCCCTGAAGCGGCGAATGGCCAGATCGCCACAGGAAGTCATTCGGTTTTTGGATGAACTGACAGCAGCCTATATGCCTGTAGCTAAAAATGAACTCTCTGCCATACAGGGTTATGCTACTGGTCTGGAGGGTTATTATCTGAAACTTGAGCCCTGGGATTTGCCTTATTATGCTGAAAAATACAAACAGGCTTGTTTTCAGGTCAGCGATGAGGTGCTGCGTCCGTATTTCAAACTGGAAAACGTTATTGATGGTGTTTTTGGCCTTGCCACCAGGTTATACGGGATAACCTTCAGGAAAAATCCTGCTATTTCAACCTGGAACAAGGAAGCTGAAGCCTGGGAGGTCTTTGACAGAGATGGTTCTTATTTAGCTGTTCTCTACACCGATTTTCATCCGAGAAAAGGCAAACGTGCTGGAGCCTGGATGAACAATTTTAATGAACAATACCGTAAAGACAGTGTAGATATTCGCCCGCACGTCAGCGTAACAATGAATTTTACCCGCTCAACGGAAGTCAGACCTTCGTTGCTTACCTATGATGAAGTAACCACCTTTATGCATGAATTCGGACATGCCCTGCACGGTATTTTTTCTGATGTAACGTACAGAAGTCTTTCAGGCACCAGTGTTTACCGTGATTTCGTGGAATTACCTTCCCAGGTAATGGAAAACTGGGCTTCAGAAAAAGAATTTTTAGACGGATTCGCCGTGCATTACAAAACAGGCGAAAAAATACCAGCTGAGTTGATACAGAAAATCAAGGCAGCTGAAAATTACAATGTGGCATTGACCTGCATGCGCCAATTAAGCTTCGGCTACCTTGATATGGCCTGGCATTCGCTGAACGAACCATTCAACGGCGACGTGGTGGCCTTCGAACGTGAAGCCTGGAAAAAGGCTGTCGTGTTGCCACAACCGGAAGACTGTTTCATGAGTGCCTCGTTCAGCCATCTGTTCGCAGGAGGTTATGCCGCCGGTTATTACAGTTACAAATGGGCAGAAGTGCTGGATGCTGACGCGTATGAATGGCTTGTTCGTAAACAAGTGTTTGATACCGAAGCTGCAGATTCTTTCAGGAAGAACATTCTGTCCAGAGGTGGCACCGAGCACCCGATGATCCTCTATAAACGCTTCAGAGGACAGGAACCCGGCATAGAAGCTTTACTAAAACGAAACGGTATCCATTGATCCCCGGCTATTAGCCCGTTTAATCGTATTCACACGAACGAATTCATGGCATCAATCCCAAAAGACACCAAACAAACCATACTTGACCAGCGTTATATGCGTATGGCGCTTATATGGGCAGAAAACTCCTATTGTGAACGCCGTAAAGTAGGTGCGTTACTGGTTAAAGATAAAATGATCATATCAGACGGTTATAATGGAACACCTTCCGGATTTGAAAACATCTGTGAAGATGATGAAAACAAGACAAAGCCGTATGTGCTTCATGCTGAAGCCAATGCTATCACTAAAGTAGCCAGGTCAAACAACAGCAGTGAAAGTGCCACCTTGTATGTAACTGCTTCGCCTTGTATCGAGTGTGCCAAACTGATTATCCAGTCGGGTATTAAACGAGTCGTTTATGGTGAACCATATCACCTGGACGATGGTTTGCATCTGCTGGACAGAGCTGGTATAGAAGTTGTTTTTTGCGATAAAACTAAATTAAATGGAAACAACGAATAAAAAAGGAAAATTCTGGATACCGCTCATCATGGCGGCTTGTATTGTTGCCGGATTGTTGCTTGGAGCCTTACTAACCCACAATTATGAGGAAAAGAATGGCCGGCGGTATTCAAGTCTGAACAAACTAAGTGCTCTGATGAGTCTGATCGATGCCAGGTATGTCGACACCATCGATTTGTCGAAAATGTCTGAAGACCTTATACCCATTGTTTTGCAGGAACTTGACCCTCATTCGGTCTATATTACGGCTGAAGAACGAAAACTGACGGACGAACAGCTGGAAGGCAGTTTCAGTGGTATCGGTGTTGAATTCAGGATGTTGGATGATACAATATTTGTAACAGCCATTGTTAAAGGTGGTCCGTCTGAAAAAGCCGGCTTGCTGGCTGGGGACCGGATTGTCGCTATTGATGGTTCTTCCTCTGCAGGGAAGGGGCTGTATAACGATGAAGTCATGAAAAAGCTCCGCGGAAAAAAAGGCTCGGTCGTTAAAGTGGGAGTCCTGCGTAAGGGAGAAAAAGCGCTTATTGATTTTAGCATCACAAGAGGCGATATTCCTGTTTACAGCGTCGATGCACGTTATAAGATTGGCAATGAAATCGGATATGTCCGGATTGGTGATTTCGGAAGAAATGCTCATGCTGAATTTTTGAATGCCATTGCCTGGTTGCAGCAACAAGGATGTTCCCGCTATATCATTGACCTGAGAGGCAACACCGGAGGATTGATGGAGCCTGCCCTTAATATAGCCAACGAGTTTTTACCCGATAACCGTCTGATTCTGTATACGCAGGGAAAGGCTTATGAAAGAGAAGATGTCTATTCCAACGGGAAAGGTTCCTGTCAGGATTATCCGGTTGTCGTGCTCATGGACGAATGGTCCGCTTCATCCAGTGAAATTCTGGCCGGAGCGTTGCAAGATAACGACAGAGCCTGGATTGTCGGACGTCGTTCTTTTGGCAAGGGACTGGTTCAAACCGAAATACCTTTCAGAGACGGTTCGGCTGTCCGGTTGACAGTCGCCAGATTTTACATACCCTCCGGACGGTGCATTCAAAAACCCTACGTCAATGGTGCCGATGAGTCGTACCAGATGGACATTCTCAACCGTTACACGAACGGGGAACTGGGTTCAAAGGATAGCATTCACCTGATAGACAGTTTGCGTTTTGAAACCAGGGGAGGACGTACTGTCTACGGAGGCGGAGGTATCGTACCTGATTACTTTGTGCCTCTGGATACATCTGGCTATACAGTCTGGTATACTCAAGTACTGAACAATGGTTTGATATCCGGTTTTGCCTATACGTATGCCTTGGACAATAAGGAAACATTGAAAAACTATCAAACGGTCAGCAAATTGTCGGCATACCTGGATGATCAGGATTTAATCACACCCTTCCTGCATTATGCCACGGCTAGGAAAGTGCGTGGCCGTCCCGATTTTATTTCCATCTCTTTTCCGATGGTTCAGCGTGATATTAAGTCAAACATCGCCCGTATGCTGCTGGGAGAGGATGCCTTCTGGATGGTATATCAGGATAAGGATCCAGTCATGGACAAGGCCATAGAGGTGATTGTCAAGGCTACTGATGTGGTCGTCCGGAAACAGCCAGTTAAAAACGGATAATTATCGGAATACGATGTCTCTGATGGTCTCGTGGCCAATACAGGCATTCAGTTGGCTGATCAGGCGTGTCCTCATCAGTTGCATTTCATACCGTATGACCGATGAATCGACGGTCATATAGAGGGTGTTTTTTTGAATGTAGAGGTTTTTGACATGAGCGGCCAGCCCTTTGCCGGCAACTTCCGGAAAAGCGCTGATCAGACGGCTTTCGTACAATTTGACATCCAGGTGCTGTGTGTTAATTACTTCATCCAGAATATCGCCGAGACGTTGAGTGTTTTTACGGATCATGGATTCTCTATCTGTATGTTGCCGTTCTCGATATTGAAAAAACGGTAATCGCCACCGGCCCGCTGTAACAAAAGGCTGAGATGCTCCTTGTTCGTATCAGTGATAAAAATCTGACCGAATTCGCTGCCCGAAACCAGACGGATGATTTGTTCAACCCGAACGGCATCAAGCTTGTCAAACAAGTCATCGATCAGCAGGATCGGTTTCATCTGGGCATTGCGTTTCAGAAAACCATATTGCCCTAACTTCATGGCAATCAGGAAACTCTTATTTTGACCTTGCGAGCCAACCCGTTTGATGGGATATCCGTCCAGCTCCATCAGCAATTCATCCTTATGAATGCCTCTGGAGGTAAAACCCAGCAACCTGTCCCGCAGACGGATATCTCTCAGTTGCCCAGACAAACATCCGTCACTGATATGGGATGAATAATTCAACCGGATGCTTTCCTTTCCTCCTGAAATGTAATGATAGAATTGTTCAAATACAGGAGTGAATTCTTTGATGAAATGGTATCTTTTTTTGAAAACAATTTCGCCTTCCATTTCCATTTTCATCTCGTAGACCTCGTACAGTGAATCATCGTACAAGGTTTCGTCTTTCAGCAAGGCATTCCGTTGGAATAAGGCTTTGTTGTAAGCCATCAGGGCGTTCATATAGGCATGGTCATATTGAGAAATGACCATATCCATGAAACGTCTGCGTTCGTCACTACCTTCCCGAATCAACTCTTCGTCTGAGGGAGAGATCAATACCAAGGGTATTTTGCCGATGTGCTCAGATAAACGGTCATATTCCTTGCCATTCAGCTTAAAGATTTTTTTTTGACGTCTTTTCACGCCACAGGTTACTTCATTGATCAGTTCATCATCCTTGTATGATGCCTGGATCATAAAAAAATCAGCATTGTGGTTAATATTCTGAGTATCGACAGGATTCGTGTGGCTTTTGCAAAAGCCGATGTAGTGGATGGCATCCAGTAAGTTGGTCTTGCCTTCTCCGTTTCTCCCGACAAAACAATTCAGACCGGGAGAAAAAGTCAATTCTGCCTCAAGAATGTTTTTGAAGTTCAGAATGGAAAGGCGCTTTATTTGCATAAAGAGGCGGTAATAAGTGTTGCTGCAGACAAATGTACTAAAAAAAGAAGGATAAATTTTTCGAATCAAATGAAATGATGTACTTTTGTAATCCAAAAAATTAAAACCATTCATCATTTAGACTGGAAGGATATGTCAAAAAACAACAAAGAAAAAAAGGATGACTTGCAACAGGTAAATGAAGCATTGAGTCGTTCCGAGCAATTTATTGAGAAAAACCAGAAATATCTCCTGATAGCCCTTGGTATCATTGTCGTACTGGTTTCAGGTGTTCTGTTGTTCCGTCACAGCTATCTGCTGCCAAGAGAAAAGGAAGCACAGGAAATGATCTTTTTAGGAGAACAATATTTTGCGGTTGATTCATTCCAGCTGGCCATCAACGGTGATGGTGGTGAATACATTGGCTTTGAAGGCATCATTGATGAATATGGTATTACCAAAACAGCCAAACTGGCTGCCGCATATGCTGGTCTGGCCTACAAAAGTATGGGTGATTATGAGACAGCTATCGATTACCTGAACAAATGCAAGGCTGAAGACATCATGGTATCTCCTGCATTACTTGGAGCGATTGGTGATTGCTATGTGGAGCTGCAGGAATACGGCAAAGCTGTCAGCTATTTCGAAAAAGCGGCGTCTGTTGACAACGAATTACTGGCACCCATCTATCTGATGAAGGCTGCCCGTGTCTATGAGAAAACAGAAAAGTACAACAAAGCGCTCGGTCTGTACGAACGTATCCAGAGCAAGTATCCTTTAACACAGGAAGGTCTTGAAGTAGAAAAATACATCGAACGCGTTAAAGCCCTGATCTGATTTGGCAACACACTACCACAATTTATCCGAATACAATGCCAAAACTATGCCTGATGCGTCAGGCATGAGGTTTGGCATCGTTGTTTCAGAATGGAATTCCAATGTTACTTCCAAATTACTGGAAGGAGCAAAAAATACTTTGATAAAACACAACGTGCTTCCGGAAAACATTCTTGTTCGCTGGGTGCCAGGCAGTTTTGAACTGATTTATGGTGCCAGACTCATGATGGATATAGAAGAGCTGGATGTAATCCTTGTATTAGGTTGTGTCATCAGGGGAGAAACACCTCATTTTGATTATGTATGTTCTGGTGTTACTCAGGGTATTGCTGACCTGAATGAAATGGGACAGATGCCGGTTATTTTTGGTCTGTTGACCAACGATACGATGCAGCAGTCCATTGACAGGGCAGGCGGCATTCATGGGAACAAGGGCGATGAGGCAGCTGTTACAGCTATCAGAATGGTAGCATTCAGGCAAAGCCTGCGATAAGACCAGACCTGATCAATCGATTTCAAGTCCGAACAATCTGTATAAATCCAGTAAGTTCGGATTTTTTTTTGCCATGACTTCCATGCGGTCCCGGGCCGTAAACGGACGGGTGTTCACGTTCGATTCATCCAAACGGATGGATAAGGACAGGTGACTGTTTTTAAGCGTTTCGCGCATGGATTGCTCGATCCGGACGCGCAATTCCTCCAGCTTTTTTTGCAACACCTGATTAGAAACCACTACTTCATACTGATGATCTTTTACATTAACCGGAAGGCATGCCTTCATTCCGTTAATCAGGTGGATGTCTTCAGGAATCTGCCGGGTAAAATCCGTCCAGACCTTCTGCAGCTCTTCAAGGGAATAGGGTTCGTTGAAGCTAACCGCCGATGATGCTGCTGTCGGGTAGACAGTCTCTTCATCAGCCTCTTTTTTCAGCTTATCCATACGGATGGATCGCACAGCGCGATACCCTGATAAATTGCCGGCACTCTGTTTGGGTTTATCTTTTGTCTCAGTCTGAACTGTTTCGTTGTGTGGTATCGCCTGCACCTTGTTTGCACCTTTATCAACAGCCGTTGCTGTTTGAACAGTGGCCACCTCCTGAGACACATGTCTGGTGGCATCTGCTTTTGATACAAGAGGCAGGATGGGAGCTGGTAGCTCGTCATCTAAGAGTTCACGGATTTTTTTTTTTGAATCAGAAAGCTGAGCAATCCGGATTAAGGCTAATTCAACAAGCAATCGCTTATTTTTACTTTCCCGATAGGCAAGGTCACAGTCGTTGCAGTATTTGATGCCGGCAAACAAAAACGCTGCAGGGCAGTTGGCGGCTTGTTCTTTGTATTTGTCACGGATACTGGCTCCGACCTCCAGCAATATCAACGTGGCAGGATCCTGACAAACCAGGAGGTCGCGGAAATGACTGCTGAGTCCGGTGATGAAATGCTGACCGTCAAAACCATGATTCAGAATATCGTTGAAAATCAGCAAGGCTTCAGCCAGGTTACTTTCCAGCAATGCTACGGTCAGTTTGAAATAGTAATCATAATCAAGAACATTCAGGTTCTCAATGGTATGTTGGTACGTGATTTTTCCGTTACCATAACTGGCTACCTGGTCAAAAATGGATAATGCATCCCGCATCCCGCCATCGGCCTTGACGGCAATAACATTGAGCGCCTCCTCTTCGGCTTCCGTCTGTTCGGATTTGGCGACAAATTTCAGCTGATTCACAATGTCGGCCACACCGATGCGGTTGAAGTCATGTATCTGACACCTGGATAGGATGGTGGGAATGATCTTGTGCTTTTCCGTGGTGGCTAAAATGAAAATAGCGTGGTGCGGCGGCTCTTCCAGTGTTTTCAGGAAGGCATTGAAAGCGCTGGAAGAGAGCATGTGTACTTCATCAATGATGTACACTTTGTATTTACCCAATTGCGGCGGAATCCGTACCTGATCGACCAGCGTGCGGATACCGTCAACGGAATTGTTGGAAGCAGCATCCAGTTCAAAAATGTTGAGCGAACGTTGTTGATTGAAGCTTTTACAGGATTCACACGCGTTGCAGGCTTCTCCGGTTGGAGTCGGATGTTGACAGTTGATGGTTTTGGCAAAAATCCGGGCACAGGTGGTTTTACCGACACCTCTCGGACCGCAAAACAAATAAGCATGTGCCAGCTGATTGTTTTTGATAGCATTCTTCAGCGTGGTAGTCAGTGCAGATTGACCGACCACCGAATCGAAGGTGTCGGGACGATATTTTCGGGCTGAAACCAGGTAATTATCCATAGCGTATTTTCGCGTCATGCAAATGTAGCAAAAACCTTTTTAAATATACCGGCTCTGGTCATCGAATTCTGAGAATTTCAGCTATTTTTGCAGAAGAAACCGGTGGATATGGAAACGTTCAAAAACATACTTCATAAGCTGAAACCATTTATGAATAAATACATCATGGCAATCTTGGTCTTGTTTGTGTTTATCGTATTTCTGGATCAGAACAGTGTGATGAAACGGTTGAAACTGGAACAGGAAATATCTCGGTTGAAAAAAGAGATCCGACATTATGAAAAACTGCGTGATCAGAGCTCCAATAAGCTTGAAAGCCTTAAGGCCGGTAAAGATGAACTGGAACGGGTTGCCAGGGAAGAATACCATATGAAAAAAGAGAATGAGGAGATTTTTCTCATTGAAGAATCCAATGAATAAATTGAAGAATCCAATGGATAATAAGTTTACCACCCTGATATTTATCCTGGGAGCAATCCTGCTATTGGTTTCATCCGTTCTGGTCATGGAACATGTATCATGGGGCAAGTACACCTTTGCGATTGGTGCCGCCTTGTACATCATGAACCGTATGCGTCAGAACTATGCCGGCGACGATTTCCGGTTGAAACGCATGAACCGGTTCAATTTGATCAATGCCGTTTTACTGGTGGCCATATCCTATCTGCAGTTTCACGGCAACAATGCCTGGGTTGTCCTTTTACTGGTAGTTGCTCTATTGGAAATGTACACCAGTTTCAGGACTGCTGCCTATGAAAAAGCCTTGGCTGAAGAACTGGCCGCCGGTAAAGAAAAACAAGAAGCAAGTAATCAAGAACCGGAATTCAGTAAGGACGAATAGTAATTCTAGCTGTTTCCATCATAGCCAACATGGGCAATCCTTGTTTTCACTTCAAACAGTTTGATATCTGTCACGACCGTTGTGCTATGAAGGTTGGCACTGACGGGGTGTTGCTTGGTGCCTGGGCTCAGACTGACACTTCCGGACGAATCCTCGATATCGGAACCGGTTCAGGGCTGATAGCACTGATGATGGCACAGCGCACGCAGGCAAGCATCGATGCGCTGGAAATTGATCGGGCAGGAGCGGAGCAGGCCAGGGATAATGTTCTGAAAAGTCCCTGGTCTGAAAGAATTCATGTGGTTTGTACGAACGCTGTTACCTGGCAAGCTGAACCCTATGATCTGATACTATCCAATCCTCCCTTTTACCGGAATGCCCTTAAAACACCAATACCAGAGCGTAAACTGGCCAGACATGACGATACACTGACCTGGGAACAGTTGACAAAACTAGCTGGCCGCTTGTTGTCTCCGGCCGGTCGTCTGTCTGTTGTTCTTCCGGTTGATGCTGAAGGGGTGTTTACGTCGTTATGCTGGCAACAAATGTTATATCTCAGCCGCAGATGTGCTGTTTCAACCATCTGCGGACACCCGCCCAAACGGTTGTTGCTGGAATTCTCCAACGAAAAACGTTCCATTCAGCATTCATCGTTGTCTGTTGAGACACCCGAACATTACCGGACGCCTGAATTTTCGGCACTTATGGCTGATTTTTACCTGTAATCCACTCAAGACTGTCGTGAAAGCCAAATTCACACCTTGATATTGGGCTGGCATTGTGATTTTTTACTACCTTTGCCGCCGAAAAAAATTGTCAGGTATGTTGAAAAAATTTCCGGAATATTCCGGTTTTGACCTTTCCGGCATCAATCAGGAAATGCTTAAAAAATGGGACAAGGACGATTTGTTCCACAAAAGTTTGCAAATTCGCGAAGGAGCACCTTCCTTCGTGTTTTATGAAGGGCCTCCATCCGCCAATGGCATGCCGGGCATCCATCACGTCATGGCCCGTACCATCAAGGATATTTTCTGCCGGTACAAAACCATGAAAGGGTATCAGGTTCAGCGAAAGGCTGGATGGGATACGCACGGATTACCCGTCGAACTCGGTGTGGAAAAAGCATTGGGCATTACCAAAGAGGATATTGGTAAACGTTTGTCTGTTGCTGACTATAACGCCGCCTGCCGCAAGGATGTGATGAAATACACCCGCGAATGGGAAGACTTGACACATAAAATGGGGTATTGGGTCAATATGGATGATCCCTATATCACCTATGATAGCCGATATATCGAAACCCTGTGGTACCTTCTGAAGGTGTTGTACAAAAAAGGCCTGCTTTACAAAGGCTATACCATTCAACCCTATTCGCCGGCCGCCGGAACAGGACTCAGTACACACGAGCTGAATCAGCCTGGCTGTTACAGGGATGTCAAAGATACGACCTGTGTAGCTCAGTTCAGGATTAAACAACCCAGGGTTGAATGGACCACGTTTGGTGATGCCTATTTTCTGGCGTGGACCACAACTCCCTGGACCTTACCCTCCAATACTGCTTTGTGTGTTGGTCCGTCCATCACGTATGTCGCGGTAAAAACCTATAATGCTTATTCCGGTCGTCCGATGACGTGCATACTGGCCAAAGATCTGGTTCCGCAACAGTTCAATCCCAAAGCAAGTGGTCTGCCACTGGCAGGCTGGAATCCTGGTGACAAATTGATACCTTACGAAGTGATTTCAGAATATAAAGGTGCTGATTTATTGGGTATTGAGTATGAACAGTTGATTCCTTGGGTGAACCCTGGAAGTGGTGCTTTTCGCGTCATTCCCGGCGACTACGTGACCACTGAAGAGGGTACGGGTATAGTACATATTGCACCTACGTTTGGTGCTGACGATGACAGAGTTGCCAGAAATGCAGGTGTTCCTCCGCTTTTACTTCTTGATAAGGACGGCAATGACCGTCCGATGGTCGATCCGACAGGCAAATTCTATAAGCTGGATGAATTGGATCCGGATTTTGTGGCCACCCATATCAATGTGGCCACCTATGCTGAATATGCCGGCCGTTTTGTCAAGAACGCCTATGATCCGATGTTGACGGAAGCCGATCCCACACTCGATATTGACTTGTGTGTCATGCTCAAGCAGCAGAAACTGGTGTTCCGGATCGAGAAGCATATTCATACCTATCCTCATTGCTGGCGTACCGACAAACCTGTATTATACTACCCACTGGATAGCTGGTTCATCCGTTCCACAGCCTGTCGCGAACAAATGATGACGCTCAATGAAACCATTCAGTGGAAACCGTCATCCACAGGCACTGGCCGTTTTGGCAAATGGCTGGAGAACCTGCAGGACTGGAACCTGTCCAGAAGCCGTTACTGGGGAACACCATTGCCTATCTGGCGGACTGAAGATGGCAGCGAAGAATGTTGCATCGGTTCAGTTGCTGAGCTATACGAAGCTATTGAGAAGGCTGTCAAGACCGGATTCATGCCGGCCAACAGCCTGGGCCAGTTCAAGCCAGGCGTCTATACAGCCGGTAATTATGCCTTGATTGACCTTCACAGACCATTTGTCGATGACATTATCCTGGTGTCTGAATCCGGCAAGCCCATGCACAGGGAACCGGACTTGATTGATGTCTGGTTCGATTCAGGTGCCATGCCCTATGCGCAGGTTCACTATCCGTTTGAAAACAAGGAACGGATTGACAGCGGTGAAATATATCCGGCCGATTTTATTGCCGAAGGCGTCGATCAGACCAGAGGCTGGTTTTTCACCTTGCATGCCATAGCCACCATGGTTTTTGGTTCTGTTGCTTTCAGGAATGTGGTTTCCAATGGTCTTGTGCTGGACAAAAACGGTAACAAGATGTCAAAACGGCTGGGAAATGCCGTCGATCCGTTCACGACCATCGAGAAATACGGATCCGATCCATTGAGGTGGTACATGATAACCAATGCTTCTCCCTGGGATAACCTGAAGTTTGATACGGAAGGTATTGACGAAGTCAGACGTAAATTCTTCGGTACCTTATACAACACCTATTCATTCTTTGCCCTATATGCCAACGTGGATAGCTTTAAGAACCAGGACGTTCTCATTCCGGTTGAAAAACGGCCTGAAATTGACCGTTGGATCATGTCTCAGCTCAACAGCCTGATCCGTGAGGTGGATGGTTGTTACAATAGCTATGAACCGACCAGAGCCGGACGAGCCATCAGTGATTTTGTCACCGAAAACCTCAGCAACTGGTATGTCCGGCTGAATCGCAAGCGGTATTGGGGCGGAGATTACAACGAAGACAAGCTGGCCGCTTACCAGACCCTTTACACCTGCCTGGAAACCGTATCACGGCTTATGGCACCTATTGCACCTTTCTATGCCGACAAGTTGTTTACCGACCTGAATACTGTCAGCGGGAGCGATACAGCCCTGTCTGTCCATCTGGCCGATTTTCCGGATGCTGATGACCGACTGATTGATGCGGAACTGGAAAGTCGTATGCAGATTGCACAGCAGGTATCATCCATGATTCTGGCGTTACGCCGAAAAGTTGGCATCAAGGTTCGTCAACCGCTCTCCACCATCATGATTCCCGCGGTAGATGACGTACAGAAGAAGCACATCATGGCCGTCAGCAGTCTGATTCTGGGAGAAGTGAACGTGAAAGAACTGGTATTTGTCGATAATACAGCCGGCATACTGGTTAAACGCATCAAACCCGACTTCAAGAAGCTGGGTCCCAAGTGTGGCAAGCTGATGAAAGAGGTAGCCGGCATGCTGACAGGATTGTCACAGGAAGCCATTCTTGGGTTTGAAAAACAAACAGTTATCGATCTGACTCTTGAAGGACAACCTATCCGTGTGGATGCGACCGACGTTGAAATCCTGTCCGAGGATATACCGGGTTGGCTCGTTGCCAACGAAGGTCGTCTGACTGTGGCGCTTGACGTAACAGTGACAGATGCATTACGCTTGGAAGGTACGGCCAGAGAGCTGGTAAACCGTATTCAGAACATCCGTAAAACCAATGGATTTGAAATAACTGACAAAATCCGGGTTACCTTGAGTCCGGACGAGGAGATTGCCAGGACCTTGTCCGTCTGGAAGGAATACATCATGGTTCAGACACTTGCCGGAGAGATCACGCAGAAAGTAATAACCGGAAGTGCCATGCAGGTCGATCTGGATGGTCTGCTATTGAATGTGCTGATCGAAAAAGCCTGATAGTCTTCTTACCGGTTTCCATGTTCGATTTTTTACTTTTTTAATACAGTGTACGCGATAATTGATTATATTCGCAGATTAATTTTCGAAGCTTTTATTGGATTCTTAGTTTTGGTCATTAAACAGTAGCAATATGTCAGACAAAATCAGATATTCAGATGGTGAGTTGGAAGAATTTCGCCAGATCATAGAAGAAAAGCTTGTAAAAGCCCGCGAAGACTATGAACAGCTCAAAGCCAGCGTTACCAATATGGACGGTAATGACGTAATGGACACGTCTCCCACTTTCAAGGTATTCGAGGAAGGAGCTAATACGTTGCTGAAAGAAGAAACAGGACGTATGGCGCAACGCCAGCTCAAATTTATACAGCACCTTGAAGCGGCCTTGATACGCATCGAAAATAAAACGTACGGAATTTGTCGTGAAACAGGCCAGTTGATTCCCAAGGAAAGACTACGCGCTGTGCCTCACGCTACGCTGACGATCGAGGCCAAAAATGACAAACGATAACATAATGTCCGCTCGCTCAAAAGGTTGGATAGCCACAAGCGTTATTTTTTTTATATTGGTAGCTGACCAGATTCTCAAGATCTGGATCAAGACGCATTTGACCCTGCATGAGAGCATTCGTATCACGGACTGGTTTTATCTTTATTTTACCGAAAACAATGGCATGGCGTTCGGGATTGAACTGTTTGACAAGTTCTTCCTGACATCCTTACGCATTGTAGCTGCAGGTTTTCTGATCTGGTACCTGCATCGTATTTGTCTGAAGGAAGAAACACGGCTCGGCTACTGCATTACGATTGGCCTTGTCATTGCAGGGGCAGTTGGTAATATCATTGATTGTCTATTTTACGGCTTGATTTTTGACCACAGCATCGGCCAGGTGGCTACACTTTTTCCGGAAGGTGGGGGTTATGGTCCATTTTTCTATGGCAAAGTAGTCGATATGTTGTTTTTCCCCCTCATAGACACGAATTGGCCTGATTGGATGCCATTTGTAGGTGGTGAACAGTTTATTTTTTTCAGACCGGTCTTCAATCTGGCAGATAGTGCCATCACGTGTAGTATATTTCTGTTGTTGCTTTTCTATCGCAAGGACTTGTCAGACCTGACAGAACTCAAACGCAAGGAAAAGCCAGCCAGCAACTGATCAGCATGCGCAAGCTATTGCTCTATACAGCTCTCTTCCTGATGATTTGCGTCATGGTTTCATGTCGCCCCAAAAATGTTCTGTCAACCAGAGAAATGACAGACCTGCTGTTTGAAATCCATCTGGCCGAAGCAATGACCGATGATGTGTATGGCCCTGTTCCAGATAACTGGCGTAAAGGGCTTGAACCGGACTATTTCCGGGATCTGTCCTATCAATACGTGCTTAAAAAGCACCAGGTAAGCGAAGAAGACTTTTTTAAATCGATTGGGTACTATAGTAGAAATCTCCGGTTATATACCCGCATCTATGCCGATATCAACGATCGCTTTACGGCGTATGCTGAGGCTATTGAAAATTGGGAGTTCCACCAAAAAACAGAAGAGGCTGTTATGCAGGCTATCCTTCAAGACAGTGCCAGATACCGTGCATTGTATGAACAATTCCATATTCTGCCTGATACGGCTTCAATGCTCAAAAATAGCTGTTTGCCCGATTCAGTCACCTCCTATCTGGATTGGTATGCCCATCGTTGGTTGCGGGAACAGCCAGCAGCTCCCGATTCATTCAGCGTGGTGGATTTGCCATTTGTGCAACGGACTGATAGTTTATCTCAACCTGTGGTTGCCGATAGCCTGAAAACAGATAGTCTGGTCGATCATTCGCCGGGTGTGGTCCGGTTGAAAAAAGATTCAGCTAATTTTGCCAAACCACGTATTATCCGGTCAGAAGATGGCCGGTTGGTTACGGTTGAGCCTAGAAAATCACTTCCGGTCAGTACTTCTCTGCGCAATCAATTAAAGAAGGCACCTTCCGGTAAATAACTGACAATGAACGGTTACGCAGCGCGTTTTGTGTACCAGGGTCCTGCCTGTTTACTGAAACAGCAGGTCATTCTGGTGGGTGAAGATGGCCGGATTGATTCTTTGCTGCCTTTTACGGAAGAAGGTGCTGCTACCCGTTATTACAACGGTATTATACTGCCTGCCTTTCAATTACCTGATAAAATCGAACCAACCACCCCAGAAGCCGCATTCGATTGGTTAAGACATATCCAACAAGCTTATCCGACCTTATCGTTACTGGCATGTCTGGCTAGTTTTGTGACGGTTCCATCATTGATCCCGGGGAAATTCGTTCGGTTGTGGTGTCTGGAGGACATGGATTATCAAACCATGCGCCTGGAAGAGGAGTCTGTCCTGTTTGCTGTTTATCCCTGAATTTCCACAAGCGCATTTCCAGCTGCCCTGCGCCGGAATTCTGAGCATACGATGGCTGTAGCCACCGATACATTCAATGATTCAGAACCTGTCTTACCGACCGGATAATCGGGAATGAAGAGCTTTTGTGTCACCAAGGAAGCGATGGCTGAAGATATGCCGTTGCCTTCGTTTCCCATGACGATAATGCCTGATGCCGGTAACCGGGTGGAATAAATGGAGGTTCCGTCTAAAAATGTACCGAAAATGGGCAAGCCTGTTTCGGACAGGAAAGTACTCAGGTCTGTATATACGATTTTTACCCGTCCAATGGCACCCATGGTTGCCTGTACCACTTTAGGATTGAAGGCATCAACAGTGTCGCTGGAGCAAATAACACAGCAGATACCGAACCAGTCGGCAATGCGCAGGATAGTGCCCAGATTCCCCGGATCCTGAATGTTGTCAAGGGCCAGACTAAGCCCGTCTTTCAACTCATCCGGTCTGATTTGGTAATCGGGTATTTCAAAGACACCAAGCACTTCCTGCGGGTGCTTCAAAAAACTGATCCTGCCGATGGTTTTCTGATCGGTTGATATGATTTCAGTCGCTATAACCTGTTTGTTAGCATCCAGCCAGGCAGGTGTTGCAATCAGCAAACGGCAACGAAGCAAAGGCAATAAATCGGACGTCAGTTTATGACCCTCAGCCAGAAATACGCCCAGTTCCTGACGATACTTTTTATGTTCCAGCGACCGGATCCATTTTTGTGTTGCTTTGCTGACCATACTGACTGATTTAACGGCAAAACTACAAAACAAATTAACGTATCCGAAATTTGCAGGAACAATTTCCTTTCTTTGGCAGAAAAACGTACATTTGCGAACAGGAAGACTAACTGTAACATGCTTATGTCCGGAAAATCCTGGCTGATATGGCCGTTTTTTATACTGTTTGCAGCGTGCAATCCACTCAAGTACGTTCCGGAAGGACAGTACCTGCTTAATAAAGTGGAACTGGTTCCGGAGAAAGGGCTGCCTTCCAAATCAGAGATTAAAAACTACCTGCACCAGGAACCTAACGAACGTTTTCTGGGATTCATAAACCTGAACTTGTCCTGGTATAATCTGTCAAAGCCGGATACGTCCAAATACATCAACCGCGCGCTTCGGAATATGGGTGAACCGCCTGTTATTTACGATGCTTCTCTGGCCGAACGGTCACGTGTATCCATGCAACGGTTTCTGGTCAGCAAGGGCTATTTCAACGCGTTGGTTGATACGAGTGTTGAAATCAGCAAACGTAAGGTCAAGGTAAGCTATATACTGGAAGGAAACGTACCGTACACCATCCGCAGTTATTCCTTTGAAGGCACGTCTGATTCAGTAGGTTGTTTCATTCAGGATGGCATGGCAGGTGCCTTGCTCCGCCCTGGAAATTTGCTGGACAGCAAAGTTTTCAATGAGGAACGGATCCGCCTGACACAGCTGTTGCAGCGAAAAGGGTATTATGCCATGAACCGGGATTTTTTTGCATTCAAGGTTGACAGTACTCATGGTGACCATACAGCCGATGTGAGACTGACTCTGCGGTCCTGGCAACCCGATTCGGCCGGCAAAGCCCTGGCTGTCGGCAATATGCATCCGGTGTACCGGATTGAAAACATCTATTTTATGCTGGATGTGCCCATGTCCAGTTACATCCGCGGTTCATCTCAATCTGACGATCAGGAATCGATGGCCATGTTTGATGTGGCAGACTATGATACGCTACGGATGGGGCAATTTCTTATTGTCTATCGAGGCAAACCATTTGTTAATCCTGATGCTCTCATTCAGAACTGCCGGATTGTCCCTGATCAGCTTTATGATATTCAGTCAGAGGAACGAACCTATTCCCGCATGAATTCCTTGCAGTTGATGAAATACACCAATATCCGGTTTCGGGAAAGACCTTCACAGAAAGGAAAGGAACGTAGTCTTGATTGTTATATTGTATTGACACCCAATAAGAAACAACATTTTTCCGCTATTATTGAAGGAACCAATACCGCTGGCGATCTGGGGGTTGCCGGCAATCTGTCATTAACTCACCGGAACCTGTTCCATGGTGCTGAAATATTACAGGCCAATTTTCGTGGTGCCTATGAAGCGTTGTCGGCTAGCTTTGAAAATGATTACACGGAACTTGGCGGTGAATTGTCGTTGGTGCTGCCGGATTTCAAGATACCTTTCCTGCGTTCGGATTTCAAACGTCGGGTGGATGCCAATACGGAGCTGGCTGTTTCCTATCAAAACATGTCAAGGCCTGAATTCCTGCGAACCATTGCTTCGTCAAGCGTTCGCTACAACTGGTCGAAAGGTATGCTCCGGCAGACACTCGACCTGGTTGATCTGAGTTATGTGTATATGCCTCGTGTCGATTCGACGTTCAAGGCTAATTACCTGACGGGGACGTCGTATCTGAAGTATTCGTACGAGGATCATTTCATTTTGCGCACGGCTTACAGTTTTTCCTATTCCAGCGCGGCACCAGGGGTGACGAACCGGACTTATTATACCGTGCGTGGCAGTATTGAGTCGGCTGGTAATTCATTATATGCCATCTATTCGCTGGCTGATGTTCCTAAGGTCGATAACTCGTATACCATCGGGAAAATCAGTTTTGCCCAGTATTTAAAAGGGGAAATCGAATATGCCAGGAGTATCGTGCTTAATTCCAGAAACCGGCTTGCCTACAGGGGTGGGATAGGAATTGCATATCCCTACGGAAACAGTAAGATATTGCCGTTTGAAAAGCGGTTTTTTTCGGGTGGTGCCAATTCTGTGCGTGGCTGGTCGGTAAGAACGCTTGGTCCGGGTACGTACAACAGTGGGAGCAGCAGCATCGATTTTATGAACCAGTCGGGTGACTTAAAGTTGGATATGGGTGCTGAATACCGTAGCGTGCTGTTCTGGAAACTGGAGAGTGCCTTGTTTGCTGATATGGGCAATATCTGGACGTTGAGAAGCTACAGTGGACAACCTGGCGGGCAATTCAATTTTTCAACGTTTTATCAGGAACTGGCGAGCAGTCTTGGTGTGGGGCTTCGGGCTGATTTTACCTATTTTCTGCTTCGGCTTGATTTGGGTATGAAAATATATGATCCGTCGCTTGCCGGGAGTGATCGCTGGCGTATCCTGAGCATTAATAATGCGGACGATTTTGCTGCCCATCTGGCTATTGGTTATCCTTTCTGATCTTCGCTTGTCAATTTCCGGTTTTTATTTTACCTTTGCGGGCGCAATCAAAAAAGGGTCCGGTAGCTCAGCTGGATAGAGCAACAGCCTTCTAAGCTGTGGGTCAAGAGTTCGAATCTCTTCCGGATCACTTATTAAAGCCACGGATGAAACAGAATTACCTGCAGGTAGACTGGTTCCATCCCTCTTCGTTACCTTCCTTTTGGATAAATAGATCGGGAATGGAATGGAATAGCTGTTCCTTTAAACGGATTTGGAAAAACCTTGAGCATCAGATCTTCTGACGAGATTCCAGACAAATCAATATCGGTGATACTTTGTACATAAAATTTTGGTGATATTGAATTGATAGACGTAATCTCAGCATTTTCAATTTTAATTCATTCTGGAAAGAATAGGTCTTTGTACTTGGTACTGTCCATGTATATTTTTCTATGCCAAACCAAAGTGAAGGATCACTGCTTTGATCAATCGTAATCGTGAACTGGTTTGAACTTGAAGGAAGATATTGATCAGGATACCTTTGTATGGAAAATAATTCGATTGACGGGAGAAAAATGGTGTCAGAACCCATGATTTTTGCATTATTTAAGTTAAGAAAGACAAATAAAAAAAAGCCTGGAAAATAAATCCTTAACTTGCGGCGTTTATTTGAAAAAACAGCCATTATTGATGAAATATTCCACGTCTGTCGTTCGTTCAGTTACTTGTCTGCTTACCACTTTATGCTTTCTGGTGAATTATTCCTGCAAGGAAAAAGTTGATGAATCACTCCTGATCAGCACCAAGCCGACTGTTTTTGAAGATATACTGGAAATTGACGGCGTTGCCCAATCGGTTGAGTCCTATACTATTCAATGCCCGCCCAGGATGGAAGCCGAAGTGATTTTTCTCATCGAAGATGGTGCTAAAATCGATACAGGCGATGTAGTCTGTATTTTAGAGAATAAAGACCTGCAAAGCGAATACGAGAATTTATTGATTCAACTGGAAGAATACGAAGCAGGCCTGAGTAAAAGCCACGCCGACCTGGCTATGCAATACGCTATGATGGAAGCTCAGGTAAAGAGTATTGATGCCCAGACCGCCATCGCCAACCTTGATTCCCTCCAATTATCCTACGCGACCCCTAAACAACGCCGCCTCAAGGAGCTCGAAATGGAAAAAGCCGCTATCGAAAAGCAAAAGCTGACACGCAAGCTCGAAGCTTTGGAAACCATCAATAAATCACAAATCCGCAAACAGGAGCTCCAGATACAACGTTGGAAAAACCGCATTAAAAGCACTAAGGAAAGGTTGGACATGTGTACCCTTAAGGCCAATCATGCTGGTATCGCTATACGCGCCAATTCCTGGCTGACCGGAGCAAAAGTACAGGAAGGCGATCAGGCCTGGTCCAACATGCCATTGATCACCATCCCTGACCTGTCTAAAATGAAAGTGATCATTCAAGCTTCAGAATCAGAATACAAACGCATCAATATCAATGATTCCGTGGAGTTTACGTTTGATGCTATGCCAGAAAACAAAGCCCGGGGAAGAATCAGGGCCGTGTCGCCTGTTGGAAAGGCCATTTCCCAGAATTCAAAAGTCAAGGTGTTTGATATTGAAGCGACCATCGACAGTGCCATTACGTTACCTGATCCTGGATTTACGGCTAAATGCAAAATCGTGTTACGCCGCGTACCCAATGTCATTGTCATACCACAAATTGCTATATTCGATGTGGATTCCCAAAAAGTTGTTTACGTCAAACGAAAAAGAGGCTACGAAGAACGGCAAGTGATTACCGGCATTACTTCACCGAAAAGCGCTGTCATCGATACAGGCCTGACCGGAAAGGAAATGTTGTCGCTCATCAGACCTTCTGCCTCCCTTATTAAGAAACAGACTTTTTTACCCGATTCCATAGTCAAACGGTTTGCTATGCGAAAGGATACAACGAGATCAACCCCCAACGTGTTTATGTCGTCCGAATCCTCGCAAGGCGGAGGAATGATCGTAATCTATTACTAATCTATGAAACGAGCCTGTTTGTGCCAGACGTCCAAGTGTGATATCATTAGACATGCGGCGTTCCATCTGTCCTTAAACAAAAAATATTATCAGATGAATACAAAGACCATTTGTCAATCAACCCGACGGCTGCTGCCATGGCTGCTGTCCACGCTGCTTTTCGTGTCTTGTGACAAGAAAGAGACACAAGAAGTGCCTGTCAGCAAAGTTAGGCAAGGTACACTTTACCTCGACGTGTACGAAAGCGGAGAAATTCAGGCCATCCAATCGCAAAATGTTTCGTCGCCCAACATCTCCTGGCGCTATGGTTCGCTTAAGATTACCCAGATTGTCAAGGATGGTAGTCTTGTGAAAAAAGGCGATACGCTGGTCGTGTTTGACCCGGCTGAAGTTCGGAAAGCCATTGTAGAAGCGGAAGCCAGGGTAGAAATGACCCAGGCTGAATTAGTCAAACTAAAAGCCCAGCATCAGTCCGATCTGGAGGGATTGAAGGCCGACTATGAAGTGTCACGTATTTCACAGGAAATTTCAAAGATTGAATTTGAATCAGCTGGTTATGAGGCCGATATCAAGCGTAAGGAAATACAGCTCAACCTTGAAAAGGCCGACATCGCACTGGCAAGGGCTAAAGATCAGATAGACAACACAATCAAGATTCAGAAAGAGGAAATTAAACAAAAGAACCTGTCCATCGAACAAGACGAGAAACGGCTCACTGAAGCTTATGAAACATTGGATAAGCTGTTGGTGATTGCTCCTTCAGACGGTATTGCCATCATTGCCAAAAACTGGAACAGCGGCAATAAGTTCCAGGTCGGTGATCAGACCTGGACAGGTTTCCCGTTGATCCAGCTGCCTGATTTGTCAAAACTGAAAGCAATCGTACAAATCAATGAAGTGGACGTGTCAAAAATAGCCAAAGGAATGAAAGTTGAAATCAAGCCTGATGCTTTTTCAGACAGTTTGTACACGGGGGAAGTCATGGCTGTCGCCAACCTGGCCATCAACAAGGACAACAGTTCGAAAATCAAGGTGTTCCCGGTAGAGATATTGGTTAAAAAGAGCAGCGACAAGTTGTTGCCCGGTCTGACCGTGAGTTGCCGCATCCTGATTGACAAGCTTGACAGTGTCATATATGTACCGATGGAGGCCATACGTACCGATGGCATCGAAGACTATGTCTATAAGAAAACCGCCAGTGGTTATACCAAAGTTCTGATTGAAACCGGTGACAGCAATTCGGATTTCATTGTTGTGAAGAAAGGTCTTGAACCTGGTGATATGGTTACGTTGGCTGATCCGTTTGTAAAGGAAGATGATACTAAAAATAAGAAAGCCCAAAAACAATGAACGCACTCCTAACTACGGATCATAACCGGAATGCCCTTGGTATCCGGTTTGGCAGGACCCGCACAGGGGTGGGTATTCTGCTCCTGGCATGTCTTATGATGGCTTCCTGCAAGAATCATGACATAAATACCTATCCCATTGAAAAAGGAAAATTTCGTCAAAGTTTTGTGGAAACAGGCGAACTGGCTGCAGTTAACACTTGGTCGTTTGTTTTACCTCGTTACGGACGGTACTGGTACGAGATGAAAATCATCGGACTGCTGGATCACGGAACCGAAGTGAAAGCCGGTGATTCCATTGTTCAGTTTGATCCGATTGAAGTCAACAAGTACATCATCGAACTGGAGCAGGAACTGGAAACAGAACAAGCCAACCTGGAGAAACTGCTGGTCAACCAAAAGAACACCCTGAGTGAAATGGAAACCACCATGAAAAATGAGCAGGCTTCCTTTGAACTGAAAAAATTAAGCATGGAGTATTCCAAGTTTGAATCGGAGCGCATCCGTAAAGTGAGGGATCTTGAATTCCAGCAGTCAAAGATACAGTTTGCCAATTCGCAACAACGCATGAAGATGAACAAGATCATTGCTGAAAACGATCTGAAAATCCAGAAGATCAAGGTCAGACAAATGAAAGATGATATTCGGGAAGCCAAGGCTGTAGTTCCGAAGCTGACGGTACATACACCTATATCCGGGATTTTCCAGATCGCCAAAAACCGTCGGAACAACACGTTGCTTAAAGTAGGAGATGAAATATACCGTGGCAACAATGTAGGCAATGTGCCCGACCTTACCTGGATGAAAGTCTACACCTATGTGAATGAAACGGATTTTTTTAAGATTACGGAAGGACAGAAAATCGTAGTTCGTCTGGATGCTATTCCGGATGTTTCGTTCCCCGGTGAAATTTCAAGCATTGGAAAATTATGTCATTTGAAGGATGATAAATCCCGTCAGAAAGTGTTTGATGTGGAAATCAAGTTACTGGTATCTGATAAACGGCTCAAGCCAGGCATGACGGTCAGCAACGAATTTTTATGCAAAGAGCTTAAGGATGTCCTGTACGTGCCGTTGAATTGTGTGGAGCATACCAGTTCAGGCAGTTACATCTATGTAAAAAGAGGCGGAGGTTACGAACGGACAGCGGTTGAAACAGGGGCTGTCAACAACACCCACATTGTCATTAAAGGGAATTTTGAGCCAGGACAGCTTGTGGCTCCTGTCAGTCAGGTTGAACAAAAAGAAGAAGAATAGAGATGGAGTTTGAAGAAAACATACGGGTAGCCCTGAACGGACTTATTGAACATAAGTTCCGTTCGTTTTTGACCATGTTGGGTATCATTTTTGGTGTGGCATCCGTCATCGCGATGCTGTCCATCGGAGAAGGCGCCAAGCGTGAGGCCATTGCCAAGTACCAGGACCTTGGTGTCAACAACATTATTGTCCGGGAAAAAGAACTGTCGGACGAAGAACTGGAAGAAGTCAGGGCTAAGTTTTCTCAAGGCTTGTCTCTGACCGATGCCCAGGTCATCAAGGAAATTGTTCCGGGTGTGAAGAAAGTCGCTTCGCAGGCTGAATTCAATACAGAAGTTAAGTATACCGACAAATCGGCACGCTCCTCCGTTATTGGTATCACGCCCGATTATGCTGAACTGCTCAATTATAAAACCGATAAAGGTACTTTCATCAATGATGACCATTACAAACGTAACCTGAAAGTCTGTGTGTTGGGAGCTGGTATTGCCAAAACCCTGTTCAAGAATAAGAATCCTGTTGGTAAAATGGTCAAGGTGGATGATCAGTGGTTTGAAGTGGTCGGTGTTCTCAAGTCAAAAGCGTTATTTACTGAAACGGTAGGTGAGTTGGCTTCCAGAGATTTGAATACCGATGTATATATTCCGCTGACCTCTTTTCTGAATCGTTTTACACAGGAAAATGTGTTGACCAGCGAAATCCAGCAAATTACCATTCAGGTGGATAATTCAGAGCGCCTGATTGAAACGTCCGAACTGATCAAGGGTATCTTGAGCCGTCACCATTTCAACAACGATGACTATTCCATCGTCATACCCTTTGAATTGTTGAAACAGGAAGAAAAAGAACGGCAGATATACAACTTCCTGCTGGGAGCCATCGCTGCTATCTCGTTGATCGTGGGTGGCATAGGTATCATGAACATTATGCTGGCCACTGTTATGGAACGTACCCGTGAAATTGGTATCCGACGGGCCATTGGGGCCAGGAAAAAAGACATCATGAGCCAGTTCGTTTCTGAAGCCGTGGCCATCAGTATTACCGGCGGCATTATCGGGGTGGTGCTGGGTGTCAGCTTGTCCCTGCTGATTTCGGTGTTCACCGATGTTAATACTTTTATCCGGGGTTATTCCATTTTTATCGCTTTTGGTTTCTCCGTTATTGTCGGCATCAGCTTTGGTTACCTGCCGGCAAAGAATGCTGCCAACCTGAAACCTATTGATTCCATCCGGTACGAATAATATACGACCTATGCTGATTGAAATTAAAAATTTATCTAAGCTGTACAGCATGGAAGGCGTCGAGGTACAAGCCTTGAAATCGGTCGACCTGCAGATACAAAAAAATGAATACGTGGCCATCATGGGGCCTTCCGGGTCTGGAAAATCAACATTGATGAATATCCTGGGCTGTCTGGATACCCCGACAGAAGGTCAATACCTGTTCAATAACGTGGACGTAAGCAGTCTCGATGATGATGCGCTGTCTGCCATGCGTAACAAGGAAATCGGCTTCGTATTCCAGAACTTCAACCTGTTGCCACGCATGAACGCGTTACATAACGTAGAATTGCCGCTGGTCTATGCCGGAGTGCATAAAAATGTACGCAAGGAAATGGCTATGAAAGCGTTAGGGCGTGTCGGCCTGGCTGATCGTGTCAACCATAAACCCAGTGAGCTGAGTGGTGGTCAGCGTCAACGGGTGGCCATAGCCAGAGCTCTGGTAACCAATCCAGGCATCCTGTTGGCCGATGAACCGACCGGAGCACTCGATTCAAAAATGGGTGAGGAAATTATGGAATTATTTAACAAACTGCATGAGGAAGGCAACACCATCATCCTGATTACCCACGAACAGGAAATTGCCAACCATGCCCACCGAACCATCTTTATCAAGGATGGACTGATACACTCCGACAAACTGAACGGGAAAAAAAATGACGTTGTTTCAAAAAAATAAGAACCAGACAATGAAGAAAATAATGTTACTTTCACTGGCCATCGTTTGCCAGATCAGCACACTCATGGCAGAAATCTATGTGCTGGATTTGCAAAAGAGTATCGAGATTGCCAAAGAAAAGAGTCTGGATATGCTCAGCCTGAAACAAGACCTCAAGATTGCCGGGTACAATCTGAAGTCAACGATCAGCCAGCTCAGGACGCACGTCGATCTGGAACTGACGACCCCTCAGTATACACAAGGATTGCAGAAAGACCAGGACAGCAACGGTATTTCCTACTATTCCGTTAACACCATGAATTATGAAGGCAATCTGACTATCAGTCAGCCATTGCCGACCAATGGCAACATTTCGTTGACATCGGGCATATCGACAGATGATGATTTTCAATTTGATCAACGGGACATGTATCTCAATTCCAAGTTGAGCCTTACCCAGCCACTTGATGCCTTGTATGGCTACAACACGATCAAGGCTTCGTATAAAAGAGCAAAACTGAACTATGAAAGCACCCAGAAATCATTAAAACGGGCTGAACTGAACCTGAATTACAACGTGAGCAATTCTTTTTACCAGTTATTGTCGGTTCAGAAAGCGCAGGAAATCGCCAGGCTGAATCTGGAACGGCAACAGGAAGCCTTCGACATTGCCGACAAAAAGTATAAAGCCGGACTGATCAAGGAAGTAGATGCCCTGCAGATGGAAGTCGATCTGGCAGAAGCAAGGAATAATTACGACTTGTCCATTATCAACCAGATTTCTGCCATGAACTCGTTCAAGGAACTGATAGGGATTGAATTTCAAGACAGTGTACTCTTGAACAATGAACTTAAATACAACATTGTGATTGTGGATCCCACCAAGGCTGTATCGTTAGCCCTGGCCAACCGCCTTGAAATTCGTGAACAGGAAATCGCCATAGAGTTGAATAAACTCAGTATCAAACGACAAAAGGCCGAGGGTATGATTCAAGGTGATTTGGTCGCCTATTACCAACGGAGTGGTTATAGCGAGCAAGGTCTTGACACGCAGGTGGGAACTGTCTTTAACAATACGATGGCTGACCTGAAAAGCCGGCCTCAGGATTATGGAATCGGTTTGAATATTTCCATTCCCATCATTGACTGGGGGGAAAACCGGGCCCTGGTTAATGCAGCCAAAGCGGAACTCAAACAGAGCGAGTATGAAAAGCAAGCCGTCAAACGAAGTATTGAAGCAGAAGTCCGTAACCTGGTGGATGATTTGAATACCAGTTTAAAACGGCTTCAGTTGTTGGAAAAGAACGTGAAGGTGGCTGAAAAAAGCTTTGACATCACCCGCCAGCGTTTTTCTGACGGGGACATTGATAGTCAGGATCTGGCTTTGGAACGTGATCGTCTGAACAATGCCTATACCTCTCATTTGAGTGCCTATATCAATTACCAGCTGATGCTGTCTGATCTGATGCGGAAAACGTTCTATGATTTTGAAAAAAATCGGCCACTCAACTAAGTCGGATAGTATTATTTCCTGAATTTTGTTACTTCTGAACCTTGTTCACCGGTAATGCGGACAAGATATATGCCTTTTGGCCAGGCAATCGTTTCTATCGTGCAAGCCTTGCCTGGACTTAGTGATGCCTGATGAACGGTGATACCGGATAGGTTATGAATGGATATCTGAGTCGCGTTTTCAGTAAAGATATTGATGCCGGATGCTGTTGAAACGATGGACAGATGCCCTTTTGTTACCGGATAGGAGAAGTGCGACTGCAGGCTGTCCTCCTTCTCAAGTGTTTCAGCCAGTTTGTACGATTCAGAAGCGGCCAGCAATAAGCAACCCGCTCCAAAATCTTCAAAATTTGGCACAGAATCATAGCCTAGCGGCTGATCGTCACTTGGATCGTCAGCGGTACCTTGCATCCATCCCAGAAAGCCATTATCATGAATGACATCATTGCTGATGGCTGTCCAGCCTTTCCGGGCTGCTGTCAGATAGATATCCCTTTCCAGAATGCCTTGATTGAGTCCCCAGGCGAGACCATACACAAATAAACTGGTGCCACTGGTTTCTTTACCACCGTATTGGTCAGGGTCGGCCAGGCTTGGATTCCAGAATCCATCTTCACGCTGGCAGGCGACCAGGCTGGCTGACATGGCAAGGTAATCGCTCATGTATTCCCTATAATGCGATTCGGTTGAGTCAAGGGTGTTCAGCACGCGTGTCAGTGCGGCATATACCCAACCGTTTCCCCTGGACCAATAGACTTGTTTGCCATTGCTGTTTACATAAGGAGAATTAAAATTTTTGTCCCTCCACCATAAATCGTCTGCAGGATTGTATACGCCGATGTCATCCAACGAATCTCTGGTATATTTATAGGAACGATACATATAATTGTAGTAAGTGGTGTCGTTGCTGATTTTTCCCAGCAAGGCATAGGCCGGCATGGACATTTGGATGGCATCAATCCAGGTCCAGTCTTTGTTAGCCCGGTTGCTGATACAATAATCCAGGCAGGATTTTATGGTGCTGATCATCTCAGAAGCGGGAGCTATCCGGTACAATTCAAGATAGGTTTGTCCACAGCATTGGTTATCACCGTCATAAGAGGTGTTTTTCTTGTAGGCCATCTCCCAGTTGTGGTATTTTCCCCAGTTAAAGGCATAATTATACAAAGCGGTATCGGGGTAAACATGATACAGAGCCATGTGTCCCTCATAAAAGACGGCTCTGGTCCAGATGTTGCTAGGTCTGGATCTTCCACCGACGGTGGTATTGTTCCAGTAGTCAGGGTGTTTGATCAGGCGGATATAATCATCAACCAACCTGGCTTTTGTAAGAATGGTGTCCGATTGAAAAACGGTATCAACTTCAACGATCTGGTTGCTGACGGCATTGGCCGGATAAGACAGGCCTACGGTAAGCAGCATGCCGATAACCGGAACAAAATCCAGTTTGAGGTGCGTCATCTGTTTCATACGAATGGTTGACTCGATTTGGTAACACAAAAATAGCGATTGACCAGTAACCGGAACATAACTACGGCATGAATCGTAGCTGAATACTCAAAAAGTGTCAGTTTATCTACTTCGGGACAAAATAATGCACACTTCTGTGCTTTTTGTGTAAGAAAATAGTACCTTTGCCAAAAAAGATCAAATGAAACGAGCATGCTTGTAAAAGCACCCAAGCGTGGTATAATTTAGGCATGCGGCGTTCCATCTGGCCTTAAACAAAAAATATTATCAGATGAAAGCATATGTATTTCCAGGACAAGGTGCCCAGTTTTCCGGTATGGGTAAAAATCTCTATGAACAGACGCCGGAAGCCAACGCCTTATTTGAAAAAGCCAATGAGATTCTTGGCTTTCGTATTACCGACATCATGTTCAGTGGTTCCGATGAGGCGTTGCGTCAAACAAAAGTGACCCAACCAGCCATATTTTTACATTCGGTGCTGTTGGCCAGAACTATAGGTCAGGCGTTTAAACCCGGTATGGTAGCCGGTCATTCCCTGGGTGAATTTTCTGCGTTGGTCGCAGCCGGTGCTTTATCGTTCGAAGATGGACTGAAGTTAGTTTATCAGCGTGCTTTGGCCATGCAGAAGGCTTGTGAAGCCAGCCCTTCGACCATGGCGGCCATACTGGGATTACCTGATGAGGTGGTAGAATCCGTTTGTGCCAGTATTTCAGACGAAGTGGTTGTTCCTGCCAATTATAACTGTCCTGGTCAGGTTGTGATTTCCGGTAGTAACGATGGCGTTACGAAAGCTTGTGAACTGTTGACGCTGGCCGGTGCAAAAAGAGCGTTGAAACTCAGTGTAGGAGGTGCTTTCCATTCTCCCCTTATGGAACCGGCCAGAAAACAATTGGCTGAAGCCATTAGCAATACGCCGTTCAATAAACCCGTTTGTCCTGTTTACCAGAATGTTAATGCTCAACCACAAACGGATCCTGACACCATTAAAACCAACCTGATTGCTCAGCTTACCTCACCGGTGCGCTGGACTCAGTCAGTCCTGGCTATGATAGCCGATGGTGCTGACACCTTTGTTGAGTTGGGCCCGGGCTCCGTTCTGCAAGGATTGGTCAAAAAAATTAACAAAGACATAACGACAGAAGGCATGCAATAACCGCTCTTTTGCGTACTATTGCAAGATGGAAACGCGGTATAAAATTGGATTAGCCTTAAGCGGGGGTGGAGCCAAAGGTTTTGCTCATGCTGGTGTTTTGCAGGCACTCGAAGAAAAAGGCATCAAACCTGATGTTATTGCTGGCACCAGTGCCGGATCCATCGTCGGGGCTTTGTATGCCGATGGCTGGTCTCCAGGAGAAATTGTGGATTTTTTTAATTCAGCTTCCTTCAGCAAATTTGCGACACTGGCAAAAATGAAGGGAGGTCTGTTCCGCATTGATAATTTCAAGAAAGCGCTGAAGTCAAAACTCAGATCCAGTAATTTTGAAGATCTCACCATTCCATTGTATATCAACGCGACGGATGTGGAACACGGCAAAAACATCTTTTTCAATTCCGGACCATTGCTTGATGTTATCATAGCCTCTTGCAGTGTTCCAATCGTTTTTGAGCCGGTCATGATTGGAGGCATTCCATTCTCGGACGGCGGATTAATCTGCAACTTTCCGGTCGAAATTCTCCGTCACCAGTGTGAATACGTCATTGGGGTTAACGTGGGTGCTCTTGAGCTGGAAGAAAAGGCCAAACTGACATTACTGGATATGGCCCAGAGAACTTATTTCTTTATTCGAAAAGCCAATGTTCTGTCCGTCAAGGACGAGTGTGATATTCTGATTGAGCCTTCGAATATTGATAGATATGGTATGTTCGATGCAGAGAAAAACCATGAGATTTTTGAAGTGGGGTACAACGAAGCGATAAGAATTTTAACTGGACAAACTGAACTAACCAGGTATCTGTTGTGTTAATATAGTCAGCATACCTGAAATCCATCAATTAAGGGCAATAGAATGAGCAAGTTTGTCATTTACCAGTTGTTCCCCAGGTATTTCAGTAACAACAAACCCCATCCGGTCGAAAACGGGGACCTGAAAAAAAACGGATGCGGAAAATTTGAAGAGATTGATGATAACGCCCTGAACTCCATCAAACAATTGGGCGTGACCCATCTGTGGCTGACGGGTGTGCTGGAACATGCCACCTGTACCGATTATTCGCACATAGGTATTCCTTCAGACCATCCGGCTGTTGTTAAAGGCAAGGCCGGATCGCCATATGCCATCAGGGATTATTACGATATAGATCCTGACTTGGCCGTTAATCCTGAAAACCGGGTTGAGGAGTTTAAGCAATTGCTGGAGCGTTGCCATGCTCATGGTTTTAATGTCCTTATCGATTTTGTACCCAATCATGTGGCCAGAAAGTATCGATCAGACAAAGCGACTCACGGCATAAGGGACTTTGGAGCCGATGATCATACAAATCATGATTTCAATCCTTCCAACAATTACTACTATCTGCCAGGCCAGGCACTCGATTTACAGGTTGACCGGTATGCCGGTTGTGACACACCTTATATCGAGAACCCCGCCAAGGCCACCGGTAATGATTGTTTTTCGGCTACCCCTGGCGTCAATGATTGGTATGAAACGGTCAAGCTCAATTACGGAGTGAATTATTTCATTGAACGTCAATGCCATTTTGATCCGATACCTTCTACATGGTTCAAGATGATGGACATCCTTGAACACTGGGCTGATTTTGGTGTGGACGGTTTCCGTTGCGACATGGCAGAGATGGTGCCGGTTGAATTTTGGAACTGGATCATTCCCAGACTAAAGAAGAAACATCCCTCGTTACTGTTTATTGCTGAAGTCTATCAACCTGAGTTATACCGTGATTTTCTGTTCAGAGGAGGATTTGATTATTTATACGACAAGAAAGGTATGTACGAGACCTTGAGAGGCATTACTGAAGGACGGAGACCAGCTTCCGATTTATCATCCTGCTGGCAATCCCTGAACGATATCCTGCCTCACATGCTGTATTTTATGGAAAACCACGATGAACAGCGCATCGCCTCGGCTTTTTTTGCGTCCGATCCTCATAAAGGCATTCCCGGCATGATTATCGCAACATGTCTCCAGTCTAACCCTGTTTTGATTTATGCAGGACAGGAATTAGGTGAGGCTGGTATGTATAAGGAAGGTTTCAGCGGAAAAGACGGACGAAGCACTATTTTTGATTATTGGAGTTTGCCGACTTTTTCGGCCTGGAATAATCAGGGCAAATGGGATGGCGGTCTGCTTACCCCTGAACAAGTTTCACTACGGGATTCCTATGCTCGCCTGTTACAGGCAGCAATGACCGAAAAAGCCATTCGTGAAGGTTCTTTCTTTGATTTAACTTATGCCAATCTTGAAAACCAGGCGTTCAACTCGTTCACCCAATTTGCATTTTTCAGAAGAAAGGGACAGGAATATGTACTGATCATTGTCAATTTTACGTCAGAAGCCGTTGGTACTTATCTGACTATTCCGGCACATGCTTTTGCCTGTCTTGAAATCCCATCGGATCAAGTGTACACCATGACAGATATACTCTCCGGAAAAGTGGAAGCGGTATTGCTCAGCGCTGTGCATCCGTTGCATATGAGTTTACCCGCGCATTCAGGCGTCATGTGGAAATTTCAGTTATAAGTTTCGGATAAGTTTTTTAAAAGTCCTATCTTTGTACGGTCTTACCGAATCAACCCCTAATTTATATGAACGAAACAGGTTCTTTTAAAGTCTTCTCAGGTACTAACTCACAGTATCTTGGCGAGAAAATATGTGCCAGCCTTGGCGTTCCCCTTGGAAAAATGAATATCCAGCATTTTGCTGACGGAGAATTTTCAGTATCTTACGAAGAATCGATCAGGGGTGATGTTGTCTATCTGATTCAGTCAACGTTTCCGAATTCAGACAATCTTATGGAGCTTTTGTTGATGGTGGATGCTGCAAAAAGGGCTTCTGCCGCCAAGACGATTGCCGTTATACCTTATTTTGGCTGGGCCCGGCAAGACAGAAAAGACAAACCAAGGGTGTCCATTGGTGCCAAACTGATTGCAGACCTGTTGTCTGTTGCCGGTATAGAAAGGCTCATAACGATGGATTTGCATGCAGACCAGATTCAGGGATTTTTTGATGTCCCTGTTGATCACCTGTATGCTTCGACCATATTTATTCCTTATATCAAATCGCTCAATCTGGAAAATCTGGTCATCGCAACTCCGGATGTCGGTGGTTCCAAACGGGCCAATACCTATTCAAAGTTTCTTGATGTACCCATGGTACTCTGTCATAAAACCCGTGAAGCTGCCAACGTGGTATCTGAAATGCGGGTAATCGGTGATGTGAAGGGCAAAAATGTTGTACTGATTGACGATATGGTCGATACCGCGGGTACTATTACCAAGGCGGCTGATTTGATGCTTGCTGATGGAGCTTTGTCAGTCAGGGCTATCGCCAGCCATTGCGTGATGTCGTGTCCGGCCACCGAACGTGTCAATGCTTCAGGTTTGACAGAATTGATCATGACAGACAGCATTCCCTACACGAAGGACTGTCAAAAGGTGAAAATACTTTCGATTGCTGATATGTTTGCCGATACCATTGAACGTGTATTTGATAATCGTTCAATCAGTTCACAGTATCTGATATAATCAGGTTGTTTCTTTCATCTTCTACTATTTTTTTGTTTAAGGACAGATGGAACACCGCATGCCGATTATCATCTGCTTGGGTGC
>Ga0153915_10000433_pt1 | contig 38363 bp, 32 predicted proteins | sample Opewatmetagenome_2_FD_107003 | JGI IMG/M metagenome (GOLD analysis project Ga0153915, IMG submission 107003) | Freshwater wetland microbial communities from Ohio, USA - Open water 3 Core 3 Depth 3 metaG | ecosystem: Environmental > Aquatic > Freshwater > Wetlands | place: USA: Ohio, Lake Erie...
ACAACATCACTGGAAGATCTGATATGATCTACAAGGCATATCGCTTCGAGGGCTACTCTCAGAAGCTTGACTATGCTCCACTGCCTGTATCCATCATCCGTGAACAGGACAGAATCGTGACTGGTGCTCCGAAATCTGGTCTATGGGGTATTGACCTTTGGACTGTCGAACCTGATACCGGCGCGCTCGACCTAGATGGAAACCTAGACACGACAGATGACCAGTACTTCGTTAGGGAATTCCACTCATCGACCGACTGGTATAACGTAACTCACGAATATCTGGATGTTACTATTCTTTGGGATCCAGACAACAGCACATGGGCTGACGAGTTCAGTATGCACTCCTTCACGGGCATGGTCACCTTCAATTGGACATCATCATGGCAAGACAGTTACATCTGGACCAAGGCGTCATCAGGCAAAACCCTCACACCTGCACAACTAGATGTGGTCAAAGAAACGCTCCTTGATGAATGGGGCAATTCTCGACCAGGCTATTGGGGCATTGCTTGGCTTGCCCAGAACTTCACCTCCGATGACCTAATCCAAAAGGCGATTGAGGAGGGATGGGAATGGGCGGTCGGCAATTCTCGAGAATGGAGCTGGTTGTGGTGGGAGCTTGATGAGCACTACAGCACTGAGATCAGCAATGGCACATACAGCGAACTGATGGACATCAGTCTGGCCTACCAATACGCAGGAATGTTTGCTTGGCAGGATGAGAATAATGACAACTTTATGAATGTGTCAGTGGAAAGCCTAAGTGGCTCTGAGATGACGCACTACTGGATGCCTGTCGATGTAGAATCAGTGAGTTTCGTCACTCCTGGCGAGGCTTTTGGCAACTACAACGCGACTGACTCGATTTACCTCGGCGTCAATGAAACAGTTGATTTCGGAGTGACCTTTGAGAACGTCACGGGTATCGCGTACCCGTTCGGAGCATTCTCATACTGGGATTGGTATGTTGGTCAGTATTATGGATCCGACTTTGCCAACTTCAACGAACGCCCCACAGAGTGTTCAGTGGACGAGTTCTCTCTTGCTGTGCACTTCACAGGAATTGTGAATGAGACTGGTTCAAACATTGCAGAGGTGAAGTTCGATATTGGCGTAGGTCAGTGGGATCCTGATACGCCTGGTGGAACTGATGTTCTCGAAAACATGAGTCTGGCTGTATCCTTCTACAGCGATCTCTCAATAGCATCGGGCGGTGGAGGCGGCGCAGTTGCCACGTATATCGGCGACTACGGCCAGATCCTCGACAACGAAGTGGCAAGTGCATCCAGCAATTTCACGATAACATCAGGTATCAGTAGTGTCGCAATGATGAGCCTCGGTGGTGCTCCTTATTCTTGGTCAAAGAATGCATCTCAGAGTTGCACAGTGGACGCGCAGACTGTCCCGCTGTCTGCGGTCAGTGCCATCTACGTGTCTGGGAGTGGAGGTACTGCGACATCATTTTCTGTCACCTCTGAGCAGTTTTACACCCTGATTGGTTTCAAGTGGTGGGATGGCTGGGCCGTGACGGTAGACCCCGTGTTTGTGGGCTACATATCGCATGGCACTACTGATACTGTCGCGCCAGCTATTGGCACAGTCACTCATGTACCTCTCAAGGTAACCGGAGTAGATAATGCCCACATTGAGGCCATGGTCACGGATAGCGGCGGTTCAGAGTTGGCTGGTGTGAAGGTCCACGACATTGATAACAATGAGAACTATAGCATGACCTACATTGAGGGGCTTGGCCGTTGGGTAGTGAATATCCCACGAACTCAAGATGGCCGGTACACTTTCAACTATCAGATCATTGCAAGCGATAATGCAGGAAACGTTGGGGTTACAGCGCCAAGAGCATTCCCATTCAGAGATAACATTGCTCCTACTATCACCACTCTGACATGGGACAACAGCACTGACGGATATGGGAATGAAGTCGCCGTCATATCGACTCAGGTTGCTGACACAGGCGGGTCTGGCATTGATCAGGTCATCCTGACATACTCCAATGCGTCAGGCTACTTCAATGTGACCATGACCCTCGACGCTGGCTACTACGAAGGAGCAATACCCAATCACGCACCTTCGACCACAGTCAGTTTCTGGATTACAGTCACCGATGTCGATGACAACTTCCTCGAGAGCGCAGTGAATCTGTTCACCTTCTACAGCGGTGGGCTGCCTGATACGTACGGCCCATCAATGTCAATGATTGCACACGATCCTGCGAGTCCAAGTCCCACTGATACTGTGACCATCTCTGCAACCGTTATTGATCCGTCTGGTACTGACTATGTCACCCTCCAGTACAAGATCGGCACTGGAGCTTGGACAAATGCAACAATGGCAGCAGATGGAAACACGTGGTCTGGCACCATCCCTGCACAAGCTGATGGTACGAACGTTACGTACAGACTAGTGGCCATGGATAGTCTGGGTAATGAGGCGATATCCAGTGAGTTCTCGTACACAGTCATGGAACCTCTAGTGACCACAACGACCACAACAGCAACCACGACAACGGGCACAGGAACCGGCGCAATCCTCGGAGACTCAATGTTTCTGATCATCGCGGCCATTGGCAGCCTCTTAGTCGTAGTCATTATCCTTGTTGCTCTGAGGAAGCGCAGCTAGAACTATTCTGAGCGGGTCTTGGACCCGCTTCCCTCCTTTTTTGTCTTCAAGATCGATAAGAGAGAGGATGAGGTCTTGCTCACTCTCTGAGCAGTTCGTCCTTCATCTTCTCAAAGAAGAATTTGGTGGCTGTGATGTGTGCATCATAAATGCAGCTGAAAAGATCATATGAGATACCTGTCACCGGCACTGCACTTCTTAGCATTAGGCAGTTCTTCTTGTCAATTCCAAAGTTCACTTCTACAAGAGTAGCATTTGCTCTCAGTAATTTCTCATAGACGTTCTCTTTTCCCTTGGCTGACAGGTTCTCGAGGTCCATCAGTCGAGTCGTCAGGGTAATCCAGTCCTTGCCGGGAAAGACCTCGATGACCTTTGTTTCTATATGCCTCTCTGGGCGAACGCTGAATGTCTTGCGTCCATGTTCTTCAAAATCAATCTCTCGTCTCTTAAGGTACTCTTTGGCAATGAACCACGTCGTGCTCATCGGAATTCCATCCTGCATCCCGGCATGTCCACTGGTCTTGTTAACGCAAGTGTTTCTTTAGCCTGAACATCTATCAACAAATCCTAGTAAAAGTCTTCGCTTTTTATTCCTGATGTACTCCTAAGCACTACTTTGATGGTACCGCGTGATATCCCAATCACAATGCCGGATATGCACATTCACAAGGGCAATTCGTGGGAGAATCAGAGTGGCAAGTCTCAGCTGCTCACCGTTTCATCATCGCAAAGGCTCTGATAGTATTGTTAGCCTCATCGACTGCCACATTTCATATAGTCAGACTCCCTTATCAGTCTGTGCAGCTCCCTATGAGTTGGATATTATTGACTGTCTGGCTCATCATCTCCTGGACACTTCATCAGGATTGGATACCGAGTGGGCAGAGATGAGATACTACTTCAGTCCTTGTCTTGCTCTGAATCTCTTGATTGCTTCAGGCCCCATCCTTCCTACGCTGCGATCGATGTCTTCTTTCATTATCTTGAGCATGGAAGGCCTGCCATGACAGCAGTTGTACTTGTTCTTCGTTTTGGTTAGGTCAAGAAGTATATTTCTCATCTGTTCTACGTCTAGTGGTTGACCCGCACGTACAGCGGAATGACAGGCCGTGAGCTTTACTAAGTCATCTAAGAACGTTTCACGAGCCTGATGCTTTCCAAGATCAATGATCCTATCAAGTAGGGACATGAGCTCCTTTTCTGAGGCTATTCTGCCGAATATCTCTGGAAGCGTAGAAACAGCAATATCGTTTCCACCGAAGCTGCTAATTGTGTAGCCAATCTCATTCATGATGTTTGCAATCTGTAGGATTTGCTCTGCATCCTTCTGATTCAGGTTCAAAACAAAAGGCTGGAGAAGCTCCTGCACAGCTACAGTTCCATCATTCACATCCTTTCGCAGTCGCTCATACAGTATCCTCTCATGAGCTGCATGCTGATCAACAATCAAGAGCCCGTCATCGAACTCGAGCAGGATGTAGAGATTGTGAATCTGTCCAATGATTCTGAAGACTCCTCCGAGAAAGGCGACATCGGCTGATTCCCGCATGCCTTCATTCAAAGTCCCAAGCAATCTCTGCTCGACCATTGGAATCGGGGCCAGCTGATTCACGGGTTTCATCGTATCATGAGAGATTACAGCCACACCGCTATCGCTGCTGCTCTCAACAGGTTCGCCAAACGCCGCCTCAAGAGTTGGGGACTCTTCCTTTGAATCCCCCTTCCCCAGGGCAATGAGCGTTGCCTTCCTGACTGCTGCGCAGACCTGGTCCATATCGAGAATCTTTACTTCTCTCTTTGTTGGGTGCACATTGACATCTACCCTTGAGAGATTCATTGTGATATCCAGCGCACAAATGGGAAACTGGCCCTTCATCAAAGTCGTGGAAAATGCGGACTCTACAGCATGGCTCAGTTTTTCGTCAGATATGGGTCTCTTGACTACTGAGAAATACTCTCGAGACCTGTTGCCTCGTGAAACGGGGGACCGGGCAACAAATCCCGAGATACGCAATTCGTTCATTGAATAGTCGACATCAACGAGTGCCTTGGCAATCTCGTGACCCCACAACATCGCAATCCTGTTACTGGCATTCTGGGCAGGAGGACATTCGATGATGGCCTTTCCATCTCTTACGAGTCGGAATCCGACATCTGGACGAATAGCTGCATGTTTCATGATAGCTTCTTGAATTCTCTGTGACTCTGTCTTTGCATCTGCGAGATGCTTTCTCCTTGCTGCCACATTCTTGAATAGCTCTCCAACTTCAACAGTGGTTCCCCTTGGTCTTGATACCTCATGGTATGTTGGCTTAGTTCCAACCTTGGATACGACAAATGTTCCCGTTTTCTCTTCGGCGGTCTGGGTTGTAATTCTAATATCGGCAACGGACGCAATGCTCGCCAGAGCTTCGCCCCTGAAGCCATAGGTGGCAATCTCTTCAAGGTCCTCCTTTGTTCTGATCTTGCTTGTCGAATAGCGCTGGAGGCAGATCTTGCAGTCATCCTTGAGAATACCGCTTCCATTATCTGAAACCGCGATTTTTCTGATACCTCCCTCCTCTATCACAACCTCAATCATATCTGCTTCTGCATCAAGTGAGTTCTCTATCAGCTCCTTCGCAATCGAGGCTGGATTCTCAATGACCTCGCCAGCTGAGATCAGGGACACAAGGTCCTTGGTCAGAGCTCTGACCTTGCCCATTATAACACCTCAGGGTCGCGGCGCTGAGTATTCTACGAGACCGCCTACAACTGTCATTTCTGTGCAGACATCTTTGATTCTGTCTGGCGGTATCTCTAGGATGTTTTCAGAAAGTACAACAAAGTCGGCTCGCTTGCCAACAGCCAGACTTCCCAGTGTGTTCTCAAGGAATACAGAGTAGGCACTCTCCATCGTGTAGCACCGCAATGCCTCTTCAACAGTCAATCTGACTCTATCATTCGAGTGTGTTGTTGCTGACCAGATACCATAGAGCGGTCCGTATGGCATGCCATCTGAACCAAAGCACAGTCGAGCACCATTGTCTAGCGCTACACGAAACATGTTCATTCCTCGGACAGTCTCTTCGTTAAACCTCTCCTCATAGAGCCCTCCCTTCTGTTGCCATCTACCAACGAAGTTCGGCTGCATTGAGAGTATCAGTCCTAGACTCACTGCTCGTCTGATTTGATACTCACTAATGAGCTCTGCATGTTCAATTCTGTGACGTTGGACACGGAGTAGACTCTTGTCCTCGATATCTTCGAAGGTTGATATCACCATCTCGATGGCCTCGTCACCAATTGCATGCGTTGCAGTCTGAATATTATTCTCAACTGCCTTCCGTACAATTGATGCGTACCTCCTCTTTTGAAGGAGCATTCTGCCTTTGTTCTTCAGTTCTCTGCGATACCCCTTTGAAACAGCTGCAGTCATTGCGCCAATTGAACCATCTGTGAAGATTTTTACACCGCCAATCTTAACGAGCGGGCTTCCCATTCCTGATGTCAAACCTAGTCCAACAAGGTGGTTCATCTGTTCCACGGGAACATTCACAATCATCCGTGTTGTGAGTTCATGAATGTCTTCTACTTCGCGGATGTGTTTCAAAGTGCCGATGGCTGCATTATCGACAACTGCGGTGATCCCACATTTATTGGCGATATTGTTCCCTGCAATGACGCCTGCTCGTGTTTTGGCTGGAGATGGTCTCACTTTCTCCCAGACTTCGTCAATATCCGTTAGAATACCAGTAGGTCTTCCTTTCTTGTCCTTCTGAACTCCATCTTGATTCAGAGATATTCCCAACTTCTTAAGACCCACTCTATTCACGCTTGCAAGGTGACCATCCACACGTGTGGCCATAATGGGCTGCGTGGTGCTGACGCTATCTAGGTCCTTTCCATCGATGTAACGTTTAGTTGACCATTCGCTTTCGTCCCACCCAAACCCCAAAACCCACTCATCTTCAGAATACCGATGCAGATTATCTTTGATTACCTTTAGCGCTTCATCAACAGATCTGGCAGTATCCAATTTGATATGCGACTCTTTCACGCCCGCGCTAGTCAAGTGTGTATGTGCATCAATGAAGCCAGGAACAACTGTCTTGCCCCCAAGATCGATGATCCTCTTTGCATTGGGTACGAGATCGAGCACCGCCGCATCGTCACCAATTGCAAGGATCCTATAGCTCTTCACAGCGAATGCTGTTGCAGTTGGTCGCTGTGGATCCATGGTTATTATGTTTCCATTAAAGACAACGAGGTCGGCTTCAATCTTCATAGGTCATCCCACTAACTAGAAACACACAACGCAGCGGCATATCATTCTTGTCATTTATTCGTGCGATGTTCTTTCTCTATTCTTTCACTCCTAGCAAACAGAGAAATGTGTTCCCTATTTCATCTTCTTGACTTTCTCCCAGTCCTCACGGAATCTCTTGATGCCGATGTCAGTGAGCGGATGGTTTACCATCTTTTCAAGGACTTCGGGAGGAATCGTGGCAATATCAGCGCCTATCAGAGCAGCCTCATAGACATGAATTGGGTGCCTGATGCTTGCAACGATGATTTCTGTTTCTATCCCATAGTTGGCATAGATTTGGCCGATGCTTTCGATTACTTCCATTCCAGTCTGACCGACATCATCTAGCCTGCCAATAAAGGGTGACACAAAGCTTGCTCCTGCCTTTGCAGCCAAGAGTGCCTGATTTGCACTGAAACAAAGAGTGACATTGGTTTGGATTCCTTCATCAGAACATTGCTTGACTGCCTTTAAGCCCTCCCAGGTCATAGGTATCTTAATTGCAGCATTGTCAATCCAGCTATTGAGCTCCCGTGCTTCTTTTAGCATATCGTCCGCTTTCTCGCTCAGGACTTCAAGACTGATCGGTCCTTTAACGAAAGATGCTATCTCATCGATGATCTTTCTGAAGTCCTTTCCTTCCTTGGCGACCAGCGAGGGATTTGTGGTAACTCCATCGACCATTCCTCTCTCGTGCGCTTTGCGTATCTCTTGAACATTGGCAGTATCTATGAAGAATTTCAATTGTCTTTGCTCCTATTAGAGCCATGATGTGCTCCGTGCTATCTAGTCTAGAATTCCTTACGATTTAAAACGTAGGGTCGGTAACAAAAGACCTGAAGCAGTCCTTATTTCATGGCTTTCTTCATTGCGCGTACTCTCTCTTCGATATCCGGTGCCTCGAATACTGCAGAGCCTGCAATGAAGAAATCAGCTCCTGCCTTTCGGAGGTTTCCAATGTTCTCAAGAGTTACTCCACCATCAACTGCAATCCGAATGCTTGGTTTGAGGCTGTCTAGCAGTTCCCTTAACTTGGTTATCCTGTCCATGCTCGATGGAATGAACTTCTTACCCCCGAATCCAGGACAGACGCTCATCACCAATACTGCATCAATGAGGTCTATCACTCCCTCAACAGAAGATATCGGAGTTGCTGGATTGAGGGTGATGCCCGCTCTTGCCCCATGATCAGTAATCATCTGGACTGTGCGGTAAATGTCGTATGATGCCTCTATGTGGGGGTAGATGAGCTCGACCCCCGCCTCTATGAATTCTGGAATGTACTCCCGCGGGTTCGTAATCATTAGGTGAGCGTCAAGAGGTCTGTCGGTGATTTTTCTCATCAGCTTGGCTACCCAGGGTCCAAAGGAGATGTTGGGCACGAAATGGCCATCCATTATATCAAGATGGAAGTAGTCTGCACCTACTCTCTCAGCAGCATTGATATCTCTCTCAAGATTGGCAAAGTCTGCAGCGAGGATTGAGGGTGTGAGTAAGGGCTTCATCGTCTGCTATTGTTGTTGACGCTGGCTTTTAATCTTCGCTCAGAGGAATTCAGCTGTCCTAATCCTTAAGCAGTTTCGGAATTTGATAGTGCGCTGTGATGACCAAGGCCAGTGTGCAAAGGATCTGTGCGATAAGACTGTACACTTGAGACCCCGTGAGTAACATGCTGATGCCAAAGCACACTAGTGGACCAAGCCCAACAACTGCTCCGACAAATCCTGCGAGCATGCCCACTTTTTGATCTGAGGTCAAATTGATTGCTACTGCGCGGCCGTCTCCCTTGTAGCGATACACGGCTGCTCCCACAGACATTGGTACTGCGTAGCCAAGTGGAATGGCTATGATTGGTATCAAGGCGACAAGCGGAGTGATAGGATTGAATAGAGGAAGTAAGAAGGCAAGCAGAATCATCGTTATCGTGTAAGGAATGATTGAGATTGCAGTCTTTCCTCTTAGAACCAGTCTAGAACTAAGTGGTAGTCCTTCATGGATTGACGCACCCTGAGTATCAAACATCATGACTGATACAACTGTGAGCCCTGAAAAGAGATTCGCATATGCCACTGCCGTGAGGGCAGTAATGCTACGGAGGTGTCCCTCGACTGACCATCCTGCAATCATTGGATACAGCATGACCGCAAGAAAGATAGGGATTGCAAACACGATTGCTGACCCGACGCTCTTTGTTGCCATCTTGATGTCCTTTCGAATGACAGCCAATAGTGGCGCTCGAGTTTCGATGCTGATCTCTCTAAGTGGCCCGGTCCTTCCCGTGGAAATGCCTCCAATGGCAAGGCTTCTCAGCAATCTCCCACTCTGCCTGTAGAAGACAAGGGCAATCAATGCATACAAGAGGGACATACCTGCTGAGGACAGAGGTATCATCCAGTCAGTGAATATCGCTCCTGGTGTAACAGATGAGGCCAAGAATCCGAACGAGAACGGGAATACTAATGAAAGAACCAGATAAGTTCCGCTGAAGGCTTCTGCGAACACGATCACTGCTTCAACAATGTAGTACACATAGCTGGCTAGCATATAGACACTCATGATTCCGACGACAAGTCCGATTGTTGCAGCCATCCTCACTATGGTCCCTAGTTTCGATTCTCCTGACGAATGTGTTTTGACTTGGAACCACCGCGAGAAACCAATTAGTGAACGAAGAGAGATCGAGACTGTTGCCAAACACCCAATAAACGTAACCAGACCTGTTAGTGGTCCAAATAGAACAAGACATGCAGCTGGGAAGACAGTCACAGTGAGTATAGCTGGAGCAATAAAAACACGAGTAAAGGCAAGTATTGCTAAGTTCTCAAGGTCCTTTTGACCGAGAGGCAAGATGCTTGGCAACTTCATCGCGCCTGACGTGAAGAATCCAGTTGTAGTTGTCAGGTTCAGGAAGAATATCAAAACAAAGGCGAGTGCCATAAAGAACGAGAACCCTACCGCAAGCCGGACATTGAACTCTCCCACTGAGCCACCAAAACCAGCAGCACCGATTGTGAGAGTAGCTAGCAAGGCAATCATGAAAGTGCTCATGAGACTATTGATCTTACTCGCGGATTTTATGCTCCTTGATATTCTCTGAGGGTCCTCCTTGATTCGAGCCACGTTGCCTGGATTACCCTCAAGAAATCCATCAAACCTCATCTGAGTCGCGATGATGCCTGCTATTCTCCATCGCTCTTTGAAGTTCACTCTGAGAGGGCCTCCCTAAGTGCATCAACACCTACTTGAACCTCCTCTTCCTGTTCTGTGAGTCTAAGAAACAGCTTCTCGAGAGTTGCGCTCTCTTCGTGGGCTTGACTTCTGAGTTCCGCAAGTGATCCCTCTGCGACTAGGACACCATCATCGATAATGCCAACTCGATCGCAGAGTCCTTGGGCAACCTCCATGATATGCGTTGAGAGCAATACTGAACCTCCGCTCTCAACATGTATCTTGATGATGTCCTTGACCATTCTTGTTGTTCGAACGTCCAAACCCACAAATGGCTCATCCAGAATCAAGAGCTTGGGAGCATGCAGTAGAGCAGAGATCAGCATCGTCTTCTGCTTGTTGCCTTGGGAGAGAGTCACAATCATCGAATCATAGTACTTCTCAAAGTCAAATGCCTTCACCATCTCTTTGATTCTTTTATTGGTTCTTTCCTCTGGGAGCTCCCTGATAGAGGCGATGAACTCGAAGAGTTCTCTGGGAGTTAGAGAATCATAGAGTTGGTGTTCTTCTGGTACATAGCCAACAAGCCTCTTGACTTCAATCGGATTATCCAATGAATCGACCCCGTAGACAGAGGTAGTCCCAGTGTCGGGATCTAGGAGACCCATCAGGCACTTTATGGTGGTTGTCTTGCCTGCCCCATTCGGCCCCAAGAGACCATATGTTTCGCCCTCGCGCACCTCGAGGGTCACATCATTCACCGCTACGAGGCTTCCAAAGGATTTGACAAGATTCAGAATACTGACGGCGACCAACTTCTTCAATCTCCTATAGTAGTATGTACGTTATGAAATACAATTGTGAAGAATCCAGTATTGCAGGAATATGGTTCTTCACATCGACGCGAGACCTCCAATTAGGATCCCTCCACATCCTCTGCGTCAATTTCGTTGCCTCTCAGACGAATCCCCCTCCTGACAAAAGTCCAGTAACTATAGAACACAATCCAGCAAATAGTTGGGATTGCGGCGATAATGATGAGGTCAAAGGCCGCGAAGAGAAAGAAGATGTTGATCATAGACATCACTAGCACATTGATTATCCACGACCTTCTCTGCCAACCATAGTTCCTAACAATGTTGATTGCGCGAAGGGCGGCGAATCCTCTGTCATTCAAGGCGTACAGTCCATCTCTGTCAGTTGTCAAAATCAACACCATCTTCTTGAGGTGGAAATCTAGGAGACCGCTGCTCTTGATTCGTAATCTTCTCTTGATATCTGCAAATCGAGTGGGCCCTTTTGCCAATTCTTTCAGAATAGCGATTCTCATTGGGTGCGAGATTGCTTCAAATACTTCATCCGAAGTCATAACTCATCAATTACCAATAGACGCAGGAGCATATTATTCTATCATCATTGACCAAGTAGTCAACGACGATTGACCTACTCTTAATGACCCGATTCTCCAAAAGCATAGTCTTGGTTTCAGTTGTCCGTTCTTATTCTTGCTAATCTTCATCTTTCTCTCTTTATCGCATAGTCTGCAAGCAATTCGAGAAGATCTTTCTCAACGAAGTCTTGGCCCTCCAATGCAGCTTTCGCTCTTACAATGTATTCCTGTGCTAATTCATCAGCGTAAGCTACTGAGTCTGTTTCTCCGATCAGTACAAGTGCATCCCTGACGTTTCCTGCTGATAATTCCTCTAGGCATTGTTTCCGGCGAGTTTCTGAGGCCGACTCGAGGGCATGCATGAGGAGGTAGTTCCTTCTACGTTTCTGCAAGTCTGATAGTACTGGTTTTCCGATTTCCTTTGTGGATGCAATGACATCTAGTATATCATCACGAATCTGAAACGCAAATCCGAGCATCTCTGCATATTGAGTCAACGCGTCAACCTGTTCTTGTGATGCGTTGCCAATCATAGCTCCAGTTCTCACGGCCTCTCTCATGAAGGCAACTGTCTTCAATCCCACCATCATCAGGTACTCATCTGTGCTGAATGGCTCTGATACCTCTGGAACAAACACGATATCGGCAATTTCACCTTCACACATTTTCACACCACTCCTCCCAATCCGTGTGATGAGCTCAGGTGTCCCGTGATCTCCAATGAGTCGGATGGCTTGCGCAATCAATAGGTCTCCTGCAATGATTGCTACCTGTTCACCATACTTCTTGTGAACTGCTTGCACGCCTCTTCGGAGCTCATCTCTATCGATAATGTCATCGTGAATCAAGCTCGCTGTTTGAAGCAACTCCTCAGCCAAAGCAATTGGTCCGATATCTTCGAGTTTCCCGCCAACTGCTTCACAGGCCAAAAGGGATAGAAGTGCACGAACATGCTTCCCTCCTGCCATTAGCAGGTGATTTGCTGCTTCGTAAAGTACTTTCGGTTCGCCCTGATTTTCTTTGATGAATCCTTCAATTTGTGAATTGACGTACTGTATTCGCTCTTGTAGTCTGGTTAATTGGGAAGGCGTGGCAATCTTATCGAAGTCCGTGAACACGACTTCTCCAGGTAGAGATTCTTCTGACCAAGCATTGTCTTTCCTACTCACAGTTCCGACATATTCTTGTTCGTTTTCATTCGTCAATTCAAGAGTCCTCCCAAATCGCAGTCAAGGAATTGTTTCGCGATAGCCTTCCGAATATTGATTTTCTCGTATCATATGCGGATTTTGATGAGGGCGGACAATACCAGACCCTCATCAATACTTTTCTTTCAAGTCAGTAGTCCAAAGGACTTCAGTAATCTGTTCTCTGATCCATCAAGCCTTGGTCCAATTATCTGGTCAACCCCTAAGAAACGACCTGATCTATACATCCCAAGGACCAGGAAAGCTACTGCGCCTATGAAGTTGATACCAAATGTTGACACGCTCAGCCAACCAAGCAAGAAGAGGAATGTCCATTGTAGTAGAACTCCACCAATTGCTCCTAATCTCGTGAATCCGCCAAGCAACAACGAGAGGCCTACTAAGAATTCTCCCACTGCAATTAACAAAAGAAATGCTCCGTAGTTTGGAAGCATTGCGGTCATTATGTCACGAATCCATGGGCTCGGAGCTGCAGCAGCACCAACCCCTATGAGTCCTGGAGTAGCCAAATACGTTGTATCAATGAGTTTCTCAAGTCCGCCATGGAGGAACTCGAATGCAAGTCCAATTCTTAGCGGAAACAAGAACATCTCAAGTTTGATTCTATCGGGCCATCCAAACCTGAGGATTACAAGTGTTGGCACCAATATGATTGCAAGGGCAATCAGTGGTGACATGTAGAGTGTGAGGTTCGGTATCATCAAGTCGGCGTCAGGTACTGCCCATTGAGGTACTAGTGCAAGAAAAATCATTGCAGTCAATACTATGTCAACGAGCAAGACAACGATGATACTCAGCCATTTCTTGGTGGTTAGTTCCATTTTCCTTCAAGCCTTCTATATGTGCTTAACTATAATGAATAACAAAATGGTTACAAATCGTAACTAAAATAGCTTTCGATTTGGTTAGATACACAGGAAGTTCTTCATAGTCATGGACCTCGGAGCGTGTCCTGCACAGCGAAGAAGACCGGCCTGAATTGCCGGGAAGTCATGCGTTCATCGCGACGTTCATTAGGCGCTCATTTGCGATTTCTTTCACACTTTCTCAACTTACATTGCGTCAGGTGGCCTGATTGGTCATGGTCGATGAGCCAAGTGATATTCCAATAGAAGTGCCCAACCCCCCTCTGAACAAACAAGGGATGATGCTTGGAGTCAAACCGTTCGAAAGTTGATGTCAAACAAGAACTTCAAGGTCTTCATAATAACAAATTGGATCATGGCGAGTCTCAACGTTGTATGGACGTTTCTCAGTCTGTATCTCCGCGACCTCGGTATCGCCTATGTCACACTGGGTCTGCTGTTTTCGCTAATGACAGCTGTAACACTTGTTGGAAACCTGGTCGCCAGTTATCTCGCTGACAACTACAATCGGAGAAATCTCGCGATTGCCACTATGGTCTTTAATGGCGTTGGTTTTCTAATCCTTTCCCTTGCTGATAGGATTGAGCTAGTTGCTCTAGGACTGCTCACCATGGCCTCAGGGAATTTCACAAGCCAAGGCGGCACAGCCTACATATTTCAGGTGACCGACCGGAAGTACGGTGGCGTCGCAGTATCACTCTTCACCCTAGGAGCTCTTTTCGGACTTGGTCCGCTCTTTGCCATGGGCATCATGTTCAACAGTGGATGGGAATTCATTCTGATAATGAGAGCAGTGTTCTTCTTCGGCGCTGTTGCCTTTTTGTTCACAACCATCATCAGAATAATCTGGCTTGATTCAACACCAATTCCCGAGAGAGAACGAGACTCGTCAATAATCAGAGACTTTGTAAAAGAGAGCCTGAGAGGACTAAGATTACTTGTGAGGATATTCCCGGTGTTCATTCTTGTGATGATGATCGACGCTCTTAGCGATAACATGTATGGATACTCCAGTCTATTCTACGTGAATGAAACCTTGGAGTTCAACATAGGTCAAATATTCTTGATGGTGCTGATTACCCTCGCGCTGTCCGTTCCATTAACGCTTCTATTGGGTCGCGCATTCGATAAGAGGGGCGGAAGGAGGATTACCATTGCAGTATACTCAGTCATGCCAGTTGCTCTAAGTCTGCTACTCATTGCCCAGCACGTGAAGTACATTGCTCCAGAATCCTGGGTGGCAGTTCTCGATAGTATATACCCTGGTTTCGGAGTGGTGCTCTCGCTTGCGTTCATTGCTACTGCCATGAAGACAACCAATGATAATCTGTGGGGGACAACGATAAATGCCTATATCCAGAAATCCCTGCCAAGGGAAGACCTCGGCAAGATGCTAGGGCTTTCAACGCTTCTTGTCCTGATTGTCGGTACGATCGCCCCTATCTTCTCAGGTTTGATCTACACCTATTATGAAGGCGTTCCACTCATTCTTGGTGCTATTATTCTAAACATTGTAATCTTGGCCATTCTTGCTACCAAGAGCATTGAACCGAGGGTCAATGTTGAAGAACTGGAAGTGGAGCTCAGATCGACCAGGGAGACAGCTGAGGCAAAGTGATTTGCATGTCAGTGGCAGATTCAGCCTTTCCGCTTCTTTGCGTCCTCCTGCATCTCTTTGAGCTGAAGTAGGGCATCCATCGGACTTGTTCTGTCGAGATCTATATTCTTTATTCTCTCCACGAGAGGGTCCTCTATGACCAATGGCTCAAGGCTGGCCTGCTCAGTCTTACCGAAGTTCGTAATAGATTCGCCAACCGTGACCCTGTTTTCCTTCTCAATCTTCTGAAGAATCTGCTTCGCCCGTATGACGACTGGTTCAGGAATTCCTGCCAGAGCCGCTACATGAATTCCATAGCTCTTGTCAGTCCCGCCTTCAACAACCTTATGCATGAAGATGATCTTGTCGCCGACTTCCTTTGCCAGAGTGTGCACGTTCTTGACACCGTGGAACTCAGCGGCCATATCGGTGAGCTGATGGAAATGAGTCGCGAATAGGGTTCGTGTCTTCAACTGGATGATTCGTTCAGCAACTGCCCATGCTAGTGCCATGCCATCGAACGTTGATGTCCCTCTTCCTATCTCATCGAGCACCACAAGGCTTCTCTCAGTAGCATTGTTGAGGATGTTTGCTGTCTCTATCATCTCTACCATGAATGTACTCTGTCGTGCGGTCAGGTCATCAAAAGCGCCAACTCGCGTGAAGATTCTGTCTACAATGCCTATCTCAGCACTCTTCGCCGGCACAAAGGAACCCATCTGGGCAAGGAGTACGATGATTGCGCACTGTCGCATCCAGGTCGACTTGCCGGCCATATTCGGTCCAGTGACTATAATTAGAGTCGTGCCCCCGTCACCAATTTCAACGCCGTTAGGCACGAACTCATTTGGACCCAGCATGACCTCAAGTGCCGCATGCCTGCCATCTATGACTTTGATGCGTGTGCGATCCGTCAGAATTGGTCTGCAGTACCTCCCTGTCACAGCCACATCGGCAAGCGATACTAGAACGTCAGCAGTAGCTAATGTGCTTGAGTCATCACGAAGTATGCTCGATGCATCGCGAACCTTCTCGCGAAGGTGTTCGTAGATTTCAGACTCCAGCTTGTTGATGCGCTCCTCGCCAGCTAGTACTGCTGATTCTTTCTCTTTGAGGTCTGGTGTGATGAATCTCTCTGCGTTGGCTAGAGTCTGTTTCCTCTCGTACTCGTCTGGCGCCATATTGACGTTCGCCCTCGAGATTTCGATGTAGTATCCAAAGACCTTGTTGAATCCGACCTTCAGAGACTTGATACCCGTTCTTCTTCTCTCGGTTTCTTGAAGCGCTGCAATCCATTTCTTATCAGAGGCGATGGATTCCATCAGTGAGTCAAGTTCTTTGCTGAATCCTCGTTTTATCATCCCTCCTTCTCTCACTGAAATCGGAGGATCGTCTACTACGGCCAACCTGAGTGTAGCATGAAGATCAGCCAATGGATCTATAGACTCTGCGGAGTCCCGTATGATTTTGGCTTTGCAGGATGAGAGTGCTTCTCTGGCTGCTGGCAACTTAGAGAGGGAATTCCTTAGTGCAAGAAGGTCTCTCGCCCCAGATGCTCCAAAGACGATTCTGCTGGTGATCCTCTCGAGGTCTCCAACGTCCCTCAGGCTTCCCGCAATACTTTGACGTGTGAGCGCGTTTCGTGCCAGCTCTTCCACAGCGTCTAATCTCTTTTCAATCGCTTCTACATCTCGAAGGGGTTGCAGAATCCACTGCTTCATCTTGCGCTTTCCCATGGGCGTGACTGTTCTCGATAGGACACTAAGAAGCGTTCCCCGAGGTGTCCCGTCCCTTGCATTCTTGATGAGCTCAAGATTCCTCTGCGTCTGACTGTCGATTACCAGATGGGCATCGACAGTGTATGCTCTGAGTCCTGAGAGAGCAACTGTATTCGTCTTGTGTACATCCTTTAAGTACGATAGAACGGCACCTGCTGCTCCTAATGCCAATGTCCTGTCTGTGATACCGTAGCCTTCGAGTGTGGCAACTCCAAAGTGCTCTTTTAGCGCTGCTTCTGCGTTTGCCACAGAGAAGTCCATATCGTTTCTGAACGTGATATGAGTTCCTGTTTCATGCAGTATCTTCCATGCTTTTGACTTGGCTAGAACATCGGGCAGGAGTATCTCAGAGGGAGCAAGTCTGCCTATTTCGTTCATTACCGACTCGCTTTCAACGCCTCCCTCAATCTCCGTTGCCAGGAATTCACCTGTGGATACATCAGCCGCGGCTATACCAACGGCTCCTGAGTGTTCAATTACTGCGGCTAGGTAGTTATTTGTAGCATCTTCAAGCATAGAGCTCTCCAAGACAGTTCCAGGTGTAATGACTCTAACAACATCTCGCTTGACGAGACCTCTTGCTTGTGCGGGGTCCTCCATCTGGTCCGCCATTGCTACCGTGTAGCCCTGCTGTAACAACTTGGCAACGTATCCATCCACAGCATGGAAGGGAACCCCGCAAAGCGGCCAGCGGTTGACTCCCTCTCCCCTTGCAGTCAGAACGATATCCAACGCTTTACTTGCAGTCTTTGCGTCCTCATTGAACATCTCGTAGAAGTCACCAAGTCTGAACATCAGAATGCAGTCCGGGTACTGTTTCTTCAGTTGAAGATACTGCCGCTGCATCGGTGTTTGCTTGGTCATGGTGACTCCCTGCCTCTTTTGGATTCAGCTGACTCTCTAATAATCGCATCGCCTTGTGAGTTCTCCTGCAAAGTCTGACCGTTGTTTCATTGCCTACACAACAAAGAAGAAATGCCCAAGCCCTTACTGATTGATACTAGTTGATGGGCTTATGGAGCGAAGAATGGTAGCGCTGCTCCTCGCCATCAGTTTGCTGTCCCTGACAGTTGTATCCATCGAGATTCCGACGTGCGACGCTAACATTGGGAATGTAGCGATGATGCAGGAGGGTTCTACGTTTCACAATGGGACTGATATCAACATGCCCTATGCAGACGTCAGCATCAATATCACTAGACTAATAGACTGTGCAACGGTGAACATGACCGCCGTGTTTGCAGTCTATTCAAATATCACACAGAATGCGACTTTGGCATTTATGTATCCTTCTTTCAACCGAATCGGCATTGTGTACAATTCGACAGATGTTTCTGGCAATCCAATATCCTTTCAGACCAATGGGACTATGCAGATCATAGCAAATGCGACCATAATGAATTACACAATCGTGTTTTGGGATGATTTTATCGAAAGCGGGTTTATTGATGATTTTCTATACCATGCCCCATTTGTTCATCCGTTTGCAGACTTTGCCGTATTTGATCTTGAACTCACAGCAAATACAACTCTCATCTTCACAGTAGTTTCTGACTCAGTCTACATCCTGACGGATATCGACCTGTTCCAGTACTATTACATCGTAGGAAGTGCTCGGACTTTCATAGGTGACACTCATGAGAAGATACACCTTCGCCTCATCGAACATGCCGCATTTCTTGAGACAGAGTTTTCCCCCAATGAAACGCTGACTGTGTCGCAGGATGGGATCATAACTGAAGCAATATGGGAGTTCAACATCAGTCAGTTCACGCAGGATGTCATTGTGTTCAATGGTCAAATTCGAAATAGCCAAGGACCCCTCATCGATCACGGCTGGCTGCTTATAATAGGAGGAGTCGTGGCCATGATCGTAATACTAATACCGCGATTAAGAACCCGTGCGGATAGTGAAATTCAACCGATTGTCTGAGTTTCAAAATACTTTATACATGCAGTAACCATTCACCTCATGGAGTAGCTACTCATGAGTCAACCTTATGATGTTGCAGTGGTTGGAGCGGGACCAGCAGGGTCTACTGCAGCTCAGATAGTTGCCAGTAGCAATTTACGAGCACTCGTTCTCGATCGAAGGTCTATAGTGGGCACGCCAGTCCAGTGTGGCGAGCTCATCCCCACGCCATCAGAAACACGGAGGCTGTTTCCTCGTTCCAAAATGATGCCTAAAGCTGTAAATGTGCCAAGAGAATTCATCACAAACAGAACGAAATCCATTCGCCTGATTTCGCCAAATGGCAGCACATTTGAGTTTCCCTTTGAGGCTAACATTGTTGACAGGTCCAGATTCGACAGACAACTTGCGCAGAACGCTGTTGATGCTGGTGCTGAGGTTCAGCTGCGTTCAACCGTGCTGAAACGACCAGGGAAAAATGAACTCACTGTCAGAACTCAGAATACGACACACAAAGTCACTGCTAATGCTATCATTGGAGCTGATGGACCTAGATCCGTCGTGGCTCGTTCGATGGGACTGAGATTCATTCACTCCGAGTCAGACCTCAGTCCTGCCCTGCAATACGTAATGAGTGAGGTCGATGTGGACCCATCTGTTGTTGAGATGTACTTTGGTGAGAAGATAGCACCTGGAGGATATGCATGGGTCATACCTAAGGGTGATGGGCTAGCCAACATCGGTTTTGGGATGAGACGAAGTGTTGGTGGAGATGCAACTCCTCTTAGACGGTATCTAGAACGGTTTGTTTTTGTCTTGCTGGCACAGAAGATCGAGAGTGCGAAGATTGTTCGAAAAACAGGTGCGATAATCCCTATGGGAGGTCCACTTCACGAAACGTGGTTTCAAAATGCGCTATTGGTTGGGGATGCAGCTGGGCACGTAATGGCATCAAATGGAGGCGGAATTCCAACTGCACTATGCGGAGGCCGTATCGCAGGGGAATCCGTTGTTAAGTACCTGACAGAGAACGAATCCCTCTCCTCCTATGAACAGATGTGGAGAGCTGAGTTTGGTCAGGAATTAGAAACTGCACTAAGAGTCCTTAGAGTTGCAGACGTAGTCATGCCATCAGATGTCATTACTGATATCTGTATGAATCTGGCAGGAGTCAGATTTCTTGAGCCATTGATTCGGTGCCGTCTGCCTCTTCCTGTTGATTTAGCATCAAAAACCTTCGTTAAGCTGTTGTATCAGTTCATGTAGTGTGAGCTAGATCAGTATTGCCGTTTTACTGCGAAGTCTGCGAGAAGCATTAGCAACTCGCCATTTGAGAAGTTGGTACCACGAATCCTGTCCTTAGCAGCTTCCATAAACTCCTTGGCAGTTTCCGTGGCGTATTCAATAGACTTCATTTCTTTGATTCGTTCGAAGGCAAAGTCTACATCGCCCTCGTCCAATTTCCGAATGAGTTCCTTCTTCTTTCTTGGAGAACTGCTCTCTATAGTATGTGCAAGCACGAAATTACTTACATTCCTGTTCAGATCGGATAAACCAGTCTCTCCTGTTCCATTCTGGGTAGCAACTATATCGAGTATGTCATCACGAATTTGAAACGAGAAACCGAGATCCTCAGCATACTTCATTAACAGTTCTGATTGCTCCTCAGTCGCCTTACCCAGAATCGCTCCCACCTTCGCGGCGTAAGTCATGAACGCGACTGTTTTCATTCTTATAATATCCAGAGCGGCTTTTGTTGTGTAGGTTTGAGCTTTGTTTTGACTCATCAAGAGGTCTGCGGCTTCACCTTCACACATCCGGATACCAGCTGTGGCAACACTGGTCAGAAGTTGGGGAGTTGCTCTCTCTCCTATCAACTTGATTGCCAGGCCGACGAGCAGGTCTCCCGAGATTATGGCCATCTTCTCTCCGTACTTCTTGTGCGTAGTTTCGACTCCACGACGCAAATCATCTTCATCAATGACATCATCATGGATCAGACTAGCAGTCTGTATGAACTCAGTGGCAACTGCAAAAGGCAATGCGTCCACTAGAGTCCCACCCACTGCCTCGCAACCGAGTATTAGCAAAAGGGATCTTAGTCTCTTGCCACCTGCAAGAATCAGATGACGGACCGTTTCATAGAGTTGCTTGGGTTCTCCATCTTCATCCAAAAGGCAGCGTTTGATTTCCTCGTTAATGAGATTGATTCTTGTTCTTATCTTCTCATTCTCCAGAAAACCCGAAGAATCTGACTGCCAGGGTTCTGATGTCTGCATTTCATACTCAGTGTGAACAGTTGGGCGCTCTGACATCAGACGTACTCCTCAGGTTTTGGTTCAGACTGTATGTGCCTTAAAGCAGTGTCGTTTTTGCACCAATCGCACCCTTTAGTAAGTCTTTTCTTGGAACTACAAGGATTTCAAGTCCACGAGTTGTGATTGATTTGACGGATGAAAAACCTTCGAAAATCAGAGTCTGGCTGGCTGAGGTGCGCGCACCCTTCTTAACGGGCGCTATCGTGCCTGTGGTTCTTGGAACAAGCGTGGCCTGGGCGTCAACAGGTACGTTCCTTCTCGATATCTTTCTTCTGACCCTCGCTGCAGGCATCTTCATCCATATTGGATCTAACGTTGCTAACGACTATTTTGACCACAGAAGCGGCACCGACGATATCAACCTGGAGTATGTGCGTCCTTTCACTGGGGGAAGTAGGATGATACAGAAGGGGTGGTTGTCACCAGGAGAGGTCTTCCTGGAGTCGATAGTATTCTTCGTCCTTGGCGGCGGCATAGGTCTGTATCTTGCGTACACGAGAGGCGTAGAGGTCCTTATTATTGGAATCATTGGTGTCTGCTCGGGTTTCTTCTACACTGCTCCACCTTTTAGACTAGTGAACAGAGGTATCGGAGAGATTTTCGTTGGGCTCAATTTTGGGGTTCTCATGACTCTTGGTGCCTACTTCGTTCAGACTCAGGTGCTTGCTTGGGAAGCAATATTCCCCTCCATTCCGATTGCAATTCTAATCACAGCTGTTTTGTACATCAACGAGTTTCCCGACTATGAGGCTGACAAGTCAGTCGGCAAGTTGACTGCGGTAGTGCGTCTTGGTCGAAAACGCGCCGCGAAAGGGTACGTCGTCTTGATGGCAGCACTATACGTTTCGATACTACTGCCCGTCTTTCTAAACCCAACATATTGGTATACAGTTCTGGGACTAGCTACAATACCTGTCGCCGTGCTAGGTTGTAAGTACGCGCTAGCACACTATGAAGAATCACTTCAATTGACACCAGCATACGCCTCGACCGTCACGAACCACTTGTTTACGGGACTGTTTCTGTCACTATCTTACCTGTTGATTGGATTTTCAGTCCCTCCCCTCTACATTCCTGTCTGGGGTGCCCTGTGCCTAACAGTGTCTCTTGCCTTCTATTATCAAGCAGAACGCAAAGCAAAAGCAGCAGCTTCCATGATGCCTACTGAGTGAGTATCTACGACTTTCTGCTCTTCCAAGTGTAAAAGCTGGTTCCCTTCCAATAGAAGACTGCTCTTGGGATTACACGGATTGCTATTCTAGAACCTAATGGATATCCTGTGCCAAGGAAACCAGCATACTTCTCTAGGTAATTAGCCATCAGCTTGTCATCGACACGTTCCGTTTCAACGAGATAGCCTCTCCCTCGCACCATGACACCGACATTGCGTGCTGGAGACACTGGATCCCGCTGGTCTACAGTTATGCTCACGTTCTTGTTGCGTCTGATATTGAGAGCTTTCTTACTCTGTCTTGAGGTGACGAGATGGATTGTTCTGGTTTCATCATCCCAAACATAGAACATCGGTGTCACATGTGGATTGCATTCTAGGTCAGTTGTACCTAAGTATGCAAAGAATCCATCTCGAAGGATCTCCAAAGCCGCGGCAGGAATATCTGCAGTCTTCCTAGCAGAATCACGCGGAGGTAATCTAAGTGTCATGATCTCACGCTCGCAGAGTTGTTGGTCGTGCCTCACGCCAGTAAGTTATCTTCTCAGGTTCTAGGCGTACAATTACTCTCGAAAGGAATGGCTTGTTACGCCAAGCTGGTGGCAAATCATTAGCTTGATCAGCATAGTACTTGATGTACATTGGATATTTCTTGGAGAACAGCCCTCTAACTCGGATAAGCCATAGACCATGAAGAAAGAGTCTGAATGCCCCTATGACTGAAAGTTCTCCCAGAATCATTCCTTTTCCAATCAAGAGCACAGCTCTATTCTTCATTGGTGACTCACGATCCCGCATATCGACTAAGACCGCGATCTTCGGATTCTTCTTGATGATTCGGTATTTGGCCGAAGCCACGGAGATAGCGAAATACAGATACTTGCCATCGTAGACAAAGATGACGGGTGTCACATGTGGCTGATTCTTCGAGCATGCATTCACATATGCGAATCTTTCATGATGGAGAATACTTTCAACATCTGGAGGAAACCAAGGGACAGTTTCCATCGCTAGCAGACTAAGTGTAGAAAGTCCCATTATTCCTGCTAGAAACACGGAAAGTCCAAGCAGCAAGAAATACGATTGAAGAGCTAGAGGTAGAAGAAGAAGAGCACTGAGGCCCCAATACAGGTTAATCATGTCAAGATGCTTGAGGGTTCTGACTTCGGAATAAGCTGTGTAGGCCAACCCTCTTCGCTTTCTTGCAGCAGCACTGAGCGTTATGGATCGGACTGCTGCGAAGAAGGTTGTTACTAGCGACAGTCCCAATCGATAACTGATGTCCCACGCCAACACAAGAATAAGAATGAACAAGAATGGATTCCCGAAACCCGCACCAAGAAAATACCGAAGATAATCAGTGTCGATTAAAAGGTAGAGCACGACAGCGACAAAACAAACAACACCACCAATGAGTTCCAGCTTCCGGTCCAAGAGAATTCGGTTCTTGTAATCCTGAAGAATTTTGTATTCAGCTTCATTAGTGGGATCTCTAAGTCTTCTGAGCCATGGAACAACGTAAAGACATCCGGAGGACCAGACCACAGTATAGATGATTGCTAGTGAACCGAATATTGCAGCTTCGGCTGGCATCTGAAAATAGATGAACGCTATCACACCAATGGCCTCCACAAGAAGCAACTGCGCAATTACCTCATAAGACGGGGGCATCCATCTGAATGGTGGTATTCGGTCTACAATCTCTTCGTAGATCCATTTCCTTTCATACCTGCTCTTGACTGTCGATCGATTATTCATCAGAAATGATTAGTTGACTACTGTTAATAGGCTGCCGAAGGGGTTTCTTATTGATCAGCCATATATCTCATCAAGCCCGTCCCAAGACAGACCAAGAGCTTGCGCGACAAGGACAGCAAGATCTTTCACCATCTTATTCGAACCTGCCTGTGGAAGTTGAGCATGCATAAAGTCTACGCAAGATGGACAACCAGACGCTACGATTTCTGCATTTGTGGCTTCGATATCTTCTACCTTGAGTCTATTGATCTGATTGGCGAATTCGGCATCAATGGCTCTCAGTACGCCTCCGGAACCACAACAATAGCAGTTTGCTTTGTTGTGCGGGAGTTCTTCAAATGTCACGCCCGGTATACTCTCCAGTACTTTCCTTGGCTCTTCATAGAATCCTGTATTCCTACCAGCGTCGCAACCATCGTGGAACGTGACTGTGGCATTAAGAGGAGTATTGAAACCTGTCAGTTTCCCTCTATCAAGAAGGTCTGCAAGATATTCATAGCCATAGCGAATCTCAAAACCATGATCGATACCCAAGAACTCATGGTACTCATGAGCCCACATCTTGTAGCAACCCGGGCAGTTGGTTACTATCGTTTCAACGCCGAGCTCTCTATACTTCTGAATATTATGCTCTGCGAGAGCTCTTGCCCCCTCGAAATCGCCTGACATGATAAGCGGCGCGCCGCAGCAGTATTCTTGTTCGCCCAGCATAGTATACTCTTCTCCAATCCTATCTAGGATCAGTGTCGTGGCAATTGTGGCTTGAATCGAAACGCCCCGAAACGAAGACGCACATCCAACGAAGAAGGCAGTCTTTGCTGGAGTCCCCTGTTTGCCCAGCAATTCATTCTCGTTAGGAGTCCAATAGGACCATCCCTCTATCCTATCCATTTGTGCCTGGCCTTGAATATTAAAAGTCTTCAATAGTGTGTCCTTTGCCGTCTGCAGTCTTTCGGGCCACATATTTCGCTTCTTGAACTCCGAGCGCATCACCTGATAGAGCTTCACGAACGGGATATCCACATGGCAGACCTCTTCACAACCTCCACACAGAGTACAGCCAAAAATTCCGTCCCTCAGACCCTCGAGACCCTCGGATGGTTTGATTCGACCTTGCATCAATGCTCGGGTCAAGAGCATCTTGCCCTTGCCTGAATATGTTTCGCGCCGCTTCACTTTGTAGGTGGGACAAGCACCATGACCTACTTGACAGAAACTGCACTGAGCGCAAGTGAATGCGTATCTTTGAAGATCGTATTCATTCAGTGTTGGAAAGTCCATCGTCACTTATCTCCGAGAATGAATCACTCAGGAATTTCGGTGCAATGCTCCTTAAAATCCTTCCATTTGGACCGCGACCAGATGAAGCAATCTGCTCTCGGGCCTCGCAAAACGTATTGTGCATGCATTACTACGCTATGTTTTTATCTTCCTGCTCTCCAAGCCTCGATTTGTAAGCGGCTCTGCTCATGAGCTGGAGAGTGGACTCATGGTCCTTGATCAAAAGCTGGTTGAAGAACTAGGCAAGATTTTCGGAGACCGCTTAATCACTGCGAAGCATGAGCTGATTCTGTTTGGGCAAGACGTTGGTTCTCTTCCAAAGCAAGTCGGTTGGCTCATGAACACAAAGCCCGACGCCCTTGTTCAACCTCTGACTCCTGAAGAGATACAGGCGCTCTATGAGCTGGCGCGAAAACACAAGATCCCCCTCGTCCCCAGAGCGGCAGGAACATCAGGATATGGCGGCGCGATTCCAAGAAAAGGAGGCATCATTGTTGATATGCGCCGAATGGACAGGATTCTTGACGTTGACTCTGAGAATCTCACTGTCACGGTTGAACCAGGAATCTCTTGGGCGAATCTTCAGTTTGCGTTGAACAGGAAGGGTCTGGATATACGATGTTATCCATCATCTGGTATCTCAGCGACTGTGGGTGGCTGGATTGCCCAAGGTGGCGATGGCATTGGCTCGTTGAAGTATGGAAAGATCAATGAGAACATAATCGAGCTCGAAGTGGTTCTGCCAACAGGAAGAATAGTCAACACGAAGGATTTTGGCCTTTTCTGCGACACTGAAGGAATACTGGGTATCATCACCAAAGCCACTCTCAAGATAAAAACCCTCACGCCGATGAAGGTCATTGTTTCCAGTTTTGAAGAAAACTATCAGATGGTTCTTGCAATTGAGAAGATACTCGAAGATGGCCCACTTCCGTACACGATGAAATTCGAGGAGTCAAAGTACACCGACCTCAAGAAGGCCATTTGGGAGGGCAAGAAGCCATTCCCGATACCGGCCAATCATTGTTCACTGATGATTGCATATGAGGGCAACGAGGAAGAAACAGAAGAGGGGTTGAGAGTTGTCCGCGAAGTCACTGAGATGTATCGAGGGCGTGTCTATGATGATGAGTTTGCAGAACATGAATGGCAGCTGCGCTACTATCCAATGAAGATCAAGAAGAGAGGGCCAACTCTGGTAGTCGGTCAAGCTTTTGCGCCTCTCGAGAATCTCGTTGCAATCCTTGATGATTTCCAGTATGAACAAGCCTCTGCGAAAGCTGGGATCGATGGCTACGTCAACTCAAAGACCGGAGTGACTATGATGGGCTACTTCCTTGAAGATGAGCGAAGACACTTCTACATGCTCTCGTGGTCACAGAGCTTTGTCATATTCAAAATTGCACAACGTCATGGAGGGCATGTGCACTCCACAGGAATTTGGTTCGCAAACTACGCATATCAGTACTTTGGAAAAGAACGGCTGTCCCGAATTCGAGCAGCGAAACTTCAATGGGACAAGAAGGAGATCTCGAATCCCGGGAAGATATTTGCCTACTGGCTACCATTCATCTTGAGAATCGGGAAATACTTCATGTGGATCTTCTTTGATCTGTTCAGAAATGGTTGGGGTCGGATCGCTCCAATTCTGCTGAAATGGTTGCAGAATGTGCCGCCACTGAAGTGGGTACTCAGATGGGGACGCGCCCATAGTCCCTGGCCGATGCAGTATGGTATAGGATGTTGCATGGTGGATGGTGCTGCAGGGATAGCTCCTCGATGGGACTTTGAGCGATTTGGTATGCTACCCCTGTTTGGTCCGAGACAGACCGATGTTCTGTGGATCTCAGGTTCGCTCACCAAGAAGATGGCACCACGGCTCAGGAGGATTTACGAGCAGATGCCTGAGCCCAAGTATGTGATCGCTTTTGGTCAATGCGTTGCTTCAGGAGGCCTCTTCTGGGAGGGATACAGCCTGATGACGCCTCCGGACAAGGTAGTACCTGTCGATGTCTACTTGCCGGGCTGTCCTCCGAAGCCGGCAGATTTCATTCGGGCACATCTGATTCTTCAGAACAAAATACGAGCTGGCACGACTCACTGGCAAAGAAGATATGAAAACCAGGATGCGATGGGGCTGATACAGTGATGTCGATTCGACAAGATAGCGACCCGTTTTGCATGCTCTGGCTAGGAATCATCATTCTGTCATCGTTCATCTTCAATTTCATCTATCTTGGCTTCTTGATGCCAGAATCGGTGCTGGTCATTGGAAGTGCCTTCGCTCTCCTAAGTGGGACTTCCCTATTGTTAGTATTCCTGTTAGTTGGATATTTCCGACCTGCGAGAGGTAAAGGAAAGAGCCTGATGATGGCACTATCGATTGTTGTTGGCTTTTTCTTCGTAATCTTTGTTGATGAATTTGTGAATGCTCTCCCTGCAGTTGGGACTACACTGTATCTCTCGGCCTGGGGGCTTGGAGGTTCGGTACTGACAGCCGGAGGTTTCTCGGTGATGCATACTCGCGAAGAGAGTTACTCTCCGGGCATGTTGGATGTAGGGTCACTACGTTACGGTGCTGAACAAAAACCTGCGGAAGAAGCTGCACCTAAGACTGAAACAAAACCCGAGAAAGCCGCTGATGCTGTTGATCCTGCATCTGCTGTTCCGAATGAGTAGGGATTTCGCTTCAATCGTAGAGCCAGTTGAAAGCAGCAAATGCAATCATGAGCCCAAGAGCCATGAGTGCAAACAGGATGACATTCGTGAGATACTCAAACAGAACGAAGATGAGATACGCATGAATACCGCCAAAAACGCCAGAAACTATTGTCAGTGCTACTCTACTTGATCGGGTATCAGCAGCAACAAATCCGAACGCCGAGGCAATGAGTAGAATCCCGCTCATGAAAAGGATCAAATGGAAAAACACGTACTGCGGAGCAAGTGCCGCACTCATTACTATCCACATGTAGGCTCCCAGAAGAGACATTCCAATTAGGAGCGATAGGTAGTAGAAGAATTTTCCTTCTTCGCCGCGAGCCAAATGAATCACCCGACACAGTAGAAACCTATGTCAAGTAGCTGCTCGATGTCTGACAGTATATAACTTCTTTGCGAGGTTTCCCGAAGCGTTTTTATCATGCTGCTTTCCTACGCGGGTAAGTCTAGCGCAGACTGCAGACCATAATCAGTCTCGACACATAGTGAGAGGTCGAAGAACTACAAAACGGCCTTTGGCACTGGAGTCTCTCAAGAGGATGGTTTCAAAGAATGATACAAACCACTAGATTGTTCTTGGATTTCTTCCCTGTCGTAGTCTGGGCGCTACTTGCGATAATTCTCGTCATTGTAATGCTGCTAGCCTCCTGGGTGCTACGACCTCATGTTCTCCAGAACTCCGAGAAGACCTCGACATACGAATGTGGCGAGGTACCAGTAGGTCCCTCACGCATTTCCTATCCTTACAACTACTTCGTATACACTGTGCTCTTTGTAGTTGTCGACGTGATGGGCGCATTTCTTTGGCTCCTCTCTTCCTCGACCATTCTATGGGCTGACGCTACCAAATATGAGGTTGTATGGCAGGTTATCGTCTTCATTTTCATAATTATGGGCGGAATTGGTTTTTCCTTGAAAATGATTCCACACACATTCCTCGATGGCAGAGAGACTGTTGAGTTATACAGGAAGATGAAGGCTGAGAGAGAACAAGAGCAGTTGGCTGCGGGAGGTCGATAGAGATGCAAGGTTTTGATCCTGCGTTATTCGAGCAGATCGAGTTTCTATTCTTGGCAGGCATGGTCCTGGTGCTTGCATATCTGGCCCTGGAGCATAAGGAGATAGTCTATGCCGCATTCTTCTTTGGTTTCATGGCATCTTTTGTCGCTGGTTTCTTCCTTCTGCTTGAAGCGCCCTTCATTGCTGGAATGCAGATTGCCGTGTACACTGGTGGAATCAGCGCTTTGATTATTTTTGCAGTTCTCATATTACCAAGAGTCCAAGACTCGACTCTAGAGAAATTCGCGTCCGCCAGAGTTCGTCATATTGGTCTCCTCATTTCAGCAGTCGTGACAGTACTTACTGGCTTTCTTGCGATCATCTTCCCATGGGCTGAGTCATTCAATGAGGCATTCGTTAGTATCTCGCAAGATCTGAATGGTCTTGCGCTCTGGTTGTGGTCTGAGAATGGTATCTACGTGCAGATGGTCGCCCTGATCATCCTCACCGCTCTCGTGGGCGCAATCGCCCTTTTGAAGATCGACAAAGCTGAGCAGCTCGGAGTTATCATCGGGGCTTCTGGAGGAGAGGCAAGCTCTACCAAAGATGAGCGAACCATTGCTGATGATGTGCGAACTATCGATGAATCCAAGGAGGTTGATGCTTGATGATCCCGCTCACCTGGTATTTGGTGCTCTCTTTCATGATGATAGGGTTAGGTGGATACGGGATGATGGTGAAAAGGAACCTCATTAGAATCCTGATAGGAGCTGAGATAATGGGCAATGGAGCCAATATTGCCCTGGTTGCCATCTCTCTATACAACCCGGTGTTCTACTTCACAGGTCAGGGCTTAATCATGCTCGTCATCTCTGTTTCTGCTGCACATACTGCGCTAGCATTGGTCTTGATGCTGATGTATAACCGTCGATACAATTCGGTTGACCTAGGCAAGCCAATTGAGATGGAGGGAAGATGAGCTGTCACAATCCTCCACCATTGACGCTTCAGCTTTCGCAAGAAAGCTCATCAATAAGCATCCCGAGGTCGGTTCTAGGTCTTTGGGTGCGAATCAGATTGAGCTGCTGGTGCCTGCTAATAAGATTCGACAGGTTGTGACGATGATCAACGAGGAAGTGCATGACGCTCTTCCTGAATCGGTCTTTGGAATCGATCTTGAAAACGACAAGTACGAGCTTATCTACATCATTTGGTCTCACTCAAATCGATTACTGCTCCAACTGAGAGTGTCGTTGGAAGGGGAGAGACCTGAGATCGAGAGTACTTGTGACATCTTCCCCGGCTTTGAATGGCACGAACGTGAAACTCGAGAGATGTTCGGGATTGAATTCAAGAATCATCCTGACCCTCGGCTGCTCCTTCTACCGGATGAACTTGAGGGAGCTTTTCCTCTTCGCAAGAGATTCCAAACTGACAGAAGCCGCTTGGATGAGACAGGCATCACTCCACCAAAAACACCGACAAGGACAGGAGGAGCGAACCAGTGAGCCCTAACATCCTTGATGAGGCCATAGATGTCTGGTTCGGACCTCAACATGTTTCCGCTCACGGATGGGCGACAAAATTGACTTTGGTCGGCGACTACATTGTCAAGTGTGATCCAAATGCCGGATACTTTCACCGTTCTGCAGAGAAGGTCCTTGAGTACAGGACCTTCAGGCAAGGGTCCCTTGTCATGGAAAGAATGTGCATGCTTGAGGCATTTCTTGCTGAGTATCCCTATGTTGCTGCAGTTGAAAAGATTGCAGAGCTTGAGGTACCAGATCGAGCGAAGGTCATGAGGACCATCATGATGGAGCTGTCCCGTCTGCACAGTATTCAATTCTGGTGGGGACAGTTCAATGCAGAGCTTGGATTCTTTACAATGGCTCTCTGGCCATGGGTCGACCGAGAGTATTCACTGGATGCCTTTGAAGAGTTGACGGGTTCGCGACACACTGTATCGTTCTCAACTCCTGGCGGAACAAGGTTCGACTTTAATGAGAAGGTCTTGAAACAGATCAATAGAGCCGTCAAGAGGTTTGAGGACAGACTGCCCAAGTTCCGGGATATGCAGATGGGAAGTCCTACCTTCAGAGCGAGGACCAAGGGCATTGGGCAGTACACCGCAAAACAGGGTCTCAAATGGGGACTAAGTGGACCTCCCATCAAGGCATGTGGCATCCCCATGGACCTGAGAAAAGATGCTCCTGATTCGAATCTTGCATACAACCTGTGCGATTGGGAAGTACCGATTACTGAGAATCCGGATCATCCTGGAGAGAGTGATGCTCTAGACCGGATGGAACAGAGATTCAAGGAGGCAGAAACCTCTGTAGAGATTATAAAACAACTGCTACCGCAATTACCCGAAGGTCCTATCATCGACGCCAAAGCTCGTGCCAAAGTCAATAGACTTCCGGCAGGAGAAGCATACGGTCGCGTAGAAGGGACACGAGGTATCACATCACTATGGCTCAAGACTCAAGATAAGGCACAGAGTGCATATCGCGCAAAGATACGTGGACCCTGTTTTGCATCCTACTACGCTTTGAAGGACTTGGTCCCTGGCGCGAAGTTTGCGGACTTCATTGTGATATTTGGAAGCTTAGACCCGTATCCTGGATGGTGGGACCGGTGAATGGAGGTGTGATGTTGCAGTTCGACTTCTTCACTTGGCTTGCAGGGATTCCCGATTGGATCTACGGCATACTGCAATGGATAATCAACCTCGTTCTGGGTGTCTTCTACTGGGCCTGGGGCATCATTGAATGGCTCTGGGCAATGGTGTTCTCACCAGCGAACTTCATGTTCTTGTTTCGAGCCGTCTTGTTTCCGGGTCTGATCTTTGTAGTGCTCACTCTGATTTGGGCTGTGTGGTTCACACGCAAACTCTGGGGTCGCATTCAAGACAGACGAGGACCGTTTCATATTGGCAAGTATGGAGGACTTCAGCTATTCGCCGATGCTATCAAGCTAATAGGAAAGGAAACCATCATTCCAGATAATGCAAAACGCTGGATGTTCAGGTTCCTGCCCTGTCTCCTTCTTGTGGTTGTACTATTGCCATTCTGTTTCATACCTTGGGACTTTGACTTCTGGTACATTTCGGACCTCTCAGTGAGTCTTGTCCTAGTATTCGCCTTCCTGACGGCAGTTCCTGTCGTATCATTGCTTGCAGGTTGGGTCAGTGGTTGCAAGTACTCACTCATAGGAGGATTCCGAGCGGCGAACAATCAGTTTGCTGCAGAGATTCCAATGATTGTTTCTTCAGCTGGACCTGCTATGCTTGCTGGGTCTCTGAGTCTCATGGGCATCGCCCAAGCACAGACTTCTGTCTGGTTTGCAGTTGTATTGCCTGTGAACCTTGCTACATTCCTGATTGCAGCCATTGCATCAGTAGGTGTATTCCCATTCGACGCCCCTGTTGCAGACTCTGAGATCATCTTCGGCTGGAGGACTGAGTTCACAGGAATCTACTTCACTCTCACTTACTTTGCAGAATTCGCTGAGCAGATGCTCTACTCAGCCATAATCGTCGCTCTCTTTTTGGGAGGGCCTGTTGGTCTGCCTTTCCTCCCTGGTGCAGTGAACTTCACTATCAAGTTCATCATCACCTTTTTCTTCTTCGTACTTGTCAGTTCGTCATTCCAGCGACTTAGACAGGACCAGATTGTTCACTATTGTTGGAGGTATCTGCTCCCTCTTGCGCTACTGAATGTCATATTCGCAATGCTCGCGATAGTCTATCTACCTGAACTGGCAGCATTGTTGCCCTTAGGAGGTCCATAAACGATGGGTTTCTTCAGTGTACTGGGTGACATCTTCAAGATTCTGAAACACACATTCAGGCAGGTCTTCAAGAGACCCTTCACTTACTTCTACCCATTTGAGGACAGAATCTATCCGGAGAGGACACGTGGAAGGCACATCCATGTCCGACAGAACTGCACAGCGTGTGCGCAGTGCGTTAGGTCATGCCCAGTCGTTGCGATACGAATAGACAAGGACGATAAGATGTACGAGAAAGACGCAGCTCTATACTTTGACTATACTCGTTGCATCTTCTGTGGGCACTGTGTCGAGGCCTGCCGATTCAACGCTCTTTTCCACACTCCAGTCGTCGACCTAAGTGAGGGCGATCGAAGAGACCTGATTTACGGGCCGGATAAGATCACTACCCTTGAGAGGGAACCGTTTGAGTGGCGTGGAAGGAGGTTCCGGTAATGCAGACCTTCCTCTCTGAGTTCCCCTTCATGGCGCTCTCTCTAGCTGTCATGTTCATAGGAGCACTCCTCATCTACGTCTTCAAGAATAGAATCAGTAATAGCGCGGGAAAGATTGCCACTGGTGTATCTCTTGCAGGCTCTGCTTTGATGATAGAGCCCTTCTACGAGCTGATGACCGAAGGCTTCTCAGAGGAAACATATGTCTGGTCGACACTTCTAGAGCCGTTCGGGCTCTTTCTTGACCCCGTAGCATTTCCCATCACCCTCGCAGTCGTTGTGCTCGGATTCCTATCAGTGGTGTATGCAGTAGGGTACACTGAACACACGGAACACAAACCGACCTTCTTCGCCAATCAGCTCTTCTTCATCATGGGCATGATTTGGGTGACACTTGCGACTAACCTAATAGAATTCTTCATTGCATGGGAAATCATGCTTGTCCCCAGCTATTTCCTCATCCTCTTCTGGGGACTTCCAGAAACTCGAAAGCGCACAGCTCTCAAGTTCTGGCTCTATACCCAGTCCGGTGCAGTCTGTATCCTTATTGGATTCGGATTGCTATACGCCAACGGTGGTGGATCTTTTGTACTGGCAAACCTTGGGGCGAGTGGAGACCTGATATTCAAGATTATCTTCATACTGCTTGCTGCTGGCTTCCTAGTCAAGATGGCAGTGTTTCCAATCCATTGGTGGCTTCCACCGGTTCATGCAGAGGCACCTACTCCAATCTCTGTTCTCCTGTCCGGTGCGATGATTGAGACAGGTGCCTATGCTCTCGTACGATTTGGTACACTGACTCTGGATGTCGTCGCAAGTCAGTTTGCCCTCTACATAGCAACACTTGGTGTTATCACAGTTTTCTACGGCGGTTTCATGGCTCTTGCCCAGGTAGACATCAAGAGACTCCTTGCATATTCATCTGTTTCACAGATGGGGTACGTGCTCTTCGCTCTGGGCACTGCAACAATTGCAGGCGTATCTGGTGGAATGTTTCATCTCATCAACCATGCTTTCTCCAAGGGGCTGTTGTTCATGTCTGCCGGTGCGGTCATACATCAGACAGGTCTTCGCGACATCAAGAAGATGGGTGGTCTCTCCAACAAGATGCCTATCACTGCATTTGCGGCAGCGATAGGAATGATGAGCATTGCGGGCAGCCCTCCCCTCTCGGGCTTTGCTAGTGAATGGATGATGTTTCTGGGAGGCTTCCAAGCAGCGATTCCGATTCCCGGTGCGGAGCTCAACATGAGCTTTCTACTTCTGGCCATTATTGCAGCATCAAGCTCGATTCTGAGTGCTGCCTACATGCTGCGATTCTTCTGGCGCGTGTTCTTGGGTGCGCATCCGGAGTCTCTTGAGGAAGTGAAGGAGAGTCCTCGATCAATGACCATCCCGATGGTGATCCTTGGCGTTCTCATTGTAATCTTTGGAATATTCCCGAGCTTGGCACTCGATGTCATAGTCCCGGTGTTTTCAGGCGTGTTCGGCCCATGAGGTGAGTCAGATGTTACTTGGTCTACCCTATTATCTAATCCTCGTCATTCCTCTGGCTGGATCACTGCTGGTGCCACTTGTGGGAAGATTCAGTATAAGACTCCGTGACTGGACGCCAGCTGTACTAATGGGCATGACAATGGTGCTATGTTGGTCCCTTCTTCCAGACCTAGGCATAGAGCACATGCCACATTATGAGTGGATCAATATCCCAGGTCTCTATGTTCCCTTCGAGATGCTCCTCGACCCGCTCTCCGTGATCATGGCCATTCTATCAAGCACGCTGTGTTTTCTCATCTATGTGTACAGCACCGAGTACATGGCTCATGAAGCCGATAGAAACAGATTCTTCTTCCTGATGCTCTTGTTCGGAGGAGGAATGCTGACTCTAGTCCTGAGCGGATCCCTGCTGATTGCTTTCATAGGTTGGGAGATCATGGGCCTATGCAGCTATGGTCTCATTGGTTTCTGGAATGACAAGCGGAACAGGCCGGAACAAGATCCCATGGGCTATCAACAGAGTAATCCTTTGCTGCAATTCGAGACAGAGGGCGAGTACAACACTCACTGCGGCACGAAGGCCTTCATCGTTACAAGGATTGGCGACGCCTTGATGCTGGGCGGCATTCTCCTGCTCTTCACGTTCACTGGTTCCTTCCTGTTCACAGACCTTGCCAACAATATCAATAATTGGTGGGATACGATGGCGAACTGGGGTCTCCTGCTACCTGCGCTCATCCTCATCTTTGCAGGTGCCATAGGAAAGTCTGGTCAGGTTCCCCTGCAGGTGTGGCTCCCAGAGGCAATGAGCGGCCCGACTGCGGTCTCTGCGTTGATTCATGCTGCGACTATGGTTAAGGCTGGTGTGTATATCACTGCTCGTTTCCTGGTGACCATTGTAAATGCTACTGCAACCCCAGCTCATGAAATTCGCGCAGGACCTGGCTTTGCGCCGCTACAGACTTTCGGTATCGAGATGGCCATCACATTCTTCATCATTGTTGCAGTCGTCGGAGCGATTACTGCTTTTATGACAGCTACAATGGGCATGGTTTCGAACGAGCTCAAGCAGGTCCTTGCCTTCTCAACTCTGAGTCAGCTAGGCTACATGATTCTGGCAATTGGCACAGGCGGAATCCTCGCTGTGAATGGTCACTTCGATCAGGCATATCTCAGCGGTGTGCTTCATGTTGTTTCCCATGGTGCCTTCAAAGCCCTTCTCTTCCTTGCCGCTGGCGGCGTCATTCATGTAGTCCATACGAAGTATATGTCCAATATGGGAGGTCTGAAGAAGAGCATGCCTCGGACCTATCGAGTCATGCTGATTGGTGTGCTTGCACTTGCGGGCATTCCACCGCTATCTGGTTTCTGGTCCAAGGACTCCATTATAGAGTACACCTACGAGTTAGCTGTCGAGTATTCATTTGGCATTCTGCTGTTCGGCCTTGCAGTGTTTGCCGCAGCATGTACTATCTTCTACAGCATAAGGCTCATGGGAATAGTCTTTCATGGAAAGGAGCCGGAACATCAAGAAGAAGAACATCACACGAGTCCTCATGACCCCGGTCCTGCTATGATGGTTCCGTTGTATATCCTCGCAGGATTCACGATAATTGCATTCCTTGTGTTTCCCTTTATTCAAGCAATCATTCTCCAAGAAGGACCGATGACTCCAGAGCTATTGATAGGAACACTCTGGGAGATGACTATCGCCAAGTTCACAATGCCTGGAGTTGTCCCGTTCGCGATCACTATTGGCGCTCTCCTTCTTGGCGGAATACCTGCGTATCGAATTTACATAAAGAATGCAGATAGACCAAACTCAGTTATTCCTGATAATGGTGTTCGCCGGAAGCTGTACAACCTTCTGAGGCATCGATGGTACATCAATGAGTCCTACTACTGGTTCGTAAACAAGCTCCTCCGCTTCGCAGATGCCTGGCGAGTCCAAGTCGATGATCCCGTAATCGATGGGATTGACTTCAAATCTGCTGGTACTGCGCAGACCCTTTCAAGAAAGATTCGCTGGTTTGATGACAATATCATTGATGGTTTTGCAGAGGGGGTTTCAACTAGGAGCGTGGAGGCTTCAGAGATAGGACTGGAAACGCAGACCGGGCGAATCAATGATTACGTAAGTGTGGTGATCTTTGGCATTGGCCTCTTGATAGTCATCGGCCTTCTAGCAATGGGGGTACTCTAGATGCAGCTGGACTTTGCCACGAGTCTTATCAGTAGTCTTCCATTGAACATCCTTGTCCTAATGCTTGTGATGCCTCTAGGTGGCGCATTCCTCGCCTATCTCCTCGGAAACAAGGGAGCGCGAGCCATCACGCTGGTCATCACAACTCTAGAGCTGGGTCTCTCCGTACTACTGATGCTGGGCACTCCATCAGTAGGTCCAGCCCCAGGCGGTCTGAGCCACACCTGGAGCTATATCTTAGCTCGACTAGGAACAACCACAGATTCTCCAGTCTTTGAGATTATCCTTGGCGTCGATGGAATTTCGATGGTCTTGGTTCTGCTTTCCGCCCTCGTTGTGTGGATTGCAGCCATCGGGTCGAATCACATCAAGGACTCTGCAAATGTCTACTACGCTCTGTTTCTTCTGCTTCAGACAGGGCTGTTGGGAGTCTTTGTTTCATTTGATTTGATTGGATTCTTCGTATTCTGGGAACTTGTCCTAGTGCCCATGTTCTTCATCATTGGCAGGTGGGGCGAGGAAGGTAGTAGACACGCCTCAATCAAGTTCTTCATCTACACACATCTCGGCTCTGCTGTGATGTTGGTGGGCTTCTTCTATCTCTACTTCATGTCCTCCAACTTCACGGTCGATCATGTACCCACCTTCGATATGGTCGCGCTACGCAACGTTGGACTCGATCCAACCGTTCAGATTGGATTCGCCCTTGCTCTCTTTGTGGGTGCTGGTGTGAAGTTGCCCGTATTTCCTCTTCACAACTGGCTTCCATGGGCACATGTGAAGGCTCCGACACCAGGCTCTGTCATTCTTGCAGGAATCCTGCTAAAGATGGGAGGGTATGCATTCATCCGTCTTGGCCTGTGGATGGTACCTGAGGCTATGGCACGACTGGCCATTCCGTTTGCAGTCGTTGCTGTCTTTACGTGCATCTATGCTGCTTTCACTGCACTTGCTCAGACTGACATGAAGAGCCTTGTCGCGTACACCTCGATCAATCATATGGCTTGGGTCCTACTTGGTGTTGCTGCCTATGCTGCTGGCTACAACTCCCCCGATCCTGCAATCCAGGCAGCAGCAAACTTGGCTGTTCAGGGTTCAATGTTTATGATGTTCTCTCATGGCACGATCATATCCGTGATGTTCATTGTTGCAGGTCAGCTCAAATACAGCGCAGGGACGAGAGAGATTCCCAATGTCAAGGGTCTTATGACGAAAGCACCGCACCTCTCTGGAGTGTTGATAATCGCCACGCTCGCAGCTTTTGGCCTACCTGGCTTTAGTGGCTTTATTGCTGAAGCACTGGTCATCTTTGGAGCTATTGTGATATACCCCCTGTCGGCACT
>Ga0153915_10000434_pt1 | contig 38357 bp, 37 predicted proteins | sample Opewatmetagenome_2_FD_107003 | JGI IMG/M metagenome (GOLD analysis project Ga0153915, IMG submission 107003) | Freshwater wetland microbial communities from Ohio, USA - Open water 3 Core 3 Depth 3 metaG | ecosystem: Environmental > Aquatic > Freshwater > Wetlands | place: USA: Ohio, Lake Erie...
CTGCGTACAGATCTTCTTTAGTTAATGCTAATATTTTAGGGGATGTTGCTTTAGCTTTAGGCATGAACGAATATTTACTTCTCTCAAAAGGAGAAGCAAAAGATATTGGTAAAGCTAGAGGTTATATTTTAGCAAATACATATGAAGCCTACGTAGGAGCTGTTTATTTAGATAGAGGTTACGATGTTGTTAAAGATTTTATTTCAAGAACTGTTTTTGGAAAAATAGAAGAAATTGTAGCTCAAAAACTTTGGAGAGACTCTAAAAGTTTAGTTCAAGAAAAATCACAGGAATATTTGAGTGTTACTCCTTCTTATAAAGTATTACATGAATCTGGACCTGACCATGATAAATCTTTTACTATTGGAATATATTTTGGTAAGGAATTAGTTACTGAAGGTAAGGGTAAATCCAAACAAGAAGCTGAACAAAATGCAGCTCATCGAGCTTTAGAAATTAAAGAATGGTTAGATTAAGATGACTCTTAAATCATTAGAATTAATAGGATTTAAATCATTTGGACGAAAAAGCGTTTTGGAATTTAATACACCAATAACGGCTATTGTTGGACCTAACGGTTCAGGTAAATCAAATATTGTAGAAGCTATTCGTTTTGTTTTAGGAGAACAATCTATTAAATCTCTTCGAGGTAAAGGAGGAGCAGATTTGATTTTTAAGGGCTCAAAAGCTCTATCTTCTTCAAATAGAGCTCAAGTTACAATTGTATTTGATAATAAAAATAAATTATTTTCTTTTACAAATAGTGGACTTGGTGTGTCATTAGATTATGACGAAGTTGTAATTAGTAGAGAGGTTTTTGCTGATGGGGCAAATAAATATTCTATTAATAAAACGGAAGTTCGTTTAAAGGATATTATGGATTTACTTTCCTCAGTTAATATTGGAAATTCTGGACACCATATAATATCCCAAGGTGAAGCAGATAAGGTCTTAAACGCTTCCAATAAAGATCGTCGTAGTATGATAGAAGATGCATTGGGTTTAAGAATTTATCAATACAGAATTAAAGAATCAGAAAGAAAATTAGAAAAAACTTTAATAAATATAAAAGAGGTCCAAAGTTTAAGACGAGAAATTGCTCCACATTTAACTTTTCTCAAAAAACAAGTTCAAGTGGTTGAGAAAGCTCGTGAAATGAGAGAAGAATTGCGTGAATTATATAAAACTTATATATCTAAAGAAACAACTTTTATAAATAAGGAATCTGGGCGTTTAGAAAAACTAAAAAGCGAATCAATAAATAAATCAAAATCATTAGGAATTCGCATAGAAGATCTAAGGCAACAGAGTAATGATAATAAAGTTAATAATGAAATTTTAGATAAAATTAAAGATAATGAAAATGAGTTATCTTCTGTCCGTGATAGTAAAAACGAATTAATTCGCAAACTCGGTAGAATCGAAGGAATAATTGAAGGAATAGAAAATCAGTTTTCTAAATCTCAAAAAGTTGAAGATAAGATAATTCATGAGTCAGAATGGAGAAGCATTGTCTCAGATATTTTATATAAAATAGATGAAGTCTTAAAGACAAGTGAATTACCAAATTTAGTTGAAGTTTTACAAAACATAAAAACTAAATTAAATGAATCTTTTAATTCTTCAAATAATCAAACAGTTATTCCAATAGAAGAAAATTCTGAATATCAAGAAATGCAAAAAGTTAAAAATGATTTAAATAATCAGATTGAGCAACTAGAAAATAGGGAGAAAGAGATTATAGAAACTATAGATAAATTAAAAGAAGAAGAACAAAAAAACCAGATATTATTTAGAGATAGCGAAAAAGTTCTCTATAGTTTGTTGGGAGAGAAAAATGAAATAGATAGTAAATTAAATTCACTTCGTTATGAAGAGGAAAAGTTGTCTATGATTAAGAACGCTTTTGGGGTAGAACTTAATGAAGCTGGAGTTTTAATTGGTAAAGATATTCTTTCTTTTGTAGAGATAAAAGTAGAGGAAGAGATTAATCGCGAAGATCAAGAACAACTTCGCCGAAAAATTGAAAGAATTAAAATTAAAATTGAAGATGCTGGAAGTGGAAAAGGGGAAGATGTGATGAAAGAATATCAAGAAACTGTTGATAGAGATAATTTTCTTGCAAAAGAAATTGATGATTTAAATAAAAGTATTAAAGATTGTTATATTCTTATCCAAGAACTTAAGGATAAGTTAGATAGTGAATTTAAAAATGGGGTTGAAAAAATAAACAAACAATTCCAAGAGTTTTTCAGTTTGATGTTTGGTGGGGGAGGAGCTTTTCTTTCTATAACAATGGAGCATAAAAAACAAAAGAAAAATGATGAATCTATCTCTGAAGAAGAAATTGAAGAATCACAAGAAGAAGACGAAAGTGAAATTGGTTTTGAGAGAGGAATTGAGATAAATGTTAATCTCCCTCATAAGAAAGTTAAAGATTTACATATGCTCTCTGGTGGTGAAAGGTCTCTTGCTTCTATTGCTCTTCTTTTTGCCATCTCTCAAGTTAATCCACCACCATTTTTAGTTTTAGATGAAACCGATGCCGCACTAGATGAAGCAAATTCTCGTAAATATGGAGATATGCTTGTAAATCTTTCAAAATATTCACAGCTTATTGTTGTTACTCATAATCGTGAGACAATGTCTCGTGCTCAAGTTCTATTTGGAGTTACAATGAATTCAGAGGGAACATCAAAACTTCTATCTATACACTTAGAAGACGCTACAGCTTATGCAAAATAGTTAATTATATATTTATAATATGATTTAATATAATAGAGCCATTGGGTTAAAATCCAATGGCTTTTCTAATTTATTTATTATTACCATTTATGATATAATGTTCCACATGGAAAATCTTTTGAATGTTTCAATTTTAGATGTCTTTGCTCGCTTATCAGTAGCCTTGGTTTTGGGAATGATTATTGGAATTGAGCGTATCAGAGCCCACAAAACAGCAGGTATGCGTACTTATGCACTTGTGGCTATGGGGTCAGCTTTGTTTGTTATTGTTTCTGAAGAAATAGTTAAATATTACACTGGTTTTTCTGCTCTTAATCCAATTATGTTAATTTCTCAAATTGTAGTTGGGGTTGGATTCTTGGGGGCTGGGATGATTTTTATGAAAGATTCAAAACTTATGGGTCTTACCAGTGCAACTGGTCTATGGGTTTCAGCTGGTATTGGTATGGCAGCAGGTTTTAAATTATATGGTATAGCAGTAGTAGCTACCTTACTTACTATTTTTGTTTTTGTTGTTTTATGGTATCTTGAAGAACGTATTAAGAAATCAAAATTTGTTGATAATAGCGATGATTCAAAAGATATCAGCTATTAACTTTTTATGATAACTTCAGCTGAGATAAGAAATAAATTTCTAAAATTTTTTGAAGACAAAGGACATAAAATAATTCCTTCGGCTTCTTTAGTGCCAGAGAATGATCCTTCTGTTCTTTTTAATACTGCTGGAATGCAACCACTTGCCCCTTATCTTTTAGGACAGAAACATCCAATGGGGAATCGTCTTTGTGATTGTCAAAAATGTGTAAGAACAAATGATATTGATGAAGTTGGTGATAATCGTCACCTCACTTTTTTTGAAATGCTTGGCAATTGGTCACTAGGGGACTATTTTAAAAAAGAATCAATTGCTTGGAGTTTTGAATTTCTTACTGACAAAGAAGTAGGGCTTGGACTTGATAAAGAAAAAATTTACATAACCGTTTTTGAGGGAAATGATAATGCTCCACGAGACGAAGAAGCATATAAAATATGGAAAGAATATTTACCTGAAGACCATATTTATTTTTTACCAGAAGAAAATAATTGGTGGAGTGCTGGAGAAAGTGGTCCATGTGGTCCAGATACTGAAATTTTTTATAATATTACGGGGAAAGAACTTAATATAAAAATAAAAGATGATTTTATAAAGGCTGATAATAATGGGGAAGTTATAGAGATTTGGAATAATGTTTTTATGGAATACGAAAAGAAAGATGGTAAGGTCGCTGGTAAACTTTCACAGAAAAATGTTGATACAGGAATGGGACTAGAGAGGGTTACAATGGTTTGTCAAAATGCAGAAACAGTCTTTGATACAGATTTGTTTTGTGGAGAAAAAACTAGAGAAGATAGGATTGTAATTGACCATGTGAAAGCTTCGCTTTTTATGATTGCTGATGGAGTTTTGCCTAGTAATACAGGAAGAGGTTATGTTCTTAGGAGATTAATTAGGAGAGCTTTACGTTTTTCTGATAAGCCACTCAAATATTTTATTGATGAAGTCAAAAATATTTACAAAGATGTTTATAAATTAGACGGTAGAAGAATTATTGAAGAAGAAGAAAATAAATTTAAACAAACCCTAGAAAAAGGATTAAAAGAATTTGAAAAAAATATTCATCATATTTCAATGGCTAGTTGGAAAAAGTCAGAAACACAACCTGATTTAGAGAAATTAAATAAATATCCATTAATATCTGATGATATAGTTTTTAAATTAATTACTTCTTTTGGTTTTCCAAAGGAAATTATTATAGAAATGGCAAAAGAAAAAAGTGTTTATATTGATTGGGATAAAGTAGATATTCTTTTGAATAAACATCAAAAACTTTCTAAAACTGCTTCAGCGGGGATGTTTCGTGGAGGATTAGCAAATCATAGTGAAAAAACTACAAAACTTCATACCGCACATCATCTACTTCTTGCTGCATTACAAAATATTGTTGATAAGAATATTAAACAGCGAGGTAGTAATATTACAGAAGATAGATTACGTATGGATTTTCTTTGTGACCATAAATTAACCGATGAAGAAAAACGAAAAGTTGAAGAATGGGTAAATGATAAAATAAAAAGAGGGTTAAAAATTATTAGAAAGGAATTACCATTAGTAGAAGCCGAAAAACTTGGAGCTGAAATGGAATTTGGTTCTAAATACCCAGAAATTGTTTCTATTTATTTTATAGAAGACGAAAATGGTAATTTTATCTCTAAAGAATTTTGTGGAGGACCTCATGTTTTAAATACTAAAGAATTAGGGCATTTTAAAATTCAAAAAGAAGAAGCTATTTCTGCAGGTATTCGTAGAATTAAAGCTGTTTTAGAATAGTAGGTAAGTGATTAAAAGCTACTGAGGTTGCTTAATAGATTTTTCTTTTAATTAGTACTATTTTTATAGTATAATAATTAATATGAAATTTTTATCTAAATCAAAAAAGATAAAGAATAAAAAAGTTATAATTTTTGATATTGGTTCTGGAAGTGTTGCTGGAGCTGTTGCCCTAATTCCCTTAAATAAAGAGTTAACTCCAACTATTCTAAAATCAGTACGTAATGAAATTAAATTTAGGAGAGACCTAAATTTTAATGACTTTGTCAATGATATGACCGATTCCTTATATAAAGTTGCTAATCTCATATTAAATGAAAAGTTAGGAGCTCCAGATGAAATTTTCTGTGTTCTTGCTTCTCCTTGGTATATATCAGAGAATAAAGTTATAAAAATAGAAAAAAGTAAAAAGGCTGTTTTTAAGAATAAAAATGCTAATAAACTTATAAAAGAAGAAACTGCAAGGTTGACTAATTATTATAAAAAAAAGTATGGGGAAGATGTACCAAAGATGATTGAACAGTATATTCTTTCTGTATCTTTAGATGGCGTTCCTGTAGATAATCCTGTTGGTCTAAAATATAAAACTGCTGAGATAGACATGATTATGTCTTCATCTCCTACTATGTGTTTAGATAAAGTAAAAGAAACTATTTCAAAAGTATTTCACGAAACTAAAGTTAATTTTTCATCTTTTACTCTTTTAACTCATCTCGCATTAAGGGATAGGTATATTAAAGATAATTCTTATTTATTAGTAGATGTTGCTGGTGAAATAACTGATATTGGAGTTGTAATTAACGGGATATTAAAATTTAATTTATCTTTTCCGATAGGTAAAAAAACAATTTTTAAAAATATTTGCAATAAACTGGATCTTGAATTGCGTGATGTCCAAGAAATTCTAAAATTATATAGTGAAAAAAGGTTATTTAAACCAATTGTATCTAAAATAGAACCAATTATTAAGAATATAGAAAATTCTTGGATTAAATCCTTTAGCGAGTCGCTTAATAATTTATCTTCAAAATCTATAGATATTCCTCATCTAATTTATTTAACAGCTGATAATAATGTAAAAAGTTGGGTTACTAATGTTATTGAGAAAATAGAACATCCTCTTTTTAAAACAAATAATTATAAATATATTGTAGAAAAACTAGACGGGTCAGAATTCTCAAGAATGTGTAATTTTGCAGAAGGAGAGCATGATCCATTTTTGATGATAGAAACTATCGCAATAACTGATCTTATTTCTTATAAAAACAAATAATATGCCAAGAATTTTAATGGAAGACATGAAAGTTAATAGGGGTCCTAACAAACCTTTAACTAAAAAGGCATCTAGTTCTTCTCATGTGATAAATCTTAAAAAAGAAGATAAAAATATAATATCTTCTAAGGCAATAGAAAATAATATAAAGAAAGAAGAAATAAAAAAAGAAAATAATAAAGTAGAAAGAATAAAAGAAGAGAAAATTAATGAATTTCTTAAGAGTAGAGATTTTAATCAAAAAAGAATAAAAAGAACGCCTTCTTTTAATAAAAAACATGGACCAGTGCATAAGATTACAGTAGTTATTCTTATAATTTGTGTCCTAATAGGACTATTTTATTGGGGAGGAATTATTTTTCAGAAAGCTAATGTTACGATAACACTTAAACATCAAAATATTGAATATAAGAAACAGCAATTTATAGCAACAAAAGAGCAAACTAGTGACAATACTGATCCTATTAATTTTGAAATAATGATTGTTTCAGATAAACAAGTAAAAAATCTAATTCTTACTGATACCAAAGAAGTATCAGAGAAAGCTAAAGGAACAATAACTTTATATAATGAATTTGGTATGAATCCACAAATAATTGCTGCTGGTTCTTTTATCTCTGACTCAGAAGGGAAGGCTTATAAGATAGATAAAACTGTATCTGTTCCTGGGTATAAGTTAGATAATAAAAAGAATAAAGTTATTGGTAAAGTAGATGTAAGCATTACCTCATTTCTTCCTGGGGATATCTATAATGGGTCACCGGATAAATTTTATGTAAATGCTTTTAAAAATACCAATAAGTATGAAAAAATTTATGGGGAGATAAAAACTCCACTTGAAGGAGGAGCTTCAGGCACAGTATATGTTCTAAATGATTCCAATAAAGAAACACTTAAAAAGATAGTTGAAAATTCTGTCAAAAATGATTTATTTAATAAAGTTAAAGCTCAAATTCCTCAAGGGTATATATTGTATCCAGAAGCCTCTAGTTTTTCATATACTATAGATGATTCCATTTTATCTAAAACAACTCAAGCTGATGTTGAGGTAGAAGGTTCTTTATCAGTTATTCTTCTTGATAGAGAAAGTTTAATAAATAAAATTATTAAAATGTCCTTATCAAATGTTTCTTCCGAGGAAGAGAAAAAAGAAATTACTTTAAACTATTTAGATGATTTATCTTTTAGTTTTGTTAACTCTAGCCAAATTATAGATAAAGATATGGAGAATATATCATTTTATTTAGATGGTACAATTGATGCTATCTGGAATCCTGATTTAGATATTCTCAAAAAAAATTTAGCAGGTCAAAATAAAAATGATGTTTCTTCTATCTTTAAAAATGATCCTGGTATATCTTCAGCGGTTGTAAAAATCTTTCCCCCTTGGCAGAAAGATATACCTGATAAGTCATCTGATATTAATATAATAATTAAATAATTGACGTCGTGATTAATATTTGTTATATTTATTGAACAATTAAATGAATAAAGAAAGTAATCAAAACATTGTTTCTGGTATTGTTATAGAAGCATTACCTAATGCATTATTTAGAGTTGATTTAGGGGAAGAAAAGATAAATTTAGCTTATCTTTCAGGAAAAATGAGAATGCACAGGATAAAGGTTTTAGTTGGTGATAAAGTTGAAGTTATTCTTGACCCATACGGGGGAAAAGGGAGAATAATTAAAAGGAATTAAAAGGGGGTATTGCTTATTTTTTAGAAATAGTGTAATATATGACAGTGTCTATTTATATGTAAAGAGAAATATAGGGTATAACCCTTATTTCTCTTTAAGTGTTTATATAAAATGAAAATCAAATCATCTGTTAAAAAAATCTGTGCAAATTGCAAATTAATTAAACGAAGAGGTCATCTTCGTGTTATTTGTTCTAATCCTAAGCATAAACAAAAACAATAATTTTAATAATATGAGAATTCTTGGTATTACTGTTCCGAATAATAAACATTTAGATGTAGCCTTAACTTGCCTTTATGGTATAGGTATTTCTAGAGCACAAAATATTTTAAAGGAAGCGGGTGTTGATAAAAATATAAAAAGTGATTTATTAACTGTTGATCAAGAAAATGCAATTCGTAAAATTATAGAAGGTATGGTAATTGAAGGAGCCCTTAAGCGTGAAATTGCCTCTAACATTAAAAGATTAAAAGATATAAAATCATACAGAGGTATAAGGCATATCAGACGCCTTCCTTCTCGTGGACAAAGGACAAAAACTAATTCTCGTACAGTTAGAGGGAACGTTAGAGTTACGATGGGTAGCGGTAAAAGGAAAACAGAAAAAACTTAAAATTAATTAGAGAATTGTTTATTGTTTTATTTAAATAAATTATGGGAAAAGTAAAAATTATTACAAAAGAAGAAAATGATATACCAGAAGAAATTACTTCTGATGTTATTTCAAATCAACCAGTAAAAGTTCCTAAGAAAAAAATTGTTTCTGGTACTTTACATATAGAAGCAACTTTTAACAACACAAAAGTTTCTTTGTCTGATAAAGAAGGTAATACTTTGTTCTGGACTTCTTCAGGTTCTTTGGGTTTTAAGGGGGCTAAGAAGGGGACACCATTTGCTGCTTCAAAAGCTGGAGCAATTATTGGTGAAAAAGCCAAAGCTATTGGAATAAAAGAAGTTGATGTTATTGTTAAAGGGGTTGGTAGTGGTCGTGAACCCACAATTCGTGCTTTTATGGCTTATGATATAGATATTACTAGCGTGCGTGATATGACCCCAGTCCCACATAATGGACCTAAACCTAAAAAACCAAGAAGAGTATAATTTATGAAAAGTGTTAAAAAATATAAAATTGGAAGAAGATTAGGAGCTGGAGTGTTTGAGAAATGTCAAACAACTAAGTTTGCTGTCTCTGAAGCTCGTCATTTAAAAAATTCTAAAAATAAAAAACCTAAAATTCTTTCTGGATATGCTGCTCAATTTATAGAAAAACAAAAAGTTCGTTTTGCTTATGGTATAAGCGAACGTCAATTTTTAAATTATGTTAAAGAAGCAATTTCTTCCCATAAAGGAATTCCTGAAACAGAATATCTTTTTGAATTATTAGAAGATAGATTAGATAACGTTGTTTATAGATTAGGATTAACTCATTCTCGTAGACTTGCTCGCCAGATGGTTTCTCACGGACATATAACTATAAATGGGGTAAAATCAACTATTCCATCTTATAGATTAAAAGTCGGGGATATCATTTCTGTTCGTGAGGGTAGTAAAAAAAGTGTTTTATTTTCTGATATGGTTAATAAAACTAAAGATTATACTTGTCCTAATTGGCTTTCTTTTGATGCAGGACAACTTACTGGAAAAGTTTTAGGTAAACCTAAAAATATTGAAGGGTTTATAAACCTCAATACAGTTTTGGAATTTTATAGTCGTTAATTAAAATATGGTTAATTTTTATAAATAATTAAGAGAAGTTTAACTTCTCAAAATCATATAATTTATGTCTGATTTAAATATTATATTACCATCAAAATTATCTATTGTTTCAGAAAGTGGAACAAAAGGAATCTATGAAATAGATGGTCTTTACCCTGGCTACGGACATACTCTAGGAAATTCTCTACGTAGAATTATTTTATCCTCATTAGTTGGTTCAGCTATTACATCATTAAAAATAGAGGGCGTTGATCATGAATTTTCAGTTATTGATGGTGTTAAGGAAGATGTCATTACAATACTTCTTCATCTTAAACAAGTTCGTTTTAGATTACTTACTGATGAACCTCAGACTGTCAAACTTAATATTAAAGGGCCTAAACAAGTTACAGCAGGGGATATAGAGGTTAGCGGTCAAGTTGAAGTATTAAATAAAGATTTATATATTGCTGAAGTTACTGGGAAAAACAATATTTCTATTGAAATGACAGTTGAGAAAGGGCTTGGTTTTGTTTCTAAAGAACAGCACCAGAAAACAAAAAATGAAGTAGGTACTATTTCTCTAGACGCAATATTTACTCCAATCCGTCGTGTTGCTTATGAAGTTGAAAATATGCGTGTTGGGGATAAAACAAATCATAATCGTTTGCGTATGATAATTGAGACTGATGGGACACTAACCCCTCGTGAAGCTCTTGAAAAGGCTATTGTTATTATGGTAGAACAATTACAGACAATTGTAGGTTTTACAATTTCCAAAAAACCTGAAAATGCTAATAAGTTAGGAGATGGTATAGAGGATAATGAAGTAAAAGAAAAGATTGAAAATAGTGAAATAACGGACATATTAAAAACGAGAATTGATACTTTAAATTTATCAACTCGTACCTTAAATGCCTTAACGGGGGCAAATATTAGAACAATTGGTGGTATTGCTCGAAAGAAGCAAGAAGATTTATTAGAAATTGAAGGAATTGGTGACAAGGGTATCCAAGAAATTAGAAAAGTTTTAACTGGGTACGGAATAACACTTAAAGAATAGTATGAGACATCACAATAATATTAGAAAATTTGGGAGGAAAAAAGATCAAAGGACTGCTCTTATGAAAGGTTTGGTTTTATCTTTAATTTCTCATGGTAAGATAGAAACAACTGAAGCTAAAGCTAAAGAGCTACGTCCTTTTATTGAGAAATTAATAACGAAAGCAAATGTTGGGACTCTTGCTTCTGGAAGAATAGTTTTATCTCGTTTATATAATCTTAAGGTAGAATCAAATAAATTGATTAAAGAAATAGCTCCTAAATATAAAGGACGTAACGGTGGTTATACTCGTATAACCAAGCTTCCTCGTCGTAAAGGAGATGCAAGTAAAATGGCTATTATTGAACTCATTTAATATATTCATATGACTACTTATACAATAGATGCAGAAAATAGAACATTAGGTCGTGTTGCAAGTGAAGCTGCAAAAGCTTTAATTGGTAAAAATTTAGTAAGTTATACAAGAAATAAAGTTTCGGAAGTTTCTGTTACCATAATAAATGCTAGCAAAACTAAAATGACAGAAAAAAGATTAAAAGAGACTTTACATGAAAAATATTCTGGTCAACCGGGTGGTTTTAAGCTAGAAACAAATACTAAAATCTTAGGAAAAAAGGGTTGGAAGGGACTTTACGAACTAGCTGTTTCTGGAATGATTTCTTCTAATAAATTAAAACCAGTTATAATGAAGCATTTAACAATAAAAGATTAATAATTTTATGGATAAAAAGACAACAACAAAAGAGAAAGAATACTGTAGAGGAGTTGGCCGTCGCAAAACAGCTATTTCCGTTGTAAAACTATATAAAGCCTCTAAAAATTCTTACACAATAAATGATAAAGATTTTACTGAATACTTTAAAACGGGTGAATTGAAAAAAATTGTTACTAGCGCGTTTGAAGTTATTGGTGGTACAGATAAGTTTAAAATTATTGCTACTGTTCGTGGAGGAGGAATTCACGCTCAAGCTGAAGCGGTAAGGCATGGTATTTCACGTGCTTTAGTTGTTTATGATAATGAGTTACGTGGAGTTCTTAAAAAAGCAAAAATGCTTAAGCGTGACCCACGTCATATTGAAAGAAAGAAATTTGGACTTAAGAAAGCTCGTAAATCGCCACAATGGTCTAAGCGTTAAAATAATAATAAAAATTCTACACTTGAAAAAGTGTGGAATTTTTGTATAATCCATAATATGAACGAAGAAGAAAATAAAGATGAACTTCAAGGTGGAGGAAATTTTAATGATGTCGAGTTTATTGATAGTAACGAAGATGGGGAAGCTTTGCCTAATAAAGATGTTTTAAAAAAGATTCGCCAAGAATTAAAAACTTGTCAAAAAGAAAAGGAAGAATATTTAACTGGGTGGCAAAGAGCTAAAGCCGACTATATAAATTTGCAAAAAGAATACGAAAATTCACATATTAAAAGCTCTAATATAATCAAAGAGAAGTTTCTAAAGAACTTACTTCCAGCTTTAGATAGTTTTGATATGGCTTTCGGGAATAAGGAAACGTGGGAATCTGTTGATAAAAATTGGAGAATGGGAATTGAATATATTTATCAACAATTAATGAGTGCTCTAGAAAATGAGGGAATTGAAAGAATTGATAAAATTGATGTTATTTTTGATCCAGTTATCCATGAATCAATAGAAACTATTTTAACCGATAAAGAAAATCAAGATCATAAAATAGAAAAAATAATTCAAGTAGGTTATAAAACAGGGGATAGAATTATTCGGCCTGCGAGAGTAAACGTTTACGAATATAAAAAATAATTTACTCTAAACAATTTTTAAAGAATTCTTTTTCTGTTTCTTTATCTATTTTATCTGTGACAATTATCATAAGCTCGGTTGTTAGAATAAGATCATTTTTAATATTTGTAAAAAGATGCTCAAATGGATACATAGAAATCCAAACAGAATTTTTTATACAAATAAAATTTGCTTTTTTAAGAAGATAACGTAATGCTTCACGTTCACTTTTTCTTTCTTCTGGAATATCAAGAATTATAATTCTCCAAAAACCATCCCATTTAGTTGAAATTAAACCATTGTCGCACTCTAGGTATAATTGATTTATTTTTTGTTTACCTTGATTAGTTAAACGTATATATTGACCGTTGTCAGATGATAAACACTCTATTAATCCATCTTCTGTTAGATTTTTAATAGAACGGGAGATAGCATATTTCTTCTTAATGTCAGTTATATCTTCATGTATATCTTTAATAGATACAGCTTGTTTACCTGCTAACTTCCTTAAAATACCCTTAGAAATATTACTTTTTTTGACCATATTGCATATTATACTATATTGTTGTATATTATACAAGTATTTTGCGGTCACGAAATACTTGTCAAAAATAATATAAAGAGTATAATTGTTTTATGTTGGGTATAAAAAACTCAACTTATAAATTATAAAACATTATTAGTTAATTATTAAAATAAATTATATGAGTAAAATAATTGGTATAGATTTGGGTACAACAAATAGTGCAGTTGCAATTATTGAAGGGGGACAACCAAAAATAATTGAAAATATTGAAGGTGGAAGAACAACTCCCTCTATAGTTGCTATCACAAAAAATAACGATAGACTCGTTGGACTTTTAGCTAAACGTCAGTCTGTTACAAATCCTCATAATACTATTTATGGTATTAAGAGATATATGGGTCATAAACTTGATGATCCAGAAATTCAGAAAATTATAAAAGCAGCATCATTTGAAACTCGAAAAGGAAGTGATGGTGGAGTTGAAGTAAAAATGGGAGATAAATGGTTCCGTCCTGAAGAAGTTTCTGCAATGATTCTTGCAAAAATTAAATCTGATGTAGAAGCCAAACTTGGAGAAAAAATAACTGAAGCTGTTATTACAGTTCCTGCTTACTTTAATGATTCACAAAGAAAAGCAACTAAAGACGCTGGAGCCATTGCTGGACTTGATGTTAAAAGAATTATTAATGAGCCAACTGCAGCGGCTTTAGCTTATGGATTTAATACTAAAAAGAACCAACAAATAGCTGTTTATGATTTTGGAGGTGGAACATTTGATATTTCTGTTCTTGATGTTTCTGATGATGTTATAGAAGTTAAATCTACAGATGGAGATTCTCATATGGGGGGTCGTGATATTGATCAAAAAATTATTCGCTGGTTAGCGGATGAGTTTAAGAAAGAGTCTGGTATTGATGTTACGAAAGACCCACTTGCCCTTCAACGTCTTGATGAAGCTGCAGAAAAAGCTAAGATTGAACTTTCTACAACAATGGAAACAGAAGTTAATATTCCATTCATTACTTCTGATGCTTCTGGTCCTAAACACTTACTTATCAAAATGTCTCGTGCTGTTCTTGAATCATTAGCTGAAGAGTATATTAATCGTTCAATTGAAATAACTAAGAGAGCCATAGAAGCTTCACCTTATAAGATGAATGATATTGATGAAATTATTTTAGTCGGGGGACAAACAAGAATGCCAAAGATTATTGAAGAAGTTAAGAAATTATTTGGTAAAGAACCAAATCGTTCAATTAATCCAGACGAAGTTGTCGCCGCTGGAGCTGCTGTTCAAGCAGGAGTTTTACAGGGAGATGTTCGTGATGTATTGCTTCTTGACGTTATTCCACTTTCTCTTGGTATAGAGACGTTAGGAGGTGTTTCTACTAAATTAATAGAAAAAAATACAACGATTCCTACTTCAAAATCTCAAGTATTTTCAACAGCAGCAGACAATCAGACCTCAGTTGAGATTCATATAACTCAAGGTGAGCGTCCAATGGCAACAGATAATAAATCATTAGGTAGATTTATTCTAGATGGTATTCCACCAGCACCAAGAGGTATGCCACAAGTAGAAGTTACTTTTGATGTTGATACAAATGGTATTTTAAACGTTAAAGCCAAAGATAAAGCTTCTGGTAAAGAACAATCAATTCGTATTGAAGCAAGTTCAGGACTTTCAGATGCGGATATTAAAAAAATGAAAGAAGATGCTGAAGCTCATGCTGATGAAGATGTTAAAAAGAAAGAATTAGCAGATGAAAAAAATACGGCTGATATGATGATCTTTACTGCTGAAAAGTCCTTGAAGGATTATGGGGATAAGGTTTCTCCTGAAATTAAAGTAGCTGTTGAAGAAAAAATAGCTGAAGTAAAGAAGGCCAAAGAAGGGACAGATGTTGCTGTAATAAAATCTTCTATTGAAGCATTATCTGGTGAAATTTCTAAAATTGGCGAAGCTATGAGTAAGGCTAATGCTAGTGATACCCCAAATCAAGAAGAGAATAAAACACCAGAACAACAAGAACCAGAAATTAAAGATGCAGAAGTAAAAGAAGAATAAGAAAACAAATTAAAATTTTTTAAATAGTTCTTGTCAAGGGGGCGGTTGAGTGCGACGGCAGAAAACTTCAGCAAATTTTTACCAAAAAATTTGCGGACCCGAGACAAGAAGCTATTTGGAATGATTTTATTATAATAATATGCCCAAAGATTATTACAACGTATTAGGTATCAACAAAAATGCTTCAAAAGATGAAATTAAAAAAGCTTTTCATAAATTAGCTTTAAAATATCATCCTGATAAAAATAACGGAGATGATTCTAAGTTTAAAGAGGTAAATGAGGCTTACCAAGTACTTTCTAATGATGAAAAAAGAGCACGTTATGACCAGTTTGGTTCAGCTGATGGACCTAATATGGGTGGTGGTTCTTACGGGGGATATAATTCTAATGCTGGTGGTTTCGGGGGTTTTGATTTTTCTGGTTTCCAAAATGGACAAGGTTTTGATATGGGAGATCTAGGAGATATTTTTGGTGAATTTTTTGGAGGAGGAATGAGCCGTAGTAGTAAAAAACAAAAAAGAGGAAGAGATATTCAAACAGAAATGACCCTTTCCCTTGAAGAATCCGTATTTGGAATTAAAAAGACTATTATTCTTAGTAAGCAATCTGTGTGTGGTATTTGTAATGGAACTGGAGCTAAACCAGGGACTAAAATGAATACTTGTAGCGCTTGTGGTGGGTCTGGAAAAATAGAAGAAATTAGGCGTTCTATTTTAGGATCATTCGCAACTACTAGAGTTTGTGATGTTTGTATGGGAACGGGGAAAGTTCCATTAGAAAAATGTTCAATATGTAATGGGGCAGGAGTCTACAAGAAAAAACAAGAAATATCAATAAACATTCCAGCGGGGATAGAAGATGGGGAAACTTTAAAAATGTCTGGTTATGGAGAAGATATAAAAGGGGGAAGTTCAGGAAATTTATTTATAAAAATAAAAGTAAAATTAGATCCAATTTTTAGACGCGAAGGGGTTAATTTGATTATGGATTTATCTGTTAAGCTCACCGACTCTCTTTTGGGAACAGTTTATAAATTAAAAACCCTAGAAGGTAAAACAATTGATGTAAAAATTCCAGAAGGAATAAGACACAATGAAATGCTTAGAATTAAGGGCTATGGGGTTCCTTCAGGTAGAGGAAGAGGTGATATTATTCTCCATATAAAAATTAAACCTCAGCCAAAATTATCACGTAAGGCTAAAGAACTTATAGAGAATTTGAGAGAAGAAGGACTATAAAATCTTTACATATTTTATGTATTTGTGATATTATTATTAGTATTATTATTTTATTTGTAGATGAAAATCTGCTTTTAATGAGATGACTAAACGCAGTATTGCTTCTAAAAAACTTTGGAAGCTTGGAATTAAGGATTTTAATACACAATATTTTGATTTTAACAAAGATGGAGATTTAATTGCTAAAGAAGGGAATAATATATATAACTTAAGATACTTAGCCGAAAAATTTGGGACATCTCTTGAAATTCTTTTTCCTTATATTATTGAAGAGAGAGTAGAAGATTTTTTAGATCTAGCTGCATCTATAATTAAGAAGAATAAATATCAGGGTAAATTCTTTTATCATTATCCAATGAAAGCTAATCAGACTAAAGAAGTTGTTTTAGCTGTAGCTGGAGAAGGAGCTAATATTGAAGTTTCGTCTTATAACGAACTTTATATAGTTAAAAGAATGTTGGAGCAAGAATCATTTAACGAAAAAATTCGCATTCTTTGTAATGGACCAAAAACTAATAAATATATTAATTTAATAGATGAACTTCAGCATAGGGGGTTAAAAGTTATTCCAATTATAGAAGGTCCAAATGAATTAAAAATATTTCAGTTCTCTAAATATGATGTTGGAATCCGACTTGATATACCAGTTAAGTCAAAAACAAATTGGAATAAACAAATAGATCGTTTTGGTTTTGCTAGAAAAGAAATATTAAAGATGTCATCTTTTAAAAATTTAAAAGTGTTACATTACAGAATAGGTAAAATTGAAAAACCATCAGATATTATTGAAAATACAAAATATGCTCTTAATGTTTATTTTAAATTAAAAGAATTAAACCCATCATTAGATACTTTAGATATAGGCGGAGGAATGACGGTTCCATTTGGAAGAGATAAAAAGTATTCAGCTGATAAAATTTTAGAAAAAGTTTTTGAACTTTTGCAGAAAGAGTCAGATAAAAGAGGAATTCCTCACCCTAATCTTATTTGTGAATGGGGTAGATATATGGTTGCTCCTGCACAAATAACAATATTTAAGGTTATTGATACTAAATCAGTTTCTAATAAAAGTGTTGCGGGAAAGAAATGGTATGTTATTGATGGGAGTTTAATGAATGATCTTGTAGATACTTGGGGAATTAATCAAAAATGGTTTGTTGTTCCAGTAACTAATGAGTTTGATGGAAAACTAAATAATATTTGGATTTCTGGGTCTTCTTGTGATTCTGATGATATTTATACTGGAGGGAACAATGATGAAGCTGTAACTTTACCAGATTATACTTATGACCAAAATGATCCACTTTATATAGCTTTCTTTGATACAGGAGCTTATCAAGATGCTATGGGTTCTCATCATTGTATGCTTTCAGCTCCAATGAGAATAATTGCCGAAAATGGACATATTGTTGTTGCTAAAAAACGAGAAGGTCCAGAAGATGTAGGAAAAGAATTTGGATGGTAAGATAATAAACCTCAACATAACGTTGAGATTTATTATCTTATTTAAGATAGCCTTTTTTGGCTAAGAGCTCAGCATTTAGGATTCCGCCTCCAGCAGCACCACGGACAGTATTGTGTGATAGAGCAACAAATTTATAATCAAAAATATTGCAATCTCTTAATCTACCTACTGTTACAGCCATAGCTTTATCATTATTTCTATCTTTCTTGGGCTGAGGGCGATTTTCTTCTTCTGTATAAATAATTGGTTGTATCGGAGCAAAAGGAAGTTTTAATTCTTGGGGAACACTTTTAAAATTTTTCCAGATTTTTATAATTTCTTCTTTACTTGGCTTTTTATTTTTAAATTCTAAACTTACACAAGCAAGATGACCATCAGAAACTGGTACACGTGTACATGTTGCAGAAATTTTTAAATCTTTTCTATTTTCAAATTTTCCATTCTTTATTTTTCCTAAAATCTTAAGTGGTTCTTGCTCTGTTTTTTCTTCTTCGCCACCGATAAATGGAATTACATTGTCTATCATATCTAAACTTGCTACTCCAGGGTAACCAGCTCCTGAAACAGCCTGAAGGGTAGTTATAAATATCCTTTTTATAGGATATCCAGCTTTTTCTATAGCATATATAGGGGTTAAATAGCTTTGTATACTACAATTTGGTTTAACTGCGATAAAACCCTTATTCCACCCATGATTTTTCTTCTGAAATTTGATTATATCTGTATGATAATTATTTATTTCTGGAATAAGCATAGGCATATCTTCACTCCATCTATTTGCGGAAGAGTTTGAGATTACGGGGATACCAGCTTTGGCATAATTTTCTTCCGTTTCTTTTACTAGTTTTTTGTCATTTACTTCAAAAGCTGAAAATACAAAATCACATTTATTTTTTGCTTTATCTATATCAAGGACGTCATATACTTTTAAATTTTTTACTTTCTCTGGTATGGGAGTAGTCATCTGCCATCTACTTTTTACTGCGTCTTCATAACTCATTCCTGCAGAATTAGCAGAAGCTGCAACATAAACAACAGAAAACCATGGGTGATTTTCAAGTAATTTTATATAATTTTGCCCGACCATTCCTGTAGCCCCTAATATTCCCACTTTAAATTTTTTTGTCATAATAATATATAAAGAATATTTTAACGTAATACTATTTAATAAATTTTTTATAAACCGATCGCATTATTTTATTAATATCATTTGTTTTTATAATTGCTTCCATTCTATAACAATTTTCATAATAAAAAGCACTAATAAGGAGGTTTGCTCCTTTTTTAACTAGCAAATCATTAAAATTACTTACATCTTTTGCCTTAAACCAACCGATAAGATATATCATACTAGCTTCAGTTTTTTCAATAGTATGAATTTTTTGTTTTAATTCTTCATAAGCTTTTTCAAGTTGCCCATTCTTATTATCGGTAACAATTTGAACACTATAGCGAGCATTACTTATAAGTGTTACTTCAATTTTATATTTTTTGAAAATTTCAGAAATTATAATAATTAAATCATTGAGTTTAATATTCTCATCAGTAGCTAAAATAAAAGTTAAATCACCCTTTGAATTCAAAAGCTTTGCTCCTTCATGTAGTTTTTTAATATTTTCAATTCTAGTTTTCAATTTAGGATTTATAATAGAAGTAATTTCAACTGGTGTTTGAAACATTCTAATAAAAGGAATTGCCTTATCATGAATAACTTTTCCTGCCTCTTCGGCTTCATAATAATTTATAAAAGGAATAGTTTTTGCTTTTTCAATAATTTTAGGGTCAGCAGAAAGAACTCCTCCAACATCTTTCCAGAGAATTATCTTTTCTGCACGAAGAGCAGTACCAACAAAACAAGCGGTTGTATCTGTTCCACCACGACCTAGGGTTGCTATTTCTCCATTTTTTGTTATACCAGTAAATCCGGGGATAACAATAATTTCTTCTAAATTCTTAATTTTGTTTTGTATATTATTTTCCGAAATAGAAAAATCAATATTTGCATTTTTAAAATTATTATCAGTAATAATTGGTATATTTTCAGCTAAAATTTCTTTTGCTTTTAGGTTAGAAAAATTTAAATACGCAGTAAAGATTGTGGCGGATATTTTTTCTCCAAGAGAAACAATTTTATCTTCAATGGAATTATTAATTTTACTTGATTTATTTAATTCATTAGAAAGATTCAATAATATATTTTTTATATTTTCTTGAGCCTCTTTGTAAAAACTATTAGTAAGACCAATGTCGCTCATTATTTGATTATGTTGTTCAGAAATTTCATTAACGAACTTTTTGATTAAATCCAAATTGTAATTTTCTTTGAGTTCTTCTACAAAAGAGATAAGTTTATTAGTAATCCCAGGCATAGCTGAAATAACAATAATAGGATAAAAACCATTAGATATTTGTTCTTTTATTCTTTTCTGCATACAGGGAATTAGTTCTTTTTTCAAGATTCCTCCGCCAAACTTATTAACAATGATTTTCTGACTAGACATTTTATTTAAGATTAACCCTTTAATTTTATAATATTTAACTTAAAAATCAAGGGTTTTTTAGTTGACTTATAGATAAATGGATAGTAGAGTTATATATGTAATAATATATAGAAAGTTTCGTAAAATTTAAAATTATGTCAAAAATATTAGTTATCGGCTGTGGAAATGTTGGAAGTGTTGGGCTTCATAAGATGGCTCAGTATCCAAAAATTTTCAGTGAAATTCATGTTGTCGGAAGAACACTTAATAAATGTGAGGCTGTTCGTAGTTCTGTAAAAAAGAAATCAAAAGGAAAAGTTGACTTGAAGATCCATATTGTTGATGTTGGTAAAGGTAAAAATTTCTTAAATCTTTTAAAAGAAGTAAAACCAGAGCTTGTAATAAACTGGGGCAGCCCTTATGATAACTTAGTTATTATGGATGCTTGCTTAGAATGTGGAGTTAATTATATTGATACTGCTTGCTACGAACACCCAGAACACTATGGATTCTCTTATAAACTTCAATTAGCTAAAAATGAAGCTTTCAAAAAGAAAGGTTTACTTGCTGTTGTTGGAGTAGGTTTTGATCCTGGAGTTTCAAATATTTATTCTGCTTATGCAAGAGACTATGTTTTTGACCAGATAGATACTATTGATATTTTGGATTGTAATGGTGGAAGTAAAGATAAAAAAATCAAATTTGCTCCAAATTTTGATCCCGAAATAAATCTTCGTGAGCTTATTCTTCCTATTAAGTATTGGAAAAATGGTAAATGGTTAGAAAAAGGGAAATTAATTGATGAAGAAGCTAACTATTTTGAATTTAATTTCCCTGAAGCTGGAAAATTTACACCTTATCTTATGTATCATGAAGAAATGGAGACAATTCCAACTCATATAAAAGGGTTGAAAAGAATTCGTTTCTGGATGACATTTGATAAAAATTATCTAACTTATTTACGTGTTTTATATAATGTTGGACTTACAAGAATTGATTCCGTAAAATATAATGGGCAAGAAATAATCCCAGTGAAATTCTTAAAAGAAATTTTACCCAAAGGAAAAGATTTTAATAGTGGATATATGGGGAAAACAAATATCGGGAATATTATTTCCGGTAAAAAGAACGGCAAGAATAAATACATATATATTTATAATGTTTGTGATCATCACCAAGCTTTCTTAGAGACTAACGGAAATGCTATTGGATATACGACTGCTATTCCTACAGTTACTTGTGCTAAGCTTGTGCTTGAGGGCAAATGGGGAGGTGTCGGGGTAAAAAATACGGAAGATGAATCTTTTGATTCAAAGGTATTCATTGAAGAAATGGAGAAGACAGGTCTTAGAACAAATATAAAGATTCTTAAAGATTTACCAAAAGAACTCAAAAAGGATTACTAAAAATGTCTGAAAAAAATAAAAATATTTTCATAGAACCTTGGGTAGAGAAAGAAATTTGGAAAAATCTTGATTTTTCAGCGGTCAAAACACCTGCCTATATAGTTAGTGAAAGTATTCTAGAAAGTAATCTAAAAATATTAAATAAGGTAGAAAAAGAAACTGGGGCCAAGATATTAATGGCCATAAAAAGCTTTTCTATGTTTAAAGTTTTTCCTCTCGCAAGCAAATATCTTTCTGGTTCAGAAGCTAGCTCTGTGAACGAAGCGAGACTTGGGCATACAAAGTTTGGAAAGGAGACCCATGTTTTCTCTCCTTCTTATACAGATGAAAATATAAAAGAATATTTAAAATATTCTGATCATTTGGTTTTCAATTCTTTTTCTAAATGGAATAAATTTAAGGATACTTGCAAGGGGAAAGCTTCTTGTGGAATGAGGGTGAATATTGAACATAGTGAGACAGAGAATGAAATGTATGACCCAAGTAGACCGAAATCTCATTTTGGTGTAACTATTGCAAACTTCCAGAATGAGAATATTGAGGGGTTAGAAGGATTACACTTTCATAATCTTTGTGAATTAAATGCAGATGCACTTGAAAGGACACTAAAAGTTTTTGAAGAAAAGTTTGGAAAGTATTTGGATAAAATGAAATGGGTGAATTTCGGAGGAGGACATCACATAACTAGAAAAGATTATGACTTAGCTTTACTCTATAAATTAATAAAAGATTTTAAAACAAAATATCCTCATTTGGGAGTATACTTAGAGCCGGGAGAAGCTGTTGCACTAAATGCTGGGGTCCTTGTAGGTAGTGTTGTGGATATTTTCAATAATGGTATAAATATAGCTGTTTTGAACGTTTCTCCCACTTGCCATATGCCAGATGTCATAGAAATGCCTTATTTACCAGCTATTTTAGGGGCTGTACCTTCCACAGAGCGAAGTAGTGACATTTATCGTCTAGTAGGACCTAGCTGTCTTACGGGCGATGTAATAGGCGAATATTCATTTGATAAACCTTTAAAAATTGGAGATAAAATTGTATTCTTAAACATGGCAATATACACTATGGTTAAGAATAATACTTTTAATGGGGTTAATTTACCTGATATTGATATAATAGATAAAAATGGTAAATTAAAAATTATAAAAAAATTTGGTTACAAAGATTTCAAAAATAGATTATCTTAATGAATACTAAAGAAATAAAAGAAGAAAAACTTAAAAATTTTAACCCAAATGAAAATGGACTTTTTGAACACGGTATTTTTGGTTTGCCTTTTAGTGTAGAAGAATCAAAGCTTGTTCTTCTTCCTGTGCCATGGGAAGCTACAGTTTCTTATAGAAGTGGAGCTTCAAAAGGTCCTAAGGCTATACTTGATGCGTCTCAGCAGATAGATTTATATGATCCTATTTACCCAAATGGGTGGAAAGAGGGTATTGCAATGCAAGATATCCCAACAGATATGTATTATGAAAATATGCAAGTTTGTAAAAAGACGGAAGAGTATCTGAATGGTTATTTAAATGGAAACAAAGATGAAAAACTTTTAGAAGAGATAAATGTTGATTGTGCTAATTTAAATAAGAGAGTTGAAGATGTAGCTAACGGACTTCTTAAAGAGGGGAAAATTGTTGGAATTGTTGGGGGAGACCATAGTTCTCCGTTTGGATATTTTAAATCTTTAGCCAATAAGTATAAAAGTTTTGGAATATTGTATATAGATGCTCATGCAGATTTAAGATGTGCTTATGAAGGATTTAATTATTCTCATGCCTCAATATTCCATAATGTGTTATCTATTCCAAATGTTTCAAAACTTGTTCAAGTTGGAGTTCGAGATATAAGTGAAGAAGAAACTAATTTAGTTAATAAAGAAAAAAATCGCATAAAATTATTTTCTGATTACGAAATTAAAAATGATTTATATAAAGGTAAATCTTGGAGTAAGAAATGTGATGAAATAATAAAAAACTTGCCTAAAGAAGTTTATATATCTTTTGATATAGACGGGTTAGAGCCTTCACTTTGCTCAAACACTGGCACACCAGTGCCTGGAGGTTTCAAGATAGAAGAGATAATTTATTTAGTAGAAAAGATTATTCTTACCGGTAGAAAGATTATAGGTTTCGATTTATGTGAAGTTGTTCCCGGAGAAAATGGAGATGAATGGGATGGAAATGTCGGGGCTCGTGTACTATATAAACTTTGTTTACTTGCTTTAAAGAGTCAGAAATAAAAAACAGTTCGTTAGAAACGACGAGCTGTTTTATTTATTTTTTAGAAATTTCTTGGCCATCTTCAGTATCTTTCACTTCATAACCAAGTTTATTTATTTCATAACGTAATTTATCACTTTCTTTCCATTTTTTTTCTTCTCTTGCTTTCTCACGTAAGAGAGAAAGTTTTTTAACTTTTTTAGGAATTTTATCTTTTTTAATTTTTATTAAATCAAAACCTAGAACCATATCGAAATTTATCATCGTAGCAAGTTTATCTTCATTTGATAACCCAGATTTTAAAAGCTCTGAAATTACAGCTAGAGCTTTAGGCATATTTAAATCGTCATTTATTGTGCTAAGAAAATTTTGTTGGAATAGGGAATTAACATCACCAACTTTATCACCTAATTTTTTAATTTTATTTATAAGATTATTAAAACCATTTACAGACGATTCAAAAATATCATTATTCCACTCCATTTGTTTGCGATAATGAACAGTAAAAGTTGCATAACGAAAAACAAGTGGATTAATATGGTGATTAATAAATTCACTTCGTAAGGTCATGAAGTTTCCTGTACTTTTAGCCATTTTTTCACCTTCTCTTAAGACAAGAAATTCACCATGAACCCAATAATTTACCCACGGTTTGCGTCCTGTCGCTGATTCAGTTTGAGCTATTTCATTAGTATGATGAGTATTTATATGATCTACTGCTCCACAGTGGATATCAAAATGATCACCTAAATATTTTACACTCATTGCTGAACATTCTATGTGCCAACCGGGGAAACCAATCCCCCAAGGACTATTCCATTCCATTTGTCTTTTTACATCTTTAGGTGAGAATTTCCATAAAGCAAAATCGGTTGGATTTCTTTTTTCTATGTTTTTTTCAACTCTGGCTCCTTCCCATAAGGCTTCAAGATTTTGATGAGAAAGTTTAGTATAATCAGAAACTTTGCTTGTATCAAGATATATCCCATCGCTTGTTTTATAGGTAAAACCTTTTTCTTCAAGAGTTTGAATCATCTTTATCTGCTCTTTGATATTTTTGGTTGCTAAACAAAATTTATTAGGGAAAATTATATTTAAATTTTTTAAATCTTCTTTAAATTTTTTTGTGTAAAATTTTGAAAGAGTTTTAGCTTTTTTATTCTCCTCTTTTGCTTCTTTCTCAAGCTTATCTTCTCCCATATCTCTATCACCAGTCAAATGACCAACATCAGTAACATTCATAATATGTAAAGTAGGGTATCCATTATATAAAAGAACTCTTTTTAAAACGTCTTCAAAAATATAAGTTCTTAGATTACCAAGGTGTGCATAATTATATACAGTTGGTCCACAAGTATACATACGAACCTTGCTTTCTAAAATAGGGTTAAAATCTTCTTTTTCTCTTGAAAGAGTATTAAATATTACTAAAGACATATAAGAACATTAGAATTATTATTAAAAGGACGACAATTAACAACCTAGTTAGTATTTTTAACTTTCTATTATTATGATCGATTAACATTAAATTACTTATATTATATAAATTACCAAAGCTTTTAGCCTGTTCGCCTATCATGTCTTTTGTTTCAGAATGCTCATTAATAATAAGTGAAATATAATATTCAAAATTATCTCCAAAAACTTGTGTTAGGTAGCTAGAGAGATGCTTTAAAATTCGTTCGTTTGAGTTTAAGCATTTATCAATTTTGATTAATACACAATTCTTATTATAAATAAGTTTAGAAATATTTTTACTTTTTGTCCCAATTATTTCATTTTCTAATTCTTTTATTTCTTTATTATTTATAATGAGTTGGTCTTTTAAGCTGACGTATAAGCTTTTCATTAAATAAAATACAAGTAAACTATTATTATTAATATGGAGTTCGTCTAAGACAGCTACATCCATTTCTAGATTATTAAGAAATTCTGTAAGAGCTTGTACTGGTTTATCGTGAATTGTAATGACAATATCTTCATCTATGATAAAAGAAATTTTATTATCAAAAACCTTATTATCACTGTGAGAAATATTTGGAAAGATAAAAGAAACAAAAACAAAACCAGCCGAGGCTTTAATCTTAGCTCTTAGTGTAGTGATAGAGGTAATTTCTTCTTCTAGCGGAGAGGGAATAGAATATTCGTCTATGATGTAAGCGATTTCTTCTGGTTTAGGATATTCTAAATCAACCCAAGTTAAGGAATTATGATTATACTTTGATATCATAGTTTATATTATACTAATAAAATAATAATTTTAAAATGGGCGTCAGGGGGGCTTGCATTTTTAAGGATTTTTGTGTAAGATAGGCTTTATCTAAGATATATTAATTTTTAGATAAATTTTTATGCCTAAAACAGCAACCCAAAAATCAAATACAGAAAAATCTATAAGCAAAGAATTTGCTGTTATTTTAACTGGTGGTAAGCAATATAAAGTAGCTGTTGGTAACACCATAAAAGTTGAAAAAATTTCTGGAGAATTTAAAACAGGCGATAAAATTATCTTTGACAAGATATTACTTGTAGACAATGGATCAGATACAACTATTGGTACTCCATATATAGAAGGAGCTGTAGTTGAATCACTATTTCAAAAGAATGGTAAAGGAAAAACTGTCAAAGTTGTAAAGTATAAACAAAAAAGTAGATATCTTAAGAGAAATGGTCATAGACAAATATTTACTGAAGTAAAAATTTCTGCCATAAAATAAAAAATCTAGAATTAGTTCTAGATTTTTTTATGCTCTATTTTTAAGAGCATTTTTTATCGTATCATTATCAGAGTATTCAAGCTCTGTTCCTGTAGATAAACCACGCCCCAAAGAAACAATTTTTAAATTATATTTTTTTTGAAGAGGAGTTAAAATTTTTCTTAAATACATATCAGTATGTTCTCCTTGAGGATTAAGTGATAATGCTAGAATTATTTCTTTTAAACCTTCAGATAAAGCATTTTTTTCAACTTTTTTAAATAGCTCATTTATTCTAACGAATTTAGGTGTTTCTTTTGTAACAATTGGAACTAAACCGCCAAGAATAAAATATGTCCCGTTATATGTTTTACTTCTTACTATTGATTCATAATCAGCGTCCTTTTCAACGACAAGTAATGAAGAATTATCAGTTTGGGGGTTAGAGCAAATTGGACATAATATATCTTTATTTTCATTAGGGAAAAATACAAAACAAGAAGGACATTGTTTTATCTCGCTTTTAATTGATAGAATTCCTTGAGATAAATCTTTTAAATAATCATTATTTTTGTGTAGCAAGAAATAAACAAAACGCTTGGCTTGACGTTCGCCAATACCTGGAAATTCTTTAAAATATTTTGCTAGTTTTTCAATTTGATTATTACTCATATTTTTTAATCAAATCCTTCTATTTCTGTTTCGCACTGTTGACTACCAAAGTTGTTCAAACTGTCATTATTTTTATCGATAGACATAAAAGTTGTTGTTCTTTCATCAAAGTATAATTCAACTTTGCCAACTGGTCCATTTCGATGTTTTTCAATAAGAATTTCTGCAATATTAGTTTTTTCGCTCTCGTTTTTATTTTTATCCTCTCTATGAATAAACATAACTATATCAGCGTCTTGTTCGATAGAGCCAGAGTCACGAAGATCAGATAATTTAGGTCGTCCCCCACGAGATTCAACTGCACGAGAAAGTTGAGATAAGGCCAAAACAGGAACGTCAAACTCTTTTGCTAATGCCTTGAGGGAGCGAGATATTTCGGTAACTTGATTAACCATACTGTCGTAATTCTTTGAAGTAGACATTAATTGTAAGTAATCCACAATAATAAGACCAATTCCATGTTCAGCTTTAATACGACGACAAACAGAACGCATTCTATTAATTGAATTACCCGCTAAATCATCAACAAATATTGGAGCCTTAGACAAACTATCTAAAGAATCACGAATTTTAGCAAATTCAGCCTCTGAAGAAAGATTTCCTGTTCGTAAACTCCATGAATTTACTCTAGACTGAGCCGCAAGTAATCTATCAACAAGTTGTTGGGTACTCATCTCAAGAGAAAAAATAATAACAGGTGTTTTATTATCTAAAGCGGTTTGTCTTGCAATATCAAGAGCCAAAGTTGTTTTACCCATAGATGGTCTAGCGGCAAGAATTACTAAATCAGATTTCTGAAGGCCAGAGAGGTACTGATCAAGATCACGAAACCCAGTTGGAACACCACGAAGTTCTCCTTTGTTTTCGTGTAATTTTTCTAATCTTTCCCACGCTTCTGGTAAACTATCACGAAGAGAATGAAAAGCATGAGCTCCAGCATTAGTATTTATATTCATTATTTTCTTTTCAGCCTGATTAAGAACTTCAAGAACATCTTCTGAGTCTTCTTGAAAACCAAGTTCAGAGATATTGTCTCCAGCTTCAATAATTTTTCTTAAAAGATGTTTTTTGGCTACAACTTCAGCATAATATTTAATATTAGTTGAAGCTGGAACAGAATTTGTTAATTCGCTTAAATAGCTACTTCCTCCAATCTGTTCCAATAATCCTTTTTCCTCTAATTTGTGTGAGAGAGATAAAATATCTATTGGTTCACCTTTACTTGAAAGTTCAAGCATGGCTTTATATATCTCTCCATGTTTTGAGGCATAAAAAGATTCAGAAAAAACAATATCATTAATTTCAAATATTGCTCCAGGGCGAAGCATTATAGAACCAAGAATAGCTTTTTCAGCATCAATATTCTGCGGAGGTATTCTTATTTTAGATTTCTTTTCTGTCATAAGTGGTTTTATTGTAGCATAATAAAAAAATGAGCAAATAAGCTATTCTGGACAAACATGTTACTAATTTGTGAATATGTGCAAATATATGATTTTTTTGGTATTATATGAGTATGAAGAAAAGATTATTATCAGGAATACAGCCTTCAGGAACTATCCATATTGGTAATTATTTTGGTGCTATAAAGCAATTTGTTGATTTACAAGACAAATATGATTCTTTTGTTTTTATTGCAGATATGCATGCGATGACAACTATCCAAAATAAAAAAACTCTTAATAAGAATATATTAAATGTAGCCTTAGATTATTTAGCTTGTGGGTTAGATCCCAAAAAGATTTGTTTATTCAAACAATCTGATGTTCCCCAAGTTGCTGAATTGGCGTGGTACTTTAATTGCATTACTACAGTCCCTTATTTAGAAAGAGCCACAGCTTATAAAGATGCTTATATGAAAGCTAAAGAAATCAATGTTGGTCTTTTTGATTATCCTATTCTGATGGCTGCGGATATTTTAATTTATGATTCTGATGTAGTTCCAGTCGGGCAAGATCAAAAACAACATGTTGAGTATGCTCGTGATACTGCTCAAAAATTTAATAATATTTTTGGAAATACTTTTCATCTACCGGAACCACTTATTATGAATAATGTTGCTATTGTTCCTGGAGCAGACGGGAGAAAGATGTCAAAAAGTTATAAGAATACTATTCCTCTTTTTGGAACAGATGAAGAGATTAAAAAAGCAGTTATGGGCATAGTCACAGATTCTAAGTCTCCAAATGAACCAAAAGATCCAAGTAATTGTAATATTTTTAATCTACATAAATTATTTTTGCCTGAGAAAGATTTAAATGAACTTAAATCTAGATATGAAAATGGTTATATTAGTTATAAAGAATCAAAAGAAATGCTCATTAATGAAATAATTACTTTTATTTCCCCAATGAGAGAAAAAAGAAAGAAATTTGAGCGTAATCCAAATTTAGTAAAAAAGATTTTGAAAAATGGCAGTAAAAAAGCCCAAAAAGTCGTAATTAAAAAAATGTCTCTAATTAGAAGCCAAATTGGTGTAAATTTATGAGATTTATATTATCGTTTATTTTAGTCATTTTAAATATAATAAATATTCCATTGAATAAGCTTTTTCTGGTTACACAGAAATGGTATTTGCCAATGTGGAAAAAAGATAAAGTGATTTACTTTGCCTTTGCCCCCTTTTATTGGATATTAACAGCTTTAACTTTCATTTTTGGTTATCCAACTGAGAAATTAGCTACTTTAATTCATTAATTATAATTAACAAATTTTTATGGTAGATAGAAAATATATAAAAGATTTAAATAAGTTTATTGGGCAAGAAGTCATAATTGCTGGCTGGGTTGATGTTCGTCGTGATCAAGGGAAGCTTGTTTTTGTTGATGTACGAGATATGACAGGGAAAATTCAATGTGTTGTTCTACCTAATCATAAAGAAGCAATGGACGCTGTAAAAGAAGTTCGTAATGAATGGGTTTTAAAAATTTATGGGATTGTGAACAAAAGACCAGACAAAAATATTAAAGCCGAAGTTTTGAATGGAGATATCGAGCTTGAAATAACAAATCTTGAAGTTCTAAACGAATCACAAACTCCAAACTTTGATGTAACAACTGATGGTAGAGAAATTGGGGAAGATAATAGATTAGAATATCGTTATTTAGACCTTCGTCGTCCAAGAATGCAAAGAAATATTCGTAATAGGCACAAAGTTTCTAAATTTGTTCGTGACTTTCTTGATGAAAATGGTTTTATTGAAATAGAAACTCCAATCTTAACTAAATCTACTCCCGAGGGAGCTCGTGATTATATTGTCCCTTCTAGATTATACAAGGGTAATTTTTACGCCTTACCACAATCTCCGCAACAATATAAACAACTTCTTATGGCTTCTGGGATGGAAAAATATTTTCAGATTGCTAGGTGTATGCGAGATGAAGATACTCGTGGTGATCGTCAACCAGAATTTACTCAAATAGATATGGAGATGTCCTTTGTTGGGAAAGAAGAAGTTATGGAATTAAATGAAAAACTTCTAATAAAATTAATTCAAGGAATTTATCCAAATAAGAATATTCAAGAGATCCCATTTCCTAGAATGTCTTATAAAGAAGCTATGAGTAAATATGGGAGTGATAGACCAGATATTCGTAATGATAAAAATGATCCGGATCTATTAGCTTTTTGCTGGATTGTGGATTTCCCATTTTTTGAAAGAACAGATAATTCTGATAATCCAGATGCTGTCGGAGACTGGACTTTTACGCATAATCCATTTTCTGAACCAATTAAAGAACATAAAGATTGGCTTTTAGAAGGTAAAAATCTTGGTGAAATTCTTACAACCCAATATGATATAACTCTTAATGGTTATGAGATAGGTGGTGGAAGTATAAGGGCTCATCAAGCTGAAACATTGAAGAAAGTTTTAAATATAATTGGGCATACAGACGAAGATATTGAGAAAAATTTTGGACATATGCTAAAAGCTTTCCGTTCAGGGACACCTCCTCATGGAGGAATAGCATGGGGTTTTGACAGACTTTTGATGTTACTTGAAAATGAACCAAATATCAGAGAAGTTATTGCTTTTCCAAAGACAGGGGAAGGAAAGGATTTAATGATGATTTCTCCATCATCAGTTTCTGATAAACAGCTTAAAGAACTTGGTATAAATATTATTAAAAAATAATATGGCAAAAGAAGGGGCTATCACATCTACTTATAATGTTCACACTCAAAATTTTGAAGGGCCGCTAGACTTTCTCCTTTCATTAATTGAGCAAAGGAAATTACTCATAAATGAAGTTTCATTAGCCGAAGTGACTAATGATTATATCTCTTATGTAAAGAATATTACAGATGATTCTAATGAAATGCGTATCGCTAACGCTTCGTATTTTTTATTAATTTCAGCGACTTTAATTTTAATAAAATCAAAATCTTTACTTCCGACTCTAGATTTAACCGAAGATGAGACTGAAAAAATTGACGATTTAGAAAAAAGGTTAAAAATATACAAAATTATTAAAAATGCCAGTATTGAAATAAAAAATAATTTTGGGTTAAAAATTATTTTTATGCCCAATGAACGTATTTGGAGTGAACCAATTTTTTCTCCAGATCAACTTATCACAGTAAGTAATATAAGTAATTCTATAATAGACGTGATAAATCACTTACCTAAAAAGAAAGAACAAATTCCAGAAGTTGAGATTAAGAAAGTTGTAAATATTGATGAAGTTATTAATAATCTAACAGAGAGAATACAAGGCGCAATTAATCTATCTTTTAGAGATTTTACAAAAAATAATGGAGCTTCAAGTAAAGAAGAAGCAAAGGTTAACGTTATTATTTCTTTCCTCGCTATGCTAGAATTAGTTAGAGAGGGGATAATAAATGTTATTCAAAATTCATCATTTGGAGATATCCAAATTAATAAAGAAAATTTAGTAAGTTAATTTTAAAATATGGAATTAGAATCAAAAATTGAAGGTTTACTTTTTTATAAAGGGGAAGATGTTCCTATTAATAAATTAGCTGAACTTTTAAAAGTTAATAGGGGAGAAATAGAGGAAAGTCTTAATAAGTTAGAATTATCACTTTCTAAAAGAGGACTTGTTCTTGTTAGAAAAAATGATTCTGTTGTTTTAGGAATTTCTGGTGAGTTAAGCCCAATTATAGAAAATATCCGTAAAGAAGAAATTAGTAAAGAATTATCAAAAGCTTCCTTAGAGACATTATCAATAATATTATACCAAAATGAAGTTTCTAGAAGTGAAATAGATTATATTCGTGGAGTAAATTCAAGTTTTATTTTAAGGAATTTACTTATTCGTGATTTAATAGAAAAAATAAGTGATCCCAAAGATAGTCGTCGTGTTTTATACAGACCAACATTTGAGTTACTCTCTTATATGGGGATAACTTCAATTGAGCAATTACCAAATTATAATGAAGTCAAAAAACAGTTAGAAGGAGCCATTAATAATCAACAACAAGAAGAAAAAGAAAATGCCTAATGTCCTAAAAATTTTTATACCTGCAGTTATAAGTTTTATTATTGGGGTAGCCATAACTCCAGTTGTAACTCATTTTCTTTATAAATATAAGATGTGGCGTAGACATTCTAGAGTAGAGAATATTCCCAACAAAGAAGTTACTGGTTTTACAAAGATTCACGATGAAAAATCTGAGTTATCTACACCTCGTACAGGAGGAATAATAATCTGGGTTTCTGTAATTTTAACTCTAGGAGTTACATGGTTAATTGATATTATTTTTAATAATACTATTTCAACCAAACTATATTTTATTACTCGTAATCAAACACTAATACCATTTTTTACCTTAATCGCAGCTTCCTTGATAGGATTAGGAGATGATCTCTTACAGGTATTTGGACGTGGTAAGTGGACAAAAGACCCAATAATTTTAAGATATATGAAGGTTGGAATAATTCTCCTCTTAGGATTTATTATTGGATGTTGGTTTTATTTTAAATTAGGAGTAACAGAATTATATATTCCCTGGTATGGTTTTATAAATCTTGGATATTTATTTATCCCATTTTTTATTTTAGTGATGCTTTCTCTTTGGTCTTCTAGTGTTATAGACGGGATAGATGGATTATCAGGAGGAGTATTAGCTTCTATTTTTATGGCTTATACCCTGATTGCTTATTTTAATAATCAGGCTATTATTGCAACATTTTGCGCTGTTATAACAGGTGGAATCTTATCTTTTCTTTGGTTTAATATACCACCAGCAAGATTTTATATGGGAGAAACAGGAGTGATTGGATTAACAGTTACTCTTTCAGTTATTGCTTTTATGACTGATACAGTAATACTACTTCCAATAATTGCTTTTCCTTTATTTATAACCTCATTATCTGATGTTATTCAAATGCTATCAAGAAAATTTAGACATGGGAAAAAGGTTTTTCTCTTTGCCCCACTCCATCATCATTTTGAAGCTTTGGGTTGGTCAAAATATAAAGTAACGATGAGATATTGGATTATTGGTATAATAACATCAGTGATAGGAGTTATTCTTTCAATGATTAGTTAAAGATGAAGAAGAATAAAATAGATAAAATATTTTTAGGGATAGTTATTGCGCTTGTTATTTTTGGGCTTATTTTTTTCACCTCAGCTTCGCTCGGAATTTTAGCAAAAAATATAACTAAATTTCATGGTGTAATTTTTAGCCAGTATGTATTAGGTCTCGGATTAGGATTAATTGCTCTATTAATTGGGTTAAAAGTACCTTATAAATGGTGGAAAAAATACTCTCTTATAATTTTTATAGCAACAGTATTATTAACTCTATTAGTTTTTGTCCCTGGGTTAGGGCAATCTCATGGTGGAGCAAAGAGATGGGTTTATATTTTAGGATATACTTTTCAGCCAGTGGAGTTTCTTAAAATAGGGTTCATTATGTATTTTGCATCTTGGCTATCTTGGGCTAAAGAAAAAGCAAAAAATCCATTGTTTAGTATATTACCCCTAATTTTAATAATTGGATTAATATCTGTTATTTTACTAAAACAACCAGATACAAAGAGTATTATTCTTATAACTATTGTAGCTCTTGTTATGCTATTTGTTTCTGGAGTACCAATAAAATATCTTTTAGGGATTTTTTGTTTAGCTAGTATCGCTTTTGCGGTATTAGTTCATTTTACTCCTTACTTACAAGAGAGAGTAAATACTTTTCTTGACCCAAATGAAAATAGTCAGAGTTCATCTTACCAGCTACAACAATCTCTTATCGCTATTGGTTCTGGAGGAATAATTGGAAGAGGGCTAGGTCAAAGTATTCAAAAATTTAATTATTTACCAGAGCCACAAGGAGATTCTATTTTTGCTGTTATAGGTGAAGAAGCAGGTTTTGTCGGTTGTGTTATTTTAATTTGTTTATATTTAGCTTTTGCTCTTAGGGGATATAGAATTGCAATTCGTAATGCCCCTGAATCATTCGCCAAATTACTTGTAATTGGTTTTATTACAATGATTATTTCTCAATCTTTTATGAATATTGCATCTATTGCTGGAATCTTTCCCTTAACTGGTGTTCCTCTCGTCTTTATCTCTCAAGGGGGAACAGCTCTGTTGCTTTCTCTTGGTATCGTGGGAATTATTTTAAATATTTCTCGCTTTAAAGGGAAAATAGTCCTAGAAAAATAATAAAAAATAAGATATAATCTAGTTTATGAAAATATTACTTACAGGAGGTGGAACAGGTGGACATTTTTATCCATTAATTGCTATTGCGGAAAAGCTTATTGATCTTGCAGATAAAGAGAAAATTATTGATCTTAAACTTTATTATATGTCTGATAAACCGTATGATAAAAGAACTCTTTTTGAAAATAAAATAACTTTTATTCAAATTCCCTCTGGAAAAATGCGTACATATTTTTCTATAAGAAACTTTTTTGATATTTTTTCAACAATTACTGGAGCATTTTTTGGTTTAATAAGCATGTTCTTTATTTTTCCTGATGTTATTATTTCAAAAGGAGGTTATGCGGCTTTTCCTGCTGTTTTTGCTGCTAAAATATTAAAAATACCAGTAATTGTCCACGAGTCTGATTCATATCCAGGAAGGTTAAATGTTTGGACAGCCAAATTTGCTAAGCATATAGCTGTTTCTTGGCCTGAAGCTAGTGAATATTTACCTAAAGATAAAACTATCTTAACAGGGCAACCTATCCGTAAAGAAATTTTACACGGTAATCCGAATGGGGCCCATGAATTTTTTAAACTTGACCCCAGTATTCCTGTAATATTAGTTTTAGGTGGTTCGCAAGGGGCTCAAACAATAAATGATATTATATTAGATTCATTACCAGAATTATTACCTAAATATCAAATAATTCATCAAGTTGGACCTAAAAATATGGATGAATTTTCAGCAAGATTGAAATTTGCGACAGCAGATGTTCCAAATTTATCTAGATATGTTCATCTTCCTTTCTTAAATAATCTAGCTACTCGTATGGCTGCAGGTTGCGCTAATTTAGTTATATCAAGAGCTGGTTCTGCTATATTTGAAATTGCTTCGTGGGGGATACCATCAGTTATTATTCCTATTACTAATTCAAACGGAAATCACCAAATGAAAAATGCTTTCAGCTATGCTAGGAGTGGGGCTTGTGAAGTAATTAAAGAAAATAATTTATCAAAAAGTTTATTAATTTCCGTAATTAATAACATCCTTTCTTCAAAAGAAAAAAGCGAAAAAATGAAAGAAGAAGCATTGGCTTTTGTAATACCAACAGCTGCTGAAAAAATTGCTCAATCAGCAATTGATATTGCTTTAACACATTATTAAAATATGAGTCAAGAATTAAAAAATAATCAAAAAATTATTACTCGTTTTGCACCATCACCAACTGGCTTTATGCATGTTGGTGGTGTTAGAACTGCTTTATATGCTTATCTTTGGGCAAAAAAGAATAATGGTACTTTTATTTTACGTATAGAAGATACAGATAAACAAAGAGAAGTAGAAGGTTCTATTGAACATATATTAAAATCTTTAAAATGGTTAGAACTTAAATGGAATGAAGGTCCAGATATTGGTGGACCTAATGCTCCATACAAACAATCAGAAAGATTAGAGCATTACTATAAATATGCTCAAATTTTATTAGATAAGGGTTTAGCTTATGCTGATCCTTATAGTGAAGAAGAAGTTGAAGTATTTAGAAAAAAGGCTGAAGACGAAAAACGTCCATTCCTATATAGAGAATATCGTCCAGAAAACCCTCCTGTTTGGGACAAAACAAAGCCCTTACGTTTAAAAATTACAAATATAAAATCTTATAAATGGCATGATTTAGTTCGTGGTGATTTAGAAGCTGGTCCTGAAGCATTAGATGATTTTGTCTTAATTAAAAGTGATGGATATCCAACTTATAATTTTGCTCACATAATAGATGATTTAGAAATGGGAATAACTCATATAATGAGAGCTGACGAATTTATTTCTTCAACGCCTAAATTCTTAGCTTTATATGAAGCACTTGGAATAGAAAGACCCGAATTTGTTACTCTTCCTCCTATTATGGGACCAGATTGTAAGAAAAAACTTAGCAAAAGAGATGGAGCAAAAGATTTAATGAATTATAAAGAAGAGGGATATTTACCAGATGCTGTTGTAAACTTTTTAGCTTTTATTGGTTGGAACCCTGGAGACGATAGAGAGATTATGAGTATGCAAGAATTAATAGATAGTTTTTCTCTTAAAGGTATACATATAAGTGGGGGAAAATTTAATGAAGAAAAACTAGATTGGATAAATAAAGAATATATCAAAAATTTACCAGAAGATAAACTGAAAAAATACATTTTTGAATATCTACCAAAAAAATTGCAGATAGAAAAAATTGTTCCACTTATTTCTGAAAGAATTTCAAAATTTGGTGACATAAAAGGAATGATTTCATCTGGTGAATTAGAATTTTTCTATAAGGAACCTGATTACGAAAGAGGAAAATTGTTATATAAAAATACAACTATTGAAAAAACAGCTGAATCTTTGTCTTTTGTGGTTGGAAGATTAGAAAAAATTTCAGAGTCTGATTTTAATGAAGAAAATATAAAAAATATATTAATGAGTCTTGCAAACGAAGCAGAAAACAGAGGTGAAGTTCTTCATCCTGTTCGTTTTGCACTTTCTGGATTAGATAAATCACCAGATCCTTTTATAATTTCTTTAATCTTGGGAAAAGAAGAAACGATAAAACGTTTAAATAAAGCGATAAAAATTTTAAATTTATAGTATAATACAAAATATAAATGAAAAAGGTTGTATTGTATTTTATTTTAGCTCTATATGGAACCTTGATTCTTCCAGATCAAGTCTTTTCTTTAACTGCTAGTGAGATAAAACAACAAATGAGTGATACTAATGATCAAATAGAAGCAATAAATGAAGAAATACAGACTTTATCAAAACAGATAACTCAAAATGCTCAAGAAAAAGCTAGTTTGGCTAATACAATTAAAGAATTAAATCTTACAAAAACTAAACTCCTAAAAGAAAAAGAAGAAATCCAAAAGAAGATAAATGTTACCAATCTTTCGATAACTAGTATTTCTTCAAATATACAAAATAAAGAAGATTCAATTTCTTTAGCAAAATCTTCTTTAACTAAATTAATAAGAGAATTAAATCAAAACGATAATACTCTATTTTTAGAACGTTTTTTATCAAATGAAAATTTTAGTAGTTTTAGTAATGAGTATAATAATATTATATCTTTAAATGAAGATATCCAAGATAAGATTGGTGAATTAGAGCAAGAAAAGGTAGAACTATCAAATTCTAAACAAGAAAAAGAAACAGAAAAACAAACTTTAAATAATCTCAAGAGTGATTTAGTTCAGAAGGAGCAGGCTGTAACTGCAACCAAAAATGAAAAAGATACACTGCTTACTGTAACTAAAAATAAAGAAAGTGCTTATCAACAAATGTTAGCTGAAAAAATAAGTAAACGTGATACTTTTGAAAATGCTTTGGCTGA
>Ga0153915_10000435_pt1 | contig 38323 bp, 37 predicted proteins | sample Opewatmetagenome_2_FD_107003 | JGI IMG/M metagenome (GOLD analysis project Ga0153915, IMG submission 107003) | Freshwater wetland microbial communities from Ohio, USA - Open water 3 Core 3 Depth 3 metaG | ecosystem: Environmental > Aquatic > Freshwater > Wetlands | place: USA: Ohio, Lake Erie...
TGGGCGTCGTGCAACATCTTCAGCACGCAGGACCATGCGGCCGCCGCGGTCGTGGTCGGCCCCGCGGGGACCGTGCAGGACCCCAAGGGCGTCTCCGTATTCGCCTGGAAGGGCGAGACGCTGGAGGAATACTGGTGGTGCACGGAGCGGGCCTGCGACTTCGGAAGCGGGGAAGGCCCGGACCAGATCGTGGACGACGGCGGCGACGTGACGCTCCTGATCCACAAGGGCGCCGAGTTCGAGAAGGCGGGCAAGGTCCCCGCGCCGGGCAAGGACGACTCGGAGGAGTGGACCGAGGTCCTCAAGCTGCTCTCCAGGTGCTTCTCCAAGGACCCCAGGCGCTGGCAGAAGGTCGCCTCCAAGGTGAACGGCGTTTCCGAGGAGACCACCACCGGCGTGCACAGGCTCTACGAGATGCAGAAGAAGGGACAGCTGCTCTTCCCGGCGCTCAACGTCAATGACTCGGTGACAAAGAGCAAGTTCGACAACCTCTACGGCTGCCGCCACTCCCTGATCGACGGGATCTTCCGCGCGAGCGACGTGATGCTCTCCGGCAAGGTGGCCGTGGTCTGCGGCTACGGGGACGTGGGCAAGGGCTGCGCGCAGTCGCTCAAGGGCCAGGGCTGCCGCGTCGTCGTCACGGAGGTGGACCCCATCTGCGCCCTGCAGGCGGCCATGGAAGGCTACCAGGTGGACACCGTGGAGAATTGGGTCTCCACGGCGGACCTGTTCATCACGGCCACGGGCAACCGCATGATCATCAGCGCGGCGCAGATGGGAAAGATGAAGGACAAGGCGATCGTCGGCAACATCGGGCACTTCGACAATGAGATCGACATGGCGGGCCTCAAGAAGGTGCCGGGGATCAAGAAGACGAACATCAAGCCCCAGTACGACATGTGGACGTTCGCCGACGGGCACAGCGTCCTGATCCTGGCGGAGGGCCGCCTGCTCAACCTGGGCTGCGCCACCGGGCACCCCAGCTTCGTGATGTCCAACAGCTTCACCAACCAGACCGTGGCCCAGATCGACCTCGCCTTGAGCGCGGCGGGCAAGCCGTCCCTCTCGGGCGAGCATTACGAGAGGGGCAAGGTCTACACGCTGCCCAAGAAGCTGGACGAGAAGGTGGCGCGGCTGCACCTGGACAAACTGGGCGTGAAGCTGACCCGCCTCTCCAAGGAACAGGCCGACTACATCGGCGTCGCGGTGGACGGCCCCTACAAGCCGGAGATCTACAGGTACTGATTCCTGCCGCATGGCAAAAGGCCCGGTGGATCCCGGGCCTTTTGCATCCGTGTTGACAGCTCCATACCGCCGGGATAACTTCACCGCATGGCGGAAACCGGACCCGAAAAAGAGAAACGCTCGAGCAAACGCAAGAAGCCGATGGAGACCGTGGTGACGGGTCTCGTGATCGCCGTCGTGTTCGGGTTCCTCTACGCCGCCAACCCCAAGGATTGGTGGTGGATCTTCCCGGCCGTCTTCGGCGGGGTGCTCCCGATGATCGGCGGAATCCGCAGGCTGGCGACCGCCAAGCTGGACAGGCAAAACGTCTCCAAAGAGATGGAGGCGGAAAGGGAACGGGAGGCCCTCAAGGCGGCGCGGGACCTGAACGGAAGGGTGACGGCCGCGGCCCTGGTCCTGCGCACCGACCTGTCCATCAAGGAAGCGCAGACGGCGCTGGAAGACCTCGCCAGGGAGGGGCAGGCGTCCATGAACGTGACCTCCCAGGGAGTCATCGAGTTCCTGTTCCCCTCGTTCCTGCCGCCGCTTGAAAGCGACCGGCCCGGGGTGCCCGTGGAGCGGAAGGAGGAAAAGTAGGCCTCGCGGCCTCCCGCCTCAGGCCGACGCGAAGTGGCAGCGGCCTTTCAGCAGGTCCGCGACCGGATTCCCGTCCTGGCGGCTGAATCCCACGTGGGCATGCCGGCGCCACCCTTCGGCGCAGCGGAAGCGGCCCGACATCCTCCCCATCTTTTCCGCGTTCTCCCGCATCATCAACAGGTAGGAATCGAAGCCCTGCGTCCGGTCCAGCCAGATCTTCTGGCTTGCGTGGCAGGCGAGCATCCTCTCCTTGCGGTCGATGGAGGCGCCGATGTCCACGTAGAACTCGGGAACGAGCGGGCGCCGCATCTGGTCCATGAGGATGTGGGGCGTGGAATGGTAGACCATGACGTCGTTCTCCGCCGGCGGCATGTCGGGGATGGAGCGGTAGTTCACGATGCCGCGGCTGAAGGCGGCGGTCACGGCCACCCGCGCCGCGTTCATGTGGTCTTCCATGTAGTCTTCCAGCGACAGGGTGAGAAGGATGTCCGGCTTCACCTCCCGCACCAGAGCGGTCATCCTGCGGATCAGGCCGTCCTCGTAGAACAGGCAGAGGTCGTCCACGTAGCTTTCGTGGAAGGTGAAGCCCATGATCCTGCAGGCCTCCATTCCCTCCCGGCGGCGGATCGCGGCCGTTTCCGCGGCCGTGTGCTCCATGCTCCCGCAGCAGCCATTGGCCACGTTGACGTAATGGATCTGGCATCCGGCGTCCTGTAGAAGGATCAGCGTGCCTGCCAGGCCGAGTTCGATGTCATCGGGATGGCTGGAAACGGCGAGAACGACCATGGGAACCTCCTTGGATGGGCGTCAGTTTCCCCTTCCGCCCCACGTTGGTCAAGACCGCGCGGCCGCCGGATCCCGCGGGGCCGGCTCCAGGCGCAGGAGGAGGAGCACCAGCGCCGCGACCACGAGGAACGCGCCGCTCAGGATCCACGTGCCCCGCAGCGACCGTCCCGCCAGGAACCCGGACAGCACCGGCCCGATGGCGCCGCCCGCGGAGGAGAGGACCAGGGTCTTGCTGAGGTCCAGGCCCCGCATGGACTCGCGGCAGTGGCGCTGGATGATCTCGTTCTGGATGGGAAGCCACACGCCGATGCCCACGAAGTCGTGCAGCATCCAGACGGCGGTGGCCGGAAGGAACCAGGGAATGAGGCCGCCGGCCGCCATGAGGATCCCCTGGAGGGCGAGGGCGGAGAGATAGGCCAGCTTCAGGTTGCGGAAGCGCAGTCGGCCCGCCAGCAGCAGTGGCAGGACCGGAGTGAGCTTGTGGAGGAAAAGGATGACGGAAACCGATCCTTCCGTGGCGCCGAAGCTCTCGCTGAAGAACAGGGGCATCAGGAAGCCGTGGCTCATGCTGAGGCCGATGTTGTAGAGGAAGCCGGAAACCATGATGACCTTGAGGTTGCGCTCCATGTCCCAACGCCACAGGGAACCCTTGACGGGCGTATCGGATGCGGCGGGCCGCCTGTCGGCGAGGCCGAAGGCCACGAGGGTCCCGGCGGCGGCCAGCACAACGGCGCTCACGGCCATGCTCCCGCCATTGCCCAGGACGACGATGGCCGCCCCGGCCAGCATCGTGCCCGCGGCCTGGGAGATCATCTCGAAGCCCCGGATGCGGCCGACATGGTCGCGGAACCGGACGCGGTCCTCGATGTAGAGCACCACGGGGTGCACCGTGTCCCGCAGGACGACGCACACCTCGCGTCCGGTCTTCAGGATGGTGAGGAAGACGATGTTTCCCGTCAGCGCGGTCAGGAGGCTGGTCAGGGCGCTGCCCAGGGCGGCCACGAGGTAGGGACGCTTGCATCCCCGGCGGTCCACCATACGGCCCGTGGCCAGGCGGATCACCACCATCACGGCCGCGGAGGCGGCGAACAGCCAGCCCATGTCCGGATAGGAGAGGCCGCGCTCTTTTAAATAGAAGGGAAGCACGAAATCGTACAGGCCCGTGCCAACGCCGAAGAGGATCGAAACCCCAAGAAGCACCCTGATATTGCGCACCGGGGGACGCTACACCTACGGCAACGCCGTGTCAAAGGCCGGAGGCCCGAGAGCCGTCCGCCGATGCTTGACAGGAGCCGCTTTCCCTGGACAATGCGGGCCGCCATCACCGAAGGAGAAACCATGGGAAAGACCCCATTGCCCCCGATTACGGCAGCCGCGCTGCTGCTCCTCGCCCTCCCCTCCGTTGCGGGCGCGGAAACCCAGTCCCGTCCCGACTACCTGGACCAGCCGGCCAGGATCGTCAAGGTGGGCACCTTTGCCAACAACAAGACCTATCCCCTCGTCGTGTTCCTGCCCTTCACCACGGGCAGCGCCTCCCGATTTTACGAGCAGGCCAAGGGTCCGCAGGCCGCGAAGACCTACGTCGCCCTGATCCCGGCGGGCACCGTGCAGCAGACCGACTACCTGCCCGACTTCGCCGCCTACGTGGGCTGGTATGAAAAAAAGCTTCTGCTGGATATCGAGACCGCGAAGAAGAACCACCCCGTCGATCCCGGCAGGATCTACCTCCAGGGCTATTCCCTGGGCGGGGACCTTGCATGGGCCTTGATGGTCAGGCAGAAAGAGCTGTTCGCCGGAGCCATCGTGATCGGGAGCCGCTGCAGCTGGCCCCTCGGGGCCGACACCCTCGAATCCTGGAAAAGCAAGGGCCGAAGGATCGCCTTTCTCATCGGGGAACAGGACAACGCGGATCGGGCCGCCGGCATGAAGGCCGCCGCCGACAGGACGGCCGCCGCGGGCGTGAAGACGCGCTTCGACAGCTACCAGGGAGCGCATTCCATTCCGGCGGCGGAAGACCTTGCGAAGGCGTGCCGGTTCCTGTCCGGCAGCGGGGAGTAGACGGCGCGCATCCCGGACGCGTGGATCCTCGCGTCCCGCCCCGTGAGGTGGAGCGCCGGTCTTCCGCCGGATCCAGGGACCCGGCGGAAGACGGCCCACAGCGGATTCCCCGCCTATTTGCCGGGGTTTTCCTTCTTGTAGACCGCGGCGTCCGGGACCCTGCTCTTGGAGGTCACGCTCCAGCCGGTGGTGATGCGTTCCTGCGGCCAACCGCTCTTGCCGTCCGGGCCGCCCACCACGGCGAAGACGAACTGCTCGAAGCTGGACATGCCGGGGATGGTGGCGAAGTCCGTGTCCATGAGGCCCTCGGCATGAAGCCTGTGGAGGAACTCGATGGGCTTCAGGAAGTCCGGATGCATGAAGAAGGGCAACAGCCCGCCGGCGGAATAAAACGGGATCCCGTAGGCGATCCCGGCGGGGATCAGGTAGACCTTGCCGTCGTAGAGGGCGCTGGACTGGCATGGCGCCTGGGATTGGCGCCCTTGATGTCGCCCGGCGTCAGGTTGGTGGTCGTGGGACGCCGCAGGGGATCGCGGCGCATCACGATGTCGTGGATCCATTGAAGCGATCCGGCCAGGGTGTCCTCGGCGAACTCGTTCCATACGCCCAGGCGAAGAGGGCGGAGGACCTGGAAAGACGGGAATCAGGTCTTCCAGGAAGGATTGCGCCCTGCCGGGCGCACAAAAAAATAGCCCCCTTCCAGGACCTTTCGGGGTACCTGAGCGGGGGCCGTTTGTAGGCTGGCAAAGGAGGTTATGCCTTGCCCTTGGCCTTCTTCTTCTCGAGCTTTTCCTGCTTCTTTTCCTTCATCGTCTTCTGAGGCTTCTTCTTCGCGTTTTTCTGAGGATCCATCGATTTCGACATGTCTCGTCCCCTCCCTTGGAATTGAAGATATGCTTTATCTATATAGTAACTTTTAAACGGAAACTGGTCAATGAGCCGCGAAGAAGCGGGCCTCGGACCGCGTCAGAAGCCGAACGGGACATCGTCCCACTGCGTGCAGAAAAGCTTCCCCCCGTGATCCTCGGCGCTGATGATGGACGCATGTCCGATCCTCCGTTTCCGCACGAAGGACAGGTCCACGTTCGCGAACAGCCCCGGAAGTCCGAACAGAAGCGTGCCTCCATGGGAGACGCAGAGGATCTCCGACCTGCTTCCCCCATGTCTGTCCGCCAGCTCCCTGAGAAAGCCCCCCAACCGGTTGCGGATGTCGAAGAACGTCTCGCCGCCTTCCGGGGCCATGTCGCGGCTCCTGCCCTCCAGCCAATCGAGGAAAAACCGTTTGTGCACCGCCCAGGCGGCCTCGTCGCCGCGGCCTTCCAGGATGCCGCAGTCGTATTCCTTGAGCCCCTCGGCCGCCTGGATCGGCAAACCGAAGGCCGTGCCAATGATTTCCGCCGTTTCAAGGGCGCGGGGAACCGGGCTGGAGCAGATGTGGGTCAGCGGAATCCCCTTCAGCCGCTCCGCCAGCGCCCGGGCCTGATCCCGTCCCGCCGCGGTGAGCGGATGCGGCAGATCCCGGTTGGAGATGACGCGCTGGATATTGGCCTGGCTTTCGCCATGGCGCGTGAAGTGGATTCTCATGTCCGCCAGCCGCCCTTCGACATCCCGGATGAAGGCGCCCCCATTATATCCCCCATCCGAATCCCCGTACAGGTGCGGCGGACCGGATCGGCCGCGTCTATCGGCGCCCTGTCGCCGCTTCCATGGCCATGTCGATGTATTTTTCCCGGATCGCGGCGTTGTGGAAGTCCAGATGGAAGAGCGTCTTGGGGAATCCCGTCAGGAACATGGGATGGGCGATGTTTGTCAGGAGCTGGACGGCCCTGAGCCCCACGATCGATTCGTCGTCGGTCCCGAGCAGCTCCCCCAGGCAGGCCTTCAGGCGCGACGTGCCTTCCTTGAGCATGGCGAGAAACGCACGGGAGGGAGCGCGCCTTCCGCCCCCGCCATGGCCGCCGAGGGTGCTCTGCTCGACCATGATGAGGATCTGGCTGGTGAAGGCGCCGGGATAAGCGAACAGGTTCTTCAGGTATTCCTCGATGAATCGCCGCAGCTTCGCCTCGGGCGGCGCATCCACCCCGTCGAGGATCTCGAAGACCTTCGTGATTCCCTGGAAATAATGCGCCAGGGTTTCGTCGACAAGCGCCTGTTTGCTCCGGAAATGGTAGTTCACCAGCGCCAGGTTCACGTCGGCGGCCTCCGTGACGCGGCGGACCGTGAAGCCCTGCACGCCCTCCCTGCCGATGATCTCCAGGGCCGCGGCGACGATGCGCTCCCGCGTGCGTTCGCGGGTCGCGTCCCGCGGCGGCTTCCCCGGCGCCGGTTTCACTGTCCCTATCCCTCCTGCGGTTCCTGCCCGACGGCCGATGGTATCACCACTCCGAGCTGTAGGGAAGGGTAGCCGGCGAATTCCCCGCTGAAGGAGAGGAAGTAGCCGCCGCACAGCGAGAAGGATGCCCCATTGTGGAGGAAGACCCGGACTTTCGGCGTCAGGGAAAGGCCGGCGAGGCCATTGACCGACGTTCCCCGGAATCCGGCCGCCAGGGCTTCCAGCGTGGCATCGAGGGAGAACTGGACGGGCACCTCCCACGGCATCGTGACGGAGGGCACGATCTTGAGCTCCCCGTAGATGCCGAGGAAATCCGAGGAGACGGAAAGCTCCAACAGCAACGCGACGATCTCGAGCGGCAATGGAGGCGTAACGTCGAGGAACGCCCCCAGCTCATGGACCGCGCCCTGCGAGGCGAACGCGGTTCCGGTCAGGCCGCAGGAGACGAGGCTGCCGTAATACGCGACCGTCGCCGCGTAGTCGCTCTCTTCGGGAAGGAAGGTCCCTCCGCCGGCGAGGTCCGCGCGGATCGAGTTCCATGCCGAAAGGGAAAGGAAGAGATCCGCGGGAAGCGCCTGGGAGACCGTCACGCCATAGTGGATCCTGGCGGCCGTGGCGTCGTTGGAATAGCGGAAATAGGCCCTGTCGGACACGTCCATGGTCGTCGTCACGTCGAGGGAATACCCGGCCGGCGCGAGCAGAAGGATCAGGACGCCGATGCACGGGATCCATGCGGTTCGTTTCATGCCCCACTCCTTTCCGCGGCCTATCGGCCCCTCGGGGTCTGCACGTTCTTCTTCAGGTAACTGCTCAGGCTCTGGTAGCCGGATGGGACGTCGAACGATTCGGAGGCGACCGCTTTCCTCTCGATCTTCGTCACTTCCCAGCGGAACGGCGCGGAGCCGCCCTTGCCGGCGCATTCGATGCGCAGGGGGAGCAGCCCCTTGTCGAACAGCATCATGGCGGCCTTCGCGATCTGGGCGCCCTCGGCGCCTCCCTGCTGCTGCAGCCCAAGGAGGAAATAGGGTTCCACCTTGAGGGCCGCGGTGGCCCAGAGGGTGACCTCGATCCCCTTGGCCTTGTCCACGGCCTTGTACTCTTCGGCGTCCATCCCCCGGATGTTCTCGCGGCGTCCGGTGGAGCCGATCGTCATGCTCAGGCTGGAGACGGCCTTCAATGCGCTGTCGAGGGGCATTTCCGTGTAGTATCTGTCCTTGGTCGAGACGAGGACCACTTTCCCCTTCCCGTAATCGAAGACCGGATACTGGTCGGCGCTCTGGTCCCCGAGGGGCACGATCCGGGCCTTCGGGCCCGAGATCACGGCATCCGCCTCGTAGGTCTTCCCGTTCCCGCTCGCCGAAAGGCCCAAGGTTCCCTCGAAGGACTGCGCCGTCGCGGCGTGGGAGCCGATGAGCAGGGCGACGATCGTGGCAATGCATGGAATGCGTTTCATGTTCCTCTCCTTATTTTGTGCCGCGTTTCGGCAGCATGGCGGCAATCGCGAACACGACGATGAAGCAGGCGAGCACGGTGAAGTCCCGAACCGTCTCCTGCGGGCCAAGGCCGCGCAAGAGCTGGCCGCGCACGCCGTGGACCATGTAGAAATGGGGATACGCATAGGCGATCGGACGGATCCAGTGGGGCAGCGTCTCCAGGGGGATCGTCATGCCCGTGAAAAACAGGGGCGAGACGAGCAGGGGGATGAATGCCGACGGCCCGGCCTTCAGGCGGGAACCGCAGATGCCCACGAGCACCGCGACGCAAAGGAACATCGCGAACATCAGGCAGACGATCCCCGCGTTCCCCGACAGCGTGAGGGGGAACGTGACCGCCGCGGCGGCCACGATGAGTCCCGCCTGGATGAAGGCGGCCGGTGCGAACACCGCGAAGCCGCCCGCCGCGATGGCTCCCTGCTCCCTGGAGGAGGCGAAGGGTCCGCCGGCGGCCCGATCCCCGGCCAGGGCGCGAAGCGGCATCATGGCCGCGAGGAGGAAGGTGAGCAGCGTGAGGATGCCGGTGACGAGGAAATCGTAGAACGTTCCGTTCATCCCGGCCACGGAGGACCGCTCCAGCGGAATGGAAGCGCCCCCGGACTCCGAGGCCGCCTCGAGGAACGCGTTCATCAGGCCCTGCAGGACCGCCGCGGCCGCCGGCGAGTTCGACGGATCGGTGAGCAGCCTGACTTTCGACTCCATCTTGTAGGAGGGATCCTCCCGGCTGATGAGCAGGTCCCTCGTGAAGTTTTCCGGAAACTCGACGATGGCGGCATAGGTCCCCTCCCTCACCCCCCGCTCCGCCTCCTCCATGCCGGCCACCTCGACGGGCTTGTACGCCTTGGCGTCGAGCTTGGCCATGACGCGGTCCTTCATGCACACCGGCCCCAGGAACGGCATGTCGAAGCCCTGGTCGTGGTTGACCACGGCGATCCCGACGCCCCGCAGCCCTCCACCGTAGAGCAGCCCGAGGATCAGGACGAGCAGGCCGGGCAGGACCGCGAAGGCGGCCGTCCTGCGGCCGTGAGCCTTCAGAATCCCCCGCACAACGGCGGGAAACGTCGTCATCATTTAAACCTCCGTTTAAAACGCGTGTTTAATATAAGCCGGAAGCCGTGGACTGTCAACCGGCGGACGCCGCGGCGGAGGCCGACGGGGATGCGGTTGCCGGGAGGACCCGAAGGAGGACCGGGGCCTCTCCCGCGGGCACTGGATGCGCCTCGAGGACTGTCGTATCCTGCGGCCATGGATGCGCTGCGCTTCTCCTTCGGCCCTCCCCCGACGGACGGTCCGTTTTCCTTCTCCGTGGACCTCCCGGAGGGCAACTACGACGTCGCGGTCACGCTGGGGGACCCCGCGGGGGAGTCGGAGACCACGGTGCGCGCCGAGTCGCGCCGTCTCATGCTGGAAAAGGTCCGCGCGGGCCGCGGGGAGACCGTGGAAAGGACCTTCACCGTCAACATCCGCAACGACAGGCTGGCCCCGCCTCCGCAGAACGCGCCCGGCGGGTCACGGGTCCTCCTGAACGCCAGGGAGGCCGGGGCGCTCCATTGGGACGACAGGCTCACGCTGGAATTCCTGGGGGCGCGGCCCCGCGTTTCCGCCCTCGGCATCCGGCCGGCGCCGGACGCCCCGACGGTCTTCCTCGCGGGGGATTCCACAGTGACGGACCAGCCCGCGGGCACGTATTATTCCTGGGGTCAGATGCTGCCGCGGTTCTTCAAGCCCGGGATCGCGGTGGCCAACCATGCGGAATCTGGGGAGACCCTGAAGTCCTTCCTGACGGAGCTCCGCCTGGCCAAGATCCTCTCCCTGATGAAGGCCGGAGACTGGCTGTTCCTGCAGTTCGGCCACAATGACCAGAAGGAGCAATGGCCCCAGACCTACGTCGACCCCCGGACCACCTACGCGGCGTACCTGCGCGTCTTCATCGCCGAGGCGCGCCTGCGGGGGGCCCATCCCGTGCTGGTGACCTCGATGCACAGACGCCAGTTCGACGGAGGAGGCAGGATCCGCGACACGCTTGCGGGCTACCCGGAGGCCATGAAGGCCGTGGCGGAGGCGGAACGGATCCCCCTGATCGACCTGCACGCCATGAGCGCCGCGCTCTACGAGGCCCTCGGGCCGGAGCGGGCGCCGCTGGCATTCGCGGAGGAGGGCCGTGACGCGACGCACCACGGCCATTACGGCGCCTACGAACTCGCGCGCTGCGTCGTGGAGGGCATCCGGGAGAAGGTTCCGGAGCTGGCACGCCATCTGGCGCACGACGTGCCGCGCTTCGATCCGGCGCGTCCGGATCCCGTCTGAGGGACCGCGGGCTCATCGGGGCCCTCCGTGCTTCCCATTGCCCGCGAAAAGAGCTATCTTCCCCGGGTGAGCGAGTGCTCACACACGAAAGGGAACCATGGCGGGGCGGGGAACGGCAAAGACCAGGCGGTGGACGGAGACCTTCGAGAGGATTCCGGAGGACAAGCGCCGGCGGGTATTGTCGGCCGCCAAGACGGCCTTCGCCCGCAATGGTTTCGCCGGCACCAATGTCAACCTGGTCGCCAGGGAGGCGGGGATCAGCGTGGGCTCCCTGTACCAGTACTTCCGCACCAAGGAGGAAATCTTCCTCGCCCTGATCGAGGGTTCCCACAAATACCTGTCCGACACAATCGACGGAATCTTCGCGCGCGAGGAGGGGTTCCTGGCCCGCGTCGAAGCGCTCCTCCGCATGGCGGTGGACACCTCGATGGAGGACCCTGCGCTCCTCAACCTCTACATCGCCTGCACCACGGAGGAACTCGCGCCGCTGGCCGGGAAGCTTTCGGGCCGCATCGAAAGCGTCGCCGCCGGCAGGTACAGGAAGATGCTGTCGGAAGCCAAGGAGCGCGGAGAGCTGCGGGACGACGTGGAGGAGACGACCGCGGCCTTCTGCCTGGACAACCTTTTCATGATCGTCCAGTTCTCCTTCGGCTCCGCGTACTACAGGGAGCGGCTTTCGCTGTTTCTGGGAAAACGGGCGGCCTCGGACCCCCAAAGGGTGATCCGAGGCACGCTGGATTTCATCCGCGGCGCCTTGATGAAGTAGGCCGCGGCGGGAAAACGCCGGCGGCGGCCTAGAACTGCAGCTTGAACTTGAACCCGACCTTGAACTTCGTCTCGCCGTACAGCGGGAACGCCACGTACACGGACGGGTAGGCGAAATCGAGGACGCAGACCGCGACGAGCGCCCCTGCAGAGGCAAGGAAGCCGGAATCGTCCACCCTGGAGGCCGCGGTGCCGTAGACATCGTTGTAGCCGTAGTAGCAGCCCAGGTCCACGAAACCGATCACCATCGGCATGATGTCGTTCTTGCCCCACACGGAGGGCAGGTTCAGGCGCACTTCCGAATTGAGCGTGGACCGCAAGGCGGTATCGAAGGCGTTCTTGGTGCCCCTGACGGGAATGCTGTTCAGGCGGAACAGCGGAACCTGGGTTCCCGTGGTGTAATCCGTGATGAAGCGGAACGCGAGAAAGCCGGAGAAGAGGTTGGATTCGGAGGAAAGGTCGAACAGGGGTACGTACCCCTTGTTGACGAACTCCAGCATCACGAAATCGGTCCCGCTGGAGCTTAGGAACGTCGGACCCCATTCGCAGGACACTTCGGAGCTCAATCCGCTCTTGATCCCGTGCGTGTCGCGCAGGGTGGAATCGAAGGTGACGCCTCCCACGATGGAGTTGATGAAGGTGCCATTGCGGTCGGGGAAGATGCTGGCCACGGTGGGACCCAGGTTTCCGTCCACCCGCCCGTGCCAGGACGACCAGACCTTCAGAAGGTCGCCGTTTTTCTCCTTCCCGATGAGCCCCTGGTTGTAGGTGAGTTCCCACTGGAAGTTGGGGGAAGCGTAGTCCGCGGAGGACACGTCGGGCTCCCCGGTCGCGTCGTCGCGGGAGATGGACTTCTCCTCGTAACCCGCACACAGTTTCAGGACCACGGAGGAGTGGTCCGGGATGCAGAACGGCAGGCTGGGAAGGTACTTCAGGTAGAACTTGCCTTCCAGGCCACAGGGAAGGACGCCGGCGAGGAAATCCCAACTCGTTCTGATGTCCGACAGGGATGCCGAGAATTGAGGTTCTCCCGATACGGCACCAGCCAGGGCCGACAGGAGAAGGACGTGGAGAAGCAGACGCTTTGACATGGAACCTCCTTTATTCTGCGGGTGGTTTTCCACCCAAGTTCACGATTTCAATCCGGAAGCGCGGCGGGCTCCTTCAGGCCGGCCCGATCCGTTTCCCGCCGTCTTCCATGTCGAAAAGATGGATTCTGCCTTCCTCGAACTCCACGTGGATCCCCTGCCCCGCCTCCAGGCGCTTGCCGCCCATGTGCTCCACCAGCCCGATGCTCAGGGGCACGGAGCGGGAAGACGGCCGCGTCATGAAAAGGTTTGCGGGCCTCTCCTAGAGAAATTCCGTTGTATCATACTGCTGGATGAAATTGTCGTCCAGTACCACAATCCGATCTGCCATGGCCAGGCTCACGGAGAGGAACGGAATGAGGAGGAGCCCGTCGGGAGAAACGGGAACGTGAGGACCGGCGTCAGGTAGAGGTTGGGGACCCCTTTCCGGAGGCCCTCATGCTACGCCTCCGCGAAGTAGATCGGGTTGGAAAGCGCCGCCATCTGGTAGTCCATCAGCTCCGGATAATGGCGCAGCACCTCCACACGCAGGAAGCGCCGCCCCTTCCCGTCCAGGACGTCGGACAGGACGCCGCAGCCCGCCTTCCGCTCCTTCTCCACCCCCCTGTCGCTCACCACGCGCACGATGTCCGAGTCCACGAGGCCCCTGATCCCGAGGCGGCAGGGCACGGGATTCCCGCGCACCACGTCCCCGACGATCGCGTTCCCGCAGGAAAGGTCGATGAACGGCCCGTCCGGCGAATAGGAGAGCACCGTGCGCCCCGCGCAAAGGGCCTCCAGGATGGCCGCGGCCTTCGGGGCGAAGGCCGCGGTCCAGGTGGTCGGTTGTCCGTAGTAATGGAAGGGGAAGTTCGCATGGCAATCCGACCCTCCGGCCACGGGAATCCTCTCCCCGGCCGCGAGGCGATCCTGCCACCAGTCCAGGCAGCCCTGGTTTCCATTGAACCAGGGACCGTTCCAGATCTCGATCCAGTCATGCTCGACGCCCGTGAGGGGAAGCCTCCAGGTGTTCTCGTAGTGGAAGGGATGGTTGATGGCGATGCGCGCCCCGGCCCGCCGCGCCTCCCGCAGGGACTCCCTCGTCTGCTCCGCATCCAGGCTCCGGTTCTGGGAGAGGAGGTGCGTGATGCCGAAAATATTGGCGTGGCCCAGCCTGTCCCCGAACTCGAATCCCGGGATCAGGATGAGCCCCGCATCCTGCGGCAGGAGCTTCAGGTGATCCACCGTCTTGTGGTCGGTCAGCGCGAAAAACTCCAGGCCGTTCTCGCGCGCCTGCCGCAGGACGACATCCACCGGTTCGAGGCCGTCGCTCGCCGTTGAATGCGCATGCAGGTCCCCCTTGTACCAGCGCATCGGTCCCCCTCCTGTTCCCCTGTTGACTTCCGGACGGTTCTGGGCCACACTGAACATGAGTGAATAGTCACTCATATTGCTGAAAATGTAAAAGGCTTTCATGGGAGGCATCATGACGGAATCGATCACGCCACTCCACCGGGCGGCGGAAACCGGGGACGCGGCGGAGGCGGAGCGGCTCCTGGCCGGCGGCGCGGACCCCTGCGCGGTGGACGGAAACGGGGACTCCCCCTTGAGCCTGGCCATCCGCGGGAAGCACGCGGCCGTCATCAGGCTCCTGGTGGATCACGGCGCCCTCGCGGCCAACCGGCGGGTCTCCTGCCCGTTCCTGGTCCATCTGCCCGAGACGGGGGACCTGGAGTTGTTCTCCTACGTCCTGTCCAAGGGCAGGGGCCTGGTCGGCATCGAGGACCGCGATCCGGACGGACGGGCCGCGTTCCACTACGCCGTCCGGCAGGGACACGAGAAGATCCTGCAGCTCATCCTCCGCGCCGGCTTCGACATGAATCCGGCCTTCCTCGAGTCCGTCAAGCGGGGCGACTACCACTGGGTGAAGGGGAGCATCGACCATTCATGCGGCCTCATCGACGTCAATGCGGCCGACGCGCTGGGAAACACGGCGCTGCATTACGCCGCGTTCCGCGGGGACTCCAGGATGGCGAAGCTCCTCCTGGACTCGGGCGCGGACGGGAAACTGCGGAACAAGGAGGGAAAGACGCCCGCGATGCTCGCGCCCGGCGGGAAGTCCCGCCAATCGTAATAGGCGGTGCCCTCCTGGAACGCCTGAAAACGGCGTTCGCGTGCCTCGACTCGCCCTACGGGATCCTGCCCCTCCCTGCGCCGCCCATTCTCACGATCGTCCGACGACGGCTCAATGTGCTGGACCTCCCCCAGGCGAAGGCGGTCCGCTACGTGGACATGGCGGGCGCGCCGGGGCCCCTCAAGGCCTCTGCGCGCCGCGGGCGCCCACGCGGATCGCGTACAGGGAGGTGCTGGCCGTGAGGAACAGGCGGTTCCTCTCCGGCCCGCCGAAGGTCAGGTTGGCGACCGTCTCCGGGACCAGGACCTTGCCCAGGAGCTCCCCCCGCGGGGAGAAGCACTGCGCCCCGTCCCGGGCGCTGGTCCAGACGTTCCCGTCGGCATCGAGGCGGAACCCGTCCGCCACGCCCTTGTCGATCCTGGCGAACTCCCGGCCGTTTTCCAGGCGCCGCCCGTCCTCGACGTCGAAGACCCGGATCCAGCGGGGCAGGGCCTTGTCGTGGGAATACCCGGTGTCGGAGACGTAGAGCAGCCGTTCGTCGGGAGAGAAGGCGATGCCGTTGGGCTTCGAGAAATCCTCGGCCACCGCCTCGAGGTCCCCGGTAGAGGGATCCAGGCGGAAGACCAGGCAGGCGCCGATCTCGCTCTCCGCCTTGTGGCCCTGCTCGTCGGACAGGATCCCGTAGGGCGGATCGGTGAACCAGACGCTGCCGTCCGACTTCACCGCGGCGTCGTTGGGCGAATTCAGGCGTTTCCCCCGATACCGGTCCGCCAGGACGGTGACGGAGCCGTCCAGCTCCGTGCGCGTGACGGTCCGCGACCCGTGCTCGCAGGTGACGAGGCGTCCCTGGAGGTCCCTCGTGTTCCCATTGCTGAACCGGGAAGGGGCGCGGAACACGGAACAGCCGAGGCCTTCCACCCAGCGGTACATCCTGTCGTTGGGAATGTCGCTGAAAAGGAGGAACTCCCCGTCGGCGAACCACACGGGCCCCTCGATGAAACCGAAGCCTCCGGCCAGCTTCTCGAGACGGCTTCCCGGAAGCGCGTAGCGGCGGAACCGCCCGTCGTGGATCTCGAACTCGCCGATGTTTTCGATGCGCATGCTGCCCCTTTCCGGGGTCCCACCATAGCGTAAAAGGCAGCCAACGGGAAGCGGTTGCGGGGCGCGGCCCTCAGGAGTCGGCGAACTCCAGCCGCAGGGCGGAAAGCCGCCCCTCCGCTTCCGCCACGACGCGCCGCTCCGCCTCCTCCCCGCCCGCCTCGAAGGTGACGGAGAAGCGCAGCGACGGCTCCACTTCGTCCCAGGGCACCGTGGAGATCAAGGCGCGTTCCAGCAGGAACAGGGAGGCCTCCTCGGCGCTCCGGAAGACCGCGCGGCCGCCAGTGGCCGGATCCCGCGCCGCGCGGGGAGCGGGCGCGTAGCAGTAGAATCCCCCCTCCCCTCCCGCCGGAAGGAATCCCAGGCGGCGAAGCGCCGGAAAGAGCAGCGAGAACCTCCGCTGGTATTTCAGGGCGAGTCCCCGCGTGATCTGCGGCCGCGACAGGGCCTCGATGCCCGCCTTCTGCACGGCGCGGAACTGGCCCGAGTCCATGTTGTCCTTCACCGCCCGGTACGCCCTGACGGCGAGCGGATTGCCCGAGGCGAACCCCAGCCTCCAGCCGGTCATGGAGAAGGCCTTGGAGAGGGAATGCACCTCCAGGCAGCACTCCTGCGCGCCGTCCACGGACAGGATGCTGAGCGGACGGCGGCCCCCGTAGACGAGCGCCGCGTAGGCGGCGTCGTGCACCACGAGGATCCCGCGCCGCGAGGCGAAGCGGACGGCCTCCTCGAAGAGGGCACGCGTCGGCGCCGCTCCCGTGGGATTGTTCGGGTAGTTCAGGTAGAGCAGCTTCGCCTTCCGCAGGGTCGACTCCGGGACCTCCCCGTAGTCGGGGAAGAAGCCGTTTTCGCGCCGCAACGGCAGCCCGTGGACCCGGCCTCCGAGGTACCGCGTCCAGTCCGCCAGGACGGGGTACCCCGGCACGGTGACGAGGGAGACGTCGCCCGGGTCGATGAAGGCCGCGGGCAGGCAGGCCAGGATGGGTTTGGATCCGATCCCATGGAGGATGCCCCCCTCCGGATCGTCGATGCTGACACCGAACGTCGCCTTCATCCACCGGGCCGCCTCATGCTGGAACTCCGTGATGCCGCAGTCCGCGTAGGTCCGGTTTTCCCGCAGGCCCGCCTCGACGGCCAGGCGGGAAACGACGGACGGATCCGCGGGTTCCGCGTCCTCCCCGATGCCGAAGTCGATCAGGGGCTGGCCGGGATGCGCCTCCACGGCGCGGCGGCGCGCCTCCTTGATCCGCGCGAACTTGAACCCCTCCCCGCCCAGGCCGAAGGCGGCGCCCCCCAGGCGCCGCGCGGCGCGGATTCCACGCCCGCTCATGCCGTACATCCCCGCGCCGGGAACGGGCGCAGCATGTCCTCCGGCGTCTCACGGGCCCGGATGGGTTCCGCGGTCCCGTCGGCCCGGATCAGGGAACGGATCTCCCCCCAGCGGCGCCTCAGCAGGGACTCGTCGTACGCGTACGGGGCGCTCCCGAACCGGAATCCTTCCGCATCGTTCATGCCTTCCTCCGCATCAGCTCAAGCTCATTGGTGAGCGACTCCCTGATCAGGGCCACCAGTTCCGCGTTCTCCGAATAGACGCAGCGGCCCTCGGCGCTTCCCAGCGTCCCGGTGAGCACCCGCAGGCCGTCGGCAATGAGGCGGAGGCGGTCCCCCGTCCCCCCCTTCACGTGTTCGATGGCCTTCGGCACGCCGATGGGCCGGTCCAGGAGGAGCACCAGCTTGATCCGACGGGCGGCCGCCTCCAGTACGGGCCGCAGTTCCTCCGCCGCGGCGGCCGGGCAGGCCAGGTACACCCTGTCCTTCGCCCCGTCCGTGAGGAGCCGGATCCTCTCCAGGACCGCGTTGCGGCCCGAGACGGTGAGGAACGGCGAGGCGGGCTTGCGCCGCGCCGGCGCCTCCGCGAGGAAGACGGCGGCCTCCCGCTCGAAGCGGGCACGGGAGAGGGCGGCCGCTTCCGCGGGCGCCAGTGCCGAGTGGCGGGGCGGATCGTCCTCCGTGAACGCGGCGAATCCCTTGCGCGCGAGGGATGCCAGGCCGTGATACGAGTTGGCGCGGGAGATGCCCGCCTCCCGGGCCGCCTCGTAGCCCGTGAGGTCGCCGTGTTCCAGGAGCGCGTGGTAGAGCGCCCGCTCCTGGCCCGTCAACCCGATTCGGGGAAGGGGGGCGAGGACGTCTTCTGGTTGTTTCATAGTAGTATCTTATAATACTACTAATAAATCCTGTCAACCGGACAGGCCGCCTCACCGGCGCCGTTGCCTCCGGGGGCATCCGGGGATAGACTGCCCGCAGGAAAGAGGCCCCCATTGACGAAGACCCGCCTCCCGATCGCCCTCCTCGCCGTACTCGCGGCCATTGCCGCGTCTCCGGTCCATGCCACCGTCTTCGGGCGGGGCGGACCGCTTTTCACCATCGAGACGAAGCACTTCGCCTTCGTGTTCCCCGAGGCGCGGCGCGCGGACGCCGAACACCTGGCGTCCGCCGCGGAAGGCATCTACGCGGAGGTCACCGCCTTCGTCGGCACGGACCCGGAAATCCGCGTCACGGTCCTGGTCTCGGACGACTCCCAGTACCTCCAGGGTTACGCGGACAACACGACCTGCGACAGGATCGTGCTCTATCCCGCGCCGTCCCCCATCGCCACGGAAACGGGTTCCCTGGCGGACACGCTGCTCGACGTCTTCCGCCACGAACTGGCGCACGCCGTCTCCCTGAACGTGAAATCCGGCTTCTGGGCCTTCTGGGAGGCCGTCTTCGGCGACATGGTGGCGCCGAACTTCTGGTGGATGCAGGGCGGGGAGTTCACAGAGGGGGTCACAGTGGCGGCGGAAAGCGACGGCGGCGGCGGACGCGCCAACGATCCCCTGGTGCTCCTGTCCGTGCGCCAGGACATCCTGGAGGGCAAGGCCAGGACGGCGCAGGAAGCGCGCGGCGGCGACGACCGGTGGCCCGGAGGCTCCATCCACTACTGGTATGGAGGCGTCTTCACGGTCTGGCTGCGGGAAACCTACGGCGCGCAAAAGTACGGCGAACTCTGGAGGGAGTTCGGGAACGGCAATGCGCTTGTCGGTTCCGACGGATTCCTGTTCCTGGCCGGTGCGTTCCAGACCGTCTACGGTCGGCCCCTCGACGCGGTCTGGGACGAGTTCCTGCGGGACGCCGCGTATCGCAGGCCGGTGATCACCGCGGTGCGGAGGCTGCGCGGGGAACCCGGGAGGATCTACGCGGCCACCGCCAGCGGCGGCGACCTGTATTGGGGGGATTCGGCCGCCGGCGCCCTTTTCAGGCGGGACGGAAAAACGGGCTCCACGCGCGCCCTGAAAACCGAGAATTTCCTTCTTTCGGCAATCTCGGCGCGCCCGGGCTCCACGCGGCTCCTCCTGTCGGAAGGCCGTTACGTCAATCTCGGTTCCGCCTTCAGGGTCTTCGTGCGGGCGTGGGACGAATCCACGGGCTCCTATTCCGGTCCCGAGTGGCCGGATCTGCGCGAAGCCCAATGGATGCAGGGGACGGAGGACGCGTTTGCGGCCATCGCCGTGCGCGGATCCTTCGCGGACCTCGTCCTCGTGCGTGACGGCCGCCGGGAAACGCTGCTTGAGGGCACCTATGAACGGGAGTGCGCCTCACCGGCCCCCCTCGCGGACGGCAGGATCGCGTTCCTTCTCAAGGAGAAGGGGACCATCCGCATCGCGCGGATCGACCCCGCCGCCAAGAGCCTCGAAGTCCTGGAGACCGTGCGGCCTCTGGGCATCGTGCGCGGCCTTTCGGCCTCGGGAAACGACCTCGCCTTCTCCTGGGCCACGAAAGAGGATTTCCCCTCGCTCGGACTCCTGGATTCCACGGGCCTTCACCTGCAGAAAGTCGCCATTTCCGGCGGGGTCTCGTCCCCTCTCGCCGCGGAGGGCGGGATCTACTACATCGGCCGCTTCTCTGACGGCATGCGCCCCTGCTCCTACCCGAAGGACCTTCCCGATCTGGCCCTGGAGGCGGCGGACTGCCGGTGGGTGGCACACGGGAGTCAGGAAAAGACCGCGGGTTCCCCCGCCCTTCCCTCGCGTCCCTACGCCGGCCTGACGGCCCTCATCCCGGGCCTTCGCTTCCCTTTCCCCAAGATCGGCACCTCCGCGATCGAAGGGGCGGGACTCTACCTGCTCTCGTACGATCCGGGGGAAAGCTGGGCTCTCCTGACGGCGGCCGATTACGACTGGACCAGGACCTTCGCCGACGTGTCCCTGACCCTGGAGCTCATGCCCTCCTCCACGGTCCTCACCCTGGCGGTGTCCGACGCGGCGGCCTGGAGTTCCGTGGAATCCAGGAGCGTGCGCACATTGTCCGGCAGCCTGGCCGGGACATTCTACGATGTGCTCTCCCCGGAATCGGCCACGCTCTCCCTCGGGGCCTCCGCCGGATTCACCGCCAGGGCACCCGAGGTCACGGGAGCCTCGACGGCCTACGCTTGGCCCATCACGGCCTGTTACGGCTCCGCAGGCGTGGTGGCCTCCTATAATGGCCGCGTGCGCCGTTCCCTGGATCCCGCCGCGCGCAAGACGGGGATGGCGGCTTCCCTGTCCGTGGACGGTGCGGCCCCCATCGAGGCCGCCTTCCTGCCCGGCATCGCGGCACAGGCCAACCTCGCCGTCTCCGTCGGCATCCTCGGCCTGGACGTCGACGCATGGGCCGCGGCCACCCCACCGGGCGTGGCGGGTCTGGCCACGCTGGGCCTGTATCCGGCGGGGATCTACAGGCAGGGCGCGACGGGGTCCGGCATCTCGAACCGTTACCCGTCCTTCAGGGAATACGCGTCCTTCGCCCCCGCGTACGCGGATTCCTGGTTCTACGGCTGCGTCGACGCCAACTGGATGCCCCTGGAGGCGGACGTGATGCGGGACGTCCGGGACCTGAAGGTCTTCGTGACCCGCCTCGGAGCCTCCGCCGGATACCGTGGGGCCCTGGCGGGCATGAACTGGATTGACGCCGCCTACGTCCGCCTCCACGTCCAGGGCGGTCCGGACCAGGGGACCCTCGCCGGGACCAACCTGACTGTGTACGGGGAGCTTTCCTATGCCCTGCGCGCCTCGACGGCCGGCGTCAGCGCCTGGTCGTTGGGTTTCGGGCTGACCACCGGCATGTAGCAGGACGGCCTCAAGAAAGCGCGGCGCGCGGCTTCCAGGAGGTCCCGGCGCGCACGCGGGGGCGGAGAACGTGGTGGCGTTCTGCATGAGGAGCGCCTTCTCGAAGGAGACCCCCATCACGCTTCCCATCCGCAGGATGAACATGATGACGATGGTCGCCTCGATGCTCGGCAGGGTGATGTGGATCAGCTGCTTCCGCCGTCCCCCCCCGCCGATCTCGCAGGCCTCGCAGAGCTGAACGTCGACGCCCGCCAGGGCCGCAAGATAGATGACCGCGCCCCAGCCCATCTCCTGCCAAAGGTCGGAAAGGATGAAAAGGGGGCGGAACCATGCCGGATCGGGGAGCAGGGATTTGGCCTTCCCGCCCAGGGAGACCGCGATCTGGTCGACCAACCCGTCCTTCGAGACGAATCCGGTGAGGATGGACACGACGATGACCGTCGAGATGAAGCGCGGGAAGCAGCTCACGCGCTCCACCAGGCCCCGCACGGTCTTCATGCGCAGCTCATTCAGAAACAGGACGAACAGAATGGGGGCCGGAAAGCCGATGAAGATCAGCTACAGGCTCAGGACGACGGTATTCTTGAAAATGTTCCAGAATCCCGCATCGGAAAGGAACTCGCGGATGAACGCGAAGCCGACCCACCTGCTTCCTAGATTCCGTCCTGGATGCGGAAATCCCTGTCCAGCGCATTGTACTGGTCGATGTCGTCCCGCTGCGTGGCGGCCCGCATTCCCTCCACGATGCCCCGGGCCTCCAGGATGGAACGGCTGCCGACCCCGAAGGTCTCCGCAAGGTCCCCTTCGGACGGGAGGCGGTCTCCGGGAGCGAAACGGCCCCGGACGATCATGTCCTCCAGCGCCTCCAGGACCTGGTCCTTCACCTTGGTTTTGGCGATCCTTCGGACCGGGAAAGATCGCGGGATGAGGCGAGGGAGCCGGGCCACGACGGGAAACCGCCCCTTGTCCAAAAGGCGGTTCCCCCGATATGCTCCATTGACACCCTGGTATGGGCTGAACGATCCTGTTTCGTAAAAGGAGCGAACCATGAAAAGATTCCTGGCAGTACTGGCGGTCGCACTCGCGCTGGCCGTCCCCCTCGCCACGGCGGAACCCATCGGGCTTACCGTCGGCACGAAGATTGCCACGGGAGACCTGCTGAGCGGGTTCTCCATGTCCGTAAAGCCGTACGCGGACTACGTCGTGGGCTCCACCGGATTCTGCGTGGGCGCCAGCTGGGAGCTCGGCCTCGTCTCCCTCAGCCTTGGAACCCTCGATGCCTACGAGGAGTACGATTTCTCCGCGGCCGGACTGGATTTCGCGGTCGGCAATTACGACTCCTTCGAGATCCCCAGCTCCACGTTCTATGGCTGCATCTACGCGACGGCGGCCTACGGCCTTCCCTTCGGCCTCACCCCCAAGCTGGAACTGGACGTCAACTACTACTCGGCCTTCGGCCTGGACCTGTACGCGTTCCTGATCTACAAGACGGATGTGGGACCCGGAAAGCTGGGCGCGGAAGCGCGGCTCTACGTTCCCCTCTACTCCGCTTTCGCCTTCGACAACACCCGGATCCGGGTGAACTACACGATGCCCGTCGGCCCTCTGAACCTGAAGGCGGAGCTCGAGCCGAAGGTGGTATTCTCGCCCTTCGCCCTGAAGCTTGCCGCGGCCGTCTACCTGAGCATGGACCTGTAGGACCATCCCTTCCATTGCAGAGCCAAGGCCGCCGCGTGGCGGCCTTTTTCTTGCCCCGGCGGCGGAAGCCTGCCTCAGTGGCCCCGGTGCTTCTTCCTGGCCTTCGCGCGGGCCGCCGTGCGCTTGGCGGCCGCCCGTGCGTCCCGCGCGGCGCGCGTTTCCCCGCGGGATGCGGCCTTCCCGGCCTCCCGCGCCCGCCGTAGGGCCTCCTGCGACCTTGTGGAGGCCCCCCGCGCGGCGAGCAGCCTGGAAGCCTCCCGCGCGAGCCGCTTCGGATTGACAACTGACAGCTGTTCTGCGGGAACCGCGTCGGGGACGTCCGGCGGGGACCAGGCCTTCACAAGTTCCAGGATCTCCTGATCGCCCGGTTCCGGCCCGAAAACGTGGCGGCAGGCCCGCGCGGCGCCGCCGCGTTCCCACTCGAAGATCCCCGTCCAGAACCGGCCGTCGAAAAAAACCGTGAGACGCATCTCTTCCTCCCCAGATCGATGAGTCGTTTCACGCGCCGGACATCCTGGGAAGGAAGGTTACTGGCACCGTCATGGACCGGTGCGGCCGGACTACCTACCGGCCTGTGTTTTCGCGCATGAAAGAAATGATCGGGACAGTTTATTCCATGGAGTCAAAGTGAGTCAATAATTGCTTTTCACATATTAGAGAAAAATGAACTTTCCGAAAACGGGATTACGTGGTACACTTTGCCCATGATGGCTGAGAAACCTCGCATTCTTGCCGTGGACGACGAGGAACAGAATCGACGCCTCATGAGAGCGCTCCTCGGGGCCATCGGCTATGAAGTGGACACCGCAGCGAACGGAGCGGAAGCGCTGGAGAAGGTCGCCGCCTGTCCGCCCGACATCGTGCTCCTGGACGCGGTCATGCCGACCATGAACGGCCTGGAGACCGCGCGGAAACTGAAGGCGACTGAGGAGACGCGCATCATCCCGATCATCATGGTGACGGGCCTCCGGGAGATCGAGGACAAGGTGAACGCCTTCGAGGCGGGCGTGGACGATTTCCTCACCAAGCCCTTCGAGAAGGTGGAACTGCAGGCGCGCATCGCCTCCCTATTGAAGGTCAAGGCGTACAACGAACAGGCGCTGCGCCACCGCATCGAGCTGAAGGAGGAGGTGGACCGCAGGACGCGGCAGCTGCAGGAGGCCCTGGTCAAGCTGCGCTCATCCTCCCTGGAGACCATCTACCGCCTGTCGCGCGCGGCGGAGTTCCGCGACGAGGACACCGGGGTCCACCTGAAGCGCATGAGCCACTACTCCGCGGCCGTCGCGCGGCGGATGGGACTGGCGGACAGGACCGTGGAGGCCATTTTGTACGCCTCCCCGATGCACGACATGGGGAAGATCGGCATCCCGGACCAGATCCTCCTGAAGCCCGGACGCCTGGAGCCGCGCGAGATGGAGATCATGCGGATGCACACGAGCATCGGCGGGCAGATCCTGCACGGCTCCACGGAGGACTTCCTCAAGCTCGGTGAGGTGATCGCCCTCACGCACCACGAGAAATGGGACGGCACCGGCTACCCGCGGGGCATCGTCGGGAGCCATATCCCCCTGGCCGGAGCCATCACCGCCATCGCGGACGTGTTCGACGCCCTCACCACGAAGCGTCCCTACAAGGCGCCGTTCCCGTCCGAGAAGGCCTTTGCCATCATCCGGGAGGGACGGGAGAAGCACTTCCATCCGGAGGTCACCGACGCGTTCTTCGCCATCACGGACGAAATCCTCTCCATTCAGAGCCAATACCAGGAGGCGGAGGAGGAGGAAAGCAGCCTGTACCGTCTGGTGCGGATGGCCGGGGAAAGCGCCCGGAAAGAGGAATCCAAGGTGCCCGTCGGCAGTTCATGAAAAGCCCCCGGACCGCCCATTGACCCTGCGGCTCCTTCCTCCGTACATTGAAGGCGAGAGGTGCCGTGATGAGCGACATTGACAGAACCGCATCCGCTCCGCCACCGCCGCCTGCCCCGGCACAACAGCCCCAGGCGAGCGAAGCTCGGCCTCAGGCGGGCGAAACCCGGCCTCAGGAACCCCCACCGCCTCCTCCGCCTCCCGAACCGGCCCCGAAGCCGGAGGGTACGGGGACCGCGGTCGACGTCACGGCCTGAGACGGCGCATGACTGTCAAGGAAAACCTCAAAAGCGACATCGGCGGGTTCATCATACTCCTTCGCCAGCACGCGGAGCTTCGTTACAGGAAAAACGGAAGCGAGTACGAATCGAGGAGACGCGTCGCGGTGGACGGCGTGGTGCAGGCCATCTCCCGGGCCACCAACGTCATCCTCACGCCCGACTACGATGCCATGCCGGTGGAGGACCTGCCGGACGCGGAACTCCCGTCCGTCCGCCGGCTGGTGAAACGGACCATCGCCAACCAGAGAAAGAGGCTGGAATCCATGCCGGCCCAGTCCATGGAAGCCGAGACGCTGCGGGACTGCATCCGCCGCTGGGAGCGGGCGCTGGCATCGATGTAGCGGCCGCCCCCCCCTACTGCCAGAGGCTGAAATCCGCCATCCGGAGGAAGGTCCTGCGAAGGCGGAAGAGCAGCGACAGGCGCGCGGCGCGCAGGCGCGGGTCCTCGCACTTCACCATGACGGCATTGAAGAACTCCTCCAGCGGCTGCGCCAGGTCGGCCAGGGCGGCGAGCATCGCCGAGTGGTCCGTCGCGTTTTCCAGCGTCGCGAGGCGCGTGGCCAGGGCCTTTTCCTCGGCCTGGGTGAGGATCTTCGCGTCGAAGTCCGGGGACGGGGACTCGTCCTTCAGGATGTTGCCGATGCGCTTGGCCCCCTGCGCCAGGGAGGCGAAGCGGGCGTCCTCCGCGAAGACCGCGAGGGCCGTGCAGCGCGCCTTCAGGTCCGCGAGGTCCCTCCAGCCGGCCGGCAGCGCCGCGCGGCGGACGGGGCCCGCGAAGCCCGCCGTTTCCAGCTGGTAGGCCACGCGGTCCCGGAAGAAGGACTCCAGCGCGGCCAGGGTGTCCGCCTCGGGGGCCTTGGCCTTGGTGCCCACCGCCCCGATGGCGGCGCGGCACAGATCCATGGGATCCAGGCTCCAGCCCGACTCCCAGAGGATACGCACGATGCCGGCTCCGGCGCGCCGGAGGGCGAGCGGATCCTTGGAACCCGTGGGGATCAGGCCCACGGAGAAGCAGCCGACCACGGTGTCCAGCTTGTCCGCCATGGCGAGCAGGCAGCCCAGGGGGGTGGAGGGAAGCGGGCCTTCCGCGGAAACGGGCCGGTAGTGCTCCTTCACGGCCTTCCAGACGGCCTCCGGCGCTCCCTCACGTTTCAGGTATTCCCCGCCCATCACGCCCTGCAGTTCCGGGAACTCCCCCACCATGAGCGTCATGAGGTCCGCCTTGGCCAAGGAGGCGGCCATGAGGGCAGACGCCGGATCCAGGCCCAAGCCGGGCGCGACGGCGCTCATGACAGTCTCGATGCGCCTCGTCTTTTCCAGGTAGCTTCCCAGGTCGCGCTGGAAGGTCAGCGCGGAAAGCTTCTCCACGCGGTCGGCGAGCTTCGTCTTTCCGTCCTCCGCGAAGAAGAAGCGGGCGTCGTAGAGCCGGGCCTTCAACACCCACTCGTTGCCGCTCACGACGAAACCCGCCGGATCGTCGGACCGGTTGGCCGCCGCAAGGAAGCAGGGAAGCAGGTTCCCTCCGTCGTCCTCCACGCAGAAGGACTTCTGGTGCTCCTTGAGAGAGGTGACCAGGACCTCCTTCGGCAGGTTCAGGAAATCCGCCGGGAACGCGCCCCGCACGAGGCGCGGGAACTCCACGATGAGGGCCAGGGTGGAAAGGAGGTCCTCGTCGCGCACGGGGCGGCCGCCGGCCTCCGCCGCCAGCTTCTCCAGCTGCTCCCCCAGCGACTCCCGCCTCTTCTCGAAGGACGCCACGACGCCGGCCGCCTCCAGGGCGGACTCGTAGTCGGTGGGGGTACGCACCGTGACGGGGCCCGCGTGCCTCCTGTGGTACAGGCGGTGGCCCCAGGTGGCGTTGGAAGAGGCCACGCCGTCCACGGCGAAAGGCACCACGTCACCGCCGAACAAGCAGAGGATGGAACGGATGGGCCGGACGAACTCGAAGCCGCTCTCCCCCCACCGCATGGCCTTGGGCACGTGCAGGCCAGCGATCAGGCGCGGCAGCGCCTCTGAAAGGAGCTCCACGGTGGGCCTTCCCTTGCGGGTCAGGGCGGCCACGGCGCAGGCTTCCTTGCGGCCGGCGGGCAGTTCGAAGCGCAGGACGGAGAAGTCCACCCCGCACTTGGCGGCGAACTTCAACCCCGTCTGCGTGGGCTTCCCGGCCTGGTCCACGCAGAGCCGCTGCGGAGGCCCCACCAGGACCTCGTCCTTGTCCTCCTGGCCCGCGGGAAGGCCTTCCGCGATCCAGGCGAGCTTGCGGGGGCTGAACAGGAGGCGGATGCGCGGGCGGCCGAGGCGCTCCCCCTCGGCCCAGGAGGCCAGGGCCTCCCGCATCTCCTCGGCCAGGGGCCCGAGGAAGCGCGCCGGGATCTCCTCGCAATGCAGTTCCAGGAGCAGGGTGCGGGTCTCCATCAGCGTGCCTCCCCTTCGGCAGGAGCGAACTCGTGCTCGACGTACAGCTTGGCGCAGGCGCAGGCCAGGTCGCGCACGCGCTTGATGATCCCGGGCCTCTCCGTGGTGCTCACGGCGCCGCGGGCGTCCAGGACGTTGAAGGTGTGGCTCATCTTCAGCGCCTGCTCGTAGGCGGAAAGGTAGTGGCCGTGGTCCTTGGCCAGGCGCCAGCCCTCCTTCTCGAAGTCGGTGAACAGGCGCCAATGCAGGTCCAGGCCCGCATGCTCGAAGCTGTAGGCGGAAAGCTCGAACTCCTCGCGGTGGCGCACCGTCCTGTAGGTGACGGGGAACAGGCCCCGGTCCGTCTTCACCTCGCCCCAGATCAGGTCGAACATGTTCTCGATGCCGGAGAGGAACATGCAGATCCTCTCGATGCCGTAGGTCAGCTCCGCAGCCACGGGACGGCAGTCCAGGCCTCCCACCTGCTGGAAATACGTGAACTGGGAGATCTCCATGCCGTCCAGCATCACCTGCCATCCGACGCCCCAGGCGCCGAGGGTGGGGCTCTCCCAGTTGTCCTCCTCGAAGCGCAGGTCGTGCTTGGCCAGGTCGATGCCCATGGCCTCCAGGCTGTCGATGTAGAGGTCCTGCACCTTGGCGGGGCTGGGCTTGAGGACCACCTGGAACTGCAGGTGCTTGTAGACGCGGAAGGGATTCTCCCCGTAGCGGCCGTCGCCGGGACGGCGGCTGGGCTCCACGTAGGCCACGTTCCACGGCCGCGGGCCGAGGGCGCCGAAGAACGTCAGGGGGTTCATCGTGCCGGCCCCCTTCTCGATGTCGTAGGGCTGTCCGATCAGGCAGCCCTGGTCGGCCCAATATCGCTGCAGCCGCAGGAACAGTTCCTGCACCTGGAAGACGGGTTTTTTCTCGCTCATGTTCGTGGGCACAAAGTACCGAGCCGGGGCGGTCCCGTCAAGGAGTGGGAAGGCCTCCGAGCGCGGCTACGACGCGGCAGGGCACTGTGCAGACCCCCGCGATGGACAGGGGCAGGACGATCAGCGTGAACCCGTCGCGCGGCAGCAGGTCCAGGTTGACGATGTTGGCAACGATCGGGATCTCCGCGCGGAACAGGTCGATGAAGAATCCCGTGGGATTCTCGAAGCCGCTGTCGTATAGCGGGGTGTCGCTTCCCATCAGGGCGACCCTCCTGTCCGCCATCCACTGCGCGGCGTCCCGGCTGAAATAGCGGTGCGCTTCCCCCGGCGGCGCGGAAGCCCGCAGGAGCAGGCCGCAGCCACGCGGCAGAGGGGCGTCGCCGGCGATGCGTTCCAGGTCCGCGGCGGCTATGCGGCGGCCGCAGCCGCGCACGTCCAGGCGGACTCCCGGGACGATGAGCCGGTCCAGCGGGACGTCCGCCGTGTCCCTGCCGTCGCGGAACAGGTGGGACGAGGTCTCGAAGTAGGTCCCGTGGTGGGAGAGGATCGAGAGGTCATAGGCGCGGCATTCGTGGCCGCAGTAGACGGGAAGGCCCCCCTGCAGCGCCACTGTGAAGCCGGGAGTGTCCTTCCCGCAGGGGACGGAAAGATCGATCATACGGCCGGCCATGAGCCCAACTCCTCCAACATCGAATGGAGCTTCCCCGCCGCGGCGGGGAAGCCCGCGGGGTGCGGCGCCTGGAGGGCCACGGCCCCGGAAAAACCGCGGCAGCGCAGGATGGAAAGCATCTCCTTGACCTCGGCCAGGCCCTCCTCCAGCGGGGTCCGTTCCCCGGTGGCCAGGCCGTCGTTGAGGTAAAGGAGCCCGATGCGCGCCTTGATGTGGGTGCGGGAATAGGAGGCGAGGAACGGGTTCTCGCCGGCCAGGACGAAGGCCAGCGGGTTGAAGGCCGCTTCCACGCGGGCACCGTCCATCTGCAGGGAGTCGATCATGCGGACCATGTCCGCGCCGCCGACGCCCAGGTTCTCCACGCAGAGCCGCGCTCCGGACGCATCCAGGGCCCTTGCCGTCTCCGCGATCCGTGCCGTGGGCCAGGTGGACGGCACCACCACGCGCGCCGTCCGCGCCTCCCGCGCGAGACGTACAGCCTCCGCCGGATCCGCGCGGACCAGCCGAAGCGCCGCCACCGCGAGGCCGGCCAGCTCCAGTCCGTCCAGGTACCAGCGGCGCCTGTGCTCCGCGACGCGTTCCCACGGCGTCCCGTTCACCACGGACAGAAGCACGGTGCCGATCCCGAAACGGAGGCTGTTGTCGATGCATTCCTCCATGGCGCGGCCCGCGAAGGCGCTGTCCGCGGCCGTCGAGAACCTCTCCCGGGCCAACGCGGCGCGCAGGATGTCCGCGTTCTGCTGGACGCCGTCCGGAAGGTTGGGGTTGCCGCTCAGGAACAGGCCCGGCTCCCTGGCCATGCGGGCCGAGACAGCATCCATCAGGCCCCGCGCGGGCATGGCCTGGCAGAGCGCGGAACCGATCAGCGTCTTGGACGTGAGGCCCTGGGACTCGATCCAGGACTGGAGGCCGATGAAGTTGCGGTGCGGCCCGGGGAAGTACGGCCATGTCCTTTCCTCAACGGAACCTGATGCGGTCCGGTAGGAGCCCGATGCCGGCTTGAGGTAGGCGGCGCGCGCCAGCTCCTCCATGGCATGGAGGAACGTGCTGCGGTCCTGGTCCACGCCCAGAAGCACGATCTTTCCGCCGCGCTCCGCCAGGCGCACGTAGGGGGTCCCCTCCCCGTGCGCCAGCTCCGCCTCCTCGTGGCCGCGGACCAGATCCTCCGCGTCGGGGCCGATGGCGGCCACGGAGGCCAGGGGATGCCTGCTGCGGACGGCTCCCGGCCTCTTCCAGGCGGCCGAAGGCAGGACGCCGAGGGCCGTCTCGCTCGTGGCCGGATCGAAGACGGGATCCGAACAGGCGAAGGTGGGGAAAAGCCTGGTGCCGGAGGGGCCCACGGCGTCCCGCAGCGCATCGATGACGGCCTCCACGCCACCGTCGACATGGCCGAAGGACGCGATGGCCGCGTGGACCAGGACGCGATCCCCCGGCCGGATCCCGATCCGGCCCAGCCCTTCCACGATGTCGCGCCGCGTGACAACCCCGCCGTCCATGCATGGCCTCCCGGTCCATGAAACCACCGTCGGGCGGGGCGCGTCAACTCGGGCGGGTCAGGGACCCGAGTCGGGGCTCAGGGACCTCGATCCGGTCTTCGTGAGCTTGATGGTCCAGTCCTGCTTGTTCTTCGCGCTACTCCACGTGCCGGAATACGTACCTTCCTTCATGGGGAAGACTGTAGCATCGCTCGTGGTATAGAGGTACAGGTTGCATTCCGAGTCCGATACGCTTCCGGAACGCACGATGGAAGACCCGGAAGTGGTCTCCACCACATTCATGTACACCTCAAACAGATAGGGGGTGACCGTAAGCCTGCAGCCCGTCATGTCGCCGTCCAGGAAGGAGACCGCGCCCGTTGCCGCATCGATGCTGAAAAGGTCCCCCGCATACCAGCCAAAGGAACTGATGGCGGCGGTCCCCCCGGTGGCCGAGGCGACGGTGTAGACCGTGGTCACTGTCGCCGTCCCGGAGGTTGTCGTGGTGGTTTGTCCCGTGACCGATACGCCTGTCGTGGTGACGGCTCCAAGGTTGTTCCTATAGTAAGGACTCGCGGAACTGCGTACGAACGTGAAATCCGCGGAGGAGGAATAGGTGGCGGTGTCATAGAAGAGGGACGTATCGGATCCGGCGACATCGACGTGGGCCGACCACTGCTCATAGACCGCCGTAACGTTCACGGGATCCGACTTGACTTCGGGGATCTTGTACAGGGGATTCGACGTGGCCGATGTATCGTACCAGAGCCCCGTCGCCGTCACCTGCAGCGTGCCTTCCGCGCCGTAGGTGTACGTCTTCAGGTGCACCTCCCCGAGGCTGTCGGTGGTCAGGTAGGTGTCGTCGGGATACGTCGAAACGTACATGCCGCTCGATTCCACGAATCCAACCTCCAAATCCACGCCGGGAAGCGGAGACCCGCCCCTGGTCAAGGTAACGGTGACCTCCAGGGGATCAAAGTGCTTCAGGGTCCGCGCGCTCAGCTCGAAATCCAGCTCCGGCTTCTGCTTGGCCACGTTGATCGTCACCACGTCCTCGCGCGGTACCCGGGAGGTCATTTCGCAGGAGCATCCGGCGGGCCGCGCCGTGACGCCCACGAGGCCTTCCTCGGATCCCGCCGTGTAGGTCACCCGCGCCTCCCCCTCCGCGTCGGTGAGCGCGGAGTTGGCGCTCAGGCTGCCGGAACCGGCCAGGAGGAATTGGATCTCCTTGTTCGGGATGGGGATCCCGTCCAGGAGCCACTGCGCCGTCACCACGGTGCTTTCTCCCGGGTCGAGGGTGCCGCTGTCCGAGGAGGCATTGAAGGTATCGTCCGGCTCCTCGCAGTCCAGGTAGACCGTCATGTCGATCGAATACTGGAGCCTGGTACCGCCATAGGAATAGGACATGACGCACGTGACTTCCTTGCCCGTATCCCCCGAGCTCACGGTCTTGCTCCCCGAGGTGCCGTCGTACGTATAGCTCACCACGGCACTATAGCCGCAGCGCTGGTAGCAGCACCCATTGTAGTACTGGTCCCCGCCGATGACGTCGGCCTCGTCGGCCAGCCAGTCCGCGATGATCTCATCGATGGTCCAGTCGGCGGTCACGTCGTCCTCGTAGTCCGGAAGTCCCCCCAGCGCGTCGTAGGGCATGTCGAAGATGCCGGCCGTGCTGAAATGGTACAGCTTCGTCGTCAGCTTCTTGCCGTCCGTTGACAGCGTGGCCGGGGCCTGGAGGATCCACTTGGAGGCCGTCGCGTCCCAGTAGCAGAGACAATAGGAGCCCGGTTTCAGCGCATAGGGCAGCGTCATTGTCACGTCCACGGGATTCGTGAAGGTGGTGCCGTCGGGTCCGAGCTCCATGCCGCAAACGGGTCCCGTCAGGCCCGCCTTCTCCGTGGCGAAGACCGTCATGGTATTGAAAGTCCTGACGGAGATCTGCGTGGAGGAGGAAAGCGCCCCCGACGGGAAGGTCAGGGTGCACCCATTGGGGTCCGTCACGGTCCCGCCCGAAACCGGGACCGATTGGGTGACCACGACGGGGGCCACGTACGGTACGGGATCGTCGCCGTCGGAATTGCCGGTCCCGGAATCCACGGGTTGGATGCTGCATGTGGACAGCATGAGGATCAGGATCGGCATGAGTACGCAAGGCACCATGGCTTGGCGGGCAAGGATGTTATGCATTTGTAAAATATTGTAGCATATAATCTCAAAATTATCCAAATAACTTTATTCCGGCGACGCTCTCCGTCGTCCCGCTCACCAGGAACCGCGTCATGGTCGGGGCGTGAAGCGCGGACGGCCGGTTCTCCATCCGGGGCTTGAGCAAACCGTTTCCTTTCAATAAAAAGATGCATGCCACAAACGCTTTCCATCGTTCCGCAACTGCCCCAGGACCTCCACGTCCACACGGTCTTCTCCAAAGGCGACTCCTCCGTCGCACCCGAGCAGACCATTGCCCTGATCGCCCAAGTGGCCCACGCGCGCATCCTGGGGATCAGCGACCATACGGACGGCATCGCGGACAATTTCCCGGCCTACGAGAAGGAAGTGCGCAAATACGGCCTGCGCCTCGGAACCGAGGTGGACGGCACCAAATGGCTGGCGACCGCCTTGGCCATGCCCGTCGACTACTACGTCTACCACTGCCGCGACAAGGCGGAGGAATACGAGGGCGCGGAGCGCCTCCTGGCCACGGGAAAACCCGTGATCATCGCCCATCCCGCGGTGTTTCCCACGGACCTCTCCAAGGTCCCGCCGGAATGCCTGGTGGAGGTGAGCAACCGCTACTCCTGGAAGGACGACTGGCGCGTGTCGCTGGGTCCCTGGGTCTCCCGGTTCCGCTTCGTGGTCTCCTCAGACGCGCACCAGCCCAGCTGGCTCAACCAGACCTACGCCCGCTACGTGGCCGCCGCGCTGGGAATCCGGGAGACGCTGCTGTTCCCGGAGTCCTGAGGAAGCGCGGACCTGAACGAGTTCCTCCCGGATGGACTCGTGCAGGAGGCGTCCATGATCTCCTGTCCCGTCACCTCCGATCATGCCCCAACGGGTGCCGCGCATTGACAGCTGTTTGTGCGCAGGCTTAAGATGGGGCATTCAAGAAGGAGGTTCCCATGAAGAAAGCCACCGTGCTGTTCGTTGCGTTCCTGCTCCTCGGATCCATCGCCGTCTGGGCCCGCGGAAAGACCGAAGCCAAACCGGCCGCCAAGGTCTCCCTCTGGGGCTGGAGGACCCAGGACGAACCGGTATGGGCCAAGGTGGTGGAGGCCCTCAAGGCCAAAGGGGAGAACGTCGCGATCGATTTTCAGGCTTTCGTGGCCACGGAGTTCGACGCCAAGCTCCTGCTCGCCCTCCAGGGCGGCACGGCTCCGGACATCTATCTCACCCGGCGCCTGCCCAACGTCACGCGGGTCCAGCCGCTCATCGACGGGAAATACCTGCAGGCCATCGACGGCCTGGTGGACCTGAAGAACTTCACGCCAGTCACCCTGTCCTTCATCCAGCAGGGCGGCAAGACCTACGGGGTGCCGTTCGCCAACCAGGTCTGCGGGATCTTCTACAACCTGGAAATCTTCGCCAAGTACGGCCTCAAGGAGCCGCAGACCTGGGACGAGCTGATCGCCGTCTGCAAGACGCTCCAGGCAAACAAGGTCACGCCGTTCTTCATGCCGGCCAAGGACGCATGGATCCTCGCCATGCAGCACGCCATGGTCGGCGTGAGCATGCCGGGCGAGGAGTGGATCGGCAAAGTGATCCGGGGCGAGGCCAAGTTCACGGACGCGCCCTTCGTGGAGCTGAACAAGGCCCTCTACGACCTGAAGGACTTCTACCAGAAGGACTTCATGGCCAACGCCGCCACGGACATGGACGCCGCCTTCGCCACGGGCCAGGCCGCCATGGTCTTCTACGGGGTGTGGGGCGACACCAACTGGCTGACGCTCAACCCCAACTTCAAGTACGGCTACTTCCCCGTCCCCGGCAGGAACCCCGGAGACGCCAGGGCGTACGTGTACATGGACGGTTCCTACGGCCTGAACGCCGCCTCCAAAAACAAGGACGCCGCGCTGGAAATCCTCAACTTCACGGCCACGCCGGAGTTCGGCAAGATCTTCTCGGAGCTCACCGGGGAGATGACCGCCCTCAAGGGGGTGGAGCTGCCAAAGAACAAGCCGGTGCTCATCGAGTGCTACGGGATCTCCACGAGCATCGCGGCCAAGTACATCTACTGGGTCGGCTCCCCCTTCGAGGCGGGCAACCCGACGGTGTACAACATGCTGACGCCCGGCATGCAGGAGCTCTACCTGGGCAGGACCACGCCGGAAGGCCTGGCCAAGACCCTCCAGGACGGCGTCGCCTCCTGGTATCCGGCTTTCAAGAAGTAATCGCCGCCTGTCGCCGCGGGGGGGAGTCTCCGCCCCGCGGCATTGGGGGGGTCCGCATGGCACACCGCACACTGCGCAGCTACGGTTTCCTTCTCATGCTCGTTCCCGCGTTGATCCTCTACACCGCGTTCGTCGCCTATCCGTTCCTGAGCAGCCTGATCCTGAGCTTCTACGACTGGCCGGGCATCGGCCCCAAGAAATGGGTGGGTCTCGCCAACTACGCCAATGTCCTGGGCGGCGTCATGAGCAAGGAGTTCTACCCGGCCTTTGCGCACAACATCCTCTTCTTCGCCGTCTCCTGGCTGGAAAGCATCATCCCCAGCCTGATCCTCGCCTTCGGCCTCGCGGCGGGCCTGCGCGGCACCAATGCCTTCAAGGCCATCTTCTTCATACCCAACACCCTGTCCATCGTGATCGTGGGATTCCTCTGGGGCCTGCTCCTGAATCCGCAGTGGGGCATCATCAACCAGACGCTGAAGGCCGTCGGCCTGGCCAGCCTCGCGCTGCCCTGGCTGGGGAACATGAACACGGCCCTGGTCACCATCGTCACCGTGAACTCGTGGCGCGGCATGGGCTTCTACATCCTCGTGCTCCTGGCGGGCATCGTCGGCATCAGCAGGGAGATCCCGGAGGCGGGCCGCATCGACGGGGCCTCGGAGGCGCAGATCGCCACGCGCCTGATGCTGCCGCAGCTCCTGCCTCACATCGCCACCCTTACCCTGCTCAAGGCGATCTGGAGCTTCAGCGTCTTCGACATCGTCTTCGCCATGGAGGGAAGCCAGGCGGGTCCCGCGGGCGCCACGGACATCCTCGGCACGCTGTTCTACCGCATCGCCTTCGGCGGCCTCGGCGCCTCCCAGATCGGCATGGGCCTGGGCGCATCCATCGTTACCCTCACGTTCCTGATCGTCTTCCCGGTCTCCATCCTGTACGTCGTCGTGGTCGAACGCAAGCCGGGGAAAGGGGCATGACATGTTCCGCCTGAACCGCGCGCAAGCCGTCCTCGTCATGGCCGTCCTCGTCCTCTGGGCCCTCATGAACCTCTTCCCCATCCTCGTCATGCTGGTCTCCGGATTCAAATCGACGGTGGAGATCTTCACCAACCCCTTCGGCCTGCCCGCCAAGTGGACCATGATCAACTATGTCACGGCGTGGAACAAGGCGAACTTCGCGCTGTATTTCCGCAACAGCGTCCTGGTATCCGCCTTCTCCATCGCCGGCATCGTCCTGGTCTCCTCCATGGCCGCCTACATCCTGGCGCGCTACGAGTTCCCGGGCAAGCGCGCCGTCTACCTCTACATCCTCGCGGGCCTCGTGCTCCCGGCGCGCCTGGCGGTCATCCCCATCTTCCTGCTCATGCGCGACCTGAGGCTCATCAATTCCCTGGCAGGCCTGATCGTGGTCTATGTGGCCACCAACATCTCCTTCTCCGCGTTCCTTCTCATCAACTTCTTCCGCAGCATCCCCATGGACCTCGAGGATTCCGCGCGCATCGACGGCGCCGGCAGCTTCCGCATCTACCGCCAGATCAACCTGCCCCTCCTGCGGCCCGCGCTTGCCACGGTGACCATCTTCAACTTCATCAATGTGTGGAACGACTTCTTCTTCCCGCTGATCTTCCTCAACGCCAAGGACAAGCGGACCATCCCGCTGGGCATTCAGACGTTCTTCGGGGAGTTCGCCATCCAATGGGACCTGCTGTTCGCGGGCCTGAACATCGCGATCATCCCGGTGATCATCTTCTTCCTGATGCTGAGCAGGCAGTTCATCGCGGGCCTCACCGAAGGGGCCATCCGGTAGCGGGATCAGCGGGGGTAGAGCAGGTACTTCCGCCTCGTCCGCTCGAAACCTTCCTGGCCGGAACACGCCCGCGAGTAGACTTCATCGGGGCCCTTGCCCGCGTCCAACAGGTCCCGCAGCCACCGGCCTCCGGCGAGCCTGTCCACGAAGCTCCCGCCTCCTTCCCAGTCCGGCTTCCACTCGAAGCGCCCGCCATAGTCGCGCTTCAGGACCCAAAGCATGGCGACGGCCGTGCGCAGGGGCCGGAACGCGCCGTGGTCCGTCACGTGCAGGACCACTCCCTGGCACGCATCCCCCTTGTACTTGGAGAACGTGGGCGTGAAAAACGAGGCGCTCCAGACCACGCCCGGGAGCGACAGGCCCATGAGCGCCCGCCGGAAGCCTTCGCCGTCGATCCACGGCGCCCCGATGGTCTCGAAGGGGCGCGTCGTGCCGCGGCCTTCGGAGACGTTGGTCCCTTCGAACAGGCATGTCCCGGGATAGACGACGGCCGTGTCCACCGAGGGGATGTTGGGCGACGGGGCCGTCCAGGGAAGCCCCGTCCCGTGGAACGGGAGGTCCGCGCGGTAGCGCTCCAGGGGGATCACCTCGAGCTCGACGCCGCGCACGTACTCGCCCGCGAGGTAGCGCGCGTACTCCCCAATGGTCATGCCGTACCGGGCGGGAAGCCCGTAGCCGCCGACAAAGGACTCCGCCTCCTTGCCGATCGGTCCGCCTTCCACCAGGACGGCGCCGATGGGATTCGGCCTGTCGAGGACGCAGAAGGGCTTCCCGGCCGCCGCGCACGCCTCCATGCAGTACGCCAGCGTGTAGAGGTACGTGTAGTAGCGGCAGCCCACGTCCTGGATGTCGAAGACCATGAGGTCGATCTCCCGGACCGCCTCCTCCGCGGGCCTCTGGCTGTCCCCGTACAGCGAGTGGACCGGGATGCCCAGGAAGGTCTCGTCGCCCACCTGCACGCCGTCCTGCGCGGCTCCGCGGAAGCCGTGCTCCGGTCCGAAGAGGGCCGCAATCCGGAAGCCCGCATCCAGGAGGGCCCTCCAGGTGGGAACGCCCCGCGCGGTGATGCCAGAGGGATTGGTGACGAGGCCGATCCCGGCTCCCCGGAAACGGCTGGCCGACAGGAAGGAATCGATGCCGGGAACGGTCTGATCCGCCATGCGCGCTTCTCCTTTTTTAAAAGACCATTTTCGACCCTCGCCAGGTCCCGGTCAAGGGAGCCTCTCCTGCACGGCGAGTTCCCCGTGGAAGGGCAGCCCCCCGGATCCGCTACCGCACCTACGCATCGTTGATCGACGCCGTTGCCGCCAGACCTTCCGTGGACTGCGGCCTGGAGTGGGACGCCGTGGACGACGGCGTGTGGGCCTTTGACCAGCCCGACCTCATGGAGATCCACGGGGATCTGGTGCGGAAGCACGGAACCATCGGGGACAGGAAGGAGTTTTCCATCTCCGTCGGCCTGCAGACGCTCTACGGCAGGCTCTACCAGTTCGAGCCCGTGGAAGCGAGGTCGGAAGGCGCCCACGCCGGAATCCGGGCCACCCTGGATTCCCTGTGGCGTAGCCCGGGCGATGCTTGCGCTTCGGCCCTCAGGCCACGCCGTGCTCCTTCTCCAGCTTCTCGTACCAGTCGATGGCGCTGCGCACGTACTTGCGCTTCTCCGGGTACGGGTGATAATAGAACGAGCGTTTGAATCCGTAGACGATGATGTCCTTCAGCATGTCGGGGGCGATGTCGAAGTTGTCCAGCGCCAGCTTCAGCTCCCGCGTGACGGAGGTGTGGGACACCAGGCGGTTGTCCGTGCACAGGGTCACGGAA
>Ga0153915_10000436_pt1 | contig 38321 bp, 34 predicted proteins | sample Opewatmetagenome_2_FD_107003 | JGI IMG/M metagenome (GOLD analysis project Ga0153915, IMG submission 107003) | Freshwater wetland microbial communities from Ohio, USA - Open water 3 Core 3 Depth 3 metaG | ecosystem: Environmental > Aquatic > Freshwater > Wetlands | place: USA: Ohio, Lake Erie...
CACGAGCACGGACACGGACCGGAAGACGGCCAGGAGGGGCGACATGGTCAACGTGAGCATCCGGCTGATCGCAGGGGAAGCATCGCCCATGGACGGCATGATCCTGCTTGACCGGAGCGGCGACTCCATGTACAGCTGCATGAAATCTGTCGACGGTTCCTGCCAGTACAACCGCTGGGACCTGGCCAAGGAGGGGGCGCTCGCCCTGGTGGGTAATGCGTCGGCGAACAGTGGGATGGGCGTCTCCTGGTTCGCGACCCGGGGGGGTATCGAGCACACCCTGGACAACAGCCCGGTCCAGGTGGCCAATGATATCATGGCCCTGGATTACGTCCCGTACGGGTACACACCGGATCCGTATACCGGCCCGGGCACGGGTGGCATTGCCGGCATGTCCAACCTGCGGGATGGCCTGTACAAGACCATCGATTACCTGGAGGGAGTTCCGCATGAGAACCTCAGGACAAAGGCGGTGATCGTCTTCACCGACGGGCTGTACAACTGGTACGGCAACCCCATCGCCAACGGGCGGGGTACTGCCCTGAAGAGCAAGGCCGCCTATGTCACGTGCTTCAGCGGGATCTGCACAGGTGCGGGTTTGAATCCCTACAATCCGGCGCTTGTGAACACCTATGTCGAAGATGCCATGTGGTGGGAGGGCTCCGATTGCCAGGACGGATCCTGCTACATCCCCACCCAGGATTACACGTTCTACAACGAGGTCCAGGAGAACCACCCGAACGGAGGGTGGCTGAACTTCACGGGCCTGAAGTGGAACGGCATGGACCACGCGGGCGACCCGGCCCACATCGCCTACCCGACCTACACCGGGAATGGGGAGAGCTATTACGGATTCTGGCCTGCCAGGTACGGCTGTACCGGCTGTGCCCAGTGCGGCTACATCCACTGCGATGAGAATATCAACCCCGCCCAGTACCAGCTGGACGTCTGTGCCCCCGAATGGCCGTATATCGATGCCAGTGGAGTATCCCACGGGGACTGCGAGCAGACCAAGCAGAACATGACCATCTTTGCCCGGGACTCCAGTATCCGCCTCTATACGGTGGTCCTCCGGACCGATGCGGATCCCGACCTGTCAATGCCCACGAGCTATGCCAACGCCGACGACATGATGAAGATCCTGGCCTACAAGACCGGCGGCAAGTACTACCCGGTACACGACAGGGCGGACCTGTACGCGGCCATTGACGACATCACCCGCGATCTCTCCTCTGCGGCAACGCAGGACCTCACCATGGAGATCGAGGACACCTCGGTGGACCTGAACTCGCTCCTGACCGTGAATACCAACAACGAGGTCTTCACCCACCACCACTTTGACGGTATCTCAACCACCACCCAGTCATGGGACCAGAATGGAAATCCCATCCAGGGGATTACCACCATTTCGGAGGCGCAGGACTGGCTCGCCACCCACCGGCTCAACTACTTCGTGGATGACCTCGATGTGGGTGACACCTTCCAGATGAACTACACCGTCCAGGTAAACGCCAGGGGCCGGATCAATGCGATCGGACCGGACTCGAAAGTGACCTTCAAGGACGGGTACGAGCTGTCCCTGCCCCCCACGTACATCGACGTGGAGAACAACCCCCCGGTCTTTGACGAGGTGGGGGAGCAGACCGTGGACCGGGTGGAGACCCTGACCTTCACCGTCTCAGCCACGGATGCGGATAATGATCCCCTGACCTATGGATACGTCAGCCTCCCGCTGGGTGCTGCCTTTGATATCGACACCCTGACATTCGAATGGACACCCGAGGACAAGGGCTTCTACGAGGCCACCTTCTCGGTGACCGACGGGATGGCCACCGTCACCCAGACCGTTCCCATCACCGTGACGGACCTCAGGCCCAAGATCATCCTCCGGTGATCCCACGGCTATTCCCCGGGGAGATGGGTTCTCCTGTCCTCCCCCGGGGAAATCAGCTGGTTCTGTTTGACCCGGCGGCGTTCCGGGGATGAAGAGGCAGGAACCAACCACCTTCCAGAAACGTCCCTTTCAGAGAAATAAACGTTTTACATGGCCATTATTCCAAAAAGGGAGATAAATAGAAATTATTTAAATATATATGCAATATTCTTGACACACACGATTTGCCAATATTTATATACAATGGGCATCTAATAACTCCCAAACGAGTGTGGTCGAGATGATACTCTCACGCCTGTGCTGTATCCTGGCAGCCCTGGTACTGCTCACCAGTGCCGGAACAGCGCTTCAACTGGACATCGCGGGCGAGAAGGAGTGGCTGGTGGCCGGCGGAGACACCGCCGGGCTCAGCCTGGTGATCAGCGGAGGGAGCAGCCCCTTCACCATCACCGCGACAGTCCCCCCTGATGGCCTGTGCACAGTGACCCCCGCCTCATTCACCACCTCCTCCATTCGACCCGACCCGATGCAGGTCAAGAGCAAGGAGAAGAGTGGCGTCTGCCTGATTGACATCAAGGTAACCGATGCGGGTGGTAATTCCGTCACCCAGCAGTTCTCGCAGAAGATCGACCACACCACACCGGGGTATGCGGGCGGAATCGCACCCCAGGGAGCCACCGTAGGCACCGTTGTTCCGGTGAAGGTATGGCTCCAGGACCGGTACCATAACATCGTGGATAACCGGAATATCGTCGAGACGGTGGGTTTCACCACCTATGGCAGTTCCGGTTTTGTGGACGGCCCCTCCACAAATCCAGACCTCATGGTGCAGACGACCACAGCACCGGTGAATATGGATGGAGTTGTGGAAATCCAGTACTATGTGGGAGAATATGTCTCCAAAAACTATATCACCTTCACACCTCCCGCCCCTCTGGTGCCCGGTATCCTGATCCTCGATGGGATCCCGAATGGGGTGCCAGCCTCTATAGTCACCTATATTGTCCCCGATGCCGCCACACCCCCCTGGGTGTATGCGGATGGGAGCAGCAAATTCACCATCACCTACTCGGTCTCTGACACCAACGGATTTCCTGTCCAGGCGGCCGGGATCACGGGTTTCACCAGCGAGGGGAAGTCCTTCTCGCTTGTGACGAATGAGAACGGCCAGGCCAGCTACTACTACGGTCCCTTCTCCATGGCAGGGCAGCACACCATCACCGCTTCGCTGGATGCGAACTCCGCCGTGCGGGTGGTCGACCGGGTGGAGATCATCTCCATGGCGCCGGAACACCTGCTGGCCACGGGAAATCCCATCTCCATGCCCAGCCTTGATGTCAGCCCCGGCAGCACCTCCACCATCACAGGCAGGGTCAGTGACCCCAAGGGGAACCCGGTCTCCGGCCAGACGGTGACCTTCGAGATCACATCCGTTACCGCATCCACGAAAATGAAGAAGGATCCCTACCTCACCAGCCAGGGGAAGATCTACGCCGAGAAGAAGTCGGTGACCCTGGTCACAAACAACGACGGGATTGCCACCCTGCAGTTCATTCCGGGCGAGTTTGCGAAATCCAGGACGGATCCGGACTTTGACCCCTCGGCTGAAGGCACGGCCACCATCACGGCCACCTGGGGGTCCAAGACCGAGCCGATCACGCTCACCTTCAAGCGGACAGCCTACCTCTCCCTGGAGACCAAGGTCGAGCCCCTCCAGGTGCCGGTGGGAGGGACCTTTGATGTCACGGTGAACGTGACGGGGGACGGGTCGATGATGACCAGTTACCCCATCGAAGTGATGCTCGTCACCGACCGTTCCGGTTCCATGGAAATGAGCATGGGTGGACAGACCCGGTTCTACTGGGTGAAGCAGGCGTCGCATGCCTTCCTGGATGCCCTGAACCCGGGGAAGGACAGGGTGGGGCTCGTCTCCTACCACACCTGGGCCACCAAGGATCACGACCTCACCTCGGACTTCACCAGCCTGGGGACCACCATTGACACGCTGACGATACCCCGTGCCAACGACTGGATTCCCAACAAGGGCCCGGTGCGGCTCACGAACATGCGGGACGGGATCTTCAATGCCACCACCTACCTGAAGATCTATGGCAGCAAGAGTGACAAGGTCAACAAGGCCATCGTGGTCCTCACTGATGGCGTCTGGAACTGGGGTGGCACCCCCCTGGCCAAAGGGAGGGGCTATGCCGAGAAAACCCGCACGGTCGTCTGGGAAGACACCTACTTCGGGGCCAACTGCGCGTCAGGGTCGGCATGCCTCCAGAAGTATCGCACAGACAGTTTCTACTGGCCGGGCGCCGTGTCCTTCTCCATGTACACCTACTACAACCAGGAGCTGTACAAGGATCCACAGGGCAACCCCGTCATGACGGATCCCGGCCCGCTGGCCTACAGCGGGGCAGGGCTTGGCCCGGCACACCGGTTCGACGGGCGGGATGGGAGCAACGGCTACCTCTGTCATCCCATCGTCCCCCTGAATAAGGACCCGGGAGGACCGGCGTGGGACCCCAATATGTGCGTCAAGAATACCGGCATGTGCAACAGCGACATCGGATGCTATAGCAACGATAAATACCGGGTGGACGTCTGTGATAAAACCTATACCGGCACGGATTGCTCATCTTCCGAGCAGAACATGGCTGTCTTTGCCAAGAACAACCACATCCGGATCTATACCATCACCTATGCAGAGAACTATGACCAGAATACCTTTGATGCGCCCTACAAGGACGTCGCGGCAGCCCTGACGGAACTCTCCGAGTCCACCGGTGGCAAGTACTACCATGCGGCCACCGGAGCTGATCTGGAGAAGGTGTATGAGGACATCGCCGCCGACCTGATCACCTCCGCCGGCGTGGATACCGACGTCATGGCTGAATATGATACCAAGTTCGCCAACCTCCTGCCAGGAGGATCGAAAGATAAAAAGGGATCAGAGGTCTTCGAGTACGTCGCCTCGGGGCCCGTTCCCGCTATCTCGACCGTGACCTGGAAGTGGGACAAGGCCAAGAAGCTGATCGAGGGTCCCACCTGGAAGAGCCAGCAACCCGAATGGAACATGAACCACCAGCTCTCGTACGACATCGGGTCCATCGAGATCGGGCAGAAGTGGTCGATGAAATACCGGATGCAGGCGAAGCAGGCAGGCACCTACGATGTCTTCGGGAGCGGATCCCTGCTCCAGTGGACGGACTGGGACGGTGTCGCCCAGTCGCTCGGCTTCCCGGAGACCCCGGTCACCGTGCTCGAACCCGGGACCCTGCCGATCGATGTCCGGCTCATCCTCTCGAACCTGCACACCGTGAACTCCGCGGGGGAGGTCACCGATCTGATCAAGGAGAACGAGCCCTTCACGTTCGTCTGGTCGCTGTACTTCACCAATACCGATCCCAACGGGAAGGCCAACCTGAAGATCCAGGTCACCAAAGATGATAACGGCTATGACGTGTCGGAGAACCTCGCCGATGCCAGGCAGCCCAAGAATGAATGGCAGGAGATCTCAAAGCCCTGGGATGGGCTCCCTATCGGCACATATACCGTGACCGTGTACGCACAGGGTGATGGCAACAACGCGGAACCGTTGCCTTTCACCTTCCACGTGGTGGCTGATCCCAAGGGCCCGAAGATCATCCTCCGCTGATCCTTTTTTTCCCTTTTCTCCCTTTCCGACACCGCCCCGCCCTGAACCCTTCACTCCAGCAGTACCAGCCCCACCGTGTGGATATCCCCGTGGAGGATCTTCCCATACTCCAGGTCCTTGCACGGGATGGTGGAGAGGTCCCAGCCCACCTTCTTCGCCGTGGCAAAGACATCCATCCCCACCGCCTCCATGGAGGGGCGGACCAGGTCCTTGTGCCGGCAGAGGCGCCGCACGGACTCGTCCACGATCCCCTCCATCTCCTCGGCCACGCAGTGCTCGTGCTCGCAGAAGATGCAGGGATAGGCCCCGAACCCGAAGGCCTTGTAGAACCCGTCATAGAAGGCCGTCTTCTCCAGCAGGTGGGTGGTCGTGTGGCTCCAGAGGATCAGGTCCCGGTAGAACGGGTGGAAATCCACGGGGATCTCCTCGGGTTTCAGGTCCGGGTGGCCCGGGATACCGTCAAAGCGGAGCAGGATCCCGGTCCCGTACTCCGCCACCATCCTCCGGGTCTCCGAAGGGGTGGGGGTATAGGGCGGGCACGAGAGGTGTTTGCCATAGCCCTTGCACCCGAACCGGCACTTGAACCGGACCCATTCCGCGACCACGATCTCTCCTGCCGGGATCCGGGCTGCCACCACACCCTTCCCTGCGGCGAGCCGTGCCAGTTTCCCGATCTCCTCATCCAGTGCGGGTCTCTTCGCCATACGGCCTCATGAAGGGATGGTGCACAGGCTAGAAAAGGGTTCCGGGCCCCGCCCGCACCTTCCAGAAGGATTCCAGGGGTTGCCCGGGTGAACCGGATTTCTCATTCCCGGGTGCGCATCTCCAGGATCCGCTCGACGATCTGCCGGGAGCTGCAGATAGGATCACCCCGGTACTCGCCGATCCTGACCACGCGAGCCCGGATCCCCCGCTCTGCCAGCGCCGCCACAAGCCGGGACTCCTCGAAATGCTGGTTGAACCCCAGCGTGATCACGGCAGGCCTGATCTCTTCGATGGGCCGGAACATGTCCACCGGGTCCCCCAGCCGTGCATGGTCCACGATCCGCAGCGCCGAGACCACCCGCAGCCGCTGAGCCTCGGGGATCACGGGCGGCGGTTTATGACGGACATTGGCGTCCCGGGCCACGATGACATGGAGCTCGTCCCCCAGTTTCCGCGACTCCTCCAGGTAATAGATGTGTCCCGGGTGCAGGAGGTCAAAGGTGCCCGTGGCCACCACCCGCTTCACGGGACCACCTCCAGCGGGAAGGGATCCCCGTCTGCGGTGAAGCACCGCCAGCTCCTGCAATCGTAGGGCGGCCCCAGGATCAGGTGATACCTCCCGATGGAGGGGAAGAACCGGAGGTCGGCACTGGAGGGTTCCAGCACGCCGTTCGGGTGGGAGTGGACGGAGCCGGCGATGTGGGTATCCAGCGGCATCAGCTCGAAGTGGAGAGAGGCGGATTCGGGGGTGCTCTCAAAGGGCAGAAAGGTGAACTCCCGGATCACCCCGTCCTCCTCGCGGAGGACAGCAACGAACTCCCTGCCATGGGAAGCGTCCACCTCCTTCGCCGTCGCAAGGAGCCCCAGGAGCAGATCCTCCGCGATACCCCGGATCTTCATCCCCCGGGTATTGGATTGGGAATGTGATGAAGGATTCCATGGGGGCAGGCACCACGTCACCTTGATCGGTTCCCATCCACGTGTACGCACAGGATGACGGGAGGGGGAGACCCCCTCCCGGCCCCTCCCCCAATGAGGATAATCGATCCTTTGGGAAGTGTGACCGCGGGAATCTCATGTCCCCGGAAAACCGAGGGGGGATGCCCACGCGGCGGGGGCGGAGCCCCCAAGAGCGTACCAGTAATAGTACTCGAATGGAAGATACCGCCACGTTTCTACCATTCAACACCTCAGGTGCTGCGGTGGGGGCGGGATCCCCAGAAAAGCGTCCCAGTAATAAGCGAATGAAAAAGTAACCTTCAGCATCAGAAGTCGCCGTCCTGTTCGAAGGAGCGCCCGAACCGGATGGCGAGACCGGCCCGGTACAGCTCCATGCCCAGGTACGCGGCATGGTCCAGCCGTGAGACCCGCCCATCGACAATCAGGGTGTGGAGGATGTCCTGCCACCGCTTTCCCCGGAAGGCGATACCCTGGTGGACGGCCACGATCTCGTCCCCCTCGATCCCGATCCGGAAGTTCCCGCAGGGGTCGTACTCGATCTCCCGGGGCATGGGGAGGGCGGGTTCCTTCCCTGCATACGCGAGGGGCGGCTCCCTCCGGCGGCGCTTCTCCTTCAGGACCAGGAGCGAGATTCCCAGATCCTTGGGGTACGGCCGGTCTCCAAGGAGCGCCATCATCTCCGTGGCCCGCCGCATCTCGCCTACGGACCCCTGCGTCTTGTCCGAGTGCTCGCTCGTGAAGATCACTGCCGCCCCCGCTTCCTGCGCAAGGCCGGCCAGCACGGCATTGGCCCCGATGGAGTCAGCGTCCAGGAGCTCCACCACGTTCCCTGCACCGAAGAAGAGGGGGACCCCGAGATCCCTCGCCTCCCGCACCGCCGCGAGGGACACGAGCAGCCCTGACCCGATGGGCTGGAGGAGGGGATCGGCGACCATGCAGGAGATCCCGGCCGACCGGGCGGCGGCCAGGTTCGCCCGGAGCCCTGCGGCGCCGGGGACCACCACCGCGGCAGCCCCGCTGGCTGCGACCCCGGCCCCCACCACCGGGATGTTCCCCTCGTGGAGGGAGAGGACCAGGTCCGCCCGGAAGAGGGCGGCCCGGATCAGGGTGGGATCCTGGGTGTCCACCGAGAGTGGCCCTTCAATGTCCTGGACCTCGCGGAAGCACCGGTCCACGTCCCCCGGCGTGGCATCGAACCCGAACCCCAGGTCCACGATGTCCGCCCCTCGGGCGAAGAAGTCCTCCACCCGGGCTCTCAGATCAGTGACCCGGTCGGCATCCATGATCTCGGCCAGCACCTTCATCCGTGAACAGCCTCCGACCTTCACCCCCCGGATCAGGAGGTCCGGTTCCGCCGCTTCCTCGCAGGCGCCGAGGCGGCGGGTGGCCTCCTCGGCCTTCCGGGCGGCCAGGAAGTCATCCGCCGGCACCGTCCGGGAGAGGGTCACTTCCGGAAGGAGCGGGAGGACGAGAGCCAGGTCCGCGGCGTGGCGGGGGCCCCGGTACACGGGGACACCGGTCTCCCGCTCGACGGCATCAAAGGACGCGGTGCACATACCCGAGACCAGCACCAGGTCATACGATCCCTCCTTCACGAGGGCCAGGAGCTGGGAGGGGGTGAGGAACGAGGCGATCTCCCCGGTGACCGCCACCACCGCGTCGTGGCCTTCTGCGGCTTGTCGGACCGTTGCTGCGGTGGCGGTGCCGGTGGGGAGCAGGATTCGCATAGAGCTCCCTTAATATGCGGCAGAAGAAAAAATGATCTCACACCATGCTCCGCTGCGATCTGCACGTCCACACGGACGCCTCCAGGGACGGCGAGAGCACCGTCGAGGATATCCTGAGGCGCGCCGAGGCCGCCGGCCTGGATGCCATCGCCATCACGGACCACGATACGCTGGAAGGGGTGGCCCGGGCCCGGTCCACGGGGAGCCGGGTGCTCGTCATCCCCGGGATCGAGATCTCCACCCGGCATGGCCACCTGATCGTCCTCGGGATCACGAAATCCATCCCCCCCGGGCTGGATGTGCTGGAGACCATTGCCCTGGCCCGGGACCAGGGGGCGGTGACGATCCTCCCCCACCCCTATCACATGTGGCGCCACGGTGCGGCCAGGCGGGCGCGGAAGGCCCCGCAGGCCGTCGACGCCATCGAGGTCTTCAACAGCCGCTACCTGGTGGGATCTGCCAACCGGAAGGCGGCCAGGGTCGCCCGGAAGTTCCGGAAGCCCTGTGTCGGGGGGAGCGATGCCCACAATGCCCGGTTCGTGGGATTCGGGTACACGCTGGTCGCCGCCGAGCCCACGGTTCCGTCCATCCTGGCCGCCATCCGGGAGGGCCGGACCGCGGCCGGCGGGAAAATGACCCCGATCCGGACCTATTCGCGCCAGTCGATCCGGAGCGCCTGGAAGAGGGTGAGGCGGCGCATCCGGCGATGAGGCTCGCCTTCCGGCTCTCCTACCTGGGTGACCGGTTCTTCGGGTCGCAGCAGCAGCCGGACCAGAGAACGGTGGAGGGCGAGGTGATCGGGGCCTGCCGGAGGCTGGATCTCTTCACCGACTGGAGGGAGGCCCGGTTCGCCCTCGCCGGGCGGACGGACCGGGGGGTCCATGCCCGGGGCCAGGTCTGCGCCTTTGATACCCCTGCCCAGGACCGGGCCCGGGAGGTGCTGAACCTCCAGCTCCCCCGGGATCTCTGGTGCACGGGGATCACCGAAGTCCCGCAGGAGTTCCACCCCCGCCACGATGCCCGATCCCGTACCTACCGCTACCTCTTTTCGGATCCGGACCTGGACACCGATGCCATGGACCGGGCCTCCCGCTCCTTTGTGGGCCGGTTCGACTTCTCGCGCTTTGGCAGGGTGGAGGGGAAGAATCCCGAACGGGTGGTGCGGGAAGCCCGGGTCTTCCGGGAGGCCGGCTTTCCGATCTTCGAGGTCACCGCATGGTCCTTCCTCTGGCAGATGGTCCGTTCCATGGCCGGGGTGCTGGAAGCGGTGGGGAAGGGCGAGGCCGGGGAGGGGCGCATCCGGGAGCTGCTGTCCGATCCGTCAGGACCGCGGATGCCACCCGCCCCCGCCGGGGGCCTGATCCTCTGGGACGTGGACTGCGGCATCACCTTCCAGGAGGTCCCGGTGGATCACCGGACTCTCGACTACCTGACCTTCTTCCGGCGGCACCACGTCCTGATGGGCCGGATCTGCCACGTGCTCCAGGAGAGGGATGGTTAGGCCGGGACCAGCCCGCGGCTCCTCAGCCACCGGTACGTGCCCGGGCGATCGTGGAGATGCCGCACGATGTAGTTGGAGACCTCCACGTTCCGGTTGTGCTCGTCCACCCTACGGTTATAATCTGACACCAGCCGGTTGTATTCCGCAGGGTTGCCCCTGACCCTGTCCATCTCTGCCTTCTTTGCCGCCAGCTGCTGTTCCAGGGAATCCACTGCATCATCGGCTGCGACAAACGCGGTATGTATCGCCAGGGTCTCACCGCAGGCCCCATAGGCCGTGGTCCCGCTTCCCACGGGGATGATCAGCGGATCTGACGAGAGCGTGGCGATTGCCCCCTCTATCCTTTCCGGCGGGATCCCGACGAGAGACAGGTTGGTGGATTCCAGGAACGCAAAGGAGGTATTGCGGTACCCGCACCCGTCCGCGGTGATCCCCACCGCCATGTGGTCCTCTGCATCGAAGACGAGGAGCGAGACCCGGTACCCTTCCCGGGAGAGGAGCCCCGCAAGGAGCAGGCTCTTGTCATCGCAGTCGCCGGTTCGTTCTGCAAAGGTTTCCACCGCGAAATGGGGTGGACCCCCCTTCTCCCGGTAGGGGAGGGACTGGACCCCCACCGCCATCAGCTCCAGGTACCGGTCACTACCCAGCCGCTTCTCATCGCGGATCCTGCGGAACTGGGAGAGGAGGTCCTGGTAGAACCCGTCCTGGTGCGGGTCGGAGAGGAACGCCAGGTAATAGCCGGGAACCCAGTCCGCGTCGGGGGTTCCCCGGGGAACGGATGCATTCTTCACCGCCCTCTGTGCCCCGTAGAAGACGGAGCCGTTGATGGGCACGGTGAGGGTCACGGTGCCACCCTCGAATGCATACGTGAAGGTGACGGGGTGGGACGGGGCACCCTCAATGGGTTCGATGGAGGGGTACACGATCTGCGGCCGGATGCCGGGGAATACACCCGTGCAACCGGCCGCCAGCAGGAGAAAGACGGTGGCGAGGACCGTGGTGAGGGCGATGTACTGCCTGTGCCGGCGGGGGAGGGCCCGGCTCCCCCGGGGGAAAGGATGCATCGGATCAGATCTTGGGTCCTTTCACCCATAAACTGGGCGGCCCCGGGGATAGCTATATCGAGCTGCCCGGAGAGACTCCCCGTGCACAGCCGGCCGCAGGACGATCCCGGGTCTGGAGTTCCCTGCGGGCCGGGAACCGGAGGAATGAGAAGGGTGGATATCAGGGATATCCCCGGGGAGATGCGGTGGCAGATTGCCACCCGCCTTGTCTCCAGCTTCCCGGTGCTCTACGACGGGGCGTTCCGGGAGGCGATGGGCGACCGGTACGATGAACTCGAGTACAATGTCTGGATCGAGGCCGGGAAGGAGGCCCGGGCGGTGGCCGACGGATTCGGCTTCCCCACCGGCACGGCGAAGGAGATCGCCGAGTGCGTGCGGGTGGTCACCACCCTCTTCTTTGGCCTGGATGTCCGGGAAGAGGTCCTGGACATCTCAGGTACCCGCGCAGTGATCCTGACGAAGGGCTGCCCTTTCATGGTGCGGGGTGCGGAGCTGGGCGGACGGCCTGCCCACCTCTTCCCCAAGTGCATGGCCTTCTCCATGGCCGCCGTGGAGAGCCTGAACCCGAAGTACACCACCCGGTTCGTCCGGGCCATGTGCATGGGGGACTACCGGAACTGCGAGCTCACGATCCTCACGCAGGAGGAGGCCGAGAAGGAGGACAAGAAGCAGTGAGGGGATGGCCGAACACCGGTGGAATGACCAGAATACCGGACGGACCACCCGGAAGGATGGTGCTCCCCTGTTGATGAGGGTCCTAGGAATTTTCCCCGGTGGGGATCGCACCTCCCTGCACCAGCACCGGAGTGAGGGCCAGCCGGGCCAGGGTGGCCGGGGTGGGCCGGCCCTCGCCATCCCAGCCCCGGACGGCGTAATAGGCATCCAGGAGAGGCTGGCGCTGCCAGACCTGTCCGCGGGCGGGCCCCGAGGTCACCGGCTCCTGCAGGAGCCGCGGGGGGAGCGTGTCATCCGCCTTCCCGATACCGGCACGGAGGTTGAAGATCTTCTGCAGGTTCCAGCACCGTTCCCCGGCGAGGAGGAGGGACTCCTCCGTCACCGGCAGGCCGGTTGCAGCCGCTGTCATCCGGGCATGCAGGGCCGGTGAGAAGACTCTGAGGGTGAACATGCAGATCCCCAGTGAGTCGATGGCCGCCGCCTGGTCCTGCATCCACTTCGTCCACTCCGCCTTCCCCTCCTGCGTGAGGGGATCGAGCCGCACCGGAATGCCGTAGACTTCGGGGTACGCCATGTTCCCGTACACGTGGCAGGCACCCCGCACCGACGTGGCGTACTCCAGGCCCTGCCCCACCAGGCCCCGGGGATCATAGCCGGGGAGCTCCTGGCCCTTCACGCTTATGGAGAACTCCGGGTGGCCACACCGGAGGGCAAACCGGTACGACCCTTCTGCCATGGCATCCCCGATGCCTTCCCGGTACCCGATCTTCCGGACCAGGTCCACCACGGCATCCCGGTCTCCGAACCGGATCCGCTCCGGGAGGTGCGCCTGCTCCGAGAGCTCCATGGCGCAGGCGATGGTGGCACCGGTGGAAACGGAATCCAGTCCCAGCTCGTTGCAGAGGTGGTTGGCCCTCGCGATCGCCTCCAGGCTGGAGACGCCGCAATCCGGGCCGAAGGCCCAGATCGTCTCGTACTCCGGGCCATGGATGGCCTGGTTCCCCACCCGCACCTCCCGGCCGCAGGCAACGGCGCAGGAGTGGCACCCCGTTACCCGCTCCAGGATCGTCTCCGCCATCTTCTCCCCGGTGATCCCTTCAGCTTCCGGGAAGTGGGATTCCCGGAAGTTGCGGGTGGGCAGGAGATGGGCCTCGTTGATGAGCCGGACCAGGTTGGCGGTCCCGTAGCGGTGGAGGGAGCCCTTCGTGATCCCGCTCCTTTCCACGAGATCCCGCATCTCGTCCCGCACCTGCTGGAACTGCTCCGGGTCCGGCGGCTCCCGGGAGAAGCTGCCCTTCGCCGCCACGGCCTTCAGCAGCTTGGACCCCATCACCGCCCCCAGTCCCCCGCGTCCTGCCACCCGGCCATGGTCGCTCACGATGGCTGCCATCCGGGAGAGGCGTTCCCCGGCAGGGCCGATGCAGGCCACCCGGGCTTTCGGCCCGGCGAGATCTTCCCGGACGCGGGCCATGGCATCGGATGTGGTCATACCCCAGGAGGCCCCCGCGTCCCGGATCTCTGCGGTGCCGTCATGGATCCACAGCACCGACGGCCGGGAGGCACGGCCACGGATGACCACGGCATCGAATCCCGCCCGCTTCAGCTCGGGGCCGAAGAACCCGCCGCAGTTGGACGAGGCGAGGGTCCCGGAGAGGGGGGAACGGGAGATCACGCTGTAGCGGGAGCCGAGGGGCATCCCCGAGCCGGTGAGGGGGCCTGCCGCCAGCACCAGCGGGTTTTCGGGAGCAAGTGCATCGGAACGGGGACTCATCTGGGACGACAGGATGCCCACTCCCAGCCCCCGTCCGCCCAGGAAGAGATGCTTCCACTCACCGGGAAGATCGGCCGGGGTGCAGCTTCCGGCCGTGAGATCGACCCGGAGGATCCTGTCCATGTAGCCCGGCACAGCCATGCGACCCGTACCTTGCCCGAAGACGGGAATAAAGGTATCTCCTCTCCCGTAAGGAGGCCCGGGCGATACCCCTTTATAGCAGCGGGGTGGAGAGTTGAGGCAGATGGCGTCCGTCACGATCTACTCGACCCCGCAGTGCCCGTACTGCCGGATGGTGAAGGCGTTCCTGGACCGCAAGGGCGTGCCGTACCAGGATATCAACGTCGCCGAGGACCGGAAGGCGGCGGAGGAGGTGGTCCGGATCTCGGGGCAGCTGGGTGTCCCGGTCACTGTCGTGGACGGCGAGGTGATCGTGGGCTTTGATGCCCAGCGGCTGAACGAGCTCTTCGGTGCTCCGAAGGAGGAGGACGTCTATGACGTCATGATCCTGGGAGCAGGGCCCGCCGGCCTCACCGCGTCCGTGTACACGGCGAGGAAGGGGCAGGAGACCCTGGTCATCTCCCAGAACATCGGTGGCCAGGCGCTGGAGTCGTGGGCCATCGAGAACTACATGGGGTTCCGGATGGTGAAAGGCGAGGACCTCATGAAGAAGTTCGAGGAGCAGGTGAGGGATCTCCACATCCATCTGGAGCTGGACGGGGCCCTTTCACTCGCGGGAGAGGATGGCCGGTTCGTGGTGAAGACCGTCACCGGGCGGACCTTCCTCGCGAGAAGCGTGATCGTGGCGACCGGAAAACACCCCCGTTCTCTCGGTGTCGCGGACGAGGAACGCTTCATCGGGCGGGGCCTCTCCATCTGTTCCACCTGCGACGGCCCGCTCTTCCGGGGGAAGACCGTTGCTGTCGTCGGGGGAGGCAACTCTGCGCTGCAGACGGCAATCGAGATGAGCGGGATCGCAAAGACCGTGTACCTGATCGTCAGGTCCACCATCCGGGCCGACGACGCCTACCTGGACCTCTACCGGACGAAGAAGAACATCATCACGTTCTCGGACGTCGAGATCTCACGGCTCGTCGGCGAGAAGTTCCTGACCGGGATCACGCTGAAGGACCGGACTTCCGGCGAGGAGCGGGAGATCTCCCTGGACGGGCTCTTCGCCGAGATCGGCTGGCTCCCCAACACCGGCTTCCTGGGCGACCTGATCACCCTGAACCAGGAGAAGGAGGTAATCGTGGACGTGAACTGTCATACGAACGTGCCCGGCATCTTTGCGGCCGGGGACGTGACCTCGGTCAAGGGGAAGCAGATCATCATCGCTGCCGGGGAGGGGGCGAAGGCGGCGCTGGAGGCCTACGAGTGGCTGATGCGGAGGAGCGGGGCGGGAGGGGAGTCGAAGGGAGCCCTTCCGCCGACGGTGTAAGGATTTCGGTCCAACCGGGTATGGATTGACGGGAGGGGGGGGCCGGCCCTCCTCCCGGTCCCACCCCCGCGAGGATGGCCTCTTGTCTCGGTTTCTTGTTGTTGCACCAGTGCCCGGATAGGTGGTGCGATTCAGGGCAAGAATACGCCACTATCCGGTCAAATTTGCTGGGGATGATCCCCTGCTGGACGGTTCACCCCATCCTCACCGGGGGAGGGCTGACGGGAGGGGGCAGCGCCCCCTCCCTGTGCTACCGTGTAAGGACGGTCTCCTTTCTCAGGTTTTGTTATGGGGAGAACGCAATTAAAAAAAGTTCGAAGGGAACCTCACGCCTTCCCCTCGTCCTTCTTCCGGTACCCCTCCAGGAGGAGCGTGGTCACGTTCTTCACCGGCGTCTTCGAGAACGTCCCGATGTGGAACTCACAGAAGGGGCAGCTGGAGATGACGCAGTCGGCGCCGGTCTTTATGATCTCCTCATCACGTTTGAGCGCCAAAGCCTTCGACACTTCCGGTGCTCCGGACCGGGTCCCGCCGCCGGCCCCGCAGCACTTCACGACCGCCATCTCCCTGAGGTCGGCCACCCGCCGGATCAGGGCCCGGGGCTGGTCCCGGATCCCCTGCCCCCGGAGGAGGTGGCAGGGGTCATGGTAGGTGACGGTGAGGGGCAGGCGGGCCGGCGGCTCGATCCCCACCTCAGTGAGGATCTCATTCACGTCCTTCACCGTGAACGGGGTGCGGTAATCGTTCTTCAGGGTCGACCCGCAGCCAGCGCACATGGTCATCACCGTGTCGATGTTCCGGGAGGTGAAGCACTCGATGTTTTTCTGCTGGAGCGTGGGGAGGTACTCCAGCTGGCCGGTACGGATCAGGGGGGATCCGCAGCAGACCTGCTCGTGGGGGATGATGACCCGGACCCCGTTCCGCTTCAGCACCTGGATGGCGTCAAGAGCGGTCTTCGGGAGGCGCAGGTTGTACATGCACCCCACGAAGAAACCGACGGTGGCCTTCACCGGCCCCGCGGGCTCGATCACCTCGTCCACCTGCTCCAGGAACGAAGTCTCGGTCCGGGGAACCGTCCGGCCGGTCTCCTTCACGAGCTCCGCCACCTCAAGGTGGCGGGGGAGGGTGAGTCCCTCCCGGTTGGCCAGAGCCCGCAGCTTCTCGATGGCCTTCCCCGGGATCTCGATCTTCTTCGGGCAGACCTTCCAGCAGGCCTGGCAGGTGGTGCAGGTGAAGAGGCCGGCCTTGATGGCCTCCGGGATCCGGCCACCGGCATCCCGGGGGTCCAGGGCCAGGCGCATCTCCTGCCGCATGGCCGCGGGGCCGGTGAACTCCGCCACCTCCATGGCCGGGCAGACGGAGACGCAGGCCAGGCACTCGATGCACTCGCGGAGGGGTTTTATCGCCGCGATCTGCTCCGGTGCCGGGCACTCTGCCTGGCCCTTCGGGAGCAGCGGGGCGATCTGTGCGAGAGCCGGCTCCATCTCCACCACCAGGTCCTTCCGGACCGGGAGGTTCAGGGGCTCGACGGTCATCCCGTCCCGGGCCTCGGTCATGCAGGCCAGCTTCGGCTCGCCGTCCACCTGGACGGCGCAGGAGCCGCACTGGCCGGTGCCGCAGCAGTAGCGATAGGAGAGGGTTTGGTCCTCGGCGTGGATCGCGTGGAGGACGTGGAGCACCCGTGCCCCTTCCTGCACCTCCACGTGGTAGGTGCGGAACTTCCCCTCCTTCTCCCTGGCCGGGTTCCAGCGGAAGACCCGCACTGCCATCTCCTTCACGGGGATCCCCCCTTCATCTCGATCCCGGACCGGTGCTGCGAGAGATAGGTGTGGCCGAACGGCGAATTGGCAGCATCATGGGCCTGGGTGAGGTCGGTCCGGACATGGGCCCCCCGGGACTCCGGCCGCAGGAGCGCCGACTTCACGACAAGCATGGCGGTGGTACAGAGGTGGTGCACGGTCATGCACTCCGCCAGGTTCAGCTTCGACGGGGCATGGAGTCTCTTCCGGCCCAGTTTCTCGACTTCCATGAGCGTCTGCGTGAGCTCAGGGCCGGTCCGGAAGATACCGGCACCCTTCCACATGGCCAGCTGCAGCTTCCGCTCCACCATCACCGGGTTCACCATGCCGGAGAGGAATCCCTCCAGCCGGCGCTCGATCAGGTCCAGCTGCCGTGGCTCGGGGCGCTGCCCCCGGGAGGGGGCACGTCCCGCTGCCTCGCCGGCCCTCTTCCCGAAGACCTGGGTCTCGGCCAGCGAGTTGCCGCCCAGCCGGTTGGCCCCGTGGACCCCGCCCGCCACCTCGCCGCAGGCAAAGAGCCCCGGGACAGTGGTCTGGCCGGTGGGGGTGATCCGCAGGCCGCCCATGAAATGGTGGGCACTGGGGGCCACCTCCATCGGCTCCTTCCGGATGTCCACGCCGTAGGCCAGGAACTGCTCCAGCATGACGGGGAGCCGCCCCTCGATCTGCGCCGCAGGAAGGTGGGTGACGTCCAGGTACACCCCGCCCCGGGGCGTGCCCCGGCCCTCCAGGATCTCGCGGGCGATAGCCCTGGCCACCACGTCCCGGGTGGAGAGCTCCATCCGCTCGGGATCGTACCGGGACATGAACCGTTCGCCCTTTGCGTTCCTGAGGATCCCACCTTCGCCCCGGACCGCCTCGGTGACGAGCCGTCCCCGGGCATCGTAGGGGTAGACCGCCCCGGTGGGGTGGAACTGCACCATCTCCATGTCGATCAGTTCAGCCCCGGCCCCGTAGCCCAGGGAGTAGCCGTCGCCGGTCCCGGTGGCAGAGTTGGTGGAGACGTCGTACACCCGGCTCCCGCCGCCAGTGGCAAGGACGGTGCTGTCGGCACGGATCACCTCCAGCCTCCCGGTGCGATCCAGCACCGCGGCACCCACCACCGCCCCTTCCCTGGTCAGGAGATCGGTCACCGTCACCTCCTGGAGCACCTCCACGTTGCTGGCCCGGAGTTGCTCGAGGAGCGTCATCATCATCTCATGGCCGGTCCGGTCCCCTGCGTAGCAGGTCCGGGGGAACCGCTGCCCGCCGAAAGAGCGCTGGGCCACCTCGCAGGTCTCGGTGACATCGAAGACCGCCCCCCACCGGACCAGATCCCGGAGCCGGTCCGGCGCCTCGTTCACGAGCACCTTCACGAGTTCCAGATCGTTTAAGTACGCCCCGCCCTTCAGCGTGTCCTCCAGGTGGCCGACGCAGGAGTCGGCCTCCCGGAGGGCTGCATTGTACCCCCCCTCGGCCATGGGGGTGCACCCCCCTTTCCCGGCCACTGACTTGGTGACAAGGAGCGTCTCGCCGTGGCGGGAGGCCTCAAGAGCTGCCCGCACGCCTGCACCGCCGCTCCCGATTACGAGGACGTGGGCCTCGTGCGCCACATCTGCACGCATCTTATTATGATCTGGGTGGTATAGTGAGATAAAAGAACTGTCAGGCGATGGGTGAGGGAGCAATGCGGCTTGTCATGAAATTCGGCGGCACCTCCGTCGGCGACGGCCAGCGGATCCGGCAGGTGGTGGAGATCCTGGAACCGTTCCATGCGCAGGGGCATGAAATCGCGGTGGTCGTCTCGGCCATGTCCGGGGTGACCGGCCAGCTGATCGACATGGCCACCGAGTCGGTCCGGTCCCGGGAGAAGCCTGCCATCGAGGAGTTCATCGAGAACCTGAGGGGAAGGCACCGTTCGGCCCTCGAGACCGTTGCTCCCGACTACGTGGACGAGGTGGGGAGGATCCTGGATGCCCGCCTGGCCGACCTCCAGGCCATGCTCTTCGGCCTCCACATCCTCCGGGAACTCTCACCACGGTCGAAGGATTACATCATCTCCTTCGGCGAGCGCCTCTCCGCCCCGGTGGTCCGGGCCGCGCTCCGCCAGAAGGGTGTCCCCTCGGTGGTGCTGGACGGGTGCGAGGCAGGCCTCATCACCACCGGGCAGCACGGGGACGCCATCGTGATGCCCGAGAGCGATGCCAGGATCCGGAGCCGCATCCTCCCCCTCCTCTCCGACTCGGTCCCGGTGATCATGGGCTACATGGGCTGTACCCCCAAGGGTGTGGTGACCACGCTGGGCCGCAGCGGGTCCGATTACTCGGCAACCGTCGTCGGTACCGCGTTAGGTGCCGACGAGGTCTGGATCTGGACCGACGTGGACGGGATCATGACCACCGATCCCCGGCTGATCCGCGACGCCCGGGTGCTGCCCTCGGTCTCGTACCTGGAGGCCATGGAGCTCTCCTACTTCGGTGCCAAGGTGATGCATCCCCGTTCCATCGAGCCGGCGATGAGGAAGAACATCCCGATCCGGGTCAAGAACTCCTTCAACCCGTCCCACCCCGGCACCTGCATTGTCCGGGACTCGAAACGGGATCGCCGGGTGGTAAAGGCTCTCACCCATTTCACCGGGGTGGCACTCGTGAACATCACCGGAGCCCAGATGATCGGGCGGCCTGGTGTCGCCCGCACGATCTTCACGGCCCTCGCAGAGAAGGAGATCAACATCATGATGATCTCCCAGGGGTCCTCGGAGGCCAACATCTCCCTCCTCGTCGATGCCGCCCAGCTGGACCTGGCGGTCGCTGCCCTCTCCGACATGGTGAAGCAGGGGATCGTCCGGGAAGTGACGGCCAACCCGGACGTGGCCGCCGTCGCGGTGGTGGGTGCCGGCATGGCAGGGACACCGGGCATCTCGGGCCGGATCTTCACGGCCATGGGCCTCGCCGGCATCAACGTGATCATGATCTCCCAGGGGTCCTCGGAGGTGAACGTCTCCTTCGTCGTGAAGGAGAGCGACGGGCCAAAGGCGGTCCGGGTCCTCCACGACGAGTTCCGGCTCTCGGAGGAACCGGATGAGTAGGGAGACCTACCGTGCGTCCGGGGTGGACATCGACCTCGCCCGGGAGGCGATCCGGGCCCTGGTGGGAAGGATCACCTACCGGCGGAAAGGACATATCCGCATGGCCGGTGCCGTGGGGCACTATGCCGGCCTCATGGAGTTCGGCGACCATGTGCTGGCCCTCACGACGGATGGTGTGGGCACGAAGATGATGGTCGCCGACCGGCTGAAGAACTGGCGGACTGTCGGCATCGACTGCATCGCCATGAACGTGAACGACCTCTTCGTCATGAACGTGGAGCCCGTGGCCTTCGTGGACTATATCGCCGCGGAACGGCTCTCCGTCGAGACGATGCGGCAGATCGGGGAGGGGCTCAACGAGGGGGCCCGCCTGGCCGACATCGATATCGTCGGAGGAGAGACGGCCCAGCTCCGGGACCAGGTCCACGGCCTGGACCTGGCCGGCACCTGCCTGGGGGTCCAGGAGAAGGCCCGGGTGGTCACGGGCGGGAAGATCGTCCCCGGCGACCGGATCATCGGGGTTCCCTCCAGCGGGATCCACAGCAACGGCCTCTCCCTGGCCCGCCGGATCGTGGAGGCCCATGCCTCCTACGACACCCGGCTCCCGAACGGGAAGACTGCGGGCGAGGAACTCCTGGTGCCCACCCGTATCTACCGGGAAGCCCTGGACGTCTGCCGTACCGCCGAGGTGCACGGCATGTGCCATGTCACGGGCGGGGGCCTGCTGAACTTCACCCGTCTCACCGGCCACGGGTTCGAGTTCCGCACACCCCTTCCGGTACCTCCCATCTTCACCTGGCTCCAGGAGGAGGGGAACGTGGATCCTGTCGAGATGTACCGGACCTTCAACATGGGGATGGGCTATGCCTACGTCGTGCCACCGGCCTCGGTGGAGACCGTGCTCCGCATGGTCCCGGGCGCTGCCGTTGTCGGGGAGATCGTCAGCGGATCCGGTGTGCGGGTGCAGGGGCGGGAGATCCGTTAGGGCCCTGTCGCTGCCTGTGCTAGGTCTCCTCTGGCGGGAGCGGGATCTTCTCGGCTTTCTCTGAGACGATGGCCGAGTTGCCGCAGGGATCCTCGATGACCAGGGTAACCGGGACCATCCCTTCCCGGACCTCTCCGATCCGGTCCAGGAAGGCCACGGCATTCTCCTTTTCGCTCCCTTCGAGCCCGGGCAGCAGCTGCTCCACCACCTGGCTCACCCGGAGGAGGATCCCTTCCACGTTGGAGATGAAGGCCTCGCACGCGGGTCCGGGGTCAATCCGCACCCCCAGGTCCGGGATCTCGATGATCCCGGAGGAGCCCCGGACGACCCGGATCGAGAGGTCCTGCGGCGATGAGACCCGGAGCTGCCACCGGGCCGGTTCCCCGCCCGAGATGAGCAGGGTATCGCAGTAGTGGAAGCCGCAGGGGCACGACGAGGAGATGATCAGCACGTCAGAAAAGTGGGGGATGGTTTCGGTCTGGTATCGATATTCGATGTCGTGATCACAGAGGGGACAGCGGCCGGGGAAGACACTCCGCACTAGAGGCCCCCGCCGCCCAGCTTCTCGCGGGCGATCTTGACCGACATGGGAGTGACCACCACGTAACGCTGGTCGCCAAGGCCGACGATGTCCCCGTTCACGTCCCGGGCCACGTCTTTCAGGTCCTTCAGCACCCGCTCGTAGGTGATCTTGTCCATCTTGAGCCTGCCGATGTCGATGATGACGATGTTCCCGTTGTACACCTCCTCCTTCACCCGGGGGGTGTCCTTGAGATCACCGATGGAGGCGACCTTCACGTACATGCTGGCGGGCTGATCCGACATGGTGCCCTCGAAAGCGGCCAGGTCCAGCTCCATATAATCGTCCTGGCCGGTGGGCGGGCTTCGTCCGATAATGCTGTCGAGTAATTTGCTCATAAAAGGGTTGTTGAACAGGAGTTACTTAATAGTATCTCCGGGCCGATCCCAAAACGGGCGCTACAGCTCCAGGTTCCAGACAGGGTCGCCGACATAATGCACGGTTTTCGCCATCTTGCCTTTCTCCTGTTCCCGGATGGCCTGCGCATCGAAGTGGGCGATCGCGATGGCCAGCGGCTTCCCGTGGCGCTCGTCGGCAACGACCGCAGGGAATCCCGCCTTCACGTCATCGGTGACAGAGACGATCCCCGGCCGCATCACATCGGCACCCTTCACAAGGAAGGGCACCGCCCCCATGTCCACCACGATCCTCCGCTGGGGGAACGGCCGCTCGATGGCCCCCCGTATCGTGGGAAAGACCCAGGCTTCGGTCTCAAAGAGCAGGAGCTTGCGGTCCACGACGTAGAGCTGAAACGGGGCATCCGCCTCCGCGATCTCGATCCGCTCCGATGCGAAGAGGCCAGCCCCCTCCCCGATCTGTTCCCGCAGGCGGGCGTGGAGGGCCGCCGCCTGGTCCTTCCGGATCGTGTGGCGTTTTTTGATGGTGAGTGCGCCCATGGCTGCTATTCCCTTCTCGTTCCCGGCACATCAAGGGTACGGTGACGGCAGACCGCGTTACCTTTATCTCGCTTCTCCACGCATACAGCTGTACTCCAGAGCGATTGTACAGGGTATTTTTATGACCAGGCGTCCCATGGAGATTCTGGATCAGGTGCTCAACCGCCAGCCCGTGATCGTCTCGCTGAAAGGGAACCGCGAGATCCGGGGGATCCTGCAGGGGTACGATGTGCACATGAACCTCGTGCTGGACCGTGCAGAAGAGATGGTGGAAGGCGCGATGCAGAAGAGGGGCACGCTGATCGTCCGTGGGGACAACGTCATCTATATCTCGCCACTGGTGGGGTAATTTCGGGAGGGACACATGTCAAAGGGAACGCCATCGATGGGGAAACGCCGGAAGAGGACGCATATCGCATGCCGGCGGTGCGGTCACATCTCGTACCATGTAACGCATAAGGTCTGCTCATCCTGCGGTTTCGGCAGAAGCTCGCGGATGAGGAGCTACCGCTGGATCAACAAGAAACCGAAGATCCCCACGCATTGAGAGTTCCGGGAGAGCATGTGCGGAATCGTTGGCATCGCGGATGCTGGCGGTGTATCCTTTTCTCTGTACCACGCGCTGTATGCGCTCCAGCACCGGGGCCAGGAGAGCGCCGGTATCTCCACCTATTCTGAAGGCTGTTTCTACAAGCACAAGGACCAGGGGCTCGTGGGCGAGGTTTTTGACGAGGCCACCCTGCAGGGCCTAAAGGGGAACGTGGGGGTGGGCCACGTCCGGTATCCCACGACGGGGGCCAACCTCCCGGAGAATATCCAGCCCTTCAACTTCCGGTTCAGGGACCACTTCTTTGCCCTGGCCCACAACGGCAACCTGGTGAACGCTGCCCAGCTCCGGGCAGAATATGAGCAGGCCGGAGAGATCTACTCCACCACCACGGATACCGAAGTGATCGCCTCGGTGATCGTGGACGAGTACCGGAAAGGGCACAGCATCCAGGACGCCATCGTATTCTGCATGCACAAGCTCCGGGGTTCCTACTCCGTTGTGCTCATGGTGGACGACGAGCTCTACGCCTTCCGGGATCCCCTGGGGATCAAGCCGCTCTGCTTCGGTACCACCCCCCGGGGCCACATCGTGGCCTCCGAGTCGGTGGCCATCGACGTGCAGGGCGGAACCCTGATCCGGGAGGTACGGCCCGGCGAGATGCTCCGCCTCACCCCTGACGGGTATGAATCGCTGCAGATTACCATGGCTGACCGGCCGGCCCACTGCATCTTCGAGTTCATCTACTTCGCCCGGGCCGATGCCGTCATCGAGGACCAGCTGGTCTACGATGTGCGGAGGAAGATCGGGGCATCCCTCTACGACGAGGCACCCGCAAAGGCGGACCTCGTCTCCCCGGTGCCGGACTCCGGCACCTCCATTGCCATCGGGTTTGCCCACCACTCGGGGATCCCGTACCTGGAGGGCCTCATGAAGAACCGGTACATGGGCCGGACGTTCATCAAGCCGTCCCAGAAGGAGCGGGAGTTGGCTGTCCGGATCAAGCTGAACCCCATCACCGGTCATATCTGCGGGAAGTCCGTGGTCCTGGTCGACGACTCCATTGTCCGGGGCACCACCTCACGCCATATCGTGGACCTGATGAAGGAGTCCGGGGCCGAAGAGGTGCACGTCCGGATCGGCTCCCCGCCCATCAAGGCCCCCTGCTACCTGGGGGTGGACATGCCCACCCGGGAGGAGCTGATCGCGAGCGACAAGGAGACGCAGCAGGTCAGGGAGTCCATCAACGCCACCTCGCTCCACCACATCACCCTGGATGCGCTGGTGCAGGCCATCGGCCTCCCGAAAGAGCACCTCTGCACTGGCTGCCTCACCGGCGGTTACCCGGTCCCCATCGAGGGCGAGGCCTGCCTGGCCCGGATCGTGGACTTCGTCGGGGGCACCTACCAGACGAAGCTGGGGACACTGTGGGAGAAGGGGAAGACCAAGAAACGCCCGTCCCGTCGGAAATAGCAATAAGGGGTTCACTGTTTTTTCTAACCCTCATCAAAGGGAATAGAAGTGACTCGGGAGAAAAAACTGGAAAACCGCATAGCGAGGGATGGATTTGAACCATCGATCTACGGGTTATGAGCCCGTCGGGATATCCTGACTACCCCACCTCGCTCCCCGGGCATCATACTATTCTTTGGGGAACGGGATATAGTTTTTGGGAAAACCGGCGGAGCGGGACCGCTTTTTCCCCGGCCCCATCATAAAAAGATCATCAAAACGGCAGGACACCGACGTGGAGCAGCCATCCTCACCGGGGGAGGGCGACGGGAGGGGGCAGAGCCCACTCCCGGTCCCACCCCACGAGAAGATAGGCGGATCCATCCCAATCCGCCGATGGTGATACCCCCAGTACCTGCCCACCGATCCCCCGTCCATCACTGATAAATATCCGGGAAAACCACATTCCTCACCATGGAAGACGAGGAGCTCCGGAAGATCCGGGAGAAGAAGCTGGAGGAGATGCAGCACCGCATCGAGCAGGCCCACCAGCCCCCACCGCCCGTGCAGAAGCCGGCCGGGGTCATCGTACTGGACGAACGGTCCTTTGAGCGGGCGCTGCGGGAGAACCCCCGGCTCGTCATCGACCTCTGGGCCGAGTGGTGCGGCCCCTGCAAGATGCTCTCACCTACCGTGGAGTCCCTGGCAGGGGAGTTCACCGGGAAGATCACCTTCGCCAAGGTGAACACCGACCAGAACCCGGGGATCGCGATGCGCTTCGGCATCTCCGCCATCCCGACACTGCTCCTCTTCTCCGGAGGGAGACTCATCGATACCGTCGTGGGTGCCTACCCCCGGGACCCCCTCCGGGCACGGCTCATGAAGTCCTTCGGTATCGGGTCCTAGGCCTGGTGCCCCTTCTCCTTCGCCATTTTCGAGACCCTGGCGGCCATGATGAAGTCGTTCCCCGTGAGGCCGCCCGCGGGATGGGTGTACCAGGAGATGGTCACGTACCGGTGCTCGGTAATGGCGACGTCCGGGTAGTGGCCCTCGTCGGCGGCGACCATTGCCACCTGGGTGAGAAACTTCACCGCCTCAATGAAGGTGGGGAAGGTGTACTTCCGGACCAGCCGGCCCGACTCCATCACCCAGCCGGGCACGAGGGGCAGGAGCTCCCGGATCTCGGGCCGGGTCAGGGGCTGGGTCCCCTCCTCCCACGGCGTGCACTTCATGGCGATAAGGTCCATGCCTCAGGCTTCTCCCCGCGGGAAAAAAAGGGTTTCTTTCCAGAGCCGTCCTTCACCCGGTTTGCACCGATGGTGCCCGCTGCCGGAACCTCAGGACCACGAGCAGGGCGACGACGGACATCGGGAGCGCGATCACCAGCAGGTCGATGACGTTCCAGGGGTAGCCCAGGAGTGCAGGTGTCCCGAAGAGGAGCTGCGAGAGACCGATCACGGATGATTCCGCCCTGTGGACAAAGGCCGTCCAGAGGAACCAGACCACGGCCCCCGTGAGCAGGCTCACCGTCGCCGCCGTGAGCCCCGCCGCTTCGATGACCCGTGCGCACTCCTGGAGGACCTGCATCGTGTTGCCCTGGATCCGCGGGCTCCCCGAGAGGAGGAGGACCCGGTTCATCCTTTGCCCCCCTCCAGCCGGACCAGCCGGTAGGTGCGGGATCCCATGCCCAGGTGCTCGGCATAGCGGAGCTGCTGCTCCCCGTCGGTATGGGGCCAGATCCCCCGGAACTTGTCCCCGCCCCTGTCATGGCCATGGCGGAGGAGGGTCCGGGGGAGACCGATCCCGCTGTTCACGAGATCCAGGCTCGCGGCATCGATGGCCACCGGGTCGGTGGAGGCGAGGATGCCGATGTCGGGGACGATGGGGGCATCGCTCCAGGGAACGCAGTCGCAGTCCGGCGTGACGGAGAGGAGGAGGTTGTAGAACCCGATCCTCCCCTTCTTGCCCTGGAATGCCCCCAGGGCATACTCCATCATCCGCTCGATGAAGGGCGGCAGGTCCACCTCCCAGTCAAACTCGAGGGTTCCATCCGGGCAGACGGTCATGCATTCCCCGCACCCGATGCACCGGTCCCGGTCCACCGCCATCGTCCCAGCGGTGAGCGAGAGGGCTCCCGACGGGCAGACCGCGATACAGGTGCCGCACCCCTGGCACTCCGCCTCCGCCGCCATGGCCTTTGCCGCGTGCATCTCCCGCTTCCCGGCGGCCGGTGCACACCCCATGGCCAGGTTCTTGAGGGCCCCGCCGAAGCCGGTGAGATTATGGCCCTTGTAGTGGGAGATGACGATCATGCTGTCGGCCGCGGCGATGTCACCGGCCACGAGGACCCGGGAGAAGTGCCTTCCCTGCACCGGCACCTCCACGACATGGGTGGAGCGCAGGCCGTCGGCGATGATCACCGGTGCCCCTGCCACCGAGTAGTCAAAGCCGTGGAGAACGGCAGTGGTGAGGTGGTCCACCGCGTTGCTCCGGCTCCCCGAGTACAGGGTGGCGGTATCGGTGAGGAAGGGACGGCCTCCTGCCTCACGGATCCGGTCCACGACAGCCCGCACCAGTACCGGGCTCACGAACGTGTCCATCCCCCGCTCCCCGAAATGCAGCTTCACCGCGGTCAGGTCCCGTTCCCGGATGAGCTGCGGGAACCCGGCCTCGGAGAAGAGCCGGCGCAACCGGGTCACCTTGTTCTCTGCCTCGCTCCGTGCCCTGAGATCCGAGAAGAATACCTCTGCCACCACGGGAACCCCACCTGTCTCTTCCGCAGCCGGAACACTCTCTCCGGTATGGGATATAATCATCTCTCCCGGAGAGTTTCTGCACGGTCTTCCAGAGGAACCAGGGCCGCCTGGGGCCCGGTGCCCTGGAATCTCTGACCGGAATGGAGGGATGGGAAGGATACGCCCGCCGATGTCACCGCTTCGTCCGGGGATTCCTGCGTGCCCCGTGCAGGGAACCGGGAGCATTGCATGCCCCTCCAGTGGAAACAAAGGGGTGGAAGCGGCTTTTTCCCAGATCAGTATATAAATATATCGGTAATCCGATGCCGCCTGAACCGGGGAATTTTGCGTTTTTTCCAGGGAATCTCCCCGCTTATCAGTTCCTGCCCGCATCCTCCTGCGGAGCGGGCCGCCCCCGCCATCCTTCACCACCCGGGCCCGCAGGGAAATTGCCCCCCCCGCATCCCACCCCGGTCCCGAGGGCAGAGAAATATTGTACCTGCGTGCCCTGTACGCGAAACCCGCGAGCGTCCATGCCCTCCAGTGGAAATAAAGGGGTTTTCGGGGTTTTTTCTCTGCCCGACATATAAACCTTCCGTTTAATAAAAAATGATGATTATTGGTGGAAAAGTGGTTTTCTGCGCCAGTTCATGCCTGCTTCAGGCCGGAGAGGAATTCGCCGATCCGCTGCAGCGCCCGGCCCAGGTCCTCCCGGGAGACCGCGTAGGCGCACCGGAGGTGACCGGTGCCGGAGGCCCCGAAGACCGAGCCCGGGACCACCGCCACCCGCTGCTCCGTGAGGAGGCCCTCGGCAAACTCCTGGTCCGAGAGGCCGGTGGAGGCCACCGACGGGAATGCATAGAAGGCCCCCCGGGGCACGTGGCAGGTGAGGCCCAGCCGGTTCAGGCCTTCCACAAAGTAGTTCCGGCGGACGCGGTACTCCCGCACCATCCGGTTCTTGTCCTCCTCCGCGTTCTTCAGGGCTTCCACTGCAGCCAGCTGGCCCATGGTGGGGGCACAGAGCATCACGTACTGGTGGATCTTCAGGGCCAGGTCACAGAGGGGCTGTGGAGCGCAGAGATAGCCTACCCGCCAGCCGGTCATGGAGTAGGCCTTGGAGAACCCGTTCAGGGTGATGGTCCGCTCACGCAGGCCATCCACGGAGGCCACCGCCACGTGGCGGCTCTCATAGGTCAGCTCCGCGTAGACCTCGTCGCTGATCACCAGCAGGTCGTGGTCCTGCACCACGTCTGCCACCGCCCGCCACTCCTCCCGTTCCATCACGGCACCCGTGGGATTGTTGGGGAAGTTGGCGACCAGGACCCGGGTCCTGGGGGTCACCCTCTCCATCATCACATCGGCCGTGAGCCGGAATTCCTCCTTCTCAGGGCACGGCACAGGCACCGGGACCCCGCCGGCCAGGGTGACGCAGGGGGCGTAGGAGACGTAGCAGGGTTCTGCCACCAGTACCTCGTCCCCCGGGTCCACGACGGCCCGGAGGGCGATATCCTGCGCTTCGGAGACGCCGGTAGTGATCAGGATCTCCGTCTCCGGGTCATAGGGAGTGCCATAGCGCCGCTCCAGGTCCCGGCTCACCGCCTGGCAGAGCGCCGGGAGGCCCCGGTTGGAGGTGTAGGAGGTGTGACCCTGCTCGATGGCATAGATCCCGGCCATCGAGACATTCCAGGGCGTGTTGAAGTCGGGCTCCCCCACCCCCAGGGAGATCACGTCCTCCATCTCCTGGAGGAGGTCAAAGAATTTCCGGATCCCTGACGGCGGAATCTCCTGTGCACGCCGTGAGCCGAATTGCCGCATCGCGTTTCCACCCCTAGAAGGAGAAGGGCAGGCGCTCCGCACCCTCTCGCTCGACAAAGAGGGTGCCGTTCTCCTTGTAGATCTTCATGATCAGGTGGGTGGCCGTCTCCCGGATGTGGTCCATGGGAGCGATCTGCTCGGAGACGAACCGGGCCACCTCCTGCATGGTCCTCCCGGCCACCAGGAGCTGGAGATCGTACATGCCGGTGACGAGGCGGAGGGCCCTGACCTGGTGGAAACGGGCGATCCGCTCGGCGATCCGCTCGTAGCCGAAGTCCCGCTCCGGGGTCACCTTCAGGTCGATGATGGCGAGCACCTCCCCGTTCCCTGCCCGCTCCCAGTCCACCACCGTGGAGTAGCCCCGGATGATCCGCGCGTCCTCCATCCCCGCTATCCGTGCCCTCACATCGTCCTCGGAGAGCTCCGTCATCGTGGCCAGATCAGCGGTCGGGATCCTGCTGTTCTCCTCCAGGAGCTGCAGGATCTGGAGGTCCTTCTCGTCCATGGGATCACCGGAAGATTGTCTTCAACCGGTTGGCATCCATCCGCTTCAAGGTTTCCTGCTCCAGGCGCTGGTCCTTCGCGAGCGTCTCCCAGATCCGCTGGGTTGTCGTGTCGAACCACATCTCCTTGGTCCTGCCGTACCGCCCCTTGGAGACGACGCGGGTGTTGATGACCCCCAGCATGTTCAGCTCGGAGACGAGGTCCGTGATCCGCCGGTTGGTGAGGATGTCCAGGGAGAGGTCCTTCGCCACCTCCCGGTACACGTTCAGCACCTCGCCGCTCGTGAAGAGCTTCTTGCCGTTCTGGTCCAGGACCAGCATGGAATAGAGTACCACCTTGGACTGGGTGGGCAGGGTGGAGACGCACTCGATCATGCTGTCCGTATCGATCTTCTCCTGTGCCTGCCGGACATGCTTCTCGGTTACCCGCTCGGTGTTCTCCCGCTCGGCCAGTTCGCCGGAGACCCGCAGGAGGTCCAGCGCCCGCCGTGCGTCCCCGTGCTCGGTGGCTGCGAGGGCAGCGCAGACGGGGATGACGTTCTCCTCCAGCACCCCTTCGTTGAAGGCTGCCTGGGCCCGCTGGGTCAGGATATCGGTCAGCTGGTGGGCGTTGTAGGGGGGAAAGACGATCTCCTCCTCCGAGAGGGACGAGAGGACGCGGGGGTCCAGGAAGTCGGTGAACCGGAGGTCATTGGAGATCCCGATGATGGCCACCTTGGCAATTCGGAGGTCCGAGTTGATCCGGGTCAGGTTGTACAGGGTCTCGTCCCCGCTCTTCTTCACCAGCTTGTCGATCTCGTCCAGGACGATCACCATGACGCCGCCGATGGTGTCCAGATGGTTCTTCAGCTCCATGTACACCTGGTCCGTGGGCCAGCCGGTGAAGGGGATGTTGGTGCGCTGGCTGTCGCTGGGCCGCTCGTCATGCCCCTCCAGGGTCTTTGCGATCTGGGCGAGCACCCGGTACTGGGTGTCGATCACCTCGCAGTTCAGGTGGATGACGTGGCAGGGGATGGACGTCTCCCGGCTGGCATTCTCCAGCTCCGCCCCCACGTACCGGACGCAGGCGGTCTTCCCTGTACCGGTCTTCCCGTAGATCAGGATATTAGATGGGGTCTCGCCCTTCAGGGATGCGGCAAGGATGGAGGCTACCCCCTCTATCTCCGGCTCGCGGTGGGGGAGCACCTGGGGGCGGTAGGAGTGGCGGAGCACCTCGCGGTTCCTGAAGATATTTTTATTGCCCAGGTACTTCTTGAAGAGGCCCATGGACGTGGTGTCTTCTTCCATCGAGTGCACTCCGAAGGATTGGTGCCGGTCATATCGGACCGTCCGATGATAAACACATCGATCTGAGCCCATTTATAACCCCCTGGCTTCCACTGGAATCTCTGGGATATTGCGTTATTAATGCGAATATTCCAATATATTTGCCCCTTTCCACGGTCGGTTTCCACCGGGTGTGTCCCTTCGGGAATGCACCCTGCAGGGGATTTATCCGGGATGCGGAATCTTCCCTCCGGACCGAGGATAAGAATTTCAGCCCCGGAAGCCTGCGCAGGGATCCCAGACCCCACCCACCCCATGGTTTCCAGTGGAACCGGAAAACTATTTCCTTGGTGGAAATTCCCTCAGTGAAAACAGCCGGTGGTATTTCTCCCTTTCAAACTATAAAAATGATATGAAACAATGCGGGAAGAAAATCCACATGCAGCAGGAATCGGAGGGACACCTCCCCGGAGACCTGCAATGGAAGCCATGGGGTCCCCCATGCCAGTCCCGATTACAGGCCGGGCACCACCTTTAAACAGTCATTGGGAGAACATACTTCCTGATCTGCATGCACCCCCCCCATATCCGGGACATGGTGGTCACCGCAGCGGTAATCACGGTCTCTACCACGAGGACCCCGGAGACCGATGAAAGCGGGAAGGCCATCCAGGACCTCCTGGCAGGGGCCGGGATCGAAGTCACCTATTATGCCCTGGTGCCGGACCGCATTCCCCTGATCCGCACCGCACTCCTCACCGCGCTGGAGCATGCCGGCTGTGTCATCCTCACGGGGGGGACCGGTCTCACCCCGGACGACTGCACCATCGAGGCGGTCCGACCACTCCTGGAGAAGACCATGGACGGGTTCGGGGAGCTCTTCCGCTGGAAATCCTTCCAGGAGATCGGGACCTCGGCCTACCTCTCACGGGCTCTCGCCGGGATCATGGATGGCAAGGCGGTCTTCTGCCTGCCGGGATCGCTTCCCGCGGTGACCCTGGCCACCCGGGACCTGATCCTGCCTGAGATCCGGCATATCCTGAGCCATAGCTCCCTCTCCCATCCCTGAGGGATCCGGCGAAGGTCAGTATCAGGTGCTCGGCCCCCCCGTTCCGCGGATGTACCTTTCTTCAAGTACTTTCGCCTTGATACCGTGCGCCGCGTGCCGGCCTTCAGCAGCCTTCGTGACACACCGGGCAGCAGCTTTCACCCGGCTCCGTTACACACCGGTGCCGGCATGTATCCGGCTCCGTGATCCTCCGGTCACCGCGAGACGTCCAGGAGTGCCACCCGCTCCAGCACCAGGTCACGGAACCTCTCCCTGCCCACCGCGGCCAGCTCCTCCTCCGTGATGGCAAAGGCCTCCGCGAGCCCCCGCCGCTTCCCAGCGGTGAGCCGGTCCCAGTCCTGTTTCACGAACTCCATGCAGCCGGCGAGAGCGACCCAGGCCACCTCCACCGGCGGTGCCAGGATGACATAGGACCGGTTGGGTCCGCCATGGATCCCGAACCGGGTGGCGAGACTGCACTGGCGGGAGCCGGCCGCGTACAGGAGGGCCTCCATCTCCAGGGTGTTCGCGATGGGGTTCCCGCCTGCCACCGACCGGAGGGCTCCCCGAATGGCCGCTTCGGCATGGGCCCGTCCTGCCAGCCGGTCCGCGTCCAGGCAGATGATCCGGGTCCGGTACCGCTCCCCCAGCCGGCGGATACGTTCCAGGAACCGGGCCGGATCCGCAACCGTGAACACCGCCTGCCGGATCCCGAAGGCCTCCATCTCAGCCGCCCCCCGGTAACCGGGTCTGGGGATCGGCGGGCGGCGGGGGCGCCTCCCCGCCGGCCCCCCCGCGTCTCCTGCCGCGCGCGGCGATATCGGAGAGGACCTGCGCGGCCACCGCCCGGCCCAGGAGGGGTGTCAGCACATCCAGCCCGGCGTCTGCCACCGCCTGCGGCGAGGTGATCCCCTGGTTGAAGAGGCGCCGTGCCCGAACCCTCCCGATGCCCCGCAGCGATACGAGAGGCAGGAGCTCCGGTTTCACGCCGTACTTCATCCGGGTCTCCATGGCAGCGACCGCTGCAGCATGGACGGGGACAAAGGCCCGGGAGATGCGGGCTGACGCGTGGAGGAGCCACCCCACTCCTTCCGTGAGGCCATAGATGTCGCCGGGGTTGATCCCGTACCGCTCGCAGATCGTGGCCTCCCCCACCTCGGCCGCCCAGTCCTGCAGGACGAGGGCCGTCTTCAGGCTCCGGTAGAACCCCATGAAGGCCTCCTCGTCATCCAGCGGGACGTCCACCCAGAGATCCTCCCCGTGCTCCCCCACGAACCGGTCCAGGAGCGGGATGTCCCCCTGCCGGACGTAGAGGGTGAGCATGTCCGGCGTGCTGCAGACCAGCTGGAGGAGGCCGGTATCTGAGTACTCGGTGACGCAGGAGAGTGCCTGCAGGATCATGTCGGCGCTCCGGGGGTCCAGGTAGAGGCGGGAGACAAGGGACCCGTACTCAGTGGCCGACAGGTGGCCGGGGAGGATCGTGAGCATCTCCACTTCCGCGAGCCACGTGAGAATCCGGTCCACGTGCCGCTCCAGCGGGCCCCGCGACTTCTTCTGGTAGGCAAGCAGGGTGCGGTCCATGAACCGGAGGATCTCCTCCCGGCTGGAGGCAAAGCCGGTGGCCACCAGCGAGAGGACGTGGGTGCAGAGGGCGGCACGGCTGGTGCAGCGGGATGTCACTTCCTCCGGCGGGGAGTTCACGTAGTGCTCGGCCAGGGACTGGAGGGCCAGGGCGTCCTTTGCGATCAGCACCGCCTCGCCGTAGGGGTCCAGGCCGGGCCGCCCTGCCCTCCCTGCCATCTGGTGGTACTCCCGGACCGGGATCGGCACCATCCCCTCGCCGGTCTGGTAACGGAGGTAGTCCCGGATGATCACCCGGCGGGCCGGGAGGTTCAGACCGGCGGCAAGGGTGGGGGTGGAGGCGATGCACCGGATCTTCCCGGACCGGAATCCCCGTTCGACGATGGCCCGCTGCTCCCTGCGGAGGCCGGCGTGGTGGAAGGCCGCACCCTGCGCGACGCATGCAGCCAGCGTCCGGTCCATCTCGGTCTCGGCCAGGCTTCCCAGCTCCCGGGACGCCGTGTCCAGCTCCGGCTCATGGCACGCGAGGGCACCGGCGGCACGCTTCGCGAATGCCTCCGCGTTCCTCCGGGATGACACAAAGACGAGGCACTGCCCGCCCTCGGCCACCGTGTCCAGGCAGAGGTTCAGGTCATCGAACCGGGAGACACCTTCCACCCGGCGCGGCCCCTCCGGGAAATGGATGGCGCCCCGGTGGAAGACCCCTTCCCGGAGCACCACCGGCCGCCAGGTGCCGGTCACCACCTCGGCGTCCAGCCACCCGGCCAGCTCCTTCGGGTTGCCGATGGTGGCCGAGAGGGCCAGCACCTGCATGGCAGGGTTCCGGGCCCGGAGCTTTGTCACCACCATCTCCAGGGTGGGGCCCCGGCCCTCGTCGTCCAGCAGGTGCACCTCGTCCACGACGAGGAGCGTGATCTCCGAGAGCCAGGGGGTGCGGTTCCGGAGCAGCGAGTCCACCTTCTCGCTCGTTGCCACAATGATGTGGCAGCGCCCGAGCGCCTCTTCCCTCCGGTCGTAATCGCCGGTGGCGATGCCGGTGACAGGCCCCTTGCGGCGGAACTCCTCGAACTTCTCGCTGGCGAGGGCTTTTAACGGCACGATGTACAGGCACCGCCCCCCCCGGGCGATGTGGTGGTGCATCGCCATCTCGGCGACGAGCGTCTTCCCGCTCGCAGTCGGGATGGCCACGAGCAGGTTCCTGCCGTCGAAGATCCCCTTCCGGACGCACTCCTCCTGCGGGGGATACAGGGAAGTGATCCCGGACCGGATATAGTGCTCCTTGAGACCCTCAGGGATGGGCAGCGCGGCGATCTCCATCGTCAGGTCCCGGAACGCCGATTATCCGGGTCCATCCCGTAACCGGCGTCCATGCCCCGTCCGTCAGTAATAGGTACCCAGCAGGTCCTGGGCCGTCTCGCGCTTCTTCTTGTCCAGGAAGGAGAAGACCGTCTCGTGGGGGACGCCGTTTATGAGCATCTCGATGGCCGTGCGGGCGGTCTTCAGCTGCTCGTGGCCCCCGATCATGGCCACGGACTTGCCGAAGACCGAGATCTGCGTCCCCGTCATCTCCTCGATCTGCTCCCGGGACCGGCCATCCCGTCCGATGATCCGGCCCCGGATCCGCTCCAGTTGTGCGGTGGTCTCGGCGATGCCCGTGAGGTCGATGAGGTCCAGCATGGCGTCATCATCCCGGAGGAGCAGGAAAGCCCGCTCGGGCGAGAAACCGCGGCTGATGGCCCGGATCACCTCCACCGCCGTGATCACCCCCTCCGCATTCTCGCCCTCCACGATGGCGAGGCCCTCCTTGCTGTCCACGCGGATCACGGCGCCCGTCTTCTCCTCCAGTTCCCGTTTCGTGGCCCCACCTTTGCCGATGAGGGCCCCCACCCGGTCCCCCCCGATCCGCACCTCTTCCCGTGTCATGGCCGATGCCCTGGTTGATCCGATCAAGGCCCTTCGAACCGTTCGCCGGCGATGCGGCGCAGCAGGACCTCGTCTCCTATGGTTTCGCAGTGCTGCGAGAAAAACCTGTTCACGTTCCGGATATCCCGCAACAGAAACGGGATCGCCCGGGGATGATCGCGCGTCACGGCCTGTCCCATGTCGATCAGGAATGCGTGGCCCCCTGAGAAGAGGATGTTGAACTCGGAGAGGTCCCCGTGGACCAGCTTCGCCTCCTTATAGAGCCGGTCCATCGCATCCACGACCTCGGTATAGACGGCCGCGGGGTCCTCTAACTCCACCAGCCGGATCTGGGGATAGGGGACCCCCTCTTCCCCCAGGAACTCCATCAGCAGGATGTTGCGGTCAAAGGCGTAGGGTTCCGGGACCCGGAGGCCGGCAGAGCGTGCCCGCTTCAGGTTCGAGAACTCTTTCCGCGTCCATGCAAAGATGATCTCCTTCCTCGTGCGCCGGACGTTTCTGAACCGGGGATCGCCATCCAGGTACTCGGTCATGGCCTTGAAGTTGGCGGTGCGCATCATGTAGATCTTGATGGCCACGCCCTTCCCGTCCCGTTTGCCGTAGAAGACGTTCCCCTCCTTCCCCGTGGCGACTACACCGCCAATCTCCGAGAAGATCTTCTTGTGGGCGAGTTTGTACAGGGCGAGGAGGGTTACCTCGTCGAAGACATCCCCCCGGACCTTTAACTGGTCCGCATCCTTGACCCGGATCCCCAGCTCCTCCAGCCGGCGATCGAAGTCCCTGCGGAGGGTTTCCGGGTCCATGGTCAGCCCCGGTCACCCCAGCCGGTCCCTGACCGGGGCCAGCACCTCGGCCAGGGAGGCGGCGGTGGCGGTCTTCAGGTCCATGGGATGGACCTGACCGCTCCCGTACGCGTCTTCCAGATCCTGGTAACCGGAGAAGGTCCGGTCCCCGCCAAACTTCGCCGGGCGCTTGACGGTGACGCTCCCCAAGCGAGGGAAGACGTGGTGCTGGAGGATCTGGAGGACCGGGTTGTCCGCGATGCCCGGCGGGCAGAACGCCTTCCCGATCTTCTTCTTGATCGCCTCCTCGCTGTCGGCCACCGAGATGTAGTTCCCTTTCGACGACGACATCTTCTCCCCGTCCAGCCCCAGCAGGATGGGGGTGTGGATGCACGCGGGGGCCGGGTAGCCGACGGACGGCAGGTGCTCCCGGGCCAGCATGTGGATCTTGCGCTGGTCGATGCCCCCCACCGCGGCGTCCACCCGGAGACGGGCGATATCCACCATCTGCATGATGGGGTAGATCATCTGGGAGACGGTGGGGTGCTCCATCTGCCTCCCCACCTCGTCCATGGACCGGTGGGCCCGGGAGAGGGTAATCTCCTGGGCCAGGCGCAGCACCAGCAGCTCGTACTCGGGGTTCAGCTGGAGATCGGACCCGGTCACGTACTCCACGTTCCCCAGGCCCAGCGCCTCGAAGCAGGCGCGGTTGTACCGGGCCAGCTCCCCCACCTCTTCCAGGGTTCCCTTCCGGTTCAGGAACGCGTGGAGGTCGGCGAGGAGCACCACCACGTCGAAGCCTGCTTCCTTCAGGTCCACGAGCTTGTTCACCGTCACCAGGTGGCCCAGGTGGATCTCTCCGCTGGGCTCGTAGCCGGCATAGACCCGTTTCTTCGGCTGTGCAAGCACCCTCCGGAGATCCTCGTCGGTGATGACCTCCACCGTGTTGCGCGTCGCGAGGCTGTAGGGGTCCATCCGTAAACCGTGGGAACCGTTCGGTGTTAAGCCTTCTTCTAGAGGGCCGTGAACTTCATGGCCGCGTTGGTCATCCGGACCGACTCGGCAGGGTCCTTCACCGATCCCACCATGGCGCGGATGGCGTCCACGTTCTCCACGACGATGTCCGCTTCCTGGTGGATCGCCTGGAAGAAGTACACCTCCGACCCGATCACCCCGATGGAGTCAGCAAAGACGCAGCTCTCCCACAGGTCGCCCCGGGGACGTCCCAGGTCCATCGCGTACTCCTTCAGCTCCGCGGTGGACTTGATGCCAGTCCCCCCGCGCACCAGGCCGATCCGCGGGTGGGCCTCGATCAGCTTCAGGATCCCTTCCTTTGTCGCCGGCTTCTTCAGGTCCATCTGCACAGCATGCATGTGCATGAAGGTGGTGGGCACGATCATCGCCATCGTGGTGATGTCGATATGGGGGAGCACCGTCTGGACATCGGGACCGTGATGACTCGGTATGGTGACCGGGTCCAGGACCACCGCGTCCACCGGACCCTTCTTCACCTCGCCCGGATCCGATGCCCGTCGGACCATGGTAGCCCGGACCTTGGCAACGCCGTATGCCTTATCGAGCGTATTGATGATCCGGCAGAGCCCGGTCGTGTTGCAGGAGACCACCCGGACGAACTGGCGGCCGATCGCGTCCCGGTAGTTACAGTCCGAGCAGAAGGAGAAGCCCGCCACCTCGTGATCCTCACCCCCCTGGAAGATCGCCTTCTTCCCCAGCTTCTTATAAAGCGGCAGGTTCTCCTTACCGACGCCGCCGGGTGTGGCATCCACGATCACGTCAGCCCGCTTGAGCATATCCTCGACGGAACCTGCAACGTCAAGGCCCAGCTTCTCGAATGCACCCTTCTTTGCGAGATCTGCGATGTAGAGCGGGAATCCCCTCTCCTTCGCCACGTAGGCCTCGAACGAGGGCCGGGTCTTGGAGAC
>Ga0153915_10000437_pt1 | contig 38291 bp, 29 predicted proteins | sample Opewatmetagenome_2_FD_107003 | JGI IMG/M metagenome (GOLD analysis project Ga0153915, IMG submission 107003) | Freshwater wetland microbial communities from Ohio, USA - Open water 3 Core 3 Depth 3 metaG | ecosystem: Environmental > Aquatic > Freshwater > Wetlands | place: USA: Ohio, Lake Erie...
CCGGCCCGGCGCCCCCAGGCTGGACCGGGAGTTCGTGGAGAGCATCGGCCTGGTGGCCGCGCTTCACGACGTGGGGAAGATCGGCACGCCGGACGACATCCTCAACAAGGCCGGCCAGCTCGAGGCCTGGGAATGGAACGTGATGAAGCAGCACACGATCAACGGCGCCTACATCCTCTCCACGTATCCCAACCCCATGGCCCGGGAGATCGCGCTGCACCACCATGAGCGCTGGGACGGGACGGGGTATCCCCACGGGCTGAGCGAGGATCTCATCCCCCTGTCGGCCCGGATCGTCGCCATCTCGGACGTCTACGACGCACTGCGGATGCGCAGGAACTACAAGGAGGCCTACTCCCACGAGGCGACCGTGGAGAACATGATGGCGGAGCGGGGGAGTCACTTCGATCCCTACCTCCTGGACCGGTTCCTGGCCACCGCGGGGAGCTTCCGCGAGATCTTCGGCGAGCTGGAGGACCCCCGGCCGGCATAGGGCCGGCGAAGGATGCCTCCGCCGGTCGCGGCCGGGAGCGGCTTCAGGGTTTCTTCGGGGCGGGCGGCGGGGAGCCGCTTGCTTCCGGGGACGGAGGAGCCGCGGCGGGAGGGGCCGGAGGAGCCGGCGGCCTCCTGCCCTCGCCGCCCATGAGCTCTTCCAGCTTCGGCAGCGTCTCGGGAGCCGCGGCCGCCGCGGCGAGGTTCTCCTGCTGGATGGCGGCGTAGACCTCCCGGCGGTACACCTTCACCTGCGAGGGGGCCTTGATCCCCAGCTTGACCTGGTCGCCCTTGATGTCGACGACGGAGATCTCCACCTGGTCGCCGACCATGATGCTCTCCCCGATACGCCGCGCGAGAATCAGCATCAGGGCTCCCGCACCGCCGAAGGCTGCCCGGGAGAGGCGCTGGAAGGCCCCGCCGGCGGCGGGTTGTTCTGCGCCATCTCGTCCACTATGACGTGCCGTACGCCCCAGCGGGGGTCGAGACTGATCGACTGGCGTCCCTCGTGGGTGCGCCGGTTCAGGATCAGCGGGCCCTGGAGGTTCGCCGTCATCCTCTGGGCGGACGGGGGAATGGTGACGATGGCGAAGACCAGCATGTCGTCGGGCGTCTCGATGCCGATCTCCTCCAGCTCGGAGGGGTCGACCCCGGCAGAGTAGTCCGGACGGAAGAACATGGGGTCGATGAGGACAAATGCCACCTCGACCCGGTCGACGGACTGCAGCCAGTAGAAGGGCTGCTGGGTGGCGTCCAGGATGACGAAGTCCCGCAGCTCCTCGAACCCGAAGAGGCCCCGGGGAAATCGCACGAGCTGCTTGTCCTCGACCTCGATCTCGCCGTAGGCCTTCGTTCGAACCTTCATGGGCTACCTCAGGAAATCCAGCAGCTTGGGACGGTTCAGCACCCGGGCCGTGGAGGCGAGCGCCGCCTCGTGCGTGGTTTCCAGCGTCCGAAGGGCAGTGATGGCGTCCGCCATGTCCAGGTCCCGCTCCTGCGAATCGAAACGGACCATCTCGGGCTGCTGGAATGCCAGGCGCCTGGCCACCGTGTCCAGCCGGGAGTCGCGGGCGCCGACGGAGCCCAGCACCCCGGCGAGGTTGGTGATGGAGCTCTCCAGGCCCCGCAGGCCGCTTGAACCCACCTTGTCCGTGGAGCCCTCGTACAGGGCGTCGCGCAGGTTGATCACCATGTCGAAGATCGAGCCCCCGAACACGCGGGCGCTCGGAGAGAGGTTCAACGGCGGACGCGCGGAACCGGCGGCGAGGATGCCGAGGTCCTGCAGCACCGTGCCGCCGCCGAGGTCCTCCGCCCAGACCTGGTGGGGAAGCGTGGTCTCCAGGACCAGGGAGCTGGTGACGGAATCCACGCGGGCGCGGACCGGCGCGTTGGCGTCGTTGATCTTGGCGGCGATGGCGGACACCGTGTCCCCCGGGGCGAGCGGGATCTCCGCGCCGTCGATGCGGATGGCAGAGGCGGCCTGGACCCGGTACTGGCTGGCGTTCACGGTGGAGTAGATCTGCTGCTGCTCGGCCCAGAAGGCGACGTTGCCAGGGAGGTTCACGTCCACCGAGGAGCCCTCCGAGATCTCGGCGGCGCTGGTCCCGATGTTGCCCAGGTAATCCACGGAGACGACCATGTCCGCGGCGCCGCCCGCCACCCGGCCGGCCGTCTCTCGGAACGGGGTGGTCTTCAGGTTGGTGCCGGCAAAAAGGGAGTTGCCGTTCTGGTCCTTGGAGTTGGCGATGACGATCAGCTCGTTCAGCAGCTGGTTGATTTCGTCCCCGATGTACGCCATCTGGGACTTGTCCAGCGTGCCGTTGGCGCCCTCCACGCCCAGCTCCCGGATCCTCTGCAGGATGTCCATGGCGTTTCGGAGGTTCCCCTCCACGCTGGACAGGGTGTTGCGCACCTCCTCGATGTTCTTCCCGTAGCGCTCCATGCGCATGGCTTCCGACTGGAAGCGGGTGGAGCGCGCGGCGGCCAGCGGGTCGTCGCGGAGGTCCTTGATCCTGGACTGCGCGCCCATCTTGTTGGTCATCTGGTTCATGTCGAACTCCCGCAGGCGCTGCCAGTAGCTGGAGTCCAGTGTCGGGAGCTGCGAGCTGATCCTCTTCATTCGGTGCCGTCCTCTTTCTACACGCCCATGCGGTTGATGATGATGTTCAGCATCTGGTCGAACGTGGACACGAAGCGCGCGATGGCCGCGTAGCCGTTCTGGTAGGTGATCATCGCGGAGAGCTCCTCGTCCGTGTTCACTCCGGAGAGGGCCTCGCGTGTGTCGGTAAGGTCCTTCATGACCAGCTTCACGGTGTCCAGCGTGCGGTTGGCCTCCTCGCCCTTCAGCCCGATGCCGGCCACGCGGTCGGCAAAGTAGCTGTCGAACGTGGAGGTGACCCCGACCATGACGGGGGTCGTGCGAAGCTGCGCGATGGCCAGCGCCGTCGTCCCATCACCGATTCCGGCGGACCGCCCGTCCACCCCCGAGGCCGCCGCCACCGAGCCGGGGTCCAGGGCGAGCTTCGGATTCACCTCGATCCACGCCGCCGGGTGCGCGAGGGGCGCCACCGAGAACTGGGCACCGGGAGCCGCGGCGGCCGCGCCGCCGGGTCCCGGCTGGCGCAGCGCCTGCACCGCGTCGGCCTTCTGCCAGGTATAGGCGCCGGCCGGGCCGGAGGCGGCAAGGATGCCGCTGTAGCCCACCAGGAACTGGCCGGAGTCTTCCAGGCCGCGGAGGACGAAATCCGGGTTGCCCGTGTCCGCGGCGGGAGTGGCCTTGAGGGACAGCTTGCCCTCCGAGTTCAGCCGGGCCACCACCTCGGCGCCGGACAGGTTGATCCGCGTGATCAGGTCCTCCACCGTGTCGGTGGGCCGGTAGTCCACCGTGACGTTTCCCTGCCGGCCGGGGAGCGTGAGCGTGCCGGCAAGCCCGATCGAGTCCTTTGCCTGGAGGGTGTTGGTACCGGTCACCCGGAAGACCCAGGTGGAGTCGAAGGCACCCGTTCCTTTCGAGTCGTAGTTGCCGTTGACGTTCTCCACGAACGGACGCTGGACGAAGAAATCGGGTCCCCGCTCGCCGTTGAGGCCAAAACCCTGGCGGTGGACCTCGTTGACGAGGTCGGTGAAGTTCACGGCCATGAGGTCGAGGCTCTGGATTTCCTGCCGGGCATCGCCGTCGCGCATCTGCATCAGGGAGGCGATGGTGCCGCCCCGGAAGATGGCGGCCTGCTGCGTGTCCTGCCAGACCGGCACCGAGTAGCCCTCGTTGAGCCCGTCCGCCTTCAGGTCCACCTTCTCCCAGTGTCCGCCCTGCACGATGTGCACGCCGCCCGTGGTCAGGACGAACTCCCCGGTCGGGTCGTTGCGCCGGACGGTGATGTCGATCAGGCCGGAAACCTGACCCACGAGGAGGTCTCGCCGGTCCTGCAGGTCATTGGGATTGTCCCCGAGGGCCTGGGACTTGACGATCTGGAGATTGAGCGCGGCGATCTGGCTCGTCAGCTCGTTGACCCGCGCCACCGAGCCCTGCACGTCCCCCTCCAGCATGTCACGAACGGCTTTCAGCCCGCGATAGCGGGAGTGGATGCCGTCCACCAGCGCCTGGCCGCGTTCCAGCACCGACCGCCGGGAGGCGATTTCCGACGGGTGCAGGGAGAGGTCCTGCCAGGACTCCCAGAACTTGTCCAGCAGGGTTCGCACCGAGTGGTCGGTAGGCTCGTTGTAGACCTGCTCCATCATCAGGATGTACTTGTCCCGGGCCTCCCAGAATCCCTGCGCGTTCTGCTCGGAGACGATGCGTCCTTCCAGCAGCAGGTCGCGGATCCGGGTGATCCGGGTGACCTCGACGCCCTGCCCGATCTGGCCCGGCGTCTCCTCCCGGTTGAGCTGGGGCTCGTAGAGGGGGGGAGAGGCGCTCATCTCCACGCGCTGGCGGCTGTACCCTTCCACCGACGCGTTGGAGAGGTTGTGCCCTACGGTCTGCAGGCCCTGCGTCGTGGCCACGAGGCCCCGCTTGCCGAGCTCGATGGGTGCGAATGTGGACTGCACGGTGGCCTCCTACAGGCGGTGGTCGACCAGGACGGCTCCGCTGACGCCCGTGGGGGTTCCGCGGCGCGAATAGATCCGGCCCTTGCGGTACGGGAACACCTCCTCGAGGATCCCGTTCAGCGTGGAGGCGAGGGTCTCGGCGGAGTACCGCATGCGGCCGGCGGCCGTTTTCACCCGGACCACGGCCATGCGCAGCGCGCGCCAGCTCTCCTCCATCTCCGAGCGCAACAGGTCGGAGAGTGCGGGCAGCACGGCGGACATCGTGGTCTCCTGCGGGAGGTCCAGCGCCTCGCGGACCGCGAAGAACGCCTCGTCGCGCGCCGCGTCGGCCTCCTCGATGGCCCGGGAGGAGCGCTCGATGTTCTCCGCGAGGGCCAGGCTGGGTCCCCAGCTCTTCTCCTGGAACGTGTCGCGCAGCCGCTGCACTTCCTCTCCGAGCGCCGTGAACAACTCGGCCTCCCGGTCGATGTGGTCCTTCAGGTCCCGGACCAGGGTATTCGTCCGCTCATCCATGCTCTTCACCTCGTTTTCGTTCATTCCTACTATTAATGTCGGAAGAACTTTCCTTCCCATGAGAACGGCAATCTGCTATCTTGTTTCCGAAACTGTTTTCGGAGGACGGCATGACCACGGATCGGGACCTGATCATAATCGGCGCGGGCGGAGCAGGCCTCTCGGCGGCCCAGTACGGGGCCCGGGGCAACCTGCGGACCCTCGTGCTCGAGGAAGTCGCTTCGGGAGGGCAGGCGCTCCTGATCGACGGGCTGGAGAACTACCCCGGGTTCCCCGAGCCCATCAATGGATACGATTTCACCCAGAAGATGGAGGAGCAGGCGCGGAAGTTCGGCGCGGAGTTCGACAACGCTTCGGTTGCTGCCATCACCAGGGAGGGCTACGTCTTCAAGCTGGAGACGGACAAGGGCACCCTCACGGCCCCCGCGGTCATCCTTGCGACGGGCGCCGTGCACAAGAACCTCGGCGTCCCGGGAGAGGCGGAGCTGGCGGGCCACGGTGTCTCCTACTGCGCCACCTGCGACGGCCCCTTCTTCAAGGCAAAGAGGATGCTGGTCGTGGGAGGAGGAGACGCCGCCTGCGACGAGGCCATGTACCTCTCCCACCTCGCCTCCGGCGTGCTCATGATCCACCGGCGGGACAAGTTCCGGGCGCAGAAGTCGCTCGCCGCCCGGGTGCTGGCCAACTCGAAGATCGAGGTGCGGTTCAACACCGAGCTGCGCAGGATCGAGGGGGACAAGCTGGTGTCGAAGGTGAAGCTTTTCGACCGCGCCACGCAGAAAGAGTGCGAGGAGCAGGTCTCCGCGGTGTTCATCTTCATCGGCTCGGATCCCAAGAGCGGCCTGGCCTCTTCCCTCGGCGTTCCCCTGGACGACGTCGGCTACGTGAAGACCAACGAGCGGATGGAGACGAACGTTCCGGGCCTGTACGCGGCCGGGGACGTCCGGGCCAGCCCATTCCGGCAGCTGGTGGTGGCCGCGGCGGAGGGCGCAATTGCCGCGCACGCGGCCGGGCAGTACATAGACGAGCTCAAGGGGGAGAAGTACCTTTGACCGCCCGGGGCCCGGCATTTCGTCTCATCGTCCACCCCAAGATGGAGGGTCGGTGGAACATGGCCCTGGACGAGGCCCTCGCGGAAGCGGTCGGAGCCGGGCAGAGCTCTCCCGTGGTGCGCCTGTACGGGTTCTCTCCTCCCACGCTTTCGCTGGGAAGATTCCAGAAAGCACGGGGGCAGTATTCTGCCCGGCGCCTGGAGGCGGATGGCGTGGTTCTGGTGCGCCGGCCCACCGGCGGCCACGCGGTGCTCCACGACGACGAGCTCACCTATTCCGTGGCCCTGTCCAAGCAGGCCTCCCTCGCCGGCCCGGCTCCGAAGAAACGGGAGGTCTACCTGTTCATCGCCCGCGTCCTGCTGGCAGGGCTCGCCAACCTCGGCATCAGCGGGACCATCAACGCGGCGCAGCGCGGGGACGTGCACAACCCCGACTGTTTCGGCTCTGCCGGCGAGTACGAGATCGCGGGAGCCGGCGGCAGGAAGCTGATCGGCAGCGCCCAGATGACCACCCGCCACGCTTTTCTCCAGCACGGCTCGATCCCCCTGCAGAACCCCGGCAAGCGGGTGTTCAGGTACCTGGAGGCGGCCGAGCCCCTGGACTCCCACGAGCCATCGTCCCTCAACGAGGAGGCGGGCCGCGCGCTCGGATTCGACGAGGTCCGGGAGGCCTTTGCCCGCGCGTTCCGCGACGAGCTGGGGGCGAAGGACAGCCCGGTGAGCGCCGCGGAGGAGGAGCGCGCCAGGGAAATACTGCTGAACAAGTACGAGACCCAAGCGTGGAACCTCGCCTGCTGATGCCCCGCGTACGCTCCGCGACGGGCCTTGTCGTCATCGCCCTCCTGCTCTTTTCGGCGGGTCGGATCGCGGCCCTCGGCTTCCACGACCCGGGCGATCCCGCGGGGCTCGCCGCGCGGATCTCGGATGCGATGACGGAAGAGGAGCTGCTCGGCCAGGTGTTCTTCCTCGGCTGGCAGGGCGTGGGACCCTCCCCGGACATCCTGAGGTGGATCTCCTCGCGGGGAATCGGGGGGGTGAAGATCTTCCCCCGGAACGTGGCGGACCTCCGCTCCCTCGCGCGCGACATCGCCGCCATGCAGGATCTCGCGGCACGGGGGAGGTTCGGCATCCCGCTGTTCGTCGCCACGGACCAGGAGGGCGGGTGGGTCCGCCAGATCAAGGACGAGACGTCGATCTCCCCGGGCAACCTCGCCCTCGGCGCTTCCGGGGTGCCGGCGGACGCCTACCAGACGGGTTGGTACCTGGGAAGGGAGCTCGCGGCGCTGGGCATCAACATGGACTTCGCCCCCACGGCGGACGTGTACTCCAACCCCGAGGCGAGCGTCATCGGGCCGCGATCCTTCGGCTCGGACCCGTCCACGACCGGCCTTCTTTCCGCGGCCTACGCGCGAGGCATGGCGGATGCCGGCGTCTTGTGCACGGCGAAGCACTTTCCCGGTCACGGCTCCGCGGACCAGGACTCCCACGGACACCTGCCGCGGATCGACGTCAGCCTCGAGCAGCTCCTCGGGCGGGATCTCATCCCGTACCGCATTCTCGTGCGGGAGGGAATCCCCGCCATCATGACCGGCCACCTCGCCTTCCCGCGCATAACGGGCGACCTCACCCCGGCATCGCTCAGCGCGTTCTTCCTTCGGGATGTCCTGCGAGGCAGGCTGGGCTTCAAGGGCATGGTGATCACGGACGACATGGAGATGGAGGGAGTCCTTGCGGACGGCATGGACACCCCCCAGGCCTGCCGCAGCGCCATCGAGGCGGGCAACGACATGATACTCATCTCCCACACACCCGCTACGCAGGAGCGGACCTGGAACGCCCTCATCGCGGAGGCCCGGTCCCGCCCGGCCTTCCGCGCCCTGCTGAAGGAAGCGGTCCGCAGGATACTGCTGGTCAAGATCCGGGCGTTCCGCACCCCGGCGGGGCCGGCGGCGTCCGCAGGCGGGTGGCCGAGCGGGCCATTCAGCCCAGGGGCCGGGCCGCGCCCCTCCGCGGCGAACCCGCGCCTGCTCATCCCGGCGCCGGGCGCACGGGAGTTCTTCGCCCAGGTCTCCGCGCGCGCGGTGACCCTCGTCTCCGGAGACCGGGTCCCCTACCGGCCGGGCGCACGGGAGAAGATCCTGCTCGCAGGTCAGTTCCCCGAGTTCCTCTCCGAGGGTCTGAAGAGATACCCCGCCGCCTCCACGCTCCTTTTTCCGTTTCTCCCGTTCTACAGCGCGCGGCCCGAAGACCGCGCGGCGGTCCGCGCCGCTGCCGACGGCTCGGACACGATCATCTTCTGCCTCGCCAACTTCAACAGCCTGGAGGTGCTGAAAGCACTGGAGGAGCTGGGGCGGCGGATCATCGTCATCTCGGCGCTCAGCCCGGTCTACCTGTCCGACGTCCCGTGGGTAAAGACCGCGGTGGCGGTCTATGGAGACGGGAAGGACTCCTTCCGCGCAGGGTTCGCGGTACTGGCGGGGGATTTCCCCGCCTCCGGTGTGCTCCCGGTTGATTTCGGCCGGCGGGAATCCCGATGAGCTGGCGGCAGGCAGGCCGCCGGGATCTCCACGCCCTCCTCGAGTTCCTCCTCCCCGAGGAATCGCTGTTCGTGCCGTTCACCTCCCGGCTGCGCTCGGGCGCCCGTGGTTTCGAGGTATACCTGGAGGAAGACCACGCGGGCGCGGTCCGGGCCGGCTTCCTGTACACATCGGGCGGCCTGCTCCTTCCGGCGTTCTCAGGGTCCGGCCCTTCCCCATCCGAGCTCGCACCGGTCCTCGGCGGCCTGAGGCCCGTGGTGCACTCCATCATGGGCGTGGGGCGGTGCGTGAACGCCGTGGAAGGCGGCCTCCCGCTTCCCCCGACCACCCGGGTGGAATACTTCCTCATGTCGCTGGCCAGCGGCCAGCGACACCCCGTGCTGCCGTCCCGGCCGCCCGGCCTCGTGGTGCGGATGGCGGACGGCGCCGACGCGGACCTGCTCTTCCCCCTGCAGAAAGGCTACGAGCTGGAGGAAGTGGTGATCTCTCCCTCGCACTTCAGCGAGGGGCAGTGCATGAGGTCGCTGCGCCTCTCCCTGCGGGAACAGCTCGTGGCGATCGCGGAGATTTCGGGCAACCCGGTCGGGAAGGCCGGGACGAACGCCCGGGGATACAAAGTGGACCAGATCGGAGGCGTGTACACCGTGCCCGAGGAGCGCGGCAGGGGTATCGGCGCGGCGGTGGTGTCGGAGCTGCTGGACCGGGTGTTCACCGAGAAGCGGGGAGCCTGCCTGTTCGTGAAGAAGCACAACCGGTCCGCCATCGCCCTGTACGAGCGGCTGGGCTTCGTCCCCGTCACCGACTACGTCATTTCGTATTACGGACTATAGGCTACGGACTTCAGGCGATGACGGCACGGGCCGGCCGCGCGCGGCGGGAGCGGCCCTCCCCTACGCTTCCACCTCGACGCGGATTTCGCTTCCCGGCGCTGCCGGCGGAACCACGCAGGACGGCGAGGGCCTGCCGTTCACCGTGATGCGCTGGTCGGCGGCGGTGCGCCCGGTGTTGCGGATGCGGATGCGATACGTGCTCCCGCGGAACCTGCGCGTGACCTCCACCGACGGGAAATCCGCGGGCAGGCAGGGTTGGATGCGAAGGCCGTCGAACTCGGGCCGCACCCCCAGCAGCCACTGGGAGATCGCGACGAAGTTCCATGCCGCCGTGCCCGTGAGCCAGGAGTTCTTGGCCTCGCCGTGCCGGGAGGCCGCCTTGCCGGCAATCATCTGCGAGTAGACGTACGGCTCCATGCGGTGCAGCTCCTGGATGCCCTCCAGCCACGCGGGGCAGATCTTGCGATAGTACTCGAAGGCCCGCTCGGGTCGGCCGGCCACGCACTCGGCAATCATGATCCAGGGATTGGCGTGGCAGAAGATGCCCGCGTTCTCCTTGTAGCCCGGCGGGTAGGAGGAGATCTCCCCGAGCTCCACGTGGTAGCGCCGGTAGGGGGGGTCCACGAGCACGATGCCGTACTTCGTGTCCAGGTGCTCGCGGACAGAATCCAGGGCACGCCGCGGGAACCCTGATTCCGCGCCAACCTCGGCGATGGCGCAGAACCCGTTGGACTCGATGAAGATCTTCCCCTCCTCGCACTCCCGGGAGCCTACCTTTCGCCCGGCGTCGTCGTAGGCGCGGAGGTACCACTCGCCGTCCCAACCGTGCGCGATCACGGCTCGGCGCATCGCGGCAAGCGCCTCGCCCGCCGTTTTCGCCTCCCCTTCCCGTCCCGCGCGACGGCAGATCTCCACGTAGTCCGGGCCGATCACGAGGAACATGCCGGCGATCAGGACGGATTCCGCGGTTCGGCCGTCCCGGCTCGTCGAGATTTGGAAGGACTCGTTGGGGTCCGTGGAGAAGCAATTGAGGTTGAGACAGTCGTTCCAGTCCGCGTGCCCGATCAGGGGCAGGCCGTGGGGCCCGAGGTTGTTCACCACGTGGGCAAACGAGCGCCGCAGGTGTTCCAGCAGGGGCGCGGCGTCCTCGGGGTTGCTGTCGAACGGGACCGGCTCATGCAGGAACGCCCAGTCCCCCGTCTCCTTGAGGTAGGAGGATACCCCCAGGATGAGCCACAGCGGGTCGTCATTGAAGCCGTCGCCCACGTCGGCGTTCCCTCGCCGGGTGAGCGGCTGGTACTGGTGCCAGGCCCCGCCGTCGGGACGCTGCGTGGAGGCCACGTCGAGCAGGCGCCGGCGGGCGCGCTCGGGCACCTGGTGCATGCAGCCCAGGAGGTCCTGGCTGGTGTCCCGGAAGCCGATGCCGCGCCCTATGCCGCTCTCGAAGAGGCTGGCGCTCCTGGCCATGAGGAAGGTGACCATGCACTGGTACTGGTTCCAGGTGTTCACCATCCGGTCGAGCCTCGGGTCCCCGGACTTCACCTCGTAGCGGGAGAGAAGCTCCTCCCAGTGCGCGCGGAGCGCGCCGAACGCGGCGGCCACCTTCTCATCCGTGTCGAAGCGGGACATCATTTCCCGGGCCCGTGAGGTGTTGGGAGCCCCCGGAGAAGCCCATTTCTCGGCTGCGGGGTTCTCCACGTATCCAAGGATGAACACGAGGCTCTTCTGTTCGCCCGGCGCGAGGGTGATCTCGTGCTGGAACGCGGCGACCGGCGACCACCCCTCCGCCAGGGACCCTCCGCGCTTCCCGCCCAGGCTTCCGCGCGCCACCGCCTCGGGCAGCGCGTATCCGCCGTAGCGCCCGGTGAAGGCCTCGCGGCTGGTTTCCACCGCGGCGGGCCGCACGTTGACCGCGTAGAAGGAGAAGTGGTCCCGTCTCTCGCGGTACTCCGTCAGGTGGTAGATCACCCGCTCGTCGACCTGCACCTCGCCAGTGGAGAGGTTTCGCTGGAAGTTCGTCATGTCGTCCAGGGCGTTCCAGAGGCAGAATTCCGTCAACGAGAAGAGGCTCAGCCGCTTCTCGGCTCGCCCCAGGTTCCTGAGCGTGACCTGCTGGATCTCGCAGTCCGAGCCCAGCGGGACGAAGAAGAGCATCTCCGCTTCCGTGTTGCCGCGCAACGAGCAGATCCGCGTGTACCCCATCCCGTGGCGGCACTCGTAGCGGTCCAGCGGGGTCGTGGAGGGGCGGCCGCCGGGGTTCCACACCGACTGTCCATCCCGTACGTAGAACAGCCGGCCGTTCTGGTCCGGCGGGACGTCGTTGTAGCGGTAGCGCGTGATCCGCCGCAGGCGCGCATCTCGGTAGAAGCTGTAGCCCCCTCCGGCGTTGGAAACGATGGAGAAAAAGTCCCCGGTCCCGAGATAGTTGATCCACGGCCACGGGGTGTCCGGGCGGGTGATGACGTACTCACGTGCGGAGTCGTCGAAGCCTCCGTAGGTCATGCGGCGGTCAACCCTTCAGCGCGCCGCCGGCGACGCCCTTGGTGATCTGCTTGCGGAAGACGACGTAGAAGGCGAGCATCGGCATCATGCCCACCACCAGGGCGGCGAAGATCTTGCCGTAGTCCGTCATCCGCGTCCCGTCGAACCGCATGATGCCGAGGGGAAGCGACTTCAGCTCGTTCTTGGAAATGATGATGTTGATCAGGGCGAACTCGTTCCAGATCGCCGGGACCTGGAGGATGGCGATCGTGGTGGCGATGGGTGCCGTGAGGGGCAGGATAACGCTGCGGAAGATGGCGAAGAAGCTCGCCCCGTCGATCCGTGCCGCCTCCACGAGGGCGCCGGGGATTCCGCGGATGTACTCCGTGGAAAGGTAGATCGCGATGGGAAGACCCGATCCGATATAGATGAGGATCATGCCCAGCCGGGTGTTGTAGAACAGGTGGAAGCTGGTTGCCTTCATGATCCCCAGGGACTGGAACAGGGCCCCCAGGAGAAGGTCGAGCTGGTTCACCTCGATGAACAGGGGGACCATCACCGACTGGATGGAGAGCAGGATGCCCATCACGAAGCTGCCGTACAGGACCGGCGTGGCCCGGCTCCTGATCTTGGCGAACGCGAACCCGGCGATAATGGCGAAGAACAGCACGCCGAGTGTGCCGGCGGCGGTGTACAGCAGGGAGTTCGGAATGAACTTCCCGAACTCCCCCACGGTCCATGCCCCCGCGTAGTTGACGGGAAACCACTTGGGAGGAAGGCCGATCTTATCCAGGCGGAAGTCCGGCGTCGACTTGAACGAGTTGAGCAGCAGCCACAGGATCGGGTAGATCGTCATGGCGGCAAACAGGCCCATCACGACATAGGCGACGGTCCTCCCCGTGGTCCCCAGAAACCGGCTGGCCAGGGGGCTTCTCACCTGGTACTTCATTCCCTGCCCCCCCACCGTTTCTCAACGAGCTTGGTCAGGGCGATCAGCACCAGGCTGAACGCGACAATGGACATGGCGATGGCGTTCGACAGCGGGTAGTTCACGCTGACGACCGCCGTGCGGTACATGTAGATGGAAAGGACCTCGGTCACGTTCATGGGCCCGCCGCCGGTCATGGCCCAGATCAGGGTGAACGAGTTCAGGGATCCGGCGATGCAGAGGATCACCGCGTTGGCGATGACGCCCGAAAGGCTGGGGAGCACGATGCGACTCAGGACCTGTCCTTCCCCGGCTCCGTCGATGCGGGCCGCCTCGATGATTTCCTTGTCGATCTTCTGCATGTTCGCAAGGAACATGATCAGGTACAGGCCGGTCCAGCACCACAGGAACACGAACAGGATCGGCAGCATGGCCACTCCCGGGCGAGCCATGAACTCCGGGCTCCATCTGCGGGCAAGCAGGTTGGTCAGGTCCGATTTCAGCACGGAGAGCTGATCCGGCGTGTAGCCGGCCAGGAAATCCTTGAGATCCGTGAACGGATCGGAGAACGTCGCGAGCGCCCCCGGGTCCGCGATCTTGATGAGCTGCCGCACCAGGTCGTCGCTCATCACAAACCCGTTGGCGAACACGTGGTTCAGCGAGCCCAGGAAGCCATGGGCGTACAGGCGATTGAGGACGTCTTCCAGCAGGCCGTTGGAGTTGACGATCATCTTCCACAGCAGCCCGAGGACCACCACGGAGATGATGTTGGGTGCATACAGGATGGCCTGCCAGAACTCACCGCCTTTCACGATCTTGCGGTAAATGAGGTAGGCAAACACGAACCCGAGCGGCACCTGGCCGAACGCCGATATGAGCACGATGTAGATGTTGTTGCGGAACGCGAGCCAGAACTGCGGATCGTGGATCAGCTTCCCGTACTGCTGCAAGCCGACTATGCTCCACGGCTTGCCGCCGAACATCAGGCCGCCGTTGTAGTTGCTCAAGGACAGCAGGATCGAGACGACGATAGGGAAGGCGAGGACCAGCGCGTAGAGGATGACGGCAGGCGACACAAACAGCCAGTACGCCCGCTGCTCTTCCGCCCGTCGTCGAAGCGCCAGCTCCATGCAAACCTCCCTCACGCGCGGCCAGAGAGGCGGGCGCGTCCGTATGACCGGAGCGCCCGCCTGGTCGGACTGCTTTCCAGGATTGACCCGAAAGGCTTTACTTGGGAAGACCGTCCTGCGCGGCCTGCAGCTTCTTGGCCAGGCCGGCGGGCGTCTCGGAGCCGAGGCCGATGGCCTGCAGCCCGGCATTGAGGACGTTGAACACGTCCGGGTGCCACACGCCGTCGATAACGTAGCTGGGCTTCAGAGTGTTCTTGTAGTCGTTGATCATCTTGTTGAACGGCTCAAGCCCTTCAAAGTTCAGAACGTCGGTACGGGTGGGGATGAAAGCGCCGGTCCGCAGCTTCATCGCCTGGACCTCGGGGCCATAGTACCACTTCAGGAGCTTCACGGCGGCCTTTTCCACGTCGGAGCCCGGCTTCACCGCGGTGGTGATTCCAAGACCGACGCCGGCGATCCCCGACGCAACGCCCGGGAACTTCTCGTTCGGTATGGCGGGGAAGTTGATGAAGACGAAATCTGTCGCCTGATTGTCCGGGGGGATCAGCGCCTGGCCGGTGGACTTGTCCGTGAGGTACGCGCCGACGCGCCAGTCACCATCCACGAACATCGCGGCCTTGCCGGAAGCGAGCAGGCCTGGGCCGTCTCCGTAGCCCATGGTCATGTTGTTCTTGTCTATGACGCCGTCCTTGAACAGCGTCGCGTAGAAGGTCAGCGCCGCCACGAAGGACGGACTCGTGAACTTCGCCTTGCCCGCCACCAGGTTGTCGGTGAAGACGTCACCAACCATGCGGCCTGCGATCGTGGAGAAGAGGCAGGACTGGGCCGGCCACTGGTCGCCGTCGGGCAGGAGCAGGGTCTGCACCCCCTTGGCCTTCAGCTTCGTGACCATTGCCTTCATCTGGGCGTAGGTCTTCGGGGGCGTGAGGCCGTTGTCCGCCAGCAGCTTCTTGTTGACGTACACCGTGGTGGTGTAGGTGAAGCTCTGGGGAAGCTCGGCCAGTTTCTTCGACGCCTGGGCATTCGGGTTGAGCGCCGAGGCGGTGAACGGCTTCAGGAAGTCCGCGCCCAGGAGCGGCTTCAGGTCCCTGACGAGCTTGAGGCTGTGCAGAAGCAGGGAGCTGTCACGGTTCGTTGGCCACATGTACACGACGTCGGGAAGCTGCCCGGAGGCGATGTAGGCCCCCAGCTTCTGGTGATACGCCTGGCTGAACAGGATTTCCACCTGAAGATCGATGTCCGGGTTGTCATCCTTGAACTTCTGGATGAACTCGTCCATGTCCTCCTGGTAGCCTGCCTGCGTGGCGTCGGCGTAGTAGAGGAACTTGAGCGGCGTCGCCTGCGCGGTGGCGGTCATCGGGAGAAAGACCGCCAGCGCGAGGACGAGCGCAAAGAACAGGATCTTCTTCATCACAAACCTCCTACGAAGTCTCTCTCCCCCTCAACGAGGGGGTTTTCCACCACCGTTGGACGCGGCCTCGGGTGCGCCGGGTGCGGCCCCCGGAATCCCTGCGGCCGACGCGACACCCGCGGGAGCCGAGAACCGCGGCGCCGCGCTGGAGCCCCTCACCACGAGCCGCGGCGCGATGACCATCGCGGACCGGCGCGGCTCCCGGCCGGCCATGAGCTCGAACAGCATCTCCACCGCGGCGGCCCCGATCTCCTCTATGGGCTGCGCCACGGCGGTGATGCCGGGCGAAAGATGGGCAAAGAAGGGATGATCGTCGAAGGAGACGATGGACACGTCCCGGGGCACTGAACGCTGCATCTCCGCGCACCCCCGCAGGGTGCCCAGGACGAGGTCCCCGGCCGCAACGAAGATGCCCGTCACCGCGGAGCGGTGCTCCAGGATCTCCCGGACACACCGGGACGCTTCCGGGGCGTCGTAGGGACAATGCACCACCACGGGATCCGGCAGCCCGCGCTCACGGCAGGTCTCGCGGACGCCAAGAACGCGGTCGTGCACGTACGGCAGGTGGTCGGGTCCGGCGAGCACCGCGAGCTGCCGGTGTCCCTGGCCGGCCATGTGCTCCGCCGCCATGCGGGCGCCCAGGGCGTTGTCCACGTCCACGTAGTGCGTGCTGATGCGCGTGCTGCGGCCCATCATGACAAAGGGAAGGTTCTTCAGGAGCAGCTCGGCGAGCTGCCTCTCCCCGAACTGCTCCGCCCCAATGATCGCCCCGTCGATCCGCCTGCCCCGCAGGATGCTTCGGAACGCGGAGTCCACGTCGTCCTCGGATTGGGCCGTGGAAAGCAGGACGTTGATCCCGCGAGCCGCGGCTTCCTGGGTGACCACGGTCAGGAACATGGGCCAGAACGTGCTGGTGAGCGTGTACTTGCCCGTGTGCGGGATCACGAACCCCATGGTGTTGGTCCTGCGGACGGCGAGACCCCGGGCCGAAGCGTCGGGATGGAAGTCCAGCGATTCGATGAGCTTCAAGACCCTGCGGCGGGTCTCATCACCCACTCCCGGCACGCCATTTATGACCCGCGAAACCGTTCCCTTGGAGACGTGCGCCATCTCGGCAATGTCCTTGATCGTCATTATCCCGCCACTTTTCCGCAACCGGTTGCATGGTATATCATTGCCTGGTTGACATGTCAAGAAAAAAAGATCGAATATTTAATTCATTTATATAAAAGCAATTACAAAGATACCTGAAAAACAGCTTGCCCTAATAAGTTACTTAATCTGATATTTCACTAAACCGTTTTCTCTAAATGCACTCAGCGGGGGGCTTGCTGATTCGGGGGATTCGGCGGCCTACGAGCCCAACTTCCGCTTGAGTCTTTCCCGGCGTCTGCGGATTTCCTGACGGGCCCGGGTATCGAGCGGCAGGTTCCACGACGCGGCCCGCTCCACCAGGTCCAGGGCCGTTTCGTAACGATGGGTCCGATGCTCGTGGTGCTTGGCCAGCTCGATGGCCGCCATGAGGCTGCGCGAGCCTTCCAGGAGCTCCTCCCAGATTGCCGCGGCGAGAGCCCACTCGTGCCGGCGCTTGTGATGAAGAGCAAGGGCGATGCCGGCCTGGGTGTCTCCGCTTCGGTAGGCCTGCTCCAATACCGTGGTTCCCGACTCATCCCCCGTGCGGATCAGCCAGGTTCCCAGCGCCCGTTCGTCGACCCGCGTGGAGGAACGGTCCCCTTCCAGCAGCCCCCCGATCACCCCGTACAGCCGCGCAACCGAGACGATGTCCATCACGTTGTGATCGAAGACCACCGGCAGGCTCCCCGGGCGTCCCGTGCGGGCAGACTCCAGCCAGACGAGGGGAATGTCCTCCCCGGCCACGTCCAGCTCGCGGGTGAACCCCAGCACGTGGGACTCCATGGCGCGCAGGCTGCACGTCCCGAGGATGGACCGCCACAGGCGGCGGGCGTGGTGGAGGAGGTCTATCTGCGGGCCCGGTTCCCAGGGAATGCGGTTCATGCGGAAGCGCGCCAGGAGCACGTGGCTGTCGAAGGTCTTCCCGTTGAACGAGACGAACGCCCGGTGCCGGCCCAGGAGGTCCCGCACGGCGAGGAGGAACTCCGGCTCGCCGGGGAAATCGGAAAGGAACAGCTGCTCCACCGCGAGATCGGGACCCTCGCACCAGGCGGCGCCGAAAAGGAAGATCACGGTCCCCGCGCCGCCCGAGAGCCCCGTGGTCTCCGTGTCGTAGAAGACCAGGTCCTTCGGCTCCTGCGCCTCGGGGGAGAAGCGTCCCGGCCAGGTCTCCACCGCCCGGCCCGAGAAGTACTGCCGCCTGCGGTAGAGGTACTCCCCTTCCCGCTTCCAGTCCGGGAACCGGGGATCCGCCTCCAGGGGAAGTCCGCTCGAAGCGGCCGTCAGCCCCGCGCCGCCCGCACTGTCCCTGCCGCCGGTGACTGGCCTGAGGAAATCGATCCGGCGGCGCGTCCGAGAGGGACCAACCCCGGCCTCATCGCCTGTCATTGCCGTTGTGCACCGCTCATCGCCCGGTGACTGCCGCGGAGGCGGCCTCCAGGGCGGCCGTCCAGGTGTCCAGAAATCCCCTCACCGCGGCCTTGGCGGTGGCGAAGCCCTGGTGCTCGGCGGCCACCGCGGGCACCGTACCCGGCGCCGTGGGTGGCATTTCAGGCGCCCCGATGCAGGAAGGGCACCCGTTCTCACAAGGGCAGCTCGCCACGACCTGCCGCGCGCCGCTCACGATCTGGGGCAGGTTCGCAAGGAAGCCCTCGGACAGGCCGATGCCGCCCGGGTACTGGTCGAACACGTACAGGCAGGGCGCCTGGAAGTGCGGGTCCCGCACGCGCTCAGACACGCCGAGGTCACGGGGATCGCACAGCAGGAAGACCGGCGCCACGGTGCGCAGGAGCACGCCCAGCCTCTGGATGACGATTCCCCGATCGGTGTCGGAGAGCGCGGCAAAGGCGCGGGCGGGCGCCGTGTCCCCGTCCAGCAGGAGAACCGCAGAGCGGGTGTGCATCTCGTCCGCCGGCAGGGTGATGTCCCCGTAGCCGATGTTCTCGTTGGTGTGGTACTTCAGCTTCTTGAACTTCGTGGCCTGGGTGCGCACCAGGATGTCCCCGAGCGCCGCCCGGGTGCCCGCCGCGGTCCTCTCCTCGTCCACCGCGAGGACCTTGATATCGGTCTTCACGATCGAGTCCGTCCAGTAGTCCGTGTCCGCTTCCTCGACGAAGCAGCGACGGTTCTCCAGGTCCAGCTGCTTCACCACGAACTGGTCACCGAGATGGATGTAGATGGCATGGTCGAAGACGAGGAGCTTGGCCGAGGGAAGATCCATCTCGCCGATCACCTCGTCGCGCCCCCGCGTGGTGTCCACGATGACCACGTTTTCCGGCGTGGAGGTGCGAAGGGACACGTTTTCCGCGGGGTATGAGCGGTCTGACCAGTACCACTTTCCGGCGGCATGCCGCACCACGCCCTGCTCCGAGAGGTAGCCCAGCACGTCGCCCACCCCTTCCCCGAACCCCTCCCCGTCCTCGAAGGGCAGCTCGAACACCGCGCATTTCAGCTGGTCGGTCTGGATAAACAGGTTCCCGGGGTCGATGTAGCCGTTCTCGGGTGACCGGGAGAAGAAGTACTCGGGGTGCTGGATGACGAACTGGTCCGTGGGAGAGGAGGAGGCGATGAGGATGGACAGGGACACCGTGGCCCGCCGGCCTGCCCTGCCCGCCTGCTGCCACGAGGAGGCAATCGTTCCGGGAAATCCGCAGAGGATCGAGGCGTCCAGCCCGCCGATGTCTATGCCGAGCTCCAGCGCGTTGGTGGATACCACGCCCTGGATGCTGCCATCGCGGAGCCCCTTCTCTATGGCGCGCCTCTCGTTGGGCAGGTAGCCGCCCCGGTAGGACTGCACCGTGATCCCGTGGTTGTCGGTGTAGAAGTTCTTCAGGGAATCCCGGATGTAGGTGGCGATGAGCTCGGTGCGCACGCGCGAGCGGGCGAAGACGATGGTCTTCACGCCGGCCTTCAGCAGGCGCGTGGCAACCCTCTGGCTCTCCAGGACCGCGCTGCGCCGGATGCCCTGCACCCGGTCCACCAGCGGCGGGTTGTACAGCACGAAATGCCGCTCGCCCGAAGGCGAGCCGTTTTCCTCCACCAGCGTGGCGGGCTGCTCGAGGATGCGGGTGGCAAGCTCGTGGGGATTGCCAATGGTGGCCGAGCAGCAGATGAAGACGGGCTCGGCGCCGTAGAACCGGGCGATCCGCTTGAGGCGCCGGATGACGCTCGTCATGTGGGAGCCGAAGACGCCGCGGTAGGAATGCATCTCGTCGATGACGACGTATTTCAAGTGCGAGAGCGCCTTGATCCACTTGGGATGGTTGGGAAGGATCCCCGTGTGCAGCATGTCGGGGTTGGTGATGATGATCCGCCCCTCGTCCCGGGCCGAGATGCGGATGGAGCCCGGCGTGTCACCGTCATAGGTGAAGACCTTCACCGGGATCTCCCCGCCCAGGACCACCTCGTTCAGCTCCGACTGCTGGTCCTGCGAGAGGGCCTTGGTGGGAAAGAGGTACAGCGCCCTCGCATCCGGGTCTTCCAGAAGTGCCTGGAGCACGGGCAGGTTGTAGGCGAGGGTCTTGCCGGAGGCCGTGGGGCTCACCAGCACGACGCTGCGGCCCGCCCGCACCTCGTTCCAGGAGGCGAGCTGGTGGCTGTAGATGCGCGCGATGCCCCGGGCAGCGAGCGCCGAGCGAATGCGCGGGTCCACCCCGGGCGGGATGTCGGCGTACTTTCCGTCCCGGGCGGGAACGACTTCCCAGTGGCTTACCCGCTGCATGAACTCGGGATCGCGGCGCAGGGACCCGATGATGTCGGTGAGCATCCCCCTCCCCCCGGTTCATAGTACCACGGCCGCCCGGGACGGGCAATCCGGGCCGCGGGGAGCCGGGCTGCGCAGGCCCCGGGGCGGCCGCCGTGATACTATGGGATCGTGAGTAGCGACCACGGGTTCGTGAACGAAACCCACGGGGGCCCTGCGGGCGCAGAGGAGAACTATCAGGCGATCTTCGAGCACGCGGCGGTTTCCCTCTGGGAGGAAGACATTTCCCGGCTTCGGGCGCGGCTGGGGGAGATGCGTCGCGCGGGGGTCGATCTGCGCGCGCACCTCGCGGCCCATCCCGAGTTCACCCAGGAGGCGGTCGGCCTGATCGAGGTGACCGACGTGAACCAGGCCACGCTGCGGCTCCTCGGGATCGATCGCAAGGAGCAGCTCCTCGGCCCCATGCGGACCATTCTCAGCGAGACCGCCCGGACCGCGATGAATGAAACGATTCTGGCCATTGACGAGGGAAAGACCGAGATCGAAGCGGAATCCACCATCTCGACGGCGGACGGCCGGACCCTGTACCTCATCGCCAAGACCTACGTGCCGCCCGCGGATTCGACCTACAACCGTCTGGTGGTCACCTTCATCGATTTCACGGCACGCAAGCAGGCCGAAGAGCGGGAGCGGCAGGGCGCGGGTCTCCTCCGCGAAATCATCGATTCGTCGCTCGACTCGATTTTCGTGAAAGACGCGTCGCTGCGGATGGTGCTGTGCAACCGCACCTTTGCGCGCACGATCGGCAAGACACCGGAGGAGACTTACGGCAAAACGGACCTCGAAAACGGATGGGACGTCGACCTGGTGAAGGGAAATCCTCTGCTGGGAATCGAGGGCTGGGAGAAGGATGATCTTGCCGTCCTGGGCGGGCGGACCGTGCAGGCAACGGACAAGCGCACCGAGTTCGGGGGAGAGGTCCGCTACCATGATACCCTGAGAAGCCCCCTGCGCTCCGCAGACGGTACGATCATCGGGATCGTGGGACGCGGGCGCGACGTCACGCCGCGGCACCAGATGGAGGCGGCCCTGGCCGGGGAGCGCCGGCGGCTCGACCTGCTGATGGACAACCTGCCCGATTACATCTACTTCAAGGACCGGGAGAGCCGATTCACCCGGACCAGCCGGTCCCACGCCCTCGCGCTGGGCCTCCGTGACCCCGCGGAGGCGGTGGGAAAGACCGACTTCGACTTCTACGGTCCCGACACCGCGCGCCAGGCCTACGAGGACGAGCAGCAGATCATCCGCACGGGCATTCCTCTCGTGGACATTGAGGAGCGGGAATCGTATCCCGATCGCCCCGACACATGGGTGATCACCACGAAGATGCCCTACCGTGACGAGCGGGGTGAGATCGAGGGAACGTTCGGCATCTCGCACGACATCACCCAACGAAGACACCTGCAGGACAACAACCGGCAGCTTGCCGCCCTCGTGGAGTTCTCGGACGATGCCATCGTCGGGCTGGACATGAGCCGGCGGATCACGGTCTGGAACCGCGGTGCCGAGCGGATCTACGGGTACACCGCCGCGGAAATGATCGGAAGACCGACTTCCGTGTTGATCCCCCCGGAGCTGGAGGAGGAAGCGCGGCTCATCCGTGAGAAGCTCGCGCGGGGGGAGGAGATCGAGCACTTCGAGACCGTGCGCCTGAGAAAGGGGGGCGCCCGGATCACGGTGTCGCTCACGCTCTCCGCGATCCGGGATTCGGAGGGCCGGATGATCGGCATGGCCTCGGTTGCCCGGGACGTGACGGATCAGAAGGCCCTCCAGGCCCAGCTGCAGCGGATCCAGCGCCTGGAAAGCCTCGCCACGCTGGCCGCAGGTGTCTCGCACCAGTTCAACAACATCAATACCATCGTGCAGGGCTACCTCGACCTGCTGCGGTTCGACCAGGAGCTGCCGGCCCGCCTGGGCAGCTACGTTGCCGCTGCGGTCGCCGCGGTGCGAAGGGCGGGGGACATCACCGACCGCCTGCAGACCATGACCCAGCCCGCGGCTGACCCCACCTCGGAGGTCCGGCTGGACGAGCTGGCCAGGAGCGTCCTCCCGTTGTTCGAGGCGAGGATCGAGGCGGACAAGGTCCGGCTCGAGCTCGACCTCGCGGAGACCCCGCCCGCTGCCGGCGAGAGCTCCCGCGTGAAGCTCGCCTGCTCGAGCCTGGTGGCCAACGCGCTGGACTCCCTGCTGGACCGGCCGTTGAAGCTGATCAACGTCCGGACCGGGCGGGCGAAGGGCTGCGCGTTCTTCGAGGTGCAGGACACCGGCTGCGGCATCCCGAAGCGGGACCTGTCCCGCCTGTTCTCACCGTTCTTCTCAGGCAAGGGCGAATGGGCCCCGCCCGGATCCGTCCAGGCCGGGGTGAGGGGGCTGGGCCTGAGCCTCGCCATCAGCAGCACGGTGATCTCCGATTACGGGGGACGGATCGAGGTCGACAGCACGGAGGGAACGGGGTCGGTCTTCAGGATCTGGCTGCCGCTCGTCGGGGGACAGGGGAAGTGCCCGCCATAGAGCCTGCCTTTGCGCGGGCTACGACAGGAAATCGAGGATCTTGGCGATCTCGAAGGGCTTCTTGAGGAGCCCGACCGCCCCGGCTTTCACGGCCCGCTCCGCCAGCGGATCATTGGGATAGGCGGTGATCACGAGGATGCGCGCCTTCGGCTTCCTGGCCAGCACCGCTTCCGTCACTTCCGCTCCGTTGCGCGCCGGCATGCGGACGTCCGTCAGGATGAGGTCGCAGTCCTTCGCGATGGCCTCTTCCGTTCCCTTCAGGGGATCCGACGTGGTCTGGACCGCGTAGCCCATGTCCTCGAAAATGATCTTGATCGCGTCCAGGATCATGGTCTCATCATCGATGACGAGGATGGATTTGGCCACGGCCTTCCTCCTGATACTGGCGTTCGCTTCAATGATCATGAAGCCGCCCGGGAAAGCAGGCAGAAGTTCGACACGGCGGCGGCGCATTCCCGCGCGCAGCACCCTGAAACGCGGCCGGCCTTGACCCGCTCCCGGGGTCGACATACACTTGCCGGCAGAGGAACGCATGGCGAAAATCGTGTCGATCATCCTCGGCGGGGGCAGGGGTCAGCGCCTGTACCCGCTCACGGCGAAGCGCGCGAAGCCCGCGGTGCCCTTCGGCGGGAAGTTCCGCCTGGTCGACATCCCCATCTCCAATTGCATCCACGCGGGCCTGCGGGAAATCTACATCCTCACGCAGTTCAATTCCGCCTCCCTGCACCGGCACGTCAACAATACCTACCGCTTCGACACGTTCGACAAGGGCTTCGTGGAGGTGCTCGCCGCGGAGCAGACCCTTCAGTCCGAGGACTGGTACCAGGGCACGGCGGACGCGGTGCGCAAGAACTTCGTGCATTTCGCCGACCACTCGCCCACCCACTATTTCATCCTCTCGGGGGACCAGCTGTACCGCATGGACCTCATGGACATGTTCCGGGCCCATGTCGCCTCCGGCGCGGACGTCACCATCGCGGCCAAGCCCGTCACCCGGGACAAGGCCGCGGGCCTGGGGATCCTGAAGATCGACACCGGCTACCGCGTCACGCAGTTCATCGAGAAGCCGAAACCCGAGCAGGACATCTCGGGCATGACCATCCCCTCGCGGATCCGCGTCCGGGAGGAGCTGGAGATCGAGGGAGACGCCTTCCTGGCCTCCATGGGGATCTACGTCTTCTCCGCCGCGGCCATGGAACGGGCGGTGGACAACTCCTTCACCGACTTCGGCTCCCAGATCATCCCGGCCTCCATCGACACGATGAAGGTGGGGGCGTACATCTTTGACGACTACTGGGAGGACATCGGGACCGTACGCAGCTTCTACGAGGCCAACATCGGCCTGGCTTCCATCAACCCGGATTTCAACCTCTACCTGGAGAACGCCCCCATTTTCAGCAACCGACGCGACCTTGCGCCCTCCAAGATCAACTACAGCACCATCACCACCTCGCTGGCCTCGGAGGGCAGTATCATCACCAACGCCAACATTTCCAACTCGATCGTGGGAATCCGCACCATCATCGAGAGCGGCGCCAACCTGGACGGCGTGGTCTGCATGGGGGCGGACTATTACGAGACGCGCGAGGACCGGGAGGCCAACGAGACCGCCGGGAGGCCGAACATCGGTATCGGCAGGAGCTGCATCATCAAGAGGGCCATCATCGACAAGAACGCGCGCATCGGGGACAACTGCCGGGTAGGTATCGATGCGATTGCCCGGCCGGACGGAGACCACGAGGCCTACTCGATCCGGGACGGTATCGTCGTCATTCCCAAGGACGCGGTGCTGCCGCCCGGGACCGTCCTTTAGATCCCCAGGGCTTCGTGACCTCGAGCGCCGCCCCCGGGCCGGCAGCTGACCGCGTAGCGGGCAGCGAGAGGCTTCGGCGTCGCTTTGCGCCCTGGGGCCCCTTGTCTGACGAGGGCTTCGCCCTCGTCAGACGAGCTGCGCCAGGCGGTCCTTCAGGAACTCCGACTTTTCCTTCAAGCCGATCGAGCCGGTTTTCAGCAGCAGGAAGTTCGGCATGCGCGGGTCCAGGGAGACCCTCCCCGCCCCCTCCCGGACCATCCGCACGATGCGGTCCACCGAAACCTTGGAGAGCTTCGAGAACTCGATCCTCAGCGTTCCCTTGTCTTCCTTGATGGAGGTGATGAACAGCCGGCGGCAGATGATGCGGATCTCGGCCAGGGCGAGCACGCTCTGCACCTCGTCGGGCACGGGCCCGAAGCGGTCCTCGATCTCGCGGTAGGCGCGGTCGAACTCCTCGCTCGTGGAGATGCCGGCGATCTTCTTGTAGACCTCCATCTTCTCCATGGGGTCGGGGATGTACGCGTCCGGAATGAAGCCGGAGTACTCCAGCTCCATGTAGACCTCGGGGGCTTCCTCCCGGCCTTCCCGCGACGAGGAGAGGGCGGCCACCGCCTCGTCCAGCATCTTCAGGTACAAGTCGTAGCCCACGGAGAGGATGTGGCCGTGCTGTTCCCTGCCCAGGATATTGCCTGCCCCCCGGATCTCCAGGTCCTTGAGCGCGATCTTGAATCCCGAGCCCAGCTCGGTGTGATCGGAAATGATGCGCAGGCGCTTCATGGCAATCTCGCTGAGCGCCCGCCGGTCGGGGTAGAAGAGGTAGGCGCAGGCGGGGACGCCCGCGCGGCCCACCCTGCCCCGCAGCTGGTACAGCTGCGAGACGCCGAACATGTCGGCCCGGTCGATGATGATGGTGTTCACGTTGGGAATGTCCAGGCCGTTCTCGATGATCGTCGTGGACAGGAGCATCTGCCGCTCGCCGTGCACGAACTCCCGCATCACTTCTTCCAGCTCGTCATCGGCCATCTGGCCGTGCGCCACGGCAATGGAGACCTCGGGAACGAGGCCCTGGAGAAACGCATGGATCTCGGTGATGGTTTCCACCCGGTTGTGCAGGTAGTAGACCTGGCCCCCCCGCTCGATCTCCTGGCGGATGGCACGGGCTACCAGCTCGTCGTTGAACTCCATGACGAAGGTCTCGATGGGCAGGCGGTTCTGCGGCGGGGTGTTCAGAATGGACATGTCCCGCACCTTCATGAGGGACATGTTCAGCGTGCGGGGGATCGGGGTGGCGGTCAGGGTCAGGCAGTCCACGGAGGTCTTGATCTGCTTGAGGCGCTCCTTGTGCTTGACGCCGAAGCGCTGCTCCTCGTCCACGATCAGCAGGCCAAGATTGCGGAATTTCACGTCCTTCTGAATCAGGCGGTGCGTGCCGATGGCAATATCCACGTCCCCGGCGGCGATGGCGGTGACGGCGCCCTTCATCTCCTTCGCGGTGCGGAAGCGGCTCAGCATCGCAATCTTCACGGGGAAGCGCTCGAAGCGCTCGGCGAACGTCTGCAGGTGCTGCTCCACGAGGATCGTGGTCGGCGCAAGCAGCGCCACCTGGCGGCCGCTCATCACCGCCTTGAAGGCGGCGCGGAGGGCTATCTCGGTCTTCCCGTAGCCGACATCGCCGCAGACCAGCCGGTCCATGGCCACGGGCGACTCCATGTCTTTCTTCACGTCCTCGATGCATCGCAGCTGGTCCTCGGTCTCCACGTAGGGGAACGCCGCCTCGAACTCGCTCTGCCAGTCCGTGTCCGGCGCGAAGGCGAAGCCGGGCTCGGCCTTGCGGCGGGAGTACAGCTCCAGGAGGCCCTGGGCGAGCTCCTCCACGGCCTTGCGGGCCCTCTCCTTCCTCTTCTGCCACGCCTTGCCGCCCAGGCTGTCCAGCATCGGCCGCTTGCCCTCCTGGCCGATGTAGCGCTGGATCAGGTTCACCTGCTCGATGGGGATGAACAGCTTCTCCCCGTCGGCGTATTCCAGGGTGATGTAGTCCCGTTCGTTTCTCGCCAACGAACCCGGTGGACCTGCCGCCAGCATGCCCGATGGACTTGCCGCCGACGCGCCGGGCGCGCTTTTCGCCGCGAAGATCCGCTCAATGCCCAGGAACATCCCGATGCCGTGGTTCACGTGCACCACGAGATCGCCCTGGGACAGCTCCACGAAGCTCTCGATGGACGCCGTGCGCGCCGTGCCCACGGACCGCGGAATGCGTCGCTTGCGGCCGAAGATCTCCGCCTCCTGGATGGCGAGGATCCTGCCTGCGCTGCCGCCGCCCTCCGCGCCCGCCGGCAGGGAGAACCCCGCCGAGATGCTCTGCGGCAGGATCTGCACGGGCAGATCCTTGAGGATGTGCCGAAGCCGGTCCGCCTGCACGTCGTAGACGGCAAAGATGAAGACCTGGTAGCCGTTCTTGAGCGAGATCTCCACCTCTTCCCGGAAGAACGTGAAGTTGCCGAAGAACGAGCGCGGCCCGTCGCACGGAAGATTGAATGCCCTGCGGCCGTCCGAGGGGTGAGATGGCGATGAGGGCAGGGCTGGAAAGTCGGCCCGCCGGGGGGCGTGCGCCAGCAGCTCGGGGAGGTCCAGGAGGATCTTCTGCGGCCCCGGGACCACCTGCTTCTTCGAGCGTGCCCTTCGGAACATCTCCAGGTACTCCTTGCGGAGGGCGGTGGCGTTGGATTCCAGCCGGTCGCCGTCCACCAGGCTCACGAGCGCGCCGGTGCCAAGGTAGTCCAGCAGGGAAAACTGCCGCGGGAAGCACAGCGGGAAGAACAGCTCCGCGCCAGGGGTCTCGGGGTCCTCCATCAGCGCGGAGACGGCGTCAGCCGCTTCCTTCCCGGAAAACCCCTGCGCCTCGAGACTCGCGGAGATGAGCCCACGGAACTCCTCGCCGAAGGTCACTTCCCGGCAGGGCGTGATGCGGAGGGCCGGGAGCTCCCCGGTGGAGCCCTGGTCCAGGGGATCGAAGGTCCTGGTGGAGGTGACCTCGTCGAAATCCAGCAGGATGCGCGCCGCCTGCTCCTGGCCGGGAACCCACACGTCCAGGACTTCCCCCCGGACGGCGAACTCCCCGTGCACGCTGACGCTGGGAACCCTCAGGTAGCCCGAACGGGCCAGCCGGTCGGCGGTCTCCTGCGGGTCCAGGCGCTGGCCGCGGGAAACCGTGAAGATCCGGCCCGCCAGCGCCCCGGGGTCCGGCACCGGGGTGAGAAACGCGCGGAGCGGCGCCACCACGGTGACCGGCGCCTTCGTGAGGAGCTCCGCCAGGATCCTCACGCGCTCGCCGAAGATGGAGGCAAGGGGGCTGGCCGCCTCGTACGGGGCCGCCTCCCACCAGGGGAAGAGGACCGCCGGGCGGGTCCCGAAGGCTTCCATGTCCTGGACGAGGTTTTCCGCCTCCCGCTCGGTCGGCGCAATCACCAGGGAGGGGCCCGGTTCCGCCGCATGCAGGGCGTCGATGACGAACGAGAGATAGGCTCCCTTCGGCCCCGCCACATCGACGAGGCCCGCCGGGCCGCGGCAGGCCGAAACGACCTCCGCCAGGACCCGGGAGGAGGAGAGGTGCCGGTCCAGTTGCTTTCGGAACAAGTTTGACATGGATTCTACCGAATATTATGGAAGGGAGTACGCCTCGTGAGAAAAACCGTCACCGTCGTCCTCTTTTTGCTCGCCGTCGCCAGCCCCTTCTGGGCGGCGGATGCCGGCAGCTCGCCTTCCACCGGAGCCACGCCCGCCCCCGCGGCCCCGGCCGCCCAGCAGTTCGCGGTCCGGTTCTACGACCAGAAGGTGTACTTCCTCGGCGACCCCATCCAGGTCGAGGCGGTGATCACCAACACCGGCACCGATACGCTCCGGTTCAAGATCGCGGACAACCGGTTCTTCAACCTGGATTTCGACGTTCGGACCACGACGAACGTCGGCCTGGACCACGCGAAGGAATTTACCATTGCCCGCAACTCGGATCAACCGGTGTTCTTCAGGGAGATGAGCCTCGAGCCGGGAGAGAAGTACGGGATCGTCGTCGACCTGGCCTCCTACGCGAAGTTCGATTCCCCCGGGCAATACGTCGTGCAGGCGAGCTTCTTTCCCGAGCTCTTCCGTGGCCCCGATTCCCAGCCCCTGAAGTCCAACCGTCTGTCGCTGAACGTGAAACCGCCCGTGGCCACCGCGGAAGAGAAGGCCGTGGTGGAAGCCGAGACCGGCGCCCTGCTCGCCCGCCAGCCCCTGCCGCCGGACGAGGTGGTGAGCTGGACGATCTCCTCGCGGCAGAAGAGCCAATGGGAGAGGTTCTTCCTCTACCTGGATCTGGAGTCGCTGCTGAGGAAGAACCCGGACCGGGACCGAAGTTTCCGAAACGCCACCGAAGCGGTCCGACGGCAGATGGTGAACCAGTTCCGCCAGCAGCTGCAGGCCCGCACGATCCAGCAGGACATCAGCGTGATCCCCAGCTCCTACGAGATCCAGAAGACGAGCTACGATCCCGCGGAAGCAACCGTGCAGGCGCTGGAGAAGTTCAAGTACCCCGACTACACCGAGTTGAAGTCCTACACCTACCACTTGAAGAAGACCGACCGGTACTGGATAATCACGGACTACGAGATCAGGAATCTCGGCACCGAGTAGATGAAAATGATCCTCGTGGCGTCCGCCGGCGATCGCGCGGGCGCCCTGGGCTACCATCTCAAGCCGCTGGGCTTCACGCTGGAGCACATCCCGGATCCACTCCGCGTGATCGAACGTCTCGACGAGCTGGACCCGCAGGCCATCCTGGTCCACGCGGGCGACTTCCCCCGCCTGTGGAAGCCCCTGCTCAAGGTCGTCCGGGAGAAAAAGCCCCGGGAGGACCTGATCTTCCTGCTGATCGCCCCGGAGGATTTCGAGATGGAGGAGGCGGCCAAGGCCGCCCACCTCGGGGTGAACGGCATCCTCAAGCCGAACCTGGAAGACAAGGAAGAGTTGTACCGCCTGGAGGAGATCATCCGCCGCTACCAGGCGGTCCAGGACAAGAGGAACTTCGCCCGCCTGGTGCCGCAGCAGCCCGACGAGCTGGGCTTCGCCTTCACGCACCCGCGCCGGCTCGCCTACGTCAGCGGCAGGGTTCGCGAGATCTCCATCCAGGGCTCCAGCTTCCTTCCCGCCCGGCCGTCGGCGGTGCAGGACCTGGGGGCCGGGACGGAAATCAGGGACTGCTCCCTCAAGATCGGGAACAAGCTCATCGCGGTGACGTGCAAGGTCACCCGCAACCGAGAGGAAATGGGGTTCCAGTTCCTGTCGTTCGAAGAGGGCGGGCACCACGCCCTCCTGGGCTATATCCAGTCGCGCGCTCAGCGCGCGTTGAAGGGCGCCGTCCAGAAGAAATAGCTGCCGGCCCCCGTTCAGGCCGGCTTCACTTCGGTCTCGCCAGCGTTTCCATCCACAATCTGCAGGAACTCCTCGCGGTCCATCACTTCCTTTTCCAGCAGGCGCGCGGCGATGGTTTCGACCTTGACGCGGCGGGACTCGATGATCTCCCGGGCCTTCTGGTAGGCCACATCCAGGATCCGCTTGACTTCCTCGTCGATCTCGGCAGCGATCTTCTCCGAGTATTCCTTCTCGGTGGGCATGTAGGAGTCCCCCCTGAGGAAGGGGTTGTGGGGCCGCTCGTAGGAGGACAGCCCCATGCGGGAGCTCATCCCGTATTCCTTCACCATTGCCCGGGCGATGTCAGTGGCGCGGAACAGGTCGTTCTGCGCGCCCGTGGAGACGTCGCTGAAGAAGATTTCCTCCGCCACGCGCCCGCCCAGCAGCGACGCGAGCTTCGCCTCCAGCTCCTTCTTGGTGACCAGGTAGCGGTCCTCGGTGGGCAGCTGGATGGTGTAGCCGAGGGCGGCCACGCCGCGGGGCACGATGGAGATCTTCTGCACCTCGTCCGTGCTCCCGAGTGAATGGCCCACGATGGCGTGTCCAGACTCGTGGTACGCCACGATCTTCTTCTCGTGCGGGCTGATGAGCCGCTTCTTCTTCTCCAGGCCCGCGACGACGCGGTCGATGGCCTCGCTGAGCTCGTCCAGCGTCACTTCGCTCTTGCCGCGGCGGGCGGCGAGAAGCGCACCCTCGTTGATGATGTTCGCGAGGTCCGCGCCCACGAACCCCGGCGTGCGCTGGGCGATGACGCGAAGATCCAGGTTCGCGGAAAGCTTGACCCCCTTCGCGTGGACGTTCAGGATGGCCTCCCGCCCGGCCAGGTCGGGCCGGTCCACCACCACCTGGCGGTCGAACCTGCCGGGCCGCAGCAGCGCGGGGTCCAGGATCTCAGGGCGGTTGGTGGCGCCCATGATGATCACGCCCTTTCGCGTGTCGAACCCGTCCATCTCGGTGAGCAGCTGGTTCAGCGTCTGCTCGCGCTCGTCGTAGCCGCCCATGGGGCTGTACCCGCGCGCCTTTCCCAGCGCGTCCAGCTCGTCGATGAAGATGATGCAGGGCGCCTTGCCGGCAGCCTGGCCGAAGAGGTCGCGCACCCGGGCGGCGCCCACGCCGACGAACATCTCCACGAACTCCGAGCCCGAGATGCTGAAGAAGGGTACGCCGGCCTCCCCCGCCACGGCCTTGGCCAGCAGGGTCTTTCCCGTGCCGGGGGCGCCCACGAGGAGAATGCCCCGGGGAATCCGCCCCCCGAGGGTCTCGAAGCGCTGGGTAGTCTTCAGGAACTCGACGATCTCCTGCAGCTCCTCCTTGGCCTCGTCGATGCCGGCCACGTCATTGAAGGTGATCCGCTTGGCCCCGGTGTCCGCCACGAGCTTGGCCTTGCTCTGCCCGATGCTGAGCACCCCCGGGCCGCCGGAACCCATGCGCATCATGAAGAAGTTCCACAGGGCGAACATGATGGCGATCGGCAGGATCCACGACAGGATGCTGCCGAGGAATGACCCCGCCGGCTTCCCGGTATACTTCACGCCCTTGTCGGCGAGCTGTTTCACGAGGTCCGGCTCGTCCACCCGCGTGGTGTGGAAGGCCGTGACCTGGCCGGACGGTCCCTCCATGGTCCCCTGGATGTCCGTGGGGGAGACGGTGAGCTCCCGGATCCGTCCCGCGGAAAGCGCGGCCTTGAAGTCGCTGTAGGGCACCTCGGAGGAGGCTCCGCCGCCGATGAACCACTGCAGCCCGAGGATCAGCAGGAGTCCTGCCACGACGTAGAAGATGGAAAACTGGGTTTTTCTATGCTGGTCCGGGTTCATACTCACTTCTCCCCGCGACTCTCCAGGAACACCGTGGGGCGGGCTTCCAACGGGAAGTCATCGCCGCGGTGGCCATCCGGCCCCTCCGCGCCTGCCGCACACGTGCGAGCGGCCCCATCTCGGAGTCATCGCGTCTCCTTGGCTTCAATTTACCGACGGCGCCGGCACAAAACAAGTAATGGTAAAACCTTGCGCGATCCGCGAAGGGATCGTAGGATATGGCCGTGCCCCCCGCCGACCTGATCGAATCCGCCGTGCTCGCTTCTCGAGAGGAAAGCGCCTCGGCGGAGGAGCTGCTCGCGGCTGCCAACCGGATCGCGCCGTGCTTCTGGCACCCGGGGGTCGGGGAGCAGATCCGTGTGCCGGTGGATGGCGCGGAGCTGCGGGTGTTGCACTTCCCGTCCCATGACCCCGCCGCCCGGCGGCCCGTGGTCATGATCCCGGGTTTCGGCGCCACGCCGGAGGGATTCCAGGACTTCTACGCCGCCGTGGCAGGCTGCGCGGAGCTGTACTACCTGGAGACCCGGGAAAAGCCGAGCAGCAGGATCGCGGACCGCCGCCTGGTGATGTCGGTCAGCCGAAGCGCCCGGGACGTGCAGCAGGCACTGTCGTTCCTGGGTCTTGCCGGCCGCCGGGATTTCGTGCTCGTGGCCGCCTGCTGGGGCGCGGCCATCGTGCTGCAGGGGCTGATCGAAGGCTTCCTGGAGGCGCCCACCATCCTCGCGGTGGACCCCATGCACACGCTGTGGTTTCCCAAGTGGCTCCTCCGCTGGGTCTCGCCTCTCCTGCCGGCTCCCGCGCTCCTGGCGCTTCGGCCCATGATCGCCCGGGCCATGCTCGGGGACATGCAGGAACCGACCCAGAGGCAGCGCGCGTACACGTTCGCCTACAGCGCGGATCCCTGGAAATGGAAGAAGAGCGCGGAGGCGGCCTGGGATTTCGAGCTCTATGGCCGGCTTTCCCGGATCGAGCGGGAAGTCTTCGTGCTGAACGGGACCCGGGACAAGATCCACGATTCCCGCCACTACCCCCGCATTGCCCGGGAGATGCCGCGGGGAAGGTTCGTCTATGTGCCCGCCGACGAGCGCGACCGGGAGCGCCTGTTCGGAGTGGCCGCCCGGGAGTTCGCCCGAGTTTCCGCGGCGGATGGGCTCCCGCCCTCCCTTGCGTGCTTCGAGAAGAGGCTGAGATAGTCCCCCCTTTTGCTGCTTGCATTTGTCGGTTACTATGGAGCATAGACTGTCTGGGTACAGATAAGGAAATGTGCCAATGAGCGATTCCGTCCAGATCCACCCAGTCACTTCCCGCCGGGACCTCAAGGCCTTTGTCACCTTCCCGTGGCAGGTGTACCGTGGGGATCCACTCTGGGTGCCCCCGCTGATCGCGGACCGCATGGCCGCGCTGGATCGGTCCCGCGGTCCTTTCTTCAAGGATGCCGACGTCTCCCTCCTCGTGGCCCGCAGGGACGGCAGGGTGGCGGGAACCATTGCGCCGTTCGTCGACCGGGCACGGGTCCGCCACACCTCGCGCAGCGAGGGCGGGTTCGGATTCTTCGAAGTGGTGCGGGATTACGAGGCGGCGCATCGCCTCCTGGAGGCCTGCATGGACTGGCTGCGCTCCCGGGGCATGACCGGCGTGCGCGGCCCGACCAGCTTCGGGGACAACGACTGGCCCGGCGTGCTCATCGAGGGACGGGATTTCCCGCCGGCGATGATGGAAGCGCACACGCCGCCGTACTACCCGGAGTTCCTGGAGCGCTTCGGCATGCAGAAGGACCATGACCTGTATGCCTGGCGGGCCACCTTCGACCAGGTCGGAAAGGAGCTGGGATCCGACTCGCCCGGCGGCGCCTCGTCGGACATTGTGAGAGTGGCAGAAGCGGTGCGCAGGGGCGGAACGTTCACCATCCGCAAGGTCCGGCTGGACCGCTGGGCCGAGGAAGTGGCCATCATCCGCACCCTGTTCAACGCCACGCTGGAGTTCATCCCGGACGCGGTGCCCACGGGGGAGGAGGAGTTTCGAAACCTCGCGGACCAGATGCGTCCGTTCCTGGACCCGGCCCTTGCGCTCATCGCAGAAGCGGATGGAAAGCCCGTGGGCTACTGCGTGCTCATCCCGGACACCAACCGGGTGCTGGCGCGCCTGAACGGGCGGCTCTTCCCTCTCAACATCCTGAAGGTCAAGCGCTACATCCGCGAGATCGACGTGGTGTCCTTCAAGCTCATGGGCGTTCTCAAGCAGTACCAGCGCCGCGGGCTGGACGCCCTGCTGTACGTGGAGGCCCTGACCGCCGCCCGCTCGCGCGGCTACAAGTGGCTGGACGGGTCTCTCACCTCCGAGCTCAACCCGGCCATCAACCTCATCGCGAAGAGCCGGGGCGCGGAGCTGTACAAGCACTACCGCCTCTACCGCATGGACCTGTAGGGAGCACGGCGTGCTGAGCATCACCATGACGATGGGAGAGGCGCTGCAAGACGCCACCGGGCGGCGGCCAGACCAGGAGGTGTTCGTATGCGGGGAAACGCGGATGACCAACGGCCAGCTGCGCGCGGAGGTGGACTCCGCGACCCGCAGCCTGTTCGCGCGCGGCATCCGCAAGGGAGACCGGGTGGCAACCCTCCTGCCCCCGGGATGGGAGTTCGTCAGGCTGTTCTTCGCCGCCGCCCGGCTCGGCGCCGTGATCGTCCCCCTGAGCCCGGACCTGCGCGAGGGCACTCTGGCAAGCATCCTGGCGGACTGCGAGCCGCGCCTGGTGGTCCGGCCCGGCGAGCTTTCCCCGGCGGCCGCCTCCGATCCTCCTCCCGCCGCCGTGCAGCCGGGAGACCTGCTGGCGCTCCTGTACACCTCGGGAACCACGGGCACGCCCAAGGCCACCATGCACACGCACCGAAGCCTCATTGCTCCCGTGGTGGCCACGCTCAAGGTGCGCGAATTGTGGACACGCCCGTCCAGCCTTCGGATCGCCGCGCAGGCGGTCAAGGCGTTCTCCCGATACGGCACCCGGCTGCTGCGTGCCATGGGCAAGCCGCAGACCATCCTCTCAACGACCGGCTGGCACACGATCACCGGCCTGCACGTCATGCTCCAGGGGCTGCTCATGGGAGACCGGCTCGCGGTGCTGCCCCGGTTCCATCCCCAGCACGCCCTGGAGCTCGTCCAGCGGGAACGCGTCACGGTCCTCATTGCCGTGCCCACGGCCTGGCAGGCCATGGTGTCCATGCCGGACCTGGACCGCTACGACACCTCGTCCCTCATCGTGTGCGGCGCCGGGGGCGCCGCCAGCCCGCCCGCGCTCGCCCGGGAGATCCAGCGCCGGTTCGGGTGCGCCTTCTACAACGGGTTCGGGATGACCGAGATGGGCGGGGGGGTCTCCGTCAGCAGCCTGGCCGACTCCGACGCCCGGCAGGCGGAGACCGTGGGCAAGCCGATGCCGGGGGTCGAGATGCGGATCGTGGACGAGGAGCGCCGGGGCATGGCGCCGGGGGAGGTCGGGGAGCTCGCGGTGCGGGGCCCGGGAGTGATGAGCGGGTACTACCGGGCCCCCGAGCTCACCGCCCAGGTGCTGGACGAGGACGGCTGGCTGTTCACGGGGGACATGGCCCGCATCGACGAGAAAGGCTACATCCACGTGGTCGGGAGGAAGAAGGATCTCATCATCCGGGGCGGCCAGAACATCTATCCCGCCGAGATCGAGAACCACCTCGCCTCCCACCCCAGGATCGCGGAAGCCGCCGTGGTCGGCGTGCCCGCGGCCGTCGGTGGAGAGAGCGTGTGGGCGTTCATCCGGCTGAAGGACAACGAGGCGATGAGCGTTCGCGAGGTGCTGGACCACTGCCGCGGTGCCCTGGAGATCTTCAAGATCCCCAGCGAGGTGCGGTTCCTGGCGGAGTTCCCCCGCGGAGAAGCGGGCAAGCCGCAGAAGTTCGAGCTGCGAGCAGCAGCCATCAAGGAGCGTTCGGGAGGTGCGACGTGAGCAGCCCGCAGGACAGCAACGGCCCCAGGGATCCGATCAGCTTCGAGGAGTTCCGCCGCCTCATCGCGCGGGAGCTGCACGTGGACGAAGGCCTCGTCGTGGAGAACGCCTCGTTCACGGAAACGCTGTACGCGGACTCCATCCGCCTGGTGGAGATGATGCTGCGCCTCTCGGACCAGGGCATCCGCATCCCGCTGGAAGAAGCGTGGGACGTGGTGACGGTGGGAGACGCCTACCGCCTGTATTGCCGCAAGGTCGGGCAGGGCCCGGCGCCTGCCTAGGCGCTCTCCCACTCCCAGAAGAGGACCCCGGCCGGTGTTCCCTCGCAGCACAGGGCAGCCGCGTACCCCTCCCCTACCGGCATGTCCCGCAGGTGCCACTGGCCTTCGTCCGGGGCACCGGGCTTTGCCTGGGTGATGCTGCTGCCTCGCGCCTTGATCGAGGCTTCCCGTCGCGTCCAGGCCGCGTAGAACGCCTGCGTCCTCGCATCCCCTTGAAGCCCGCGCAGCAATTCCCGCTCCTGGGCGGACAAGAAGTCTCGCGCGAGGTCGTCCACGCGGACGTCGCCGCGGATCTCCTCCACGTCCACGCCCACGCGCCGTCCTGCGGCCAGCGCGACCAGGCCCATTCCCCCGGAGTGAGAGACGTTGAACTGGATCGTGCCCGGGTCCAACTCGGGCTTTCCGAAGGGGCCGCGGCGCAGCCGCACCTGGCCGGGATCAAGGCCGGCGTAGCGGCCCAGGAGCTCGAGCAGCAGCTTCCGGCAGGTCCGACGAACGTCGGCGCTCGGCCTGCGGATCCGCCACACGTGGATCTCGGACGGGAGGAGGGACTGCGGGCCGGGGCCGCGCTGCCAGGAGGAAGCTTCATCCGCGGGAGACTGCCCTGTACTCATCGCCCGAGGATCATGGTATAACGTCGCAAGAGCTCTGCACCATAGGAGGTACGGCGCGTGAAGGTCCTGTTCACCGGCATTCAACCCACGGGAGACATCCACCTCGGCAACTACTTCGGGGCGATTGCCAACTGGGTCCACCTGCAGCACGAGTACACCTCGTACATCTCCGTGGTGGACCTGCACGCGGTCACGATCCCGTACGAGCCGGCGGAGATGCCGGCCCGGGTCATGGACCTCGCCACGACGCTGTACGCGTGCGGCATCGACATGGAAAAAACGAGGCTGTTCGTCCAGTCCGAGGTGCCCGGCCACGCCGACCTGACCTGGATCTTCAACTCCATCACCCCCCTGGGCGAGCTGGAGCGCATGACGCAGTTCAAGGACAAGCGCGAGCAGTTCCGCGCCTCCGTGAACGTGGGCCTCCTGGACTACCCCGTGCTGCAGGCGGCGGACATCCTCATCTACAAGGGCGACGTCGTGCCCGTGGGAGAGGACCAGGTCCAGCACGTGGAGTTCACTCGGGAGGTGGCCCGTCATTTCAACAGCCGGTTCGGGCAGACTTTCCCCGAGTGCCAGGCGCTGCTCACCAAGACCCCGCGCGTGCTCGGCCTGGATGGTGACGCAAAGATGAGCAAGAGCAAGGGCAACACCATCGGCATCCTCGAAACGCCCGAGCAGATCTGGGCCAAGCTCGCCCCCGCCAAGACCGACCCCGCGCGCGTGCGCCGAACGGATCCCGGCACCCCCGAGAAGTGCACGATCTGGTCTTATCACCTGCTGGTCACGAAGGAGCCCGAGCTCACCGAGATTCATGACGGGTGCACCACGGCGGGCATCGGCTGCATCGACTGCAAGAAGCGCTTTCACGCCAATCTCATGAAGGTCCTGGACCCCATCCGGGAGCGCCATGCGTCCCTGGCGGGGCCGGGAAAGAAGACAGTGGAGGACCGCCTGGAGGCCAACGCTGCCGTCTGCCGGGCCGTGGCCACGCAGACGATTCTCGAGGTCAAGGAAAAGATGGGGTTGAAAAAGGTATGGAAAACAACGAGCTGAATCCGCAGGACCTCAAGGTCGAATCGCTGGGCGAGGCGAAGGTCCCCTCTCCCCTGGGCCTGGGAAGCGTCGGCGGCGACGGCGAGGTGGACTACGTCCGGGAAGGCCGCACCGTGCTGTACAGCACGGACCGCGACAGCCTGCTCGCCGCCGTGAAAGCGGGAAAGGAGCTTCCCGCCTTCGAGATGGCGGGCCCCCGGAAGAACATCTACTTCGACTCCGCCCGGGTCAAGGCGGCCATCGTCACCTGCGGGGGACTGTGCCCCGGGATCAACAACGTGATCCGCACGCTCGTCTTCGAGCTGCACTACCGCTACGGGGTACGCTCCATCCTCGGCATCCGTTACGGCTACCGGGGGTTCATCCCCAAGTACGGCTACGAGCCGATCCCGCTCACTCCCGAGGATGTGAAGGACATCCACGAGCGGGGGGGCAGCGCGCTCTCCTCCTCACGCGGGGAGCAGGACGAG